>Ga0302324_100007576_pt1 | contig 23046 bp, 18 predicted proteins | sample Palsa_T0_1_FD_201949 | JGI IMG/M metagenome (GOLD analysis project Ga0302324, IMG submission 201949) | Peat permafrost microbial communities from Stordalen Mire near Abisko, Sweden - Palsa_T0_1 | ecosystem: Environmental > Terrestrial > Soil > Palsa > Peat permafrost | place: Sweden: Abisko...
GCACCAGTTCCACGCCCAGCATCAGGCCCAGCCCGCGCACGTCGCCCACGATGGGGAAGCGCGCCGGCCAATCGCGCATGCGCGCCATCAGGTGCGCACCCATGCGCGCGGCGTTATCGAGCAGCTCCTGCTCCAGCAGCTCAATGGTGACCAGCGCCGCGGCGCAAGCCACCGGATTGCCGCCGAAGGTGGAAGCGTGCGCGCCTGGAGTCCAGCGCATCAGGTCCGCGCGCGCCACCGTGGCGCCCAGCGGCAGGCCGCTCGCGATTCCCTTAGCCACGGTCATAATGTCGGGCGTCAGGTTGAAATGCTGGGATGCCCACATCTTGCCCGTGCGCCCCATGCCGGATTGCACTTCGTCGCACACCAGCAGAATGCCGTGCTTCTGAGTAATGCGCACCAGCTCGTCGAAGAAGCGCTGCGGCGGCACGATGTAACCGCCTTCGCCCTGCACCGGCTCGATGACCACGGCAGCCACTTCCTCGGCGGGCGCGATGGTAGTAAGCAATGTGTCTTCTATGAACTTGGCGCACTCTACCGCGCAGTTGGCGGGCGTCTGGCCGAATGGGCAGCGATAACAATTAGGATAAGGCGCGTGCACCACGCCCGGCACCAACGGTCCGAAGCCGCGGCGCTGCACGGCCTTGCGCGCGGTGAGCGACAGCGCTCCCATGGTGCGGCCATGAAATGCGCCCAGGAAAGCGATGAATTTGTCGCGGCCGGTGGAATAGCGCGCCAGCTTCATGGCGCCTTCGACAGCTTCAGCGCCCGAATTGCAAAACGAAACACGGCGCGCCACATCGCCCGGCGCGAGCGAGCCCAGTTTCTCCGCCAGATCCACCAGGGCCTCGTAATAGAAATCGGTGCCCGACATGTGGATCAGCCGCCCGGCCTGTTCGCGTATGGCTTCCACCACGCGCGGATGGCAATGGCCGGTAGCCACCACGGCGATGCCCGCGTTGAAATCCAGAAAGCGGTTGCCGTCCACGTCCTCCACCATGGCGCCTTCTCCGCGGCTGGCGACCAGCGGATAGCCACGCGTGTAGGATGGCGAAACAGAATGGCGGTCGCGCGCGATCACTTGCTGCGCGCGGGGTCCAGGCAACGGCCCGGTCAGATGCGGCAGATCCAGCCGGATCGCCTCCATTTCCAGATCGGCGGTCTTGGTCATACGCAAACCTCCTTACAACTCTAATTTTTGGGGCCAACGGGGGAAGGCAGAGGTAGCGCGGGGTTCTAATCGGAACCAAACAGACCAGGACGGCAGATGGAGGGCCGGCACAGCATGACACACTATTGTACAACGGAAGTGCAGGGTTCGAGCTTTTCCAGTGTGAGGGCGGCGGCGGCGTTCGAGGCACGGCGGCGGCCGGCTTCGCCACGTTCCAGCGCATGCACGCAGCGGCGAAATTCGACCTGAAGGCGTTCTGCATAGTTGGCCAGCTTGCCCAGCAGGTCGGGACCCTGAAAGTCGTGCATGTAGGCGTACGCCGCGGCTCCAGGCGCGTTCTCTCCGCCGGGGCAGGTGCGCATGCCTTCCCGCAGGATTTCGGTTTCCATGGCATGGCAAGCGCCGATGCGCCAGGATACGTCGGCTAGACATTCGACCAGGGCAACTTCGTGTCCCGACGGTTGGTATTCCGCACGGAGCTCGGCGAGGATTTCGCGATACCCATCGGGATCGATGCTGGTGAGCAGTTCCTCGACCATGCGATGCATCGGGGCATGCCGGCCGGCGATGCTTTTGTCCTGCGCGGGGCGAGGATGCGGAAGCTTTTCGGATTTTTTCAATTTCTTCGTCGCTCCCGATTCGATTGTACTTGACGCGCGGCGGCATTTTGGGGCAATTGGGAGGAATTTCGTCTGCAAGAGACTGCAATTACGGGACGAATTTATTTTCCGGCTGCGTGACCCGCGGGCGGGAGTGCCTCGGTCACGCTTACTTATAGCCCACTTACTAGCTGTTTACAATAATTGCAGAGGGATGACGACGGAAAGCAGTAAGCCGCGGCACATATTCGTGGAAAAGGGCGCAGAACAATCTTGACTTCCGAAGCCAGCCGCTATATTCTAACCAAAACTGCACCCGGAGGGATCGGACGTGAGCGCAAATGAAAAGCAAGATCCACAAAACGGTAGTGGTATTGACCGGCGCAAGTTTCCGGCCGCCCTTGGAGCGGCTGCTCCAGCGTGGATATCCTTCCCTTTATCTATACGCTGGCCCTGGGTAATCACACTTGGCGCACCAACGGGAGCGATATCGTGAACTACCTCCGTGGCCGCGAGGCCATTAACGACGCGATATTAAGCAGCTCGCAGCCGACGCCGCAGCGGCGCCTGTCCACCATTCCCCTCGCACACCCGTTCGGCAGCTCGGACAACGACAGCTACCAGCCCTACGTGTTCCACACCATGGACGAATACGTCTCCGCCAGCGTCGGCGGCGGCGCCGTGCCGAGCCACGCCATCGCCTTCCGCACCGTGGACATCACGCAAAACTACACGGCGGGCCCGACGTACCCGAATAACTACCCGCCACCCTATGGCGGCGGAAAGCTCGGCGTGTATAGTTATTGGAACGTCTGTGCAGTCGCGACGCCACCCATCCAGCCGGAAAGCTCTAACCAGCAGTATGAGTTCTACAACTACTCCTTTTCCAACAGTGGCGGCATGCTCGCGAACCCCGGCGAGACCGGCAACTCGTACAATGGCACCTCGCTGCCGCAAGCCTACCTCACCAACTTCAACAACTTCATCGTCACCGAGCTCTGCGCACCGATCGCGTTGCGGCAAAGCGCTATCAACACGGCGTTCTGCAGCTACGTTTCGTATCTAACCACAGCCGGTTACCTGACCTGCAGCAGCGGGGAACCGCCAGCCTGTAACAGCTAAGCGGGTCGAACGACCCAACCACGAGTGTGTACCATGAGACGTAAAAGACTCGTCGCAGCCCTCCTCCTTGCGCTTCCCGCCGGTGCGGCCAGCCCGAAGCAGCCCGCATTCCTCGCGCGCCGCGACTATCCAGGACTCTTTACGCAACGGGCCGCTGTTGCCGACGTGAATGGCGACGGCATACCCGATATCGTCGCGGACGACGGGGGGGGGTCTTCGTGCTCCTCGGCAATGGTAACGGTACCTTCGCGTCGGGTCCGGTGACTCATACGGTAATGGGAAGCGTCAACAGCTTCGTAGTCGCCGATCTGGCCGATACAGGCACGCAGGACCTGGTCTTTGCCGGTCTCTCGAGCAGCTATGGTACCCCTGCCGGCGTCGGCGTGTGTTTGGGTAACGGCGACGGCACTTTCCAAACCGGCACCTTCTACCAGACAGGCACGGATCAGTTCATCAGGCAAGCCGTGGTGGGTGACTTCAACAATGACGGCATTCTCGACATAGCCACCGTCGGCGAGAGCGGCGTCTGGCTGTTCACCGGTCAGGGCGGCGGAGCTTTCAACCAGGGTGTCCTGATTCCATTCACTGGCTCCGGCTCGGATTTTAGCCTGGTGGTGGCAGCCGATTTCAACAGCGACCACAACCTCGACTTGGCCGTCACCACCCTCACCGGCTTCGTGGTACTCTTCGGTAACGGCAACGGCACCTTTCGGCCGGCCATACCCTTCACCACGCCATCGGTGCCTGAAGTAGCTGGCTCGTTCATAACCGCCGACATCAACGCTAACGGCCACGCCGATATCGCGCTCACCGGCGGCAAGGACGGTCAGATCCTGCAATACTTCGGCAACGGAGCCGGCACTTTCTCCAAGCCCAAGCCGATTAATAACGTGCCCTCCGATTATTTCACCTTCGCCGATGTCAATGGCGATGGGATCCCCGACTTAGTAACTGCCTACGTCTATGTGGCCTTGGGCAAGGGCGATGGCGTCTTCGCTACGCCCACCTTTTACCCCGTCCAGGCCGGGCTCGGCACCTACAGCGTAGTCGTTGCCGATCTTCGCAACGACGGCCGCAACGACATCGTCACAGACGGCCAAGCCGCCATCTCCGTGCTGCTCAATAAGGGCAAAGGCACATACCGGGATGGCGAATGGGTCCCGATAACCGGCGGCGCAGGATGCGGCGTCAGTGCGGATTTCGACGGCGATAGTGAACCGGACCTGGCAGTTAACAACGGTTCCGGGATCTCGCTGCTGCTCGGCACAGGCAAAGCCTCGTCGCCTTTCAATACCGGAACCAGCATCGCGCTACCCGGCGCGGGCTGCCTGGTAACCGGCGACCTGAACGGAGACGGGATTCCCGACCTCCTGGTACCTACGTCGAGTAACATCGTGGTTTCCTACCTGGGCAATGGCAAGGGCACGTTCACGGAGAAAAGCAGCACCTATGTAGCGGCCGAGGGCTATGTGGCTCTCGGCGATTTCAACCACGACGGGATACCGGACTTCGCCACCTCCGCGAACCAGATGGCGATCGGCAACGGCGACGGCACCTTCCAGAACCCTACCACCATCGTTGCGGATCCTCCCGTCGGCGGCTTCACCAACCTGGCCAGCGGAGATCTCAACGGGGACGGATGGACGGATCTGGTGCTGACCTCGTCTCAGGACAGCTATATCTACATATTGATCAACGACAAACAGGGCGGCTTTACGCCGACTATCATCCAGTCAACTGACTTTGGCCTATGGGAGGAACCGGGCCAGGTCGTGCTCGACGACCTCAATGGGGATGGCTACCTTGACGCCGTCGTTTCATGCAGCAACGCAGTGGCTGTTTTCCTCAACAGCGGCCAGGGCGTGCTGACGTTGAAGCAATCGATCCCCGCTGGCGGCCCGATTGCAGTAGCCGACGTAAACGGCGACGGTATCCCGGATATCAGCGTGTCGGAAGGCGGTACCGTAGCGATTTTCCTGGGCAATGGCGATGGCACGTTCGCGCCCAGCATCGACGTCGGCGCGGGGCCCGACCCCGGCTACGTCCTAACCATGAACCTGCACGGCCAGTCACCGACCGCCGGCGTCCCCGACCTCGTGCTCCCCGATCTCTCCGGCGGCGTCACGGTCCTCATCAACATCACCCGCTAACCGATGCCTTATCTCGTCAATGGCCAGCCCGTCCCAGCCGAACTGATCCGCGAGGAATCCAGCCGCCTCAGCCGCGATCTGCGCTTTCAGAGCATCCCAGATGAAGCCGAGCGTGCCCGCCGGCTCGCAGCCGCCGCCGAGCAATCCGCCATCGACAAGCTGCTCATCGAACAGGCCGCCGGCGCCGATCCGCGGCCCATCGACGCCGCCAACATCGAGCGCGAGGTGGCCCGCATGAAAAGCAACGGCAACTGCCGCAGCGCCTCGGACGATACGGACCTGCGGGCGTGGACCGAAAAGCATCTGCGCATCCAGCGCACGCTCGATGAAATCATGGCCACGGCAGCCCAGCCCACTCCCGTGCAGGTGCGCGCCTGGTACGATTCCTTTCGCGAGCATTTCTCGCTGCCGGAGCTTTTCCAGGCCGCGCACATCATGGCGCACGTCAACGGCGACCACAGCGAAGAGCAGGCCCGCGCCATCGTGGATGCCGCTCTCGCCGATCTGGAGCGCGGCGACGCGTTCGCCGAAGTCGCCGAGCGCTATTCCGATTGCAAGGGCAACGGCGGGGATCTGGGCCAATTCCCCGCCGGCCACATGGTGCCGGAATTCGAAGAGGCGCTGAACGCCTTGCAGCCTGGGCAGCGCAGCGGCGTCTTCCGCACGCCGTTCGGCTTTCACATCGCTGAGTTGCGCGGGCGGATGGCGGCGGGTCCGGCGCCTTTTGAGCAGGTGCGCGAGACCATCGAGCGGACCCTCACCATCATGAACCGGCATGACGTTTTCGTGCGAGCGGCCGCAGAGTTGCGCGCCCGCGCCGATATTCGCCATGTCCCCGCTTAATCCGCACCCCTGCTGCGTGCCCACGCGGCAACGCCTCGCCCAACTCACCGCCTCCGTGCAAGCCTCCGCGTCCCGCCCGCGCGTCACCGCCGGATCGCTCGACGGCATGGTCCGCCTGGAAGGCCGCTTCCGCATGGGCAGCGAGGACCCCGAGGCATTCCCCACCGATGGCGAGGGCCCCGTCCGCCAGGTCACTCTCAGCCCCTTCTATATCTCGAAGTACGCCGTTACGAACGAACAGTTCGCCGACTTCGTGCGCGCATCCGGCTACCGCACCGAAGCCCAACGCTTCGGCTGGTCCCCTGCCAGCCCCAGCACCCAGCCCCCAGCACCGGCGGGCGAAGCGCGCCCGGATTGGTCCCACCCGCAAGGCCCGGATACCTCCGCCGCGCCGCATCACCCCGTCGTGCACGTCTCCTGGAACGATGCGCAGGCATATTGCGCCTGGGCCGGATATCGCCTGCCCACCGAAGCCGAATGGGAGTTTGCCGCGCGTGGCGGTCTCGACCAGAAGACCTATCCGTGGGGCGACCGGCTAACCCCGGATGGCCGCCACCTGTGCAACATCTGGCAAGGCGCGTTCCCGGAGCTCGACCTCGGCGAAGACGGCTTCACCACCGTCGCGCCCGTGGATAGCTATCCGGCGAACGGCTTCGGCTTGTGCAACCCCATCGGCAATACCTGGGAATGGTGCGCCGATTTCTTCGACCCGCGCTGGCACATGGAGGCCACCCGTAGCGATCCGGTGGGACCGCCCTCGGGTTCGGCGCACGTGATGAAGGGTGGGTCGTACCTGTGCCACGAGTCTTACTGCCGGCGTTACCGCAACGCGGCGCGCACCGGCAGTGAGCCGGATACTTCCACCGGCCACATCGGGTTTCGTGTGGTGCGCGACCTGGCTTTGGCCGCCTAACAGGCGGCTGCGGGCAGAATTGCCCGCCCCACGGTGAAGCGATTAGTCCTCCCGGGCTATCAACTCCGCTACCTTATTGCGCAGCGTGTGGCTGAGCTCCGCGCGCGCATCCAGCTTCAGGCCATCGGTGGAAATGGGATCGCCGATGCGCACCGTCACGGCATGCGGGCGCACGTGGAAGGACGCCATGGGCAGCACCGCGCGCGTGCCGACGATCCCGATGGGCACCGCCGGCGCGCCCGCTTTGATCGCCAGGTAGGCCGCGCCTTCTTTGAACTCGCGAAGCTGGCCGGGCGAGCGGCCGCCCTCCGGGAACAGCAGCACCGACACGCCGCGCTCGCGCATCAGGCGCGCGCCTTCGCTGAGGCTCTTCAGCGACGCACGCGGATTCCCGCGCACCACCGGCAAATGTCCCGCGCGCTTCAGGTGTCCGCCCAGCAGGGGGATGCGGAACAGTCCATTCTTGGCGAAGAAGCGGATTTGCAGCGGAATCAGGGCCAGCACGGCGGGTATGTCCATGTAGCTTTCGTGATTGGCGACCAGCACGCAACTCGCGCCGGGCGGCAACTTTTCCAGGCCTTCCACGCGGGCGTGCGCGCCGCTGACGGCCAGCAGGATGCGCGCCCATAGCCGCGCGATGGCATGCTGGGTGTGGCCGCTCTTATCGAACGCTGACGAAAGCAGCGAAAGCAACCCAAACACCAGGGTGGCCAGGATGATCAGAGGGTCTATGAGCAGGTACGCGCGCAGACGGCTCCACAACATGATCGAAGCGGGAGTATAGCACTACTGCCGGACTGACGTGGCGCGGGCACTCTGCCCGCGCAAGCCGGGCTCCCGGCGCGACGACAGGAGTGTCGTCGCGGCAGGCAAGAGTGCCTGCGCCACGTCGGCGATCTGCCAAGTGAGTCCAAGGTGCCAAACTCCAGCCGCGGGCGCAGCCCGCGTTACTGCTGCAGCGCAGTCACCACTTCTCCATCGTGCAGGGTAGTTTCAGTGGGCAGCGCCACCATATCGCCCTCCGCCGGCCCTTGCAGGATCTGCACGCGGGTGACGCTCGACACGCCGGTCGAGACCGCCTGCCACGCCACACGATTGCCGCGCAGCGCGAACACACCCACGCCGTGGGCATCGCGCCGCAGGCACTCTTTCGGCATGGTCAATGCATTGGCGACGGTAGCCGTGCGAATGTGGGTATCCACGTTGGTGCCGGGGAGCAGCACGCGTCCCGGATTGTCGATGGTGCAGAGCACCTCGCCCACTTGCCGGCTCCCGAGCCCCACAATGTTGGCGGGCTTGCGCTCGACCGCGCCCTCCCAGGAGCGCCCCGGCAGCGCATCCCAGTTGATGGTGACCGGCTGCCCGACGGCAACGCGGCCCAGTTCCGGCTCGTCCACATACACGCGCACGCGCAAACGATCGGTGCGGCCGACGTTCGCCACCAGGTCGCCGATGTTGAGGTAGGTTCCGGGCCGCGCCGCCAGGTCGTAAACGACGCCGGCGATGGGCGCGTGAATCGCGGTCTGGGCGATGTGGTTCTTGGCCAGTTCCACGGCGGCTTGGGCGTCGCGCAGGCGTGCCAGGGCGACGGTTTTATCGGATTGGCCGACCAGCGCGGCGCGGCGCTTTTGGAGCGCATCGATGCCCAGGTCGGCCGCCTGCAGCTTGCTTTTGATCTCGTCCACCTCCACCATGGAGGCGGCCTGTTGTTCGGCGAGCCGCCGCAGCGAGGCATATTCTTTCTCGTCGTGATCCTTTTCCACGCGCAGGCGCGCCAGGTCGCTATCGATGGCGGTCAATTCGAGCTGCTTGCCGCCGGCATCGATGGTGGCCAGATCGGCGCGCGCCTGCGCCACGCGCGCTTCGGCGGCGTCCAGATCGGCCTGCAGGCCGGTGTCGCTGAGAATGGCCAGCGGCGCACCCTGGGTCACCGTTTGCCCTTCCTGCACGGGCACTTTGCTCACCAGGCCGGCTTGCTCCACGCGCACCGCCTGCCACTCGATGGGTTCCACTTTGCCGTTAGTGGGCAGGGTGCTCACCAGCGTTTCGCGAATGACTTTGGCGAAGGGGACCTGCGGCGTATCGTTGTTGCGGTGGTAGGCCCACCAGCCCAGAGCGGCCAGTGGGATGGGCAGGAGCCACAGGAGTTTCTTCACTACCTACTATCTTACCGGGCGAGGTGGCCTGGCGCAGTGGGGCAGGCCCCAAGCCCCAGGGGCCTGCCCCACAACGGAATCCGCTACCATGGCAGAATCGGATGCCCGAGTCGCTCACAAGTCTGCTGCAGTTCTCCTTCGTGGCCCTGACGTCCATCTTCGTCCTGGTCGATCCCATTGCCGCCATCCCGACCTTTCTGGCTATGACGGCCGATACCGACCGCGCGGATCGCCGCCACATGGCCAAACGCGCGTCCTGGACATGCTTCATCGTACTGGCCGCTTTCGCGGCCGCGGGCAAGCTGATCTTCCGCCTTTTTGGAATCACGCTGCCGGCTTTCAAGATCGCCGGTGGGGTCATCCTGCTGCTTATCGGCCTGGATATGCTCCGCGCGCGCCGCTCCCCGACCAAAGAGACGCCCAGCGAAGCCGAAGAGGGCGCCGGGAAGTCGGACGTCGGCATCATTCCTCTCGGCGTGCCTATGCTGGCCGGTCCTGGTTCGATTTCGACCGTCATGGTGCTGATGAGCGGCATGCCCAGTTGGTGGTATGCGATTCCCGTGTTCCTGGCCGTCGTGGTGACCGCGCTGGCATCCTATTGGATTCTCGCCGGGGCGGACCGCGTGCGCCTGTACCTGGGGGAAACGGGCATTCGCATCCTCACCCGCATGATGGGTCTGCTGCTCACCGCGATTGCCGTGCAGTTCGTGCTGAACGGCCTCGCGGACGTGGGCTTGGTCAAAACGGTGCATTGAGAGCCATTCGCCACCCGGTTACTATGTGGTTTATGCGACGACGCGACTTTCTGGCGCTGGCGGGCGCCGTCCCGCTGGCTGCCGCGGCCGTGCCGGCTTCCAAACTGGCCGCCGATCCGCACCGGCCCCAATACCATCTGCTTCCCGCCGCCAATTGGATGAACGATCCCAACGGCCCCATTTACTGGCAGGGCAAGTATCACATGTTCTACCAGTACAACCCCAACGGCGCTTTTTGGGGCGATATGCATTGGGGACACGCAATCAGCGAAGACATGGTGCATTGGAAACACCTGCCCGTGGCGCTGGCGCCCACGCCCGGAGGGCCCGATAAGGACGGCGTCTTTAGCGGCTGCGCGGTGATCGACAACGGCGTGCCAACGGTCGTGTATACGGGCGTCAATCCGGAAACGCAGTGCATCGCTACCGGCAGCGGCGACCTGAACGAGTGGAAGAAGTTCGGCGGCAATCCGGTGATCGCCGCGCCGCCCGCAGGTTTGGAGGTGACGGGCTTCCGCGATCCCGCCGTGTGGAAAGAGGGCGATAGTTGGCTGATGGCTGTAGGGTCGGGCTTTCGCGGTAAAGGCGGCGCAGTGCTGCTGTACGAATCCAAAGACCTGCGCCATTGGACCTACCTGCATCCGCTGGTCACCGGCAGGATGAAGGAAGGCGCCAGCGCCAAGGACCCGGTGGACAGCGGCGAGATGTGGGAGTGCCCCGACTTTTTCCCTTTTGGCGGCAAGCACCTGCTGGTCATCTCCACCGAGCGCGTGGTGAAGTACCTGCTCGGCGGTTATGTGGATCGGCGGCTGCAGCCGGAAACCACGGGCGGGATCGATTACGGCTCATACTACGCCGCGCGTACCATGACCAACACCGGCGACCGGCGGATCTTGTGGGGATGGCTTACCGAGGGCCGCACCGAAGCCGCGCAGCGCGCCGCGGGCTGGAGCGGCGTCATGTCGCTGCCGCGCGAACTGATCTTGTACGGCAGCCAGGTGCAGATGCGCCCGGCTGCCGAGGTGGAGAAGCTGCGCGGCAAGCACTTGGGCGCCGACGCCGCGGGCGATTGCCTTGAGATTCACGCGGAGGTCGACCCCGGCGATGCGCTGCGCTTCGGACTCAAGCTGCGCGCCGCCCCGGATTCGAGCGAACAAACGCTGGTCTACTACGATCGCGCGCAGAGGTTGATCTGCGTGGATCGCAGCCAATCCAGCACGGATTCGAGCGCCGATCGCGGCATGCAATCCGGGCCCTTCATGCTGGGGCGCGGCGAGTTCCTCAACCTGCGGATATTCCTGGATGGATCGGTGGTCGAGATCTTCGCCAACGACCGGTTCTGCCTGAGCGCGCGCATCTATCCGGCCGGTCCGCGCAGCACGGGGCTAGGCTTGTATGCCAGTGGTGGTACGGCGCACATGGCGTCGTTCGAAGCGTGGGAGATGCGGCCGATTTCGGGGGACCGGCTGACGTCGTAGCGCTCGATTGGAAATTTTCCTTGGTCATCGATGCGGACTTGCTGTATGATGTTGGTAGCGGGACCGGGCTGACATACCGATCCCGCCACAGCGCTTACCGTCGGCCCTTACGGGTCCAAACGATCAACGCCGAGAACCGGCCCACAAAAGCAAGCCGGATCACCAACATAAGGATCATGTTGTATCCTCCTTTCCGCTGCAAGTGAAGGCCCGGGCCGTACCCGGGCTTTCTCGCTTCAAGCTCCTGTGCTCCTCACGAGAACCCGTCCCTGTCACTTTTCACGGAAAGCTAACGACTAGTGCGGCAGTGCGGCGAATCCTCGCGCATTAATTTGACCCTGGATAGGCCGCCATCTGGCGATGCTATTCGGATCTGATTATACTATGAGTAAGTCATGATCCCCCCTTATCAGTTAGTCGTGTGCGCGGGCATTGTGCCCGATCCTTTGCAAACGCTGGAGCCGGTGAGCGGGCCCGACGGTCCGGCGTTGAAGAACGAAGCCATGCTGCCCGCTATTCTGGACCCTTGGGCCGCACACGCGCTCTATGAAGCCGCGCATCTGGCGGCACAGAAGCCCGGCAGCAAGGTTTGGCTGGTCAGCCTGGGACCCAAGGCCAAACTGCAGCAGGTGATGATGACCGTCGCGCAGAAGGCGGCGTTTGAATTCGTGGCGGTGGATGGCGCAGCCGGCGGATTCACCGAAGCGCACGAGGCCGCCGCCGCGCTGGCGGAGGCCGTCCGCTCGATCAATGGCCTCGATATGGCGCGCCTGCTGCTGTTCGGTGGATGGGAATCCGCATCGCGCGGCGCGGGCGCCACCTTGCAAATGTTGGGCGAGCAACTGGGCATCGTGGATCAGTTTCAGGGAGTGGACGAGTTGCGGGTGCGCGAGGATGGCGCGCTGGAGATTCTGGAGCGCGTGGAAGGCGGCCGGCATCAGGTGTCGGTCTGCGCGGGGCCGCCCGCGGTGTTGGGGTGGGCAACGGGCAATCTGCCGGAACCGCGCAACAACCCGCAGATCGGCATGGCCAACTTGCGCGGCATCATGCCCGCGCTGCAGAAGGCTAAACCCTTCGGGCCGGGGGCGGACGGAGCGCATTTTCTGCGCGCGGCGGCGCCCAGGCAGCAACGCGAGACGCGCGTGGTGAAGGACCTCTCGCCCGCAGAAATCGCGCGCGAGATCGCGGCGTGGATTGCACGAGACTGACCACGAGACTGACATGGAAACCATTCTTTTTCTGGCGCACATGGAAGCCGGGGGCACATTGTCCAAGGCGGCTCTGGAGACGCTCGGCGCGGCGGTCGAGATCAGCCGGGATTTGCCCGGTGCGACGTTGGTTGTAGGGCTAGTCGCCGCCGACGATGCCCAGGCGGCGGCCGATTCCATCGCGTGCTGTGGGGCAGCGCGCTTTCTGACGGTCACTGGCGCCGATTTCGCCAGCGCCCGGTACGCGACCGACGCGGCTGCCGCTGAAGCACTGGCGCGCGCCGCGGGAGCGACCATGGTGTTCGCGCCGGCCACTTCGCGCTGGGCGCGCTGCTTGCCGGGCGTGGCGCAGCGCATGCACAGCCGCGCCGATACGCACGTCACGGCCGTCACCGTGGAAGCTGGCGCGCCGGCCATCACGCGGTGGTATTACCGCCAAAGGATCGAAGGTGTCTCGCAGCGCGCCGAGCGGCCCTGGTTCATCGTGCTTGAACCGGGATCCGCGGCCGCGTGGCAAGGCCCTCCCTCGCATGCCGCGCTGGAACAAGTGCCGGTCGAGATCGACGAGCGCCTGCGCCGCACCACGTTCGCTGGATGGCACGCGCCGCGCACCGACCAGCAGACTATCCGTCCGGAAGCCGATCTGCTGCTGGTGGCCGGCGCCGGATGGACCAAAAAACAGGCGGACGGCCAGACCCATCCGGCGGATGCCGCGCGGCTGATCCTGGGTTTCCTGCAACTCGCGCAAGCCTCGCTCGGCGGCAGCAAGTCGCTGGTGGATCTGAGCGGTGAAGGACAGGACGTGCTCCCCTTCATGACCCATTTGAACCAGGTGGGCCAGACTGGATCCACGCCGCGGCATCCCAAGGGTCTGGCCACCTGCTGTCATGGAGAGGAGCCGCACGTGGTGGGTTGGCGGTTTATTAACCAGCGGCGCGCCATCAATCTGGATCCCAATTGCGGCTGGGCGCGCGGCAAGGCCGACGTATTGTACGTAGCCGATGCGTTCGCCGTAATGGAGCAGCTAAACGCCTTGCTCGCGCGGTAGAGACGTGGCGCACGCTCTCAGCGTGCCGCGTCGCCACTCATGGCGACGCAGGCGGGCGTAGCCCGCCTAGGCTTAGCCGAGCTTCGCTCAGGAGTGCCTGCGCCACGTCGAAATGTGGCAGCCTAATTGCTCCTCCCGCGCTACCGTCGCGAAATGACCGGGGAAAACGACTTCGCTAGCGGTATTTCACGCTATGGTGGGGCATTTGACTCTAGAATCGACTCTGCGCAACCACGCGTTCACCCAGGGTTTGGCCGATGAATATGTGGCCAAGCTCGCCTCGCTGGCCACGGAAATCACCTTTCACGAAGACGAGGTGATCTTGGAAGACCGCCAGACCTCCCAGTACTTCTACCTGGTCACTTCAGGAAGCGTAGCGATCGAATTGCACGCACCCAGTTTCAGCGTGTCCGTATTGCCTGTGGGGGCCGGCCAGGCGTTTGGCTGGACCGCGCTTCTGGACCATCAGAACGCCGTTTTCCAGGTGCGCGCGCGGGAGCGCACCATCGCGCTACGAATTGCCGGCCCGGATCTGACCGCGTTGTGCCGCAGCGACCCCGAATTGGGTGTCGAGATCCTGCTGCGGGCGCTGCAAGTGGTCGCCGGACGCATCCGGGCTACGGAAGCCAAGTTCGCCGAAATGTGCGGCGTTCGGATCGATTCACCCGGTCGGCGGCAACGCACCGTTCTCACACTTTGAACACTTTGAACACTTGGAACACTTTGAAGGAGGAGCACTTACTCATATGAACGAACCATACGATGTCGCAATTCTCGGAGCGGGTTTTGAAGGCAGCATGCTGGGTATCATCCTGGCTTGCAATGGGGCCAAAGTCGTCATCCTCGACGCCGGCACCCATCCGCGCTTTGCCCTGGGCGAATCCACCGTCCGGCACACCTTCCGCATGATTAAGATCATGGCGGAACGATTTGGAGTCCCGGAATTCAAGACCGAATTCAATTCCGGCGAACAAATCCATAAGCATGTGTCGTCGGGCCACGGAATCAAGAAGAACTTCGGCTTTCTGTTGCACCACGAAGGCCAGCACCAGCGGCCGGAGGAGGCTACCCAGTTAGTGATCCCGCCTTACCGTGAAGGTTATGAAGCCCACTTATTCAGGCAGGATACCGACGCTTACCTGACCTACACGGCGATCCACCACGGATGCACGGTCAAGTATCATACGCGCGCCAAGAATGTGGATACGGATAAGCAGGGCGTTAGCATCGAGACCGACAAAGGCGAGACTATCCGCGCGCGCTTCATCGCGGACGCGTCCGGCGGCGGGCACGTGCTTTCGCGCATGTGGGGGCTGCGCGACGATCCAATCCGCTGCAAGACCAACACGCGCTGCTTGTTCACTCATATGATCGACGTGAAGCCTTACGACGATCTCAACCTTCCCTATGGCGTGCCCCAGGCCCCTCGCCGCTGGTATCAGGGCACCTGTCACCATCTCTTCGACGGCGGCTGGGTGTGGGTGATTCCGTTCGATAACCGCCCGGGATCGACGAACAAACTAGTCAGTGTCGGGCTCAGTTTCGACATACGCAAGTTCCCGAAACCCACCGACATTACGCCGGACCAGGAATGGCGCCAGTTCCTGTCGCGCTTCCCCAGCATCAACGAGCAGTTCAAAGACGCCAAGCCGGTGCGCGATTGGATCTCTTCGGACCGGCTGCAGATCTCTCTCAAGCAGACCGTCGGCGATCGTTGGGCGGTGATGGCCGGCGGCGCGGGCAGCGGCTTCCTGGACGCCATTTTCTCGCGCGGGCTGGCTTCGTCGATGGAAGTGACCAATGCGCTCGCCTCGCGCCTGCTGAAGGCCTTGAAGGACGACGATTTTACGGTGGACCGTTTCGAGTACGTGGCGCGCGTGCACGAAGTGGACCGCACCAACAACGACCGCACGGCCAGCGCCGCTTACACTTCCTGGCGCGACTTCGACCTGTGGAACGCCTGGTTCCGGGTGTGGGCGCTGGGTGTTGGACTGGGCGATCTGAAGCTCGCCAGCATCTACCGGCGCTACAAGAAGTCGCACGACGATTCCATTCTGCCGGATGCCGAAGAGCCCATGGGCCTGTTCTACAGCCAGCACAAAGGTTACGGCGAACTGTACAATGCCGCGGAGGCCAAGATGAATGACGTGGAAGCCGGCCTCGCCGATCCTAAGGAAGCATCCAAGTATATCTTCAACCTGATTCGCAGCGCCGACTTCGCGCCGCCCGCCAATCACCTGGGCGACCCCAGCCGGCATTTCATCAACATTGGCACACCGTGGGCAACCGTCAGCACGCTGGCATGGCTGGTGACTTCCGCTCCGCCGGAGATCAAAAGCCTGTCGGCGGGTTTGTTGGGGGATATGGGGCGCAAGCCGCACCCGGCATAGCAGCCGGCCTTCACAGTGGCGGCCTGGGAGGCCGCCGCAGGCCGGGGGCTTGCCCCACGATTGCTTTGTAGATCACCGTCAAACCGGTGCGCGCCACCTCGCGGTATCCGGCCATCCAGGGGCGCAGATCCTCATACTCCCCAATCGCGAGCTTGGGGTTGAATGGCCCCAGGCCGTCCATGATCAGCGTTGGATGCGTGCGCGCCAGTTCGCCACGGTGCGCACGCGTGGATTCGGTCTCCACAGGCCGCGATTGCGTCAGATGCCGGTCCGCGGGTACGCCCGTGAGCGGCTGCGAGTCGAGAAAGCGCGTGGCGGCGGGCAAATTCGTGTAGATGTAGAGTTCTGGACGAAAACCCCAGACGAACAGCGTGTCGCCGGGCTTGCTCCATTGGCGCGCCAACTCCGCAGCCTTTCGGCTGTCACCATCCATGCCGATGTCCACCCAGTGTTGCGAATGGCCGGCAGCCAGCAGCGCATAACGCGGTCCGAATCGGACCAGTGGGACTACTAGAAGCGCCGCGACCGCTATCGTGCGACGGCCTCCCAACAGCGTCAGTCCGCGCGCCCCCGCCAGCACGGCCACCGGCAGCAGTGCGAAGTAGTAGCGCGGAAAGAAGCGCCAGCCTAACGCTACCGCGCCGAATGCGAGGACCGCCCACGCCGCCCAGCGTGCGCGATTGGCCCCCGCATCCCGCCACCAGAACCAGGCCGCGGCGATGGCGACAGTGGCGTGAAAGCCCAGCCAATGCAAGGTCCGCAGCACACCGTTCGCCAGCGGGTTATCCACAAACGTGACGCCCGCGTAAACACGGCCCCAAATCCACACCTGCTGAATATACGCGTCCAGCGCCCCCTGGCTCCACAACCACACTGCCGCCAGCGCGTTAGGTACGGCGAATCCCGCCGCCAACAACGGCAGCGCGCGCACGTTCCAGACCAGGCAGGCGGCCAGCACCAAGGCGCCTTTGGCATTGATCAGGAACGCGACGCCCGCCAGCACGCCGCTCCAAAAGGCGCGTCCCCGCCATGCCAGCCAGACGGCCGCGAGATGCGGCGCCAGCATCAACAGATCGGCAGCTAGCGGCGTGACCGCCGACGGAATATCGAATATCAGGTAGAAGGCCAGCAGGCTGGCGGCCCACAGCGCTTCACGTTGACCCCACAGATCGCGCGCGAAACGCCAGGCGATCCAGCAGGCCAGCAGCGCGTACAGCGCACCGGCCAAACGCAACGGGAAGCCATCGCGCGCGCCCCATGCCAGATAGGCGGCGGCCAACAACGGCGGCTTATCGAACCACAGGTCGCGGTAGAGGATCTTGCCGCGCGCCATTTGCGCCGCGGCCGCCAGCGGTAGCGTCTCCTCGGCCCACAGGATATCCAGGTGGCACAAGCGCGCCGCCAGTATCAGCGTGAACAGCGCGAGGAAGAAGAGGCGCAGGCTTTTCACTTGTGACACGGCTCTTTTGACAAGGCTATGGTACCTTGAACCGCGCGCCGATAGGTTCTATGATAGGCAAATAAAAGGCGAACGGTGGAGGATATCCAGGAACAACTCGCCAGCCTGCGGCGGCGGATCGCGCGCATCGACAAGAAATGGACCGGCGATGCGCCGCCGCGCCCACCCGTGCCGGATCTGCGCCCCGCGCGCTACTTCGTGGAAGAGCTCATGAGCGGCGAGGTGGTGCACACGGCCTGCGGCGAGCACTTCGAGACCGAGAAGCTGTTCGAGCGCCACCGGCGGCACGGCAGCATGGATATCTCGAACCTGCACGAGCTTCCGCCGGATCTGTTGAATTCGCTCTCGGCGGGCGCCATCGCCTCCTCGCATCCCAGCCGGTGGGCGTTTCTGGATACGGAAACGACGGGCTTGGCGGGCGGCACCGGCACATACGCTTTTCTGATCGGCGTAGGCAACATCGAGCCGTCGGGCTTCCGGCTGCGGCAATTCTTCATGCGCGACTACGGCGAAGAGCCTTCCCTGCTGCGGCGCCTGTCCGAACACCTGGCGCAGTTCGATGTGCTGATCACCTACAACGGCAAAACCTACGATCAGCCGCTGCTGGAAACCCGCTTTCGCATGGCGCGCGCGCGGCATCCCTTCGAACGCATGGAGCATCTGGACCTGCTTTTCGGCGCGCGGCGGCTGTGGAAGCTGCGCCTGGAGAGTTGCCGGCTGGTGGAACTGGAGAACCAGATTCTGGGCGTCGAGCGGCAGGGCGATCTGCCTGGCGAAATGATCCCCTATTATTATTTCGAATACCTGCGCACGCAGCAGGCTTTCAAGCTGGTGCCGATTTTCCATCACAACGCCATCGACATCCTGTCGTTGGCGTGCTTGACCGCCATTGTGCCGTTCGCCTTCCGCTCGCCGGAGGAGCACGCCTTCCGGCACGGCGCGGACGTCATCGGGCTGGCGCGCTGGGTGCTCCAGGCCGGGCGTCACGAGGAAGCCTTGCGGCTGTTCCGCCGCGCCGTGGAGCTGGGTTTGCCGGACGATCTGCTGTTCCGCACTCTCTGGGATATCGGCGCGATGGAGAAACGGCTGGGACGGTCGGATGCGGCGCTGGCCGTGTTCACCGATCTGGCCGCGTCGCGCAATGCCTACCGGGTGCGCGCGTTTCGTGAGTTGGCGATGCACTACGAGCATCGCGAGCGCAATTACGCCATGGCCCTGGAGATGACCCGGAGTGCGCAGGCGCTGGAGGACTCTCCCGAGCTGCGCCGGCGCGCGCAACGCTTGCGGGAGCGCGCCGCGCGGCTGACCCTGCGCCTTTAAATTCACAAATTGTTTACGAATTTCGCACATCGGGGCGCGGCCGTTAGTTGAACAATAAAGAGGGAATGACCTGCCTCGAACAAGTGCCGTCTCTTACGCGCGAGCCGCGCGCCAAGCGCCAATCGGCCCCCTGGCTGCTCCTCGACGCGCTGGAACGCTTCATCGCACTGTGCGGACTGTTTGCTCTGGCGCCTTTTCTGTTGACGGTAGCGATCGCCACGGCGGTGCTGTCGCGCATGTCTCCGCTGATCGCGCATCGCCGGCTGGGTCTCGGCGGGCACCCGTTCTGGGTGCTGAAGTTCCGCACCATGTGGCGCCCGGGTGCGCGGCCCGCGGTACGTTTCAAGCTGGTGGAGTATATTGTGGACGAGAGCGGCCCACGCGAAAAGAGCGCGCGCGACCGGCGCATTTCCAGCCCTTTCGCGCGGTTCTGCCGGCGGCATTCGATCGACGAACTGCCGCAACTCTTGCATGTGGTGCGCGGCCAAATGTCGCTGGTCGGACCGCGGCCGGTCACGGCGGCGGAGTGGAACCTGCACTATCATCCGCACGCGGCCGATGTGCTGGATGTGAAGCCAGGCCTCTCCGGCCTATGGCAGGTGATGGGACGCAGCCGGCTCACTTACGAGCAGCGCCGCGATCTGGATCTGGCCCTGGCGCGCAACCGTTCGCTGAAGCTCTACTTCCGGATTCTGTTATGGACGCTGCCTGAGATCTGGAGCGGCAGGAATGCCTGGTAGCCACGAATGCACACGAATTAACGCGCATTTTTGCTATTAAATCAGCCGCTCTCTCGCTTCGCATGCCGCGCCAGCTTGATCAACTCTCCGTAACCTTCCTTATCGAACGGCGGACAGCCGGTCGGAAACTGTCCCAGCGGATGATTCTTCTGCCGCATTAAATAGGTGCAGTAAGTCAGGGTCTTGCAGCAGCGGCGCTCATCCAGCTCCCCTTTCTCCAGGGCGTCGCGCGCGAAATCGGGATAGGCCAGCGCACCGCGCCCCACGCCGAAAAAGCGGATGCCGCCGGCGGCGATATTGTGCGCCCCGGCGTTGATCGCGTACTTCTGCAGCCAGCTATAGCCGGAGCCGACCACTGGCAAATCGGGAAACGCGCGCTGCAGTTCACCGGCGATGCGGAAATGCCGATCCACGCCCGCCAGTGGATGCTCGGGCTGCTCGTAGTTGCCTTCGTCCGGTTTCTCGAAAGGGCGGACGACGTGCGGATTGTAGTAAGGCGAGCCCATCGACACATTCAGCAGTTCCACGCCCCACTCGCGGAACCAGGCGATGGCGTGTTTGACTTCGCGCAAGTCCTCGCGCAGCGGATCGGCGGCGTCCACGCCCCACCCATAGGGATAGGGCGTCTCGAAAGCGCAGGGGACTCCCACGCCCGTCGCGGGATCGCGGTGGAACGGCACACCGTCGAAGGCGTTCATGCGGATCGCAATCATGAGCCGGTTGCCGAACGCCGCGCGCAGCTTGCCGATTACGTTTCGGATGAACCGCAGGCGGTTTTCCAGCGCGCCCCCGTAACGGCCCGCGCGGGTCTTGGCGCCGAGCAACTCACTGACCAGGTAGCCGTGCACCGCCTTGATATCGACAGCCTGAAATCCCGCTTCCAGCGCCAGGCCAGCGGCGCGCACGTAGTCGTCTTCCAGGCCCTCCAGTTCGTCGTCGGAGATCGCGGGATAATCCGGCGGGGTGCCGGTTTTCCGGTCGATGTGCGGATTATGATAGGCGATGATCCGCCGCGGCACGCTGTAGCGGCCGGAATGCGTGAGTTGGATGGGCGCCAGCGCATCGCCCAGAACTTCGCGCAGCCGGGCGAACTCGGCCACGTTCTGGGGCGTGATGCAAAGCTGCCGCGTATTGGCGCGCCCGTCTTCGCGCACCGCGGTGGCTTCAAACCAGATCAGCCCGGCGCCGCCCCGCGCGAAGCGCTGATAGCGCCGCCAGGTCAGTTCGCCGGGAGTGCCGTCCAGCGCGCCGTCGCAGCCTTCCATGGGCTGAATGGCGATGGAGTTCGCCGCGGTGAAATGGCCTACGCGCACGGGCCGCGCCAGCACGCGCCGGATTTCGTCGCGGTCTTCGATGAACCGGACGTGCGCCGCCCCTGCATCCGCCGCCGCGCACCGCAGGTCGTCCAGCGTTTTGTGAGTGAAGTGCCTCATGCCGTCTGGTGGCGCGGCAGCAGCAGGATGGCCAGCGCGCCGACCGCCGATACCGCAAACACCGCGCCCATGGCGATTCCGTAGCTGCCATACTGCTCGCGCAAAATCGAAACAAAGTAGGGAAACCAGGTCTGGCCGATCGTGTTCACCGGCAGAATGATGGCCATAGCGCGCGCCAGGGTGTTGACGCCGAACTGCTCGGCGGCCATCAGCGGAATCAGCATGTAATCCGCGCCCATGCCGAACCCGAAGAGCACCGAGAAGAGCACCGGTGAGCGCGCAGGGCTCACCGTCAGCAGCATGGGAATGGTGGCCGCCACCAGGAAGTAAGTGGCCGTCATGACCCACTTCTTCGAGAAGCGGTCCGCCAGGCCGCCGATGGCCAGGCGCCCGGCGATACTGGTGGCCAGAATCGTCATGGAAGCCACCCGCCACGTGGAATTCAGGAGTGCCAGTCCTTCCTTAGTGCGATCCGTGAAGCCCTGGTCGAGAAAGACAAATTTCATATGAAAATTGACTGCACCGATCGCGCCGATGGAGCAAAAGCTGCCGATCAGCAGCAGCCAGAACGAATATTGCCGCAACAGATAGCCGAAGCTGAACGGCGCGACCTGATTTTCGGCGGGCGGTTGGCTGTCGCCATCCGGATACAGGCCTTTGTCCGCGGCGCGGTCGCGGATGACGAAGATAGCCAGCGGCCACGCCAGCAATACCAGGGCGCCCCATACCATCAACGCCGAGTGGAAGTTGGTGCCCTCGGTGAGCGGCTTCACGATATAGGACCCAAGGAAGCCGATCAGCCCCACCCCCACGTACAGAATGCCCATGGCCTTGCCGCGATTGCGCCGGAACCAGTGCGAGATGATGAGTTGGTGCGGAATCGGTCCGGAGAGAATATAGCCGGCCGTGTACAGGAACCACAGCGCGTAGTAAACCCATAGGGCGCCGTGCATGGTTCCGAAGCCCAGGAACGCCGCGCAGGTGAGCGCCGTACCCGCCAGGATCAGCTTGCGCGGGCTGAAACGCGGCACCAGCACCGGGCCGATCCAGAGAGTCAGCAGCGCCGCCAGCGGAAAGCCAAAAGTGATCTGCGCCTTGCTCCAGTGGAATTCCCGCTGGTAGTAGTCGTAGAAGAACGGCATGTTGTAGTAGGGCAGACCGACGGCGATGCCGAAGGTCAAGAATGCCGCCAGAGTCACCCACCAGCCGTAGAATGTTTTGCGCATCGCGGGAAGAATTTAGTATCACATGTGGGGCAGGCCCTTGGCCGGGGAATCCTCTGGGTCGGGTCCCCTGGACCCGCTTCTTGCTCCGAAATATAGCATTTGCGAAGAGAAGATGGCGGCCTGGGAGGCCGCCGCAGGCCGAGGGCCTGCCCTACTATTCCTTAATTTCATACCCGATTCCCCTTTTATTCCGCGGCGCACCGGCCTATAATCTAATTGCAGCCATCAAAGGAGTCCCCATGCTAGCCCTGGCGAGCTTAGCCGTTCTCCTGGCGCCCGTGGTCGTCACCACCGGCAATCTGGAGAGCTCATATCAACAACTCAAAGATGCCACAGCGGGAAAAGACGCCGCCCAGGTGAAAGTCCTGGCGGCGGAAACGTGCGCGCTGGCGCGCGAAGCCATCAACACACCCGCTCCCGGCGACGATGATGAAAAAGAAGCCTGGACCAATCATGTAAAGTTTGCCCGCGATGTCGAGTTGTACACGGAGTACGCCCTGTACGCTACGGCCATCGAGGCGCAGCCCGCAATCACCGTAGACCTGCTGGCCGCTCTCGAACAGCAGAACCCCAAAAGCAAGTATCTGGCCGACGCCTATGGCCTTTACTTTCACGCGTTGCATCAGACAGGTGCGGCGGCGAAAGTCCCGGCTGTCGCCGAAAAGGCCATCGAGAATTTTCCGGACAACGACGACGCGCTGGTGGTGCTGGCCGAGGCGGCCATTGGCCACAAGCAAGCCGATCGCGCGCTGGGTTATGCCAAGCGCCTGACGGCCGTGGTCACCAGGCGCGCCAGGCCGGAGGGTATGTCCGCCGCGGACTGGGAACGCAAGCGCAATGCGGAACTCGGCAGCGGCTACTGGATCGCCGGCGTCGTGCAGGCGGAGAAGGCCTCTTATTACGAAGCCGACAAGGATTTGCGTGCGGCATTGCCCCTGGTCGCCGGCAACGATAGCCGGAAGGCCTCCGCATTGTTCTATCTGGGGCTGGCCAACTATCAGCTTGGCAAGATGACGCTGAAAAAGTCGCAGGTGC
>Ga0302324_100007577_pt1 | contig 23044 bp, 22 predicted proteins | sample Palsa_T0_1_FD_201949 | JGI IMG/M metagenome (GOLD analysis project Ga0302324, IMG submission 201949) | Peat permafrost microbial communities from Stordalen Mire near Abisko, Sweden - Palsa_T0_1 | ecosystem: Environmental > Terrestrial > Soil > Palsa > Peat permafrost | place: Sweden: Abisko...
TTGGGTTGTCGGTGGAATGTGTGTGGGCGCGCTCGGGCCGGTTGGCGGGCGCCCCCCCGCGCCGGCGCTACGCGGCGGCATTTATCGACGACGCGCAGGACTTGGGACCGGCACAAATCGGTCTGCTCGAAGCGCTGTTCGGCGAAAGGCTCGCAACGGTGACGCTGGCGGGCGACGGGGCGCAAAGCACGCGCGGGTTCGCCGCCGGCGGCCGCGGCGACGAAACGCTGAAGCGTGCGGCGACGACGATTCGTTTTGAGCGGCCATATCGCGATAGCCCTGATATCGAGCAGGCCGGGCGCTCGATCTTGGACCCGTCGGAACGAGATGCAGGCGCCGCCCGCAGTGTCCCGGGCGAACACGTGCAGCTCTATCGCGGCGAGAACGGCCGCGAGTCCGCGCGTTTCGTCGCGGTCGAAATCGCGCGCCTGATCGCAGGCGGCGTGCCGCCGCACGAGGTTGCCGTGATCACGCGCAATCTCGATTGCGCGCACACCTACGTGGACGCGCTGCTTGCGCGCAACCTGCCGGTCGACGTTGCGGGAGCCGCGAGCCTGTACGCGTATCCGGTCGTCGTCGATGCCCTGGCGGCGCTTTGGTCAGCCGTCGATCCGTTCCGGCACGAGTACCTCTCGCGGAATCTCGAGGCGCCGTGGCTCAATCTCTCGGACGCATCGATCGCGATCCTGTGCGGCGACGCAGCCGATCCGCAGGCCTTGCTCTTCGAATTGCCCGAGGAGGACGACGACGAGGCGCGCGCCGGGCGTTGGGATCGCAAGCGCGACGTGCGGTTGGGACGCAACCTGACCCGCGGTGACGTCGACGCGGAACTTCCGGCGGAAGCGCGCGAACGCGTCGTCGCATTTCGCGCGGCGCGCGCGCGCTGGGAAGCTGCGGCTCGGACACTGCCGCTTGCCGAGCTTGCCCGGCTGATCCTCGACGAGTCCGTCTTGGCAACGCTGCGCGATGATGCGCGCGGCCGCTTCGAGTCCGGACTCGTCGCCCGGCTACTCGCCGGCATCGACGCCTACGCCGGGCAAGAGCCGCTCGCTTCCCTCGAAGATTTTCTCTTGCACGCGGAAGCGGTGTCGGGCGCCGAGGCCGATCTGCTCTCAATCGAGTTGTGTGATCCGGGCGCCGTGCGCGTGCTCGACGTTGAAGCCGCCAAAGGCGAGCATTTCGACTCGGTCTTTCTGGTCGATGCGCAAGCGGGCGCGTGGCCGCGCTATTACGTGCCCGATGCATTCCTCTTCATGCCGTCGGCCGGCATGATTCCGAAGGAGAACGTAGGCGACGCTGCTGCGCTGCGCACGGCAAAGTTCACCTACGCTCTTTCACGCTACAAATTGCGGGACAAATATAATGCTGAGGAACGGCGCTCTTTCTATTGTGCGGCAACGCGCGCGCGCCGGCTACTGTTCGTAACAGCCTCGGGCCGGCCGACGCGCGGTGCTGCGGCTCCTGAGCTTTACGAAGAACTGAGCCGCTCGCTGCAAAATGTGTGACGAACTTTCGCGGCGGCAAAGCCGTTAGGCAAAACATGAAGCTCGACACCTCGACCGACCCGCAAGTGGGGTTTCGCCCGCCCGGGTCGCTCGACGAAGCTAGCGCTCTCTTGCGTTACGAGGGTCCGCTCACACGCCGCCAAGCCGCTCATCTCGTGCGGCGCGCGGCCTTCGGCGCGACGGCGCCCGAACTGGATGCGCTGGCGGGTCTCGAGGCAACGGCCGCCGTCGACACGGTGCTCCACCCAACCGGCCCCGACGCCGACCTCGTCGGCTATCCCGATGCGGCCTCGCTCTACGACCCCAAAGTACGCAACAACGTCGCCGAAATGTGGTGGCTCGACCGCATGCTGCGCACGCGCCGCCCCTTCGTCGAAAAGATGACGCTCTTTTGGCACGGGCACTTCGCGACCAGCCTCGGGAAAGTTCCCGCGAACTTGATGGTCGAGCAGATAGACCTGTTTCGCGCCGAGGGTCTTGGCGATTTTCGCGCGCTGCTGCTCGCCGTCTCCAAGAATCCCGCCATGCTCTTGTGGCTCGACAATCGCGCGAACGCCAAGGCCCATCCCAACGAGAACTTCGCGCGCGAGGTGATGGAACTGTTCGCGCTCGGTCTCGGAAACTACCGCGAAGATGACGTCAAGAACGCAGCGCGTGCGTTTACGGGTTGGACGCTCGACAAGGAACTGCGCTTCGTGTTCCGGCCGGAGATGCACGACGACGGCGTCAAAACCTTTCTCGGCAAGAGCGGAAACTTCGGCGGTGAGGACATCGTCGGAATCATCGCGCAACAGCCGGTCCATCAGCGTTTCATTTGCCGTAAGCTGCTTGAGTTTTTCGTGTATTCCGATCCTGAACCCGAGCTCGTTGAAGCGCTCGCGCGGACGTATGCGCTTTCGGGTTATGACATCGCCCAAACGGTGGGTACCGTTCTGCGCTCGAACGTCTTCTTCTCGACACGAGCGTATCGCGCGTTGCCCAAGAGCCCGATCGAACTCGTGATCGGGCTGCTGCGTTTCATGCAGGTCGAGGCGGTTCCCAAAGACACCGTTGCCTGGCTGCGCCGCATGGGCCAGGACCCGCTCTCACCGCCGAGCGTCAAAGGATGGGACGGCGGACCAACCTGGATCAATACGGGTTCGCTGCTCGCACGCTTCAACTATGTCAACCGTATCGTCAAAGCGGCACCGCCGCCGGCGCGCGCCGGCACGATGACGGCAGCGGCGAGCGCGGATCTCGCTACCTTTCCCGCCTTCGGCCCCGATCAGATCGTACGGCGAGCGGGTGGCCTCGATGCAAACCGGATCCTCGCGCAAATCGCGCGAGATGCGGTCCAGGATGACGTGACGAGCGACGTCCGTTCGACGATCGAAGACTACCTGCAGTCGGTGGGAGCATCCGTTCCGCAGGCCTTCGGTCCCGAGAACTACGAAGACCGGATACGCGGTGCACTTGCCCTGACGCTCAACCTTCCTTCGAATCAGCTCAATTGAGGCCCACTATGCCGTCGCGTCGCATCTTCGTATCGCAAAGCCTCGGGATCGTCGCGCTCGGCGCGGCCGCACCCGCGTTTCTCGCCCGGGCCGCCGACGCGGCGACGCTGCCGGACCTCGCGAGCGCCGTCGACCCTGGTAACGTCCTGCTGGTCATCCAAATGGGCGGCGGGAACGACGGGCTCAACACGATCGTCCCCTACAGCGATGACGCCTATCATCGCGTTCGCCCGGCGATCGGTATTTCTGCGAATAGCGTGCTGCCGATCGACGGCCGCATCGGGCTCAATCCGGTGATGAGCGGTTTCGACGATCTGTTCAAGGATGGACACCTCGCGCTCGTGCAGGGCGTCGGATATCCGAATCCCAACCGCTCGCACTTCGAAGCGACCCAAATCTGGGAGACCGCTTCGCCCGACCGGCCGGTCTCGTACGGCTGGCTCGGACGCTACCTCGACCAGACGGTGCCCGCCTCCGCCCAACCGGATCCGGCACGGCTTTTCACCGCGGTCGCGCTCGGCGACACGGTGCCGACCGCGCTGATCTCACAACGCGTCGACGTTCCGGCGATCGGCACCCTGAGCACCTACGGCTACAACGCCGGCAAGGACCCCGCTTCAAGGACCGCGACCGGCACGCTCTACGACGGGGCCAAGCCCGGCCAGTCGCCCTATCTTTCACTGATCGAAACGACGGCCCGCAACGCCCTTCACGGCGGCGATCTCTTGCGCGCGAAACTGGCCTCGTACACGCCGGCCGTTACCTATCCGAACGATCCTTTTTCTCAGCAGCTGCGCGTCGCGGCCCAAATCGTCGGCTCGAACACCGGAACGCGCATCATCTTCGTGTCGATCGGTTCGTTCGACACGCACGCCGGCCAGCGCTCGCAACAGGATCGGCTCCTCGGCTATCTCGCGAACGGCCTGCACGCGTTCTACAAGGACTTGGAAGCGCACCAACTGCAGGACCGCGTCCTCGCGTTGACGTTCTCGGAGTTCGGCCGCCGGGTGCAGCAAAACGCTTCCAACGGTACCGATCATGGCGCGGCGATGCCGTTGTTCATCCTCGGAGGCAAGGTGAAGGGCGGAGTCTACGGCGACCATCCCTCGCTCACCGAACTCGACAACAACGGCGACCTCAAACACGCGATCGACTTTCGCGCCGTCTACGCGACGATCGTAAAGCAGTGGCTCGGACGCGATCCGAGCGCCATCATCGCCGGCACTTACGACCCCGTCGCCTTCGTTTGATCCGCCCGAACTCACCCGCAATTCAGGCACTCGTGCGCGTGGAGCCGATCGCAGCGGACGCATACGTGCGTGAAGTCTTGCCCGAGACGTTTGCGCTTTGGGGCGGACGGCGAACGTTCGAACGGTACGTGACCGATTTTCGGGAGTTGGCGGAATCCGCCTACGGGCGGCGCCGTCACTTCACGGTCGGACTGCGAGAAAACGGCCGCATCGTCTGCTCGTGCAAGAACTACGCACGTGACATTCGCTGGCAAGGAGTGACGCTTCGTGCCACCGGCATCGGTGCCGTCTTCACGCCGCCGGCGCTACGCGGGCGAGGTTTGGCAAGCGTCATGTTGGGAGCCCTGCTCGACAGCGAACGCGATGCCGGACGCGACGTCGCCTTTCTTTATTCGGACATCCATCCGGCCTTCTACGAACGGCTGGGATTTCACGAGTTACCGTCGCGCTTGCTTTCGCTGCGAGCCGCTTCGCTCGACGGGTCGCGCGCCGGCGGAACGCCCTTCGAGAACGGCGATTGGGCCGGCGTGCGCAAGTGTTTCGAAGCGCTCGATAGCGAACGGACCTGGAGTTTTCGGCGCACGCCGGTCGTCTGGAACTGGATGCGCCGGAGTTGGAACGAGACGCCGGCCGACGGTTCGCAGCCGGTACACTTGGTCGTACGCAGAGGCCGCTCGGTCATCGCGTACGCGATCGGACGCCGCGTCCTGCGCCAAGACTCGTTCGTGCTCGACGATTTCGCCTTCGACGGAAGCGAGGGCCGCGCGCTCTTACCGGCTCTCGTACGCGCAGGCGCGGGCGATCTCGCTCGCGTTCGGGCCTGGCTCCCGCCACCCGCGGCGCGTGAAGCGTTGCCGCGCGGCTCCGTGCGAGCGCGCAAAGATGCCGTCTTGATGGTCGTCCCGCTCACCCAGCTAGCGCGCTCGTGGTGGAAGGCGGTGAAGGAAGAAACCCTCACGAACGCTGCTGACCCCTGCTGGAGTGCCGATCACATCTGACATGAGTAAAGAGCTACGCATCCTGCTCATCGTCTTCGGATCGCTGATTGGGGTCTGCGTCATAGCCTTCGGCGCTCTCTTGTTCATGCTGCCACGGCTGATGCATAACATGGTCGCCGCGAGCGACAATCCGGCTGCGATGCAGCGCACCGCGAGCAAGATCGCAACGTTTGTGGTGCCGGCCGGCTACCGCATCCGCTCGGCAATGGATCTCACCGTGACGCAGACGGCGACCTTGGCCCCGATCGAGCGCGGGAAGGCGTTTCAAATCCAGCTGCAAGGCATGAGCATTCCGGCCTCCGACTCATCGCAAGATCAGGGAGCGTCGCTCGGGCTCAAGATCACCGCCGGCATCTTGCACTGTGAGCTTCAGCCCGACAGAGAGGCCTCTTACATCGTGCGGGGACAAGTGATCAAGCTGCACGTGATGGCTTGCAACCCCAAAGGCGGCCGCGGATTAAAGGTCGAGTACGGTACGTTTCCGGGAAACGCCGCCACCGCACGCATCACCGCCACCGGATTCGGCGGCGACTTCGACGACGGCGCCCTGCGCGCACTCTTGCGCTCCGTCAGGTAAACAAACGGCAGCTGCCGAAGGGCCATCCATGGCACAGAGCGACCGCCGGCGTCTGCTTTCCCGGGCGATGGAATTGCCGCAGGCGCACGAGTCCGATTTCTTCGGTGGCCGCAGGCCGCCGGCCGACGCCGATCCGTCGCTGCTCAAACGCATCGACGACACGACGCTGCGCACGAAACTGGTCGAAGCTCATATCGCCGAAGGTCTACAGTCGCCGAAAGGTCCGCAGAAGATCGCTTCGATCGTGCGCATCTACCCGCAGTTCGACGCGCCGGCCCGCAGCTCGACGAACGGCCGCGTCAAGCGTTCACCGGCCCCGTCTGCACCCCGCGGCCTGCCGACCGTCGACGAGATGGAACGCCTGCTGACTCGCATTCGCGAAGTCGAGCGCGAAGTCTCGCACGAACTCGCTTCCCAAGTCGACGAGAACGTCGAGCGCCTGAAGCATTCGATCGCGAGCCTTTCCGGCGACGAGTTGGAAGTTGCCTACCACGAACTGGGTGAAGCGCTCGCACGAAAGCGCGCCCTCGCCTCGCAAGTCCGCTTCGAAACATTTCGGCGCATCGAACGCGACGCCGAATTCTCACCGCGCGTCTACTTACGGCTGCTCGCGCACTAGATGGCGCTAGATTCTTGTATTCGTACCGAGGCAACGATCGAGCGGCCGGTCGCAGACGTCTACGGCTACGTGACGACACCCGCCAACTGGCCGCAGTGGCACCCGTCATCGGTGCGCGTTACCGGCGACGCGGCCGGGCATTCGCTCGGCGTCGGCGAGCAGTGCACTGAAGAGTTCGTCGTTGCCGGGCACCACGACGAGACCGGCTGGATCTGTCGCGAGCGCGTTGCCGAAAAGCGTTGGGTGATCGAAGCAATCTCGGAGCGCGGGGGCAGCGGAACGATCACTTACGATTTCGCGACCGCGGGCGATGGAACTCAATTCACGCGGACATTTCGATACCGGATGCCGAACTTCGGCCTCGAGATCCTCAACGTGCTCGTGATCCGGCGCCGGATCGCAGCCGAGTCGCGCCGTGCGACGGAAACCTTGAAGCGTGTCCTCGAAGACTCAAAGACCTTGGTCGAACAGCGATAGTTCGCGCGCCTGCTCCTCGGTGATCGAGGCGACCCGCACGCCCAGCAGCCGCACGGCAGCGCCGGCCAATTGGGCGCGCTCGAGGCAGCGCAGCGCCGCGGCTTCGATCGTCGCCGCATCGCGGGTGGCGACGGCCACCGTCATTTGCCGCCCGAGAATCGAGAAGTTCCCAAGTTTCACTTTCACCCCGATCGTCGAGCCGCGCAAGCCTGCCGCTTCGAGACGCCGCGCCACGTCTGCCGACAGTTCGCGTACGGCCGCACGGAGTTCGTTCTCGTCGCGCACGTCGTATTCGAACGTTTCCTCGCTCGACACCGAGCGCGTCTCGCGCTCGGGCGACACGCCGCGCGAATCGTGTCCGCGCGCAAGCTCGCGCAGCTCCTTGCCGGAGCGGCCGAACAAGGCGTAGAGGTCGTCGTCGCCAAGCGCCGCGATCTGCCCGATCGTGGTAAGGTTGCGCTGCGCAAGCCTCGTCTGAGTTTTTGGCCCGATGCCCCACAGGCGCGCCACCGGCAGCGGCGCAAGATAGGCCGCCTCCGTCCCGGGCTCGACCGCTGCCAGACCGTCGGGTTTAGCGGCGTCGCTTGCGATCTTAGCGAGCATCTTCTGCGCCGCGACCCCGGCACTGACCGTCAAGCCAACCTCGTCGCGAACAGCTGCCCGCACCGACTGCGCGTACGCGACCGCCGCCTGCAGATCGTCCGACTCGATGGCGACATAGGCTTCGTCGAGAGAGAGCCCCTCGACCGCCGTCGCACCACGTGCAAAGATTGCAAAGACCTCGCGCGAAAGCTCGCGATAGCGCACAAAGTTCGGCGGTACGACGAGCAGGTCCGGACACAACGCCTTCGCCTTGAAGAGCGGGATCGCCGAGCGGACTCCGAAGGGCCGCGCCTCGTACGAGGCCGTCAAGACGACGGCGCGGCGGCTGCTGCCCGCCACGGCCAGTGGCTTGCCGCGCAGCGCCGGATCGTCGCGCTGAGCGACGCTCGCATAGAACGCGTCGATGTCAAAGTGCGCGATCACCGCAACCTGCTAGGCGCGGACACCGTCGAAGATCAACCGAATCGACTGCATGTTGCGAGCGTCGTCCGCTTCGTCGCCCGGCGTCTCGAGAATCGCGGTCTTGCCGACGAGTTCGGGGTGCGCGGCCAGAGCGCGAAAGCCCTCAAACCCAATCAGCCCCTCGCCGATGTGCCAGTGACGGTCCCGGTGTCCTCCCAGCGGCACCTCCGTATCGTTGAAGTGGAACATCTTCAGACGTTCGAGCGAGATCGTTTGGCTTGCAAGCGCGATGAAACGATCGACGCCGGCACGCGAATCGATCTCATAGCCCGCGGCCCATGAGTGCGCCGTGTCGAGACAAACTCCGAGCTGCGGATGGCCGATCGCGCGCACGATCTCGCCCAACTCCTCGAGCGTGCCACCGCACAGCTGACCGGCTCCCGCCGAATTCTCGAGCACTAGGTAGACGCCCGGCGAGATCCCTTCGAGTGCGCGTTCGAGCAGCGTGACGACGGCGCTGAAACCCTCGCCGCGCGGCCGCGTTCCGTACGAACCGAGATGCGTGTTGACGAAGTCGATGCCGCCGGCTGCCGCGGCCGCCAGATCGTTCACAAGTAAACCGAATGAGCCCTTCGCAATCTTCGGGTCGGCGCTCGCGAGATTGATAAGGTATGAGGTGTGGATCGCCGTCGTCTCGATGCCGGCGAGCGCGCGCCGTTCGCGAAAGCGCTCGAGGGCGGGGCGGTCGATCGCAGCGGGGCGATAGGTTCTCGTGCCGCTCGAAAAGATCTGAAGCGCCGTACAACCTTGGCGCTCGGCGTAAGCGACCGCAGCATCGTAGCCGGGCTTGATGTCGACGTGCAACCCAAGGCGCATTACGCGCCAGCGCCTGCGTCCGCGGCGGCCACCCGGCCAAGATACAACAGCTGCAGGTAGGCTAGCGAGATTTCCGATTCGGGCGGCCCCAAACGCGTGGCTAACCGTTCAAAGTACACCTGCAGCCGCTCGCCGTATGCCTCGCGGGGCCTGGCCCGGCTGCGCTCATATCCGAGATAGTCCGAAACGCGCATGTGAACGAACCACGGGATCACGCGCAAGCGGCGGTCGTGCAATCCCGAGGTTTCAAATGCCGCGAACTCTTCGACCAGCAGATCGCGCACCGGCGCAACGTCGAGGCCGGCCGCAGCTTCTTCCCGCAACATGCGCAGACGATCGCCCCGCATCAAACCTTTCCACCAGACCGCGATCGTGCCGCCGGGGCGCACGACCCGCTTGAGTTCGGCCAGCGCGAGCGGCTGGTCGAACCAGTGAAAGCTCTGCGCGCTCGTGGCGGCATCGAACGATGCATCGGCTACCGGCAACGCTTCGGCGCGGCCGGCGACGAAGCGCGCGCCCGGAACGCGTTTGCGGGCACGCTCGAGCATCGGTTCCGACGGATCGATTCCGACGACCGAACAACCGCGCGCGGTAAGCTCGGCCGCGACGAGCCCGGTGCCGCTGCCCACGTCCAAGACGGTGTCGCCCTGCGTCAGCCCGTATTCGAAGAGTGCGTCGTAGGTCTCATTCGCATATCCGATGCGGTAGCGGTCGTACGCGTCGGCGAGTTCGTCGAAATTTCCGAGCTCTACGTGCGTCATGTTTACCGGCGGCGAAAGCGCAGTGAGTTCGAACGCATACCGGCAGGCATGAAGGTCATGGCGCGACCGCCGGGCGACATTGCGCGCGAAGGGTTCTTCTCAAAGGTCGTCTCGGTCACGAGCACCGCGTCCGACGGACGTTCACGGCGCCCCACGCGGCCGATCAATTGCTCGACCTCGCTCTCACCGAAGGCGTCCGAGTCCGTGATCACGATCAGGTCGGCGGCCGGAATGTCAAGCCCGCTTCCGACAAGGTTGGTCGCGGCCAGAATCGCCGGCGCACCTTCGCGAAAAGCGCGCATCTCTTCGACGCGCGTCGATGAGCCGTAAACCGACACGCCACTGCGTCGATGGCGCTTCTTGTGCTCGGCACTGTCGGCCATGTCGCCGCGCAATTGCTGCACGGCAATCCCGTACGCCGATTCCAGGCGGGCCGCCAGTTTGGGGACGTCGCCGCGCGTGCGAGCGATGACGAAGATGCGAGATTTGCGCTCGAGATGTTCGCGAATCAGATCGTCGGCGTGCGCGAGTTGCTCCGGCGGCGGTTCGCCCCAGACGCCCGAGATCTTGTGAATTTTCGTCGGCAGCACATCGAAAGGCATCGCTCGCATGCTGATCACGTTGTCGAACGCACCGACGCGCTCGAGAAACCGTCGTAGCTCGTTCGGCGTCGCCGAAGCGAAGAGCATCGGACAATCGAGATCTTCGAGCAGCCGCAAATGCTCGCGCTCATCGAAGGCGTTGACGTCGTCGATGATTGTCAGGGCACTGCGATCGAGCACGTCCCAGAGGGGCTCGTTTGCGATCATCATCGCGCTGCCCACGATGAAACGAATCTTCCCTCTCTCGAGGTCGCTGAGCATCGCGCGCCGCTCGCCCGGCGAGATGCCGCCGTGCACTTCTCCGACGCCGAGGCCCGTCTCTTCGAGCCGGTCGCGGAAATAGGTGCAGTCCTGGCGCACGAGATCGCGCGTCGGCGCGACCAGGCACACGTAGCCGCCGGTGCGCAGGGCCTCCGTTACGGCCACCCGGAACATCACCTCGGTCTTGCCCGACCCGGTCGGCGCTTTGAGCAGAAATTCGAAGTCCCCGTCGGCAAGACGCTGCGAGAGCGTCTCGACGGCGCTCGCTTGATCGTCGGTGAGCGTGAAGCGTTCGTCGGGCTGGATCAGTTCGTGCGCTACCGCGACGGCGTTGGTGTTGAGTTCGATGCGGTCCCATATTGCCCGGTCCGCTTCGTTCAGGTGCTGGTGCTCGATACGAGTGGTTCCTCTTCTGCCGCGTCGCGCTGCGCGAGTTCGGCGTTTGTGCGCGACGGTTCGGTCGCGATCGGTAGCTGCAATTCGAGCGCTTCGGCTTCGAGGTCGACGGGGGGTAATTCGTCGAGCGATCGTAAGCCGAAGGATTCGAGAAATTCGGGTGTCGTCTTGTACTCGAGCGGCCGGCCGGCCACGTCCCGGCGGCCGGCTTCGAGGATGAAGCGCTTGTCCAGCAGAGTATTGACGACGCTGTCGACGTTGACCCCGCGCACGGCTTCGATCTCGGCCTTGGTCACCGGCTGAAGGTAGGCGGTGATGGCGAGCGTCTCCATGGCGGCGGGCGAGAGATTGGTCTTCGGGGGCATCAGGTAGGCTTCGACGGCCTGGCGCGCCGCGGGTGAGGTGGCGAAGCGATAGCCGGCTGCGATCTCGCGCAGAACGATGCCGCGCTCTGCGTAGTCTTCAGCAATCTTTTGCAACGTCTCGGCGACCTCAACGTGCGACGCGCCCGTCAATTTGACGAGCGCATCGATCGAGAGCGACTCACTGGCGACGAACAGGAGCGCCTCGAGGGAGCGCTGCAGGACGCCGGTTTCGATCAGCTCAGTTTGCATACGTCGGCTCGGGTTGGAACGGTGACAGGCGCAGAGTATCCTCCGGCGAGGGCTGGTCGTAGGCGAGGCGGCGCTGGCGGATCAGTTCGAGGATCGCAAGGAAGGTGGCGATGACCCCGCTCCGGTCCAGCTCCCGGCATAGCCCGGCGAATTCGACGCTGCCTTGCTCGCGTACTACCCGCACCACGAACTCCATCTGCCGGGCGATCGAAAAGCGTTCGCGGGCGATCGTCCGCTTTTCGGGGCGAGCCGAACGCACGGCGGCCAGCAGCGCCTTGGCGAGGCGGTCCGGAAGAATGCGGTAGCGCTGGACCGTCTCGGTCGTCGGGTCGCCCGCTTCCCGGTAGAAATATGACTCCGCCTCCCCGAGACGCACCCGAAGGTCGTCGGAAGCCCCTTTGTAGCGCGAGTAGGCGATCAGCCGCCGGCGCAGGCGCTCCTCAACCTCTTCGGCCGTCTCCTCACCCGCTGCCAGGAATTCGGAGGGGATGGCCGGCAGGAGCGATTTCGACTTCAGGTAGACGAGCGTCGCGGCGATGACCAGGTACTCGGCGGCAAGCTCGACGTCGAGCGCCTCCATCAGCGCGATGTAGTCGAAGTACTGCTGGGCGACGGCAGCCAGCGGGACGGTCGCGATGTCGAGCTCCCGCTCGCGCACGAGGTGAAGCAAGAGGTCAAGCGGGCCGTCGAAGACGTCGAGCGAGACCCGAAGCTTCTGGTCTACCGGCTCGCCGATTCCCGCACCGCCTGTTCGGCAATCGTCGCAGCGGCTGCCGGAGAGACTTCGAAGGGATCGCCCTCGAGCTTAGCCAGCTCCTCGAGCCCCAAATCGACGAGCCGTTTCTCGTTGACGTATTTTAGAGCTTTCTTGGCCGCCTTGATCTCGAACCAGGCGGCCTCGTCGACCTCATGGTCGTGGTTGGCCGTATCACCGGAACGGTACCGCATCAGGTAAAAATGGACGGCCTTCTTGTGCTTGGTGCCGTTCAGGTAGAACCAGTACGAGATTTCCGAGAGCTTTCCCAAGGTCTCGGCCCAGCAGCCGGTCTCCTCGCGAACTTCCCGCAGCGCGGCCATCTCATGGGTTTCGCGGGCCTCGACGTGCCCTTTGGGCAGCGACCACACGCGCGGAATGCCGCGGCCGATCAGAAGCGCGTCGAGCGACGCGCCGTTTCGCCGTAGGACGAGTCCACCAGCCGAGACCTCGTACTTGATCCGCATCTGCCGCTTTCCGCCGAATAGGCACCATCGGTTAGTGCCTTCACTTTATATTAGCAACCCGGCCCAAGAAGAAACAGCTTCGTTCCGAAAGCGCTCAGTGGAAGAGGTGACCCCTCCTGCAAGGTCTGCGAGCGCTAGCTTGCTTCGAGCGGGTCGGCTACCGGTGGGCGCCAGCGCAGATCGGGCTGGCGCGCGGCACGCGTTTCGTCGATCCGGCCGACGACCGTGTTTAGCGGCGCGTCCAGCACCGCTTGCGGATTCGTCTTGGCCGTTTCAACGATGTCGCGCAGCGCCGCGATGAAACCGTCGAGCGTTTCCTTCGTCTCGGTTTCGGTTGGTTCGATCATCAAGCACTCGGGCACGAGCAGTGGGAAGTAGATCGTCGGTGCGTGATAACCGCGGTCGAGCAGAGCCTTGGCGATGTCGAGCGCTTTGACGCCCGTTTCGCGTTTGAGTTCCTGCGCGCTGACGACGAATTCGTGACGGCAGGTTTCATCGTACGGCGTCGTGATGAAGTCCTTGATTTTGGCACGCACGTAGTTTGCGTTGAGCACGGCCAATTGCGAAATACGCGTCAGGCCCTCGCCGCCGTTAGCGTAGATGTACGTCAGTGCCCGGACCGCGTGGGCGAAGTTCGACCAAAACGAACGCATCGAACCGATCGTTTCCGGCCGATCGAATTCGAGCGCAAACAGCCCGTGCTCGTCCTTGCTGACGACCGGCACCGGAAGAAACGGAACCAGGTGCGACGCGACCCCGACCGGGCCGTGACCCGCTCCGCCGCCGCCGTGCGGAATGGAAAAGGTCTTGTGCAAATTGAGGTGCATGAGGTCGAAGCCCATGTCACCCGGTCGCGCATTGCCCATCAGCGCGTTCGCATTGGCACCGTCGTAATACATCAAACCACCGGCGGCGTGCACGGCTGCGGCGATTTCGGCCACGTGGTCTTCGAACAAGCCGAGCGTATTGGGATTGGTCATCATGCAGACCGCGGTGTCGTCGCCGAGCACCGACTTGATCTCCTCGACGCCTACCCGGCCACGCGCGTCGCTCGGCAGAGAGATCACCGTGTAGCCGACCATCGCGGCCGAAGCGGGGTTCGTGCCGTGCGCGGTATCGGGGACGATGACGGTGCGGCGCACGGCTCCCTGACCGATCTTCTCAAAATGCGCCTTGGCGATGAGCAGCGCGGTCAATTCCGCATGCGCGCCCGCGGCGGGGTTGAGCGAGAAGGCTGCCATCCCGAAGATCGACGAAAGCGCGCGCTCGAGTTCGTACATGACCGCGAGCGCTCCCTGCGCGAGGCTTTCGGGCGCATACGGATGGAGGTCTTTGAAGCCCGCTTGCGCCGCCATCGCTTCGTTGATGCGCGGATTGTATTTCATCGTGCACGAACCGAGCGGGTAGAAGCCCACGTCGATTGCGAACGTGCGGTGCGAGAGCCGGGTGAAATGGCGCACCACGTCGAGTTCGCTATTGTCGGGCAGCGGCAAGGGGCCGCGCAACTGCGCCTTCGGGACGAACTGCTCGGCGCTGCGCCCGTTCGGGAAGTAGGTGGTTGCCCGTCCGCGCTGCCCTTGCTCGAAGATCAGCTTCTCGCCCAAAGCTGCGTTGACGTTGACGGCTTCAGGCATGCAGCACCACCTCGGGCGTGCCGGGCGCCGCGCTTTTGGTGATCTGGGCAAGCGCCGCGCACAGCGCATCGATGTCCGCGACCGTCGTTGCTTCGGTTGCGCACAGCAGGATGCAGTCGGCCAATTCGGGATACCAGCGCCCGAGAGCCACGCCTCCGACGATGCGGCGATTTTGCAGTTCGTCGAGCAGAGCGGTTACGCTCAGGCCCGGCGGAATGCGAATCGCAACCTCATTGAAAACGGGCGCGGCGAAGGCGCGTTCGAAACCCGCGAGCGCCGTAACGCGTTCGCAGAGCAGCTGCGTGCGTTCGAGGTTGAGTGCGGCCGCGCGCTCGAGCCCGCTCGCGCCGAGCGCCGCCAAGTAGATCGTGGCGACGAGCGCACAATGCGCTTGATTCGTGCAAATGTTCGAGGTCGCTTTTTCACGCCGGATGTGCTGTTCGCGAGCCTGCAGGGTCAGCACGTAAGCGATGTTTCCGCGGTTGTCGAGCGTGCGCCCGACGAGCCTTCCCGGAATGCGGCGCATGTGTTCTTTGGTCGCAGCGATGAAGCCGACGTACGGACCCCCGTACGCGAGCGGATTGCCGAACGACTGCGCTTCACCGGCGGCAATCTGCGCGCCCCACTGCGCGGGCGGCAACAGCGCCCCAAGCGACATCGCTTCGGCCACCACGCCGATCGGAACGGTACCGCTCGCCTCGATCGCGGCCCGAGCCGAGCCGTCCGGGGTGTCGATGCAGCCGAAGAAATTGGGCGACTGCAAGGCGATGGCGGCAAAGCGGCCGCCGGCCAGGCGTGCGGCAAGGCCTGCGAGATCCGTCGTCCCGTCCGCTTGCAGCGGCAGCTCCTCGACCTCGAGTTCGAGTCCGCGCGCGTACGTGCGCAACACCGTTCGATAATTCGGATGAACGGCACTCGACACCAAGATCGCGCGGCGGCCGGTCGCGTTCACCGCCATGATCGCGGCTTCGGCCAGCGCCGTCGCTCCGTCGTAGACCGACGCATTGGCGATATCGAGGCCGGTCAAGAGACAGATGTATGTCTGCCACTCGTAGATCGCTTGCAGGTAACCTTGTGAGACCTCAGCTTGATAGGGCGTGTAGGCCGTCAGAAATTCGCCGCGCATCGCAAGCGACATGACGACCGGCGGCACGTAGTGGCGGTAAGCGCCCGCGCCCAAGAACGAAAGATAGTCGACCGCGCCGTTGCGCTTGGCATACGCCGACATCTTCGCCGAAAGCTCGGACTCCGGAAGACCCGGTGGAATTTCCAGCGCGCCCTTGATCCTGACCGCTTCGGGAACCTCGACCAGTTCCTGAAGGGAGCTCGCGCCGACGGCGGCCAGCATCTCGGCCACGTCGGAATCGGTGTGGGGTGCATACATAGGGGCTAGTGTGCGCCCTCAGCAACGAGCGCGTCGTAGTCGCCCGGGGCGAGCAAGCCGTCGCGTTCTTTCGGATCACTGAGCTTAACCTTATAGAGCCAGCCTGCGCCGAATGCATCGCGGTTGACCAAGGCTGGATCGGCCTCGAGCGCCGTATTGATCTCGAGAACTTCGCCGCCGATCGGCGCGAACAGGTCGGAGACCGCTTTGACCGACTCGACGACGCCGATGCTCGCGAACTGCTTGACGCCTTGACCCACGCGCGGCAACTCCACGTACACAATGTCGCCGAGCGAGTTTTGTGCGTAGTCGGTGATCCCGACGGTGCCGACGTCGCCCTCGACCTTCACCCACTCGTGTTCTTTGCTATAGAGAAGCCCGGCCGGTTGCGCCATTTGTCGAGTTAACTCCGTTTGTAGAAAGGAAGCGGAACGACGCGCGCAGCGTGGACCGTTCCGCGGATTTCGATGCCCAGGGTCGTACCAACTGCGGCGGCATCCTTTCGCACGAGCGCCGTCGCGACATTCTTGCCGTCGAGTGAGGGCGCGATCGACGCGCTGCGCACGGCGCCGATGCGTTCGCCGTTCAGCAGCACCGGATAGCCGGTGCGCGCCGGCGCGCGGCCTTCGAGGACGAGTGCCGCGATGCGATCGTAGCCGTCGTGCGCCACTTGCTCGAGCAGCGCGGCCTTGCCGACGAACTCGGGCTTGTTCGTTTTCACGGCCCAGCCTTGGCCGCCGGCGAGCGGAGAAATGTCCTCGTCGATCTCAAAGCCGTAGAGCGGCATCCCCGCTTCCAAGCGCAGCATGTCGCGCGCTCCGAGTCCCGCCGCCTCGAGGCCTGCGTCCCTTCCGCGCTCGAGCAGCGTGCGCCAAATGCGCGGCGCGTCGGCCCCCTCGAGGAACAGCTCGAAGCCGTCCTCGCCCGTATATCCCGTGCGCGCGATCAGCGCGGGCGCGCCGTCCACCCGGCCTTCGACGCAATAATAGTACTTGAGTGCGGCGACGTCGCAATCGCAGAGCGGCGCGACGATCTCGAGCGCTCGCGGGCCTTGCACCGCGATCAACGCGCGCGAACCGTGACCGTTCGTAAGCGACAGGTCGGGGTGCAGCGCCGTGCTTCCGTTCAGATACGCCCACATCTTGGGCGCGTTTCCCGCGTTGACCACCAGCAGAAAACGGTCGGGCAAGCGGTAAAAGAGGACGTCGTCGAGGCAGCCGCCGAGTTCGTTCGTGAAGATGTTGTAGCGTGCCTGAAAGGGCTTCATCGTGCCGACCGAATTGACGGTCAGCGAATCCGCCCAGGCTGGGACGCTTGCGCCGCGCAACTCGAACTGTCCCATGTGCGAGAGATCGAAGATGCCGGCCCGATGACGGACGGCCTCGTGTTCACGCAAGATCCCGCCGTACTGCACCGGCATCTCGAAACCGCCGAAGGGAACCATGCGTCCACCCAGCGCCAGGTGTTCTTCGTAGAGCGCCGTGCGCCGCAAGCTCAAAGCAGCACGTGTCCGGCTTCTTTGTCCGCTTGCGGCCGCGAGCGGAAATCCTTGGCAGGCGTGTTGAGAAAATTCGTCGTCGCATGCGCGACCAGCCGTTCGCCCGAATACACGGCGACCACACCGTACACGATGCGCGCACCCGATTTCAAGACGGTCGCGTGAGCGATCAGATCCTCCGGGCCACGCGCGGCGTGCAGGAAATTGCAGGTGAGGGAGGCGGTGGCCGTGGGCTGGTCCTGACCGTAGATCGTCGCGAGCGCGACCCAAAAGGTCGAGTCGCATAAACTCATGATCGCGCCGCCGTGAACGGCCCCCGCATTGTTCATCACCGCCTCACGGAACGGCATGCGCATCTTTGCTTCGCCGGGCGCCACGTCTTCGAGTTTGAGGTCGAGCGTCGCAATGAAATATCGCTTTTGCGACTCCCACACTTTGATTGCGACCTCGCGGTCGAACTTCAAAACACGTCACCGTCCTTGGCCAGTTCGCGACGCAGATAGAGCGGCAGGCTGAAGATTCGCCGGTGAGTCTCGGCATCGTAGAAATAGTTTGTTCCCGACAAGGCGCGCGTATAGGTTTCAATGCGCTCCCCAGCGAGCGCCGTTAGGTCGACCGCATCGCTGCAAGCGATGAACGCCCAGTCGTTATCGAAGGCCGGCACGTGCGTGTAAAAGGAGCGGACGTAGCGGTAGTGGCCGCGCAACGAGCGAGCCATCTTCGCATGCGTGGCCATGTTGTGAAAGCCGGCGGTGCTTGCCTGCAGCACGTACACCCCGTCCGTTGCCAGGCGCCGCTTGATGCCGGCGAAGACGGCCTCACAAAACAGCGGATTGGAAGGCGAATCTTCGAGCGGTTCGGTCAGATCGGAAACGATCGTTCCATAGGTGCCGTCGTCGTCGCGCAGAAAGGCGAGCGCGTCGCCGATGATCACGCGCGCCCGCGGATCGTCGAAAGCACCGTTCGACCATTCCGGCAAATAGCGCTTGGAGAGATCGACGACCTCGCCGTCGATGTCGACCATCGTGCAACGGCGCACCTCGGGACAGCGCAACACCTCGCGCAGCGTCGCCCCCTCCCCGCCGCCGAGGATCAGGACTTCCGCTCGATCGCGCGTTGCGGCTAGCGCGGGGTGAACCAGCGCTTCATGATAGATCTTCTCGTCGGCCTGCGAACTTTGCGTATCGCCGTCGAGGACGAGCATCTTTCCGAACGCGGCCGTGCGCAGTACGGCCACGCTTTGGAAGGCCGTGCGCCCGGCATAGTACGTCTCTTCGATCGCGTGGTGGTGGAGCTCCGTCGGCGTGAACTCTTCGACGTACCATTGCCAGTGTTCGGTTTTCGGCACGGCTTTGCGTCTGGAGCTTTAGTGAACCAGCAAGTAATCGGCGCCGGCGGGAGGCGGGACTACGTTGTTCTGCGTGTAGACCGCCGGCGGCGTGGGCAGCGGCGACGCACTCGCCACCGGCGACGGTGTGGCACCCGGTGCCGCAATCGTGCCGTTGACCGTATCGAACGGCACTGCCACGAGCGCCGAATTGTTACCGCTCGCGCACGAAAGGCCGGGGGCCGTGCCGAGCGCGACGAGATAGTTGTTCGTCGTATTGGGAATCGAGCCGGCGGAGACTCCGATCGATTGAACGTCGGTCATGAACGATGAGGTGTTGTTGCAGTTCGTGTAGGGAATGGCGCTCACTTGGGTTGAGCCCTGGAACGGTTCGAACGGCTTTTGAATCGTCAGGCTCGAGCCGTTGACGCCGTTGATCGTCACGATCCCGGCGTCCGTGCCGACAACCGCGATCACGCCGTTGGTGGCGATGACGATCGAGTTGATGTTTCCCGGCAGCGTGATGCTCGCAAGGCTCGTGATCTGGCCCGGTAGAGCCGACACGAGCGTCAGAACGGAACCCGTACCGGTGCTGTTGCCGCCGACCAAGGCTCGGGTCGCATCAGCCGGATCGAAGGCGATGTTGCCGTTGCCCTGCAGCACGGTCGATGGCCCGTATCCGAGCGACGTATTGTCGGCGATCAGATTGAATTGAAAGCCGGCGCCGACCGCGACGACTTTGAACAGCGCCATGTCGCTTGGGCCGCGCACGAGAACGGGCGTCGCGCCCGACGAATCTGCAATGCCGGCGCGCACGATCGAATACGGTCCGGCCACGCTCTTGAGCGTATAACCGGTCGCCGAATACGGGATGTTGCTCGCATACTGCGGGGGCGCGTTGGTGAAATTGTTCAGGGCAACCAGCGCCCCGGGCGTTACGCCCGGTCCGACGAACAGACCAAGAGCCGTGTTGCCCGTTCCAATGATCGTCGCACCGGTGACGTTCGGGATCAGCGGCGCGGGCACGGGCGTCGCCGTAGCGCTTGTAAGCGGCGGCTGCGCGTCGAGATTGTAGGGCAGGCCGCTCGGCACGAGGTTCGCCACGATCGATCCGAAGACGTCCTGAGCCAGCGTGAAGCCGCTGCCGGACTGCATCAACGCGACCGCGTCGGAGACATCCGTAGAGAACGCGACCGCACCGACCGGAGCCGGCAAGGTCACCCCGGTTGGGATCGCCGTCGGGCTGACCCCGCCGCACAAGTTCTGATTGTTGTCCTCGAAGTGCACGACCTGAATGACACCCTGGCCGGCCGGGTTCCCCCCGGCCGGTTCATACGCAAAACCAAGCGTCAGGGTGCACGGCGGCGAGGACGGCCCGGCCGACACGGCTGGTGCCGCCGAAGAGATCACGACGGGAGTGGTGTTTGAGTGTTTTCCACAAGCGGCGACCGCCAACAAAGCGACCGCGATTCCGATGCCGAGAAATCCCGGTCGCTGCTTGTTCTGTCGTGCCAACGTTGGAGGCTCCCTTAGCTGCGTGCTACGCCGAGCGTCTTGCCATCGTACGCCCGGCATGCTCGTGAACGACGTGCGTGTACTGACCGTTGGTCGACGCGATGCCGCGCTTTACCTCGGTCGTGAGCATGGTGCTCGCTCCCAGCTTTCGCGCGGCATACTCGCACGCGCGCCAGGGATCGGTATGATCTCCGCACGTGTAGAAGTCGACCGCCGCGTACCCGGACTCGGGCCACGTATGGATGGACAGGTGAGATTCGGCGATGACGACGACACCGGATACGCCTTGGGGTTGGAACCGATGGAAGGCGACCTTCAAAATTTCAGCATTTGCTTCGAGTGCTGCACTCGTCATGATGTTCTGGACGCCTTCGACGTCGGTCAGTAGCTCGGGGCTGCAACCCGACAATTCGCAGATGATGTGCGTGCCACGTGCTTCCAATGTTTCTCCTTGGTTTCTGGTTGGGAAATCCCACCTCCAGGCTGCGTCGGCTGCCGCGTGCAGTGCACTTGCGTCCCCGACCTATCGGAGCGATCTTGCCGGCGTGCCGACCCCTTGGTCGGCGGCACGGGCGTCTCTCCGCGAAGGCACGTTGGGCGTGCCGTCCCCCTTGCCGCTTCTACGGCGGAGACTAAGGGTTCCCAAAGCGTGAGCTTGGAGGGACCCCGGGTCCGACGGACATGATACCCCCCCACCCCTCGGGTGTAAAGGGCTTGGCCGCCACATTACAGCGAAAGGCCTCCGGCCTGAGTTCCGGATTATGAAGAATCTCCTTGACTATCTTGACCCGGGCGGGTACGCTTGAAGGCGATGGCCATCAATCTGAACCCTGTCCCCGACACCCCTGTTGAGGATTACCGGCACGGCTTCCACGACTCCGAGGAAGCCTACGTCTTCAAGTCGGCCAAGGGCCTGAACCGCGAGATCGTCGAGCGGATCTCGTCGATGAAGAACGAGCCCGAGTGGATGCGCAATTTCCGGCTCAAAGCGCTCGACATCTTCCGCAGCAAGCCGATGCCCGAGTGGGGCGACAAGGCGCTGCTCGAAGAGATCGACTTCGACAACATCCACTACTTCGTCAAGTCGAGCGAAAAGACCGAGCGCAACTGGGACGACGTCCCCGAGGACATCAAGCGCACGTTCGACCGGCTCGGCATTCCCGAGGCGGAACGCAAGTTTCTCTCCGGTGTTTCCGCGCAGTACGAATCGGAAGTCGTCTACCACAACGTTCGCGAGGACCTGGCCAAAGACGGCGTGATCTTCTGCGACATGGATACGGCCCTGCGCGAGCACCCGGACCTCGTCAAGAAATACTTCGCGACGGTGATCCCGCCGGGCGACAACAAGTTCTCCGCGCTCAACTCGAGCGTGTGGTCGGGCGGCTCGTTCGTCTACGTTCCGCCGGGCATCGAAGTGAAGACGCCGCTGCAAGCCTATTTCCGGATCAACACCGAGAACATGGGCCAGTTCGAGCGCACGCTGATCATTGCCGACAAGGGCGCGAAGGTCCACTACATCGAGGGCTGCACGGCACCGCAGTTCTCCACGGCGTCGCTGCATTCAGCGGTCGTCGAGTTGATCGCGATGGAAGGTTCGTCGATCCGCTACACGACGATCCAAAACTGGTACCGCAACATTTTCAATCTCGTCACCAAGCGCGCTTACGCCCACAAGAACGCAACGGTCGAGTGGGTCGACGGCAACATCGGCTCCCGGCTGACGATGAAATATCCGGCCATCTATTTGATGGGTGAGGGTGCGCGCGGCGAGATTCTTTCGATGGCGTTCGCCGGCGAAGGTCAGCATCAGGACGCGGGAGCGAAGGTCATTCACGCGGCCCCGAACACGACCTCGGTCGTCACCAACAAATCGGTCTCCGCGCATGGCGGAAAAACGACCTACCGCGGTCTGGTCGAGATCTTTCCGGGCGCGGTCGGTGCGAAGACGCGCGTCAAATGCGATGCGCTGATCATGGACGAGTTCTCCTCGAGCGATACGAAGCCGACGATGAAGATCGACGAGCAGCGTGCGACGGTCGAACATGAAGCGAGCGTCTCGAAGATCGGTGAAGAGCAACTCTTCTACGCGATGTCGCGCGGCTTGAGCGAAGCGGACGCGACGGCCATGATCGTCAACGGCTTCTTCGACTTCTTCGTCAAGGAACTGCCGATGGAATACGCGGTCGAACTGAACCGCCTGGTCAAGATGGAAATGGAAGGCTCGGTCGGCTAAGGAGCACTCTTAGCTCAGGCCGGCGACGGCGCGGGCGAAGGGGCTTGGGGCGCGAGCGAGGCACGCGGCAGCGGCGTCTGTAGGTGGGGGTTGGGCATGCCCCCTTCGTTGTCGTTGCGACCCGGCGCCGGCGGAGGCGGCGGCGGCGCGATCCGCGGACCGCTCGCCGAGGGTAACTGCGAGCCGCCGCCCGCGCTCTTGGCTCCGTCGAGCCAATCTCCGATCGCTCCGGCCGTCGATGCGTCGAACCGGTATGGGAAGAACTCTTCGGTGTTCGCCGGCGCATCGGCGTCATAGCGGCCGGCAAAACGCTGGCTGAGATCGTTTGCCGTAATCGCTGTAACGCGCGTGTTGCCGACGCGTAGTTTTTCGTCGTAGTCGGTGACTTCGGCCGGCTTCTCACCGCACACGGCCAGGCCTGGATGAAGCACGAACAGCGGTGCCCGGCTGCGCATGGCTAACGCGACCGGATCGTGCGCAATAGCGCTCTTCATCCAAGCCGAACTCTCGACCGGTTTTGGACTGAGTGTTCGTTTGACACATTCACGATAGCCGAGCACCGTCGGGGCGAGCGCGATTACCCCGCCGACGGGATCCGCCATCGCCGCCGATGCGGCCAGTGCCAGATCCGCGCCGTTTCCGTATCCAAGAAAATAGATGTTCTTGGGATCGAGGTCTTCGTCACTTTCCATGAATTCGGCTGCAGCTTCGGCGTCGCTCAAAGCCTCCGTCCACGTTTCCGCGGTGCTCGCGCCGCTGCTCTTTCCGGCACCGCGCATATCGTAACGCAGCGTCTCA
>Ga0302324_100007578_pt1 | contig 23043 bp, 28 predicted proteins | sample Palsa_T0_1_FD_201949 | JGI IMG/M metagenome (GOLD analysis project Ga0302324, IMG submission 201949) | Peat permafrost microbial communities from Stordalen Mire near Abisko, Sweden - Palsa_T0_1 | ecosystem: Environmental > Terrestrial > Soil > Palsa > Peat permafrost | place: Sweden: Abisko...
AGCTTCTTCCTCACCGAGTAGAAGTCGAGTTCAGTCAGAGTGACTATGATGAGTGCTGCGCCCAGGGCAAGCAGCGCGAAATAAACCTCGTAGTAGGTCCCACCCGACACATAGCCAATAGCTGCGAGCGCCAACATCGCGATTGCCGCTATTAGATAGACATGTCCTCCAGACTCCTTCAAGGCTTTCCAGCCCATTCTGCCTTCGTTTGACATACAGCCCGCTTACTCCGAGAAGCTGGGCAGCCTTCTGCGATAGGCGTAGTACGGTCTTTCGCCTCTGCCGACCCTGAGGGCCATCTGGACCTTCTCATTACCCGCGATGCCGAGCAGCCGGTTGAACTCGCCTTGTAGCTCAGTCATCTCCGGATATTCCTGAAGAACCTGACTGTATGGATGAAGGTAGAGTCCCCGCTTGGTCGCGGCGAGGGCTATTCTCGCAAACGCCCTTCCCGTCTTTATCCACTGCAACTGGTCGTTGCCCGCTGTCTTGAGCAGAATGATCCCCTGTGCGCTGTCGAGTCCCTTCTTTAGCTGGCTCAGGTACCTGTTGATCGAGGAGTTGCTGAACCAGCGGGAGGCGTTGCCTTTGTCGAGATACCATTCCGTGAAATCCTTCCTCAACCCGTCGGTCCCCATCTGAGGAACGCTGATGCCGTCCCTCTTTTCCGCCCTTTCCTTCTCGCTGAACCTGAACCACTTTCTGCTCTCTTCGTATAGGTCGTGTGTCCTGCATTCGATTTCCATGGCCTTGTAGAGGATATCGAGTATCGGTTTCATCTTCATTGGGTCGTTGACGAAGATGAATTCTACCGAGTCGTCATGGAATGACTTGCGCAGAGGGTCGACTTCGGCGTCAGTGACTGGAGGCCCCGCGTAGCTCTTCCTGTTCGTCTGCCTGTCGAAGATGTAATCGGTGAACTCGTCCTTCTCAAGTGTATCTGATTTGGTGACCGTAATCCTTGCAACTGGTTTCTTCCCGGCTTCCTTGAGTGGATAGGTCCCTTCCGGAAGGTAGGCCACTTCGGTTGTGTAGCCCAATCCTGAACCACCTATGGCCGCAGTTTCGATAAAGCACCCGCACCCGATGTGTATCTGCCGAGCGGGAGGGTCGGTCATGGGGATGAGCCTCTCTTCGTCGACAAAGAGGAGGGCCTCCAGGTCGGATACTCTCTCAAATTTCCACGCTTGAGTATTGTGAGGGTTTGGAGCGTTGACTCCGAATGCCAGGGCTTTGCTGATTGGGGTATCCGAAGTCCCGGGTGTCGGCCTCCTCATAGCTCGAACGTTGTCAGGCACGTCGGGAACTTGCATGTCGCTAGCGCACAGCCTAGGCTGTAACGACGATAGTCCCAGTCATGAAGGGATGTACAGTGCAATCGTATGTGTACGTGCCGGGTACCGTGAATGTATACGAGAATTTGTTCCCGTATGCGAGAAACCCGGAGGTAAACGAACTCGCGCCGCTGGGCACTGATGTCGTTGTGATGGTATGAGTGACGGTGTCGTTGTTCAGCCAAGTCACGGTCGTCCCAACCGGCACTGTGAGGACCTCTGGGACGTACCACTGTATCGCTTTGAGGCTGTAGGCCCCGGAGGGAATCACGACGTTCGCGGGTGGCAGATTGGCGCTGTTCCCAATCGCCAGAACCGACCCGTTGGCAAGGGCTCCCACGAAGACTCCTCCCAGCACGAACCCGACGACGAGCAGGGTTATGACGGACCCCACGGGAAACATCTTTCCTTGGGGTGGCCCCTGCGTGAATGGTGATCCCTGTGCAAACACACGCCGGGCTCCCAAGAGCGAGGTGATGAGCACCAGTATGAGGATGGGAACTATTACGATGATCGAAACGAACGAGTAGAAGTCGGCGAATCCTGTGAGATAATGTGGGGTGTCGGAGCTGAAGGCGGCGAGGAAGAGCACGCTGAAGAGGGCGCCTAATGGGTAACCGAATCTGGGCTTCACCCATATCAGGCCTGCGGAGATGAGGAACAGGACTGAAGCCGCCACAAGAATCGTGTCATATCCTGGAGCGATGGCTCCTGAAAGCGGTACTATTCCAAGTAGAATGATTGCTGCGACGACGAGGCCCACGATGGGGACAATTACTGCGAACGACCTTCGGGCAAGAGGTTGCTGCTTGCTCATGTAAGGCCTGGCGGCTTTGCCAACCCTATAACAATGGCACGTATTTTCTGCAAGATATTGTAATTTTCGAACGCTGGGTTGACTCCGAGTATTTTGGTGGTTGGACTAGTCAGCCACCACAGAAATCACAATCAGCTAATGTCTCATAATGTGCCTTAATACATGCTAGAGATGTTATGAATGGTATGTCGGAGAAACGGGTCTTCAGGACGAAGGTATCACAAGGCTACCAGGTAGCTGTACCAGCCGAACTCCGGAAGAGATACGCGATAGGGGTCGGCGACGAGATAATGTGGGTACTTGACGACGGACAGGTCCGGGCCGACTTTAGGAAGAAACCGAGCCTTGAAGGCATAGTGTCCCTCGGCAGCAGTGGGAGAAAGCGGAGCGCCGTTGATACCAAGAAGCGGGCCCAGAGAGGAGAGCTTTGATCTTCCTCGATTCTTCCTTCATCATCGCCCTCGCAGACGAAGACGACCAGTTTCACAAAGCTGCTGTGGGTGTCCTCCCGAGGCTGGACTCACGAAGGGCGGTCTCGGAGCTGGTCATTGCCGAAAGCGTCTCCGCCGTGGGTTCCAGATTGGGTGTGAAGGCTGGGAGAGCGGTCTTCGACAACCTACTCTACGACTCTTCCACAAAGACCTTCTTCGGCGGCAAGAGACTGTACGAGCGGGCCATGCCGATATTCACCAAGTACGGAGGGCGGCTCTCTTTTGCTGATTCTGTCTCGGTGCGGCTGATTTACGACCACAAAATCACGGAGATAGCCTCCTTCGACAGTGATTTCGATGGTGTCGAGAATGTAGCTAGACTGGCCTGACGTCGCATCACTCCCTGCCCTTTTTGCAGGTTATAGCCGTGGAGGATTGACAGGTATGATGAACCGGGGGAACGCGCCCCAGCCCGCGGTCATTCTTTTTCTTTCTTTCGGCTTTCCCCGTTTCCTCTCTGGCCTTTTCCTCTAAGTTCGCTCGTGTAAGAATGGAATTTAGGCACCTAAGGCTTCGATTCTAGCAGGATGTGTGGTATTGTGAGCCTGTTTACCTTAGCGGGACCTGGTCAGCCTTCAGGTGGACCATGCGGTACACCCAAGAGGCGCCGAAGCGCTGCCTGCTGAGGTAGCCCCTCTCCGTGAGGCGTGAAAGGTAGGTGGATATTGTGCTCAGGCCTATGGGCTCCCCGTGCGCCAGCTCATAGTCGCGCCCGATGTCAGCCGAGGAGAACTCCTTCGCCAGGTACCCCTCCTGTATGATCTTCATGACCCTCCCGAACGAGGTCGACCCGTCCGCCTTGGGCACGTTCACCTCGGGCGAGGCCTCGACCATGTCCATGAGGTCCATCAGCTTCATCACCTTCTCACGGGACAGTCGTCCCTCTACGGCGAGGCTGTACTTGGTGCCGCTGTCGTCCTGGAACTCGACCTTAACCTTCCGGCGCAAGGGACTGACTCGCTTTTGGCAGCCGATAAAACCGCCAATGGTGTGAAGTTGTGAACCATCTGCAAACTAAGGTTGACAGCAGGATGATACGATATGGGTGGTTCACAGTGCTTCACTGGGCAGCCCGCCGCCAGGGGGCCGTTCAGTGGTTCCAGTGGAAACACAGGGGTCCGGTGGTGGGGAAAGCTGGAAGGGGCAGATTCTAGATTATCCGGAGCAAAGGGGGCTTATTCCGGCCTGCACTGTAGATCTATTCACTTTCGTTCACAGTATCCCCTCCCACCCCTCCATTTCCAGTGGAGGTCGGGTCACGCTCGATTTTTGCCCCAGGTTTCCACTGATTGACCCTTACTCACCTATAGTAGTCGATTAACCATATCCACTAACTAGGCTAACCGAGTACGAGCATCATTCTACAGTTATATTATTACGAACGAGCTTCTACAGGCGAATGAAGGAGTGGAGTGGAAGGGGAGGGGTGAGGGGGCGTTTAGAGTAAAAGGGGGGATTTGGTAATTTGTTCAGCATTCCCTCAACTGTCTTTCTGCCTAAGAAACGAGTAAATCAGGGCTATGACGCAAATCAGACTGAGCAATATCCATGGTATCTCCTGATCCATTGGCATCAGACCATGGAGGAATATTGGACGCACTAACGTAAAACCAAAGAGTAATTCCTAGCACCAGACCCGCGAGAAGAACCAGCCTCGTTGCCAGAGCCTTCACTTAAATTTCCCCACCGGTTTGGAACACCTAGTTGCAGCACAGCCGGTCTCACGGTGGCTAGTCTACGCGATTCGAAATCACAAACTCGTTTCCGTCGGGGTCTGCAATTGCAGCCCGGACGAACTTCACACCCGGCATCTCGACGACGTTGGGTTCTACCGTCACCGAACCGCCTCGCCGCTTGATCTCGTCGCATGCAACAGCCGGGTCCGGGTGTGCGAATATTATGCCAGACACCGTTCCGGGGTCCCTGCCTTCCTCGCCGGGGGCCTGGATGTGCATCGACATGATCGTCGAGGTGCCTGGGAGAGCGAACACGGCGCGGCTCGCTTTCTCGTTGAAACTGAGTTCGTGGAGGCCCAGGACGTCCCGATAGAATGCCCTTGCCTTCTGGATGTCCCGAATGTGGATGGTCACAGCGTGCAATCCCATGATGACTTCAGTCATGTCCGGATGAAGTCCCGGAGTGCTATAAAAGGCACCGAAGATAGCTGATATATTTCCGACCAAACTTATAAAAAACTCGCTATGCGATTGTCAAGCATGGCCCGCTCAGCAACTACCATCAAGAAGGGACTGACGGCTGAAGAAGTCGCTGCAATGAAAGAAACGCTCAGAGAGAGAAATTCAAACACGGACGGGGAGAGCGCCGTGCTGGCGAAGATAGCAGCGATGCCCGAACCGGACCGCACAATGGCCAAGCGGCTGCACGCCATCATCAAAGCCAGCGTGCCGGAACTCTCCTCCAAAACCTGGTATGGGATGCCCGCGTATGCGAAGGGCGACAAGATCATTTGCTTCTTCCAAAACGCACAGAAATTCAAGGCAAGGTACTCGACGTTAGGCTTCAGCGACAAGGCACACCTCGACGAAGACGACATGTGGCCGACCTATTTCGCGCTGAAGAAACTGACTGCCACCGAAGAGGCGAAGATCACCTCTCTCGTCAAGAAAGCTGTGAGCTGAGAAGGAAGAGAAGTCGGTTTTCTACGAATTCACAGCTGCTCCAAACTACAACCACCAATAGCGCATCCGCATGTTTTCCAGAGGAACGGACGTAGGGAATAGGCCAAACTACGCCATGGTTGAACCCGTCCATATCATGACCGCCGAAGACCGGGGTTGGCACAAGGGATCATTCAAGCCGTCGCTACAGTTCGGAGAAGACGGGAAAGCATGGGTATTCTTTGATGGCATGTATAACACAGGCGACCCCGGCCCGTTCCCTTTCGCACTCCGCTGGGGTGTCTGGAGATCGAGCTGTCGGAGTGAGCGTGATGAAACCACACGCAGCGCCGAAGCGAGTCTACCGCCCGGCCTCAGATATAGCTCAGATATAGTAATGCTGGCGAGAGAGAAAAAAAGAACATCAATGCGGAGGCGGCAATGAATCCCAGCATGGCAGAGAACCCCGCTGAGCAATACCTGTCTGTTTGAAATCCTTATCAGAAGGATTGATTGAATCTCCTTCAATAGACGATTAGCGATGGAAATCAAGCAGCACAGTCGGAAGCTCACAAAGGAGGAATTTGATGAAATCGCGTCCGAAATCAGAACCCTCGTCGGCGACAAGATGAAGAACCACGAGGAGGGCGACGCTGAGCGATTGCTCTTCAAGAGATAATCAGCGGGCTTCTAATGCGAATCCTTGACACCGTAATTTTGCTGGCGTTCATAGACAAGACAGATCCCCTCTATGCGAAGGCAAATTCATACGTTCTCGAGCTCAGCTCAGAGAAAGACATCTTTGTGCCGTCAGCAACTCTTCTCGAGTTCGACCTAGAACTAAAAGCCCATGGTGTGGACGATTCGGCGAGAAGCAGCATCCACTCAAAGTTCGGTCGGCTGATTCCCGCCGATAGAATTTTACCACTAACGCCTGACGTGCTCGGGCGTGCCGCCCAGTTGTCTCAAAAGGCGAAATGGAGAAACGCCTACTTCGATACCATGATTGTAGCGACGGGTCTGGAGCATGGTGCTGATTCAGCGATAACAACCGACCACAAGTTCCGAAGGCTGGGACTCGAAGCCATATTCTGAAGCTATTCTTGGGTGTTGTCCGCTGACCATAGCTCAATGTGTCGGTGATACTCCCGGAGGACGCGGAAATGACCTCAGAGCGGTGTCCAATCAGCCTGAACCAGCGGTTCCCTTTCCGAGCGCTGCCTTGGGCAGTAGAAGGTCTTAGGCGCCTAATTCGCCCTGTAAAGGTAATTCCTGCCCGAATCGGTTATCTCGTAGACGTATGGCTTGTTCCTGTCGTTCCTGACCACGAGCCCCTTCTCGAACAGGATCTTCATCAGCCTCGCCGTGTGCTCGCGTGACTTGCCGATAATGTCCTTGATCTCCCTCGAGGACTTGGGCCCTGACGCCAGTGCAGTGAGGATCTTGCCGTCCATTTCCGGGGTGACTTCCGCGCTCGAAGGGGGTAGGGGGGAACGCGCAGAAGGCATGTCCGTCACCTTGAGCGTAGGCTGAGGGGCCTGTGACTCCGCTGTGACGGGTCTTTGGGGCTGCACGGAGGCCTTCCTCACCGAATAAACTTCAACTTTTGCCATCAAATCGATGATTCTTGTATCCTGCACCTGCAGCCGGGAGTTCATCGAGTCCCAGAGGTTCTTGGCGAGCTGCGCCGACTTGCCCGCATCCTCCACCACGGCTCTGTACCTGAGCAGGACCACCGAGAGCACGATGACGGTAGCTGTGGTGATGGCCGCCGCAAGGGCCAGGACTATGTCGTCCGCGAGAACCAACGTGACCCTGCCTGTGATACTTGTGATTATAAGCGTATGGTCATAGCATCACGAGCTTCTTCACGAGTGCATCGACCACGGATGTCACATCCTGGATTTCGAGCGAGCTCGGCTGCGAGGGCATCTTGGCCATAAGGACCAGCAACCTCTGGAAATCCTCGAGAGATGTGACGCCGAGTCGTGATGCGAGCAGGAGCGTGTAAATGGATTGAGTGATATTCGACCTGGCCTGCGAAATCACACGGTAATAGGAGCCCGGAGACTTGTCCCCCCTGATTCCCATGACTTCACTGGGGGATATCTCCCCTCTTTCGAGCTGCTTCCTCAGGGTTATAGCCTCGATTTGAGTGCTCGTGAGGGAACAGCGGGCCTCCAGGAACTGATCAAGCGTGGATTGCATGGGGCGCCTGAGCTCACTCGCCGATTTTGTATAGGCTTTTCGGCCGTCTCGGGAAGAATTAGTTCATCCGGGGACAGGATAAGACGCATAATGTGGAACTTTACGCCGGTAATATGTGAGAATTCGCCGAAATGGAGGTCTTTCCCACGGCTGGAACCGAGCACAAAACCACGCTATTTATAATGAACTTACCATACGGGGGAGTGAAATGGGAAGAAGAAGGAGAAAGGTTCTCCGAGTTAACAGAAGGACCCTGCCTAAGGTGTTCGCGTGCCCCCACTGCGGTGTTCTGGCCATACGTATCACATCGCACGAGGATGAAGTATCACATGATTACGTGACTGTTGTCGCGTGCGGCAACGACGCGTGCAAGGAACGCAGGGAGTTTAGGTTCAGTACAGAGAAGCCCGACATCGACGTCTACAATACGTTCGTAGACGACTTCGCCAAGACCAGTGTCTAGCGTGAGCTCGCCGGGCCTCACAGAGCAGCGGCTGCTGAAGAAAAAGGAGCAGGGGACCCAGGTTGCTGCGCTCATAGATCCCGAGGACTTCACCCCTGAGTCGGCTTCAGTCCTGGCTAAGAAGGTCCAGCAGCTCGGAGTCTCCTGTATCTTCATCGGAGGTTCCACAATAGCCGATCAAAGTCTTGTCGACCAGGTTGTGACATCAATAAAGCGTGATGTTATCCTACCTGTGATTCTTTTTCCTGGCGGCGTCACAGGAATCTCACAGCACGCCGATGCAATTCTTTTCAGTTCTCTCCTTAATTCCATGAATCCTTACTTCATTATCGGCGCCCAGGCCATCGGCTCAATTCAGGTCATGAAGAGCAAGCTCGAGGCGATCCCCATGGGGTACCTCGTCTTCGGGGACCAGTCCACAACCGCTTTCGTCGGTCAGGTGAGGCCAATCCCGCTCGACAAACCCTCTATTGCGGTGATGTACGCCATGGCAGCACACTACCTGGGCATGCGCACGCTCTATCTCGAGGCCGGCAGCGGTTCCGACAAGACAATCTCACCTGAAGTGGTGGCGGCTGTCCGGAAGTACTACCCCGGTATCCTGATCGTGGGGGGTGGGGTCAGAACCCCTGAAGCTGCCTCAGCAATCTCCAAGGCAGGCGCAGACTTTATCGTGATTGGCAATATGCTCGAGGAGGACGGCTTTGAGCCCAGGCTTGCCTCAATCATCAAGGCCATCGGCTAAGTGCGCTCTAGCCTACCAGACTGAAACTATTAAATACCGATTACCGCACATTAGGCACCTAAATCTATAGTTTAGGTGTCTAAAATCTCACAGCCTACGAACATTAGTCGGCGCAGTTCTTACACCTCTTCGGAGGCAGAAAGTGAGTGACTCCGATAGGATCTACGTACGGCTCGTAGTCCTTGGTTGATATCTTTGCCTTCTTAGTTTCAGGTTGAACCATACGATAGGTTGACAAGACCTCATTTAAGCGCCAATCTCCCTCGATTGTGTTTTTACTCAGGCAGTATCAGTTCCGACAAGACTATTAATCAAAAGTTACGTCTCAGTGTCGGACGTTCTCTGAGCTGCGGAAGACTTACTGATTTTTCTGGTAATAGATCGGAATTTCTTCGCCGAATAAAGCCCAATGCTGCTTAGCGCGAATCGGCTGCCAGAATCTCTCTAATGACTCTAAGACGACGACTACATCGTCAAGGTTCTGATAAGCCGTCAGGAAGGACTCCGTATTTAGTTGCGTCACCTCCGTTCTGAGAATCAAACTTTGACTCTTGGTCATTCTTTTGAAAACATTCCTGTCCGGGAACACCACTTGGTCGTCCGACCACTTCAATGCATCAGGAATTCTGTGTAGCTGAGAGAGACTCCCTGGAGCATCGAAGATGGCGCTAACAGCGAAGACCGAATTTGTGTGTTTGAACTTATTGTACCAGACGTAATACTTGCGTCTGAATTCTATGATATTGGATATCACTCTTGCGTTGTGCACTTTAGCAGGCACAGGTTGATCTTTGCAAGCCAAATATTCGCTGAGAATATCACCAGATGTCATCATCGCGGCGAATAAGGAGTCCGCATTTGCCAGCAGGAAATTAATTTTCGCTCCCTGATACCTTTTCTTCTTTAGATCACCGAAGTCTCGAAGGAGCAACGGAAGGAACTGCGGTCCATGCTTGACTGCTTCAGCATAGGCGAAGCACATAGCGGCAAAATTCTCTGTTAGCTCAACCGTCATACTGATAGCTTGCATGGCGGTCATTTGCTGATGGACCACTACGTCCTCATTCGGTATTCCGTACCAAAGTTTGCTGAAACTTTCGCATTGACTAGCCTGAGAGCGTAGTTTTGAAAGTTCTACCAAGTCTCTAATGAGCCCCCATTTCAGGTTCAAATTGACCATCACGCTCACTCCACGAGCATATCTCTTCCAGGTAACAGGTGATAGCCTGTCGTCTTTGAACTCAAGAGTATCTGACTTCAAGGATAACAACTCAACAGCATCAAGTGAGATTAAAAGGTGCGAGACAACCAGGTAAGGAGGAGACGCCGTATTCCTTTGAAACCAGAGTTTTCTGAGAATGTTCTTCGCTAGGGTTCATTGGGTGGCAGCTTTATCAGATGAGGGAAGTGTTGCAATCTGATTTCGCTGGAAATCAAAGCGAAAGCTCTTATCAAGTCCTTGGATTCAAAATCCGGCTTGAACGAAACTAGAGAATTCAGGATTCCCATCACAACATCTTGAGCCGTCAAGTCCTTATCGGCAGGCAAGCTCGCTTCGAGCGTACGATAAAGATGAGGAGCCAAAATGATAATTCCTTCCTCTTGAGTATACCCCGTCGGATATACGTAGATGCCGATGTCTTTAGCCCATTCAGCATCGTCATTCGAAATCCATTTTGAGATGTTATCGTAGTATGTGGTGTTTTTCAGAAACCCCCATTCGGCCTTCGCATGTCTATCTTCAACCTTCGGTGTTGCAGTCTGATTAGCTTGAGCCTCTTGAGCTCTTTCCCTGACGAACTTAGCAAACGCACCAGGGTCACTAACATCTTTTTTCATACGACCGCTTCTCTGCTCTTTTCGATCGTCTGACATACTACCTCTCATTCAAAGCAAGCCTATAAGCATCACTTCGATGAGATTTCGTCCTCATCACGACAGGTTACTCCTTGTCTAAATCCACGCTGAAGTCCGGCTACGACGTCTAGTCGTGCAGCTTCACGGTAGCCTTCAGGAGCGCCTCGAGCTTCGGGTTGTCGACGGCGACCCACACGATCCGGTTCTTTCCGTCGAAGAGGATCTTGTTCGAGGCCTCCAGATAACGCAGGACGCTGATGAATGTCTGGTACATCATCTTCCGGGGGAGCGAACGCCACAGTTGCACCTTTGACGGGGGAAGGTCGCTCTCCCTTATCTTGGACTCTACCATCAGAATCGTCTCAAGCGTGGGAGAGTGAATCGCGGTATCTGCCTTCGGTCTACGAGGTTCCTTGAGCAACCTGGTATTGTTACTTTCAGGATTTATATAAGTGTATATAATTCAAGGCGTATTCTCCCTTGCGGAAGCGATAGTCGGGAAGCGATGGAGCTTATATCGTGGCATTAATACCATATTAACATGGTCAAGGCGATAGTAGACATCGACGAAGACGCCAACAGAGTCATCAACGTCTTGAAGGCGCAGTACGGCCTCAAGGACAAGTCTCAGGCGATCAACGAGATGGCCAAGCAGTACAAAGAAATCGTCCTCGACTCCGACATCAAGCCCGCTTACGTCCAGAAACTCAAGAAGATTCAGAAGGAAAGGATAACGCGGGTCGGCAGTGCTGAGGACTTCAGGAAGAGGTATGGTTCACAGTAAATGTACGAGCTGGAAATCAGAGACCATCTCGACAAGACATTCAAGAAATTAGCAAAGAAAGACGCCAAACAGATGGAGGCTATTACAAGAAAGGTCAGGGAGATCGCGCAGGACCCTCACGTGTACAAACCCCTTCGCTTTCCATTGGCGGGAATGAGGAGAGTACACATCGGCAACCACGTCCTGCTCTTCTCAGTCGATGAATTGAGAAAGACCATCGTCCTGGAAGACTATGATCATCATGACAGGGTCTATAGAGTCGGATAGGTTCCTGAGCCATTCGCAGAAAGATGGCGGCCGCTTTTATATCAAACTCGCCTAGTCATCAGAGGCGACCAGCGGAACGAAAGAGAGTTCCTGCCCAAACGAGAAGTGCGGCAATAGCGGCAAGTTCGCAGTTGGTTCGACATGTCCATCCTGCAAGACCACCATCCGCGAGCTCGGCTTCATCGAAGGCGCCCGCATTAACAGAGCGAAGCGAGCCGCCGGCAGGTCACCCCCGAACGTGGAGGCGCCCCTCAAATTCAGGAACGAAGCTGACTTTGCGCTCATCGCCATCTTCCCTTCGGCCCAGTACCTCGCCGACCGTCCCTGCCAGGAGCTGATGGTCGAACTCTCCCGGAACTGGGAAGGCAGGACGCCCGACGTCGAAGCGAAGCTTTCCCCGTTCCACTCTATGACCATGGAAGAGGTCAAGGCAGCGAGCGAGCTGGACGTGTACATAGTCCAGTCGGTAAAGGGCGGCCTCAACCGCGTTCACATGCTGAAGAAGAACAAGGTCGCCCGGCTGAACCCGCCTCCCGATGACTCCGTGTGCGAGTCGTGCAAAAAGAAAGGATGGCTCGCCAAGGAGTTCAGGATATCAAAGGTCGACGGAGCGAATGCCCCAGTCTGGGCGTGTTCCGACTGCGCAGAGTCATACACCGGAGCTCCCGTGAGGACTTTCGACGACATGGAGGCTCATCGGCCCAAGACCAACCAACCAATAATAGACAATAACCCGAAGCTGATGGACCTGATGTACGACGCCTCGCAGGACGCAGTCAACGAGGTGAGACGGACCGGCTCACTGTCGCCATATGCGATCCTTGAGACAATGGCCATGCACAGGATGATCCAGTCGTTCAAGACGGCCCGGCTGGAGATAGGACATGAAGAGGCCCAAAAGGCAATCCTCGCGGCGCCGCCAGAGGCGACCCGATACGCATTCGCATGGCTGGGGTACGTCACCCTCGACGGCGTCAGATACGAGGCCATCTTGGTCGGCGGAGGAGAACGCGGCGAGCAGCAGGGCGCCATTATGGCACTGAGGTACAAACAGCACCTGCCTGAAGTCAGGTACGAGCCCATCGGCAACCCAATGATACTCCCGCCGGGCGAGAACCTGCTGACGCTCTCGGCTGACCCTGATGCAGCGTCGAAGCTCAGACCCAACTACACCAGGCTCGTAGCCGACATGGCCCACAACCACGGTCCGCGCCACGACGAGGCGCTTACCTACGAGATCAGGAAGTGCGGCGCGGTCCACCTGGACCTCGGAGACCTCGACCGTCCGTTCCGGAAGGAACTCCAGAAGGCACCAGACACGGTGCACGTCGTCATGGGACGCAAGTCGTGGGTCACGTTCTTCAGCCCGGAAGCCAAGGAAGTAGTGCTTGCCAGGGACACCCTCATCCCGCTCGGGGACGCCGGAGTTTTCCCTGCATTCAACGAAGGCGGCCTCATCACGATAGGCTACTCTCCGCCTTTTTCCAGACTGAAGAAGGACGGACCGAAGGAGCTGCCCCTCATCGTCCTGTGGGTGACGATGTTCAAGGTGACAGACGGGTAACTCGTTCGCGCATATTAGGCTCAAAGGCATCATACCGGCTGGTTGTCGCGACCGCGGGGATTACTCGGTAAGGCATTTTCTGACCTCAACCACCGGCTCAACAGCCCACCGCGCCCTTCTGCCAAAGACGAGACGGAATTGGTGAGGATGGAGGGCTTACTCGTGACCGACCCCCAGGAAGCTCAATATGACTGCGAGGGAAGGAAGCCGAGCGTTTCGGGCATAAAACCGGAGGCGATAGCCGTCGAAGTGCCGGGTTCGAGGCTCTGTCTCCGCGATCACATGTTGGTACTATTGGCCGTTCGACATAATCCGCGGTGACCATGACGACTGGGAGCCGGTCTCCCTCGTGTACGATGGCGCTGATCTGCGCACCGCCTACTCAAGGGTCCACAACGCACTGGCCGAATACTACCTGCAGTCATCTGAACAAGTGAAAGTCTTCTTTGCCCAAAGGGGCCACACGCCAATAATCAAGGTAAAGAATCACCAGCAAGACATCCGGGTCGTCCCTAGGAACGACGGTGGAGATGTCCTGAGGGAGAAATGGCTCTCGCATTTTTACGGCAACGCATCAGCAGATGGTTGGACTGCAATCTCTCAACCGGTTTTGACTACCACTGGGGCCCCTGTCCTTGATCGGGGTGGTTGGAAAAAGTGGGGAAAGCACGCGCCGTTCTTACTGCTCTAGTGGCTTGAAGTTCTGCAGGTCGTTCGCAAGCAACCCAGCCTCGATCTTCGCCCCTTCAAAATCCTCTTGTGCGAACGCAATCAGACTTGCCAGCCTGCGAACCAATTCGCCGCTCGTCTCGTCCGAATGATATTCATCGACGGACCTGAGATACGAGGTGAACTTTCGCGTTGAAAGCTCAGCCTTCTTCAGCACCGATACGCCTTGCTCCTTGTCCGTTGTCTCCGAGGCAAATTGCAGGTACTTGATTACGCCAGCAAGGAAAATAGAGAATATCGCCTTTCTGAATCTGGCACTGTTTTCAAAGGCCATCGGGACCGGGTCTACCGACTTGATAGTGCCGCCCACCTTCTTGATTGCAGATCTTGTTATTTCCAGGTATGGTTCAGGCAGGACTATGGTGGCCCTTGCAACTCTCCTCAACGGAACACCTTCCAGAATTCCAACTATAGCCTTATGGCGATAGACCTTCGTACCGCGTTTCTCCTCAGATTCCGGAAACCCAAAGAGCTTCTTCGACAAGGCTGCCTCCGCTATTTCGGATTTGTATCTAATCTTGACTAGTCTCTCCTCGGCTTGAACTCCGGCCCTCATAGCTATAACGCGCGCCGACTTCTCTATTTAAATCTTGAGCTGTAGATGTAGAAAACTCTGCTTACGGTTCAAAAACATATTAGCGATGCGCCTTGATCACGAAGTCAATGCCAGCGTTTCGTATCCGACACTGATTGCAGGATGGTTGGTCATCGGGGAAAGAGTGTGATGGCCGAGAGGTGAAGTTCAAGCGCATCTTCAAAGTTCTTCTTTGCTTCTGCAAGATCATCCCCGACCGTATACACTCCCAGGGCCGAGCACGCTATCGCATACGAGCCATCCTTTTCCTGGATAACTCGGGTCTTGATATCCCTGAGCTTGACCGACATCAAAGGAAATCACGGATGCGGTGACCATTAAGCTTTCATGACTCTGGATGTCCCATAACTATAGCCCAACGTGAGGGCGATATTCCCCGGCAGAGGCACGTCCAAGGTGATTGAGTTCTTCCCTACGTCCGTTCTATGTCCTCAAGGATTGACTTGCAGGCCCTCCCGTATTTTTCGTCGGCCGTGAACGAGTAGAGCCCGATGTTCGAGTCGACGTAGATTGCTAACTTCGTCCACCCTCGGACCGTAAATCCCTGACAGCACGGACAGCATCCCCGTTCTTGCCTATGCTCCCATAGAGCTCCCTCGTCGGGCTCTCTATCTTGTCTGGCACCCTGAGCGCAATCTCGCCTTTTTCTGATTTGGGCTGGGGTCGCTGGCCCTTGGCGGGCATCCCCTTCTGGTAATCATCTTCCAGGGCAGCCACTAGGTCATCCCAGTACTCGTTCGCGTCGCGGACCCACTGACTCTGAGTGGGATGCTTCCGTGTCATCCACCGTTCCGTCAGAGATAGGGTCACTCGCGTTCGTCCAGGACCGAGGCGTGCAAGCTTGTAATCCACTGAGTCAAGGTCCGTCACGCCAATCTGATCCTTGTGCCAGGCGTCAGGCGGAATCAATCGGACGAGTTCCACGACTACTATGGGGCTCTCGCTAGGAGTGACTCTCTCAATGATTCGGACCACGCGGTCCGACCCCACATGAATTACCTTGTGACGCGGCTTCGAGCTCGAGAATTTCCCGTCGTCACTCCCAAAGTCGGTGCACCATTCGTAAACGTATTTGATCGGCGCCTTGATGGTCTTCGTGACCTTGGCATGATGCGTAGCAAAAACGCGTCGGCTGGATTCCGGCATGTGACCCGTTAGAGCGACGGATTCCTAGCTATCAAGGTTTTCCTCGTCCCTCTGGATGTGGGGGTCCAGCGAAGTCACCAGAACCAACCCCCAACGCCGAGAATGGTCTATGTGTTAGTCCACACAGATACGCACAGAGATTCTTGGCGACCAAGAACATCGCGATATCCGAGGAAGCGAACCAGCGACCCAAGACCCTGAAGAAACAGCAGAAGATTACGCAGAGTTAACAGAACCGTTTCTATTTATCCCCTACTACCCAGCATGGGACTGTTGAACCGCCGCATCTGGATCCTAGTCGGTTTCATAGCCGGCTCTCTGAGCATAGTAGCCAGCCTGCTGTATGGATGCGTGACTTCAGGGTGTCCATCAGTACCAAACGGTTCCGGCACTCTCGACTGTTCGTGCTCCGCGCCTCCTGAGGCTCACATCCTCTACATAACAGGGTCGGTGCTCCTCTTCCTGTCCTTCATCGCCCTCGGGTTTTCGAGGCTGAACCGCAAACAGCCGGAGACCCCTCACAACACCGGTCAGCAGGGTACACCAGCATCGGCATGGAGGACTACTGCAACGTCTGCTGATCCAAGACGGACCTCACCGTAAGGGAGGAGCGAAGAGCGGCGATATTTCCGACCTCGGGTGATTTATAGAGGGGTTCTCAATCGGTTACCTTCGGGACGAAATGAGCGAGTCACTAAACATTAACAAAGCAAAGACAGCACTGGTCGTAATAGACCTGCAAAAAGGCATATCCCGGATGGAACTGAAACCGTATACAGCGCAGCAAGCGATCGCAAATGCTTCAAAGCTTTCAGAGGCTTTCAGGAAGAACAACATGCCCGTCTTTCTCGTACGCGGAGTCATGGGCTCTGGACCGACACTGAAGACAATAAGCGATGAGACGTTCACCAGACCTGCGAACGCAACCGCCGACTGGGCTGATTTTGTACCTGAGATGACGCCAAAGGAATCAGATGTTGTGATAACAAAGAGGCAATGGGGTGCGTTCTATGGAACTGACCTTGAATTGCAGCTTAGGAGAAGGGAACTCGATACGATAGTCCTTTGTGGAATCGCTACTGATTTCGGAGTTGAAAGCACCGCGAGATTTGCCTATGAGTATGGCTTTCAGCAGATATTTGCTGAAGACGCCATGACTTCAAGGTCGCAGGAGCAGCACAACGCGGCGGTAAACTTCGTGTTTAAGAGAATCGGAAGAGTGAGAAAGACCCAGGAGATACTTGAATCTATTCCGAACTAGACGCGTGAGAAACGGACGGATCTCCGGCGACTAGGTCATCTCAGTCCTGATGAATCTTCGAAAGGGGTCGGTCAGAAGCCTTTAACCGTCAGTCCGCTGTGTATCCCTTTGATTTGAAAATCCCCGCCGAGAGAATTTCGAGTGGCATCGGCGGTCTAGACTCAATGATCGAGGGAGGGTTCCTGAAAGGGAGTTTCATCCTGCTGGGCGGGAGTCCCGGGACCGGGAAGACAGAATTTGCCACCAAGTTTCTCTGTGAGGGGATCGCCGGGAGCAAGGAAGCCGTAATGTATGTTTCATTCTCGGAGCGAAGGGAACAATACCTCAGCGACATGAAACAAAGAGACCCGGATGCGGCCAGGTACGTCGCGGACAAGCGGTTCAGGTTCTACGACCTTCCACCTCTAACTGCCAAGGGTCTTAGCGTCGAGATAGAGTCGATACTCAAGGAGGTCATCGAACACAAAGTCAGTCGGCTCGTCATCGACAGCTATTCGGCAATCGAACACGCGTTCAAAGACCAACAAGAAGCAAGGGCGTTCTTGGAAATCCTCCTTCGCAGAATTGCGAGAAGACAGGGCTGCACGACGATACTGATCTCCGAGCAGGACAAGTATGGTGGCAAGACCGAGTTCGGCATGGAGGAATTTGCCGCCGATTGCGTCGTCTGGCTGGAAGCGACCCAGTTCAGAGAAAGGTTCACGAGGAGCTTAGAGATAATCAAGATGCGAGGGACGAGGCTTGCCGAGAAGAGAGTCCTCTACACCCTCGAGGGGGGATTCGTGGTCTTTCCTCAGACGAATCACCGACCTTCCCAGATACCAGGGAGGCCGGCCAAGACGACTCCATCACAGGGCCTATTCTCGACCGGAATCCCGGACGTGGACTCGCTGCTGGGGGGAGGTTTGCTACCAGGTTCGCTCTTACTGCTGAGTTCTGACGACAGCGTCACGACTGATGAGAGTAATCTCTTTACCGGGGCCGCAATCACGAGTTTTCTCGCAAAAGGTGATGCTGTAGCGGTCGTTCCACCACCCGGAGAAGGAGTCCTTGGCGCAGATACCTACGTCGGACAGTCCTCTGAAAGAAAGGCGTGGACTGAGAAAATCGCGTTGTTTGTTCCTAGCGAGAACATCCCTCCGGGTGCGAAAGCCCGGTCGTCAGTTGTGAAGCTGCAAAAAATGGACATAGAAGGTTCGACCGGGTTGTGGACGGCCAAGCTGAAGGAGATCACGGACGACGGAAGAATTCACCTCTTGACGGTAGTCTCGGCAAGACAGCTCTACGCGATGTTCGGTGACTTTGTGCAGACGCTAGGACCAGCTGTCAGCGCCCTCAGAAGTGCTGGCAATGTCCTAATGTATACCCTCAGTCCCGGACTTCCTTTCCCCCACATCTATGAGGAGTTCAGGACGATCTCTGACTATCACCTACGACTTTGCAAGAAAGACGGAGCCTTACTGCTGTATGGCATCAAACCACGCACAAATCTATACGTCGTTGAGTTCCAGGATACCCCTGAAAGACCTGTGCCGAGCCTACGCCTAGTCGATTGAAGACTGCCCGTCAAGCTCGCTAACAATGTCCGCCGGCTCGGAGACCTATCGCTTAGACACTCGCGTCCTTTTTCTTGAACGTCTTCTCTCTTAACCCCGATCCAGTGATTCTTTCTATTCATTTCGGACTTCAGCCAAGGCATCGAATTCCGCCGAGTCGGAGGCGTCCTGGCTCAAGCTTGACCGACTGACGTCAGCGCCGCTTCTCCAGCTCTGCGACCTTTACCTTCAGCCTCTCAATATCCCTGACAGTGTCTACTTTCTCAGAAATAGAATCGATTTTAGCCGCCAACCTCTTGTCCATCTCATCAATTTTGGTCGTGAGCCGCTTATCCATTTCGTCTATTCGAGAACTCAACCTCTTGTCCATCTCGCTCACCTTCGTGTCAACCGCCTTGATCTCTGACCGCAGCTCATTCGTGGAGGAATCTATTCTCGTATTGATAGTTTTCAGTTCGCCATCGATACTGTTGAGGCGCGGAAGCAGGATCCTTTCCGCTGTACCAGCAGCTTCTTTCACCCTCGACGCCATCAGAACACGCAAAAATATCCCGAAACCGATATTTAAGGGACTACCCCACAAGATCCTTCATCGTCCAAACGCCCACGACGGCATCGTCTCTGACCTCCAGTTTCACACGATGATGGAGACGGTGTCTCCGAAGTGGTTGACTACGTAGATGTACCCGCTCACAGGGTCGTAGGCGACGCCCCTGGGGGACGGACCCACGGCTATTGTACCGATGATTGTGTTGGTAGCGCAGTTTATGACCGTCAGATCGTCGGACTGGAAGTTGGCGACGTAGAGGTAGCTCTTCGCGGAGTCAAAGGCTATTCCCCAGGGTTGGGTCCCGTTGTACTCCCCGCCGACGTAGGTGTCGACGTGGGAGGTAGAGTTGTAGTAGAGCGACCCGATGGTCTCGACGACCGTGTTCGACGTGGCGTTGAGGACCGTTACCAGGCTGGTGCCCTGCTCGGCCGCGTAGACGTAGCCGTTCGTGGGGTCGTAGGCGAACGCCACCGGGTTGGAGTCCAGTCCTGCTGAGAGAGTCAGGTTGATGTTCCCTGTAACCCTGTTCGTCGCTGCGTCTATGAGCGTAATGTTGGACGCCGTGAGGTACCCCACGTAGACGTCATTGCTAGCCGGGTCGTACATCAGCCCGCTCAGGAGACACCCTTCCGCGGAGCCGCAGTTCCCAAACCCGGTCAGCGTCTTCACGACGGTGTTCGTGGTCGTGCTGATGACAGATACGTTCGAGTTATCACAGGAACCGCTGTCGCAGTAGACGGCGACGTACAGGTCTCCGTTTGCGACGTCCAGGGCGATCCCCCACTCATTGATGTCGTTATACAGCGTGTTCCCGACGGTGATGTTCTTGACTATGATTCCGGTGACGGGGTTGATGACCGAGACAAGGGCCTTCAAGTTGGGCTCCGGCCCGTAGGCCTCGTAGTTCGTGGCATAGATGAGGTTGTTCGCAGGGTCATAGACCATCTGCTCCGAGGTAGCAGTGCCGACGATGTAAGAGGCGGGTGCGTTGTAGGTCCCCTTGAAAACGGTGAGGTTCCAGACGTGACTTACGTAGACATTACCGTCGTTAGCCGGATTCGGTAGGACGGCATCCGGCTCCAAGCCGCAGCCCTGGCCGCCGTTGGACCCGTTGACGTTCCCGGGCGACAGCTGGTTGCTGCAGAGGTTGAAGGTATAGCCCACAGAACCTATGGCGTATTCAGGGCTGGCCGTGGACTGCTTGCTTGAAGACGAAACTATGGACGACGAAGCCAGACCTGAAGAGGTCGTCACACTGTTGGTTGAGCTCGGGCTCGTCGTTCCGGTCGTCGCCGTGCTTGTGGAAGCGGTCTTGGAGGAGGACAGATAGTACACACCGGCGCCCGCGATGATAACCAGGACGATGATAATGATAGCAATGAGCGAGGTCCCTATGCCTCTTCGTTCGGCCTTCACAAACCGGCTGGGCCCGGCATCGATTATAAAAGCTTCAATCTTGCTCGCAGCCGTTTATCCATCTGCTCCATTCTCGAGCCGTTCCGCTCGTCGATCTCTCCGATTCTTTCCGTCACTTGTGTCTGATGTGAGTCGTCAGCGCAGGCTCTGATTCATGCGACCGACACCGACCCAGGAGATCTCCTCCGGTAGCATCCTTCACCTGCGCTAACTCTGACTGCACCACGTCGTGCCCCTTGAAGGTAACTGCGACTTCGACATTGGACTGATGTTTTGCGGATTATTGGCATACATATATACAAGAACGCGCCGAAAACGTTCGATGACCTGCCAGAGAGTTTCTCGGACTGGAGCGGGCCACGAAGTTTTCGGCCATAAGCCACAAAACAACCTTGCACGGAGAAGCCCACGCACATTGGGGCCCGAAAGCGGGGTCCTCAATTGAGACTCACTATACGGCAGTTCGTCGTCGAGATGTCAAACTCGGAGATGACGGGTCCTAAGAGGGGCGAGGTCGTGAAAAAGGCCCTAACCGACATGCTCCAGGAGCTGCCCGCGATAACCACTATATGTTACACCGGGGACAGCAGTGAGGACATCTCAGGCTTCGCGGCCCGAATCGTCGAGCTCTACGGCGACGGTGCCGAGCGAATCTTCGGCTTCATCATCGAGGAGGCCCACTCTGTAGGCCCGGGTAAGACAGCTCCTCATCGCACCAAGTAGAGATTAAAATGAAAAACATCAAGCAGAAGGCCGGGACGCAACACGCCGAGAGAGTCAGTACGGGCGTCCCCTCGCTCGACGATATGCTGGGTGGCGGCTTCCCCCGAGAGAGCCTAATCCTCTTGACGGGGAACGCGGGGTCCGGCAAGACAAGCTTCTGCCTCCACTTCGTGGCCGAGGGAATAAAGAAGGGTGAGCCCTGCGTCTATGTCTCTCTGGGCGAGTCCCGCAGGCAGTTTATTGAGAACGCAAGGAGGTTCGGCTTGGACCTGGAATCACCTAACTTTCACTTCTTCGAGTACCTGACCACGCAAAAGGCGCACGCAGCGGGCCCGTTCCAGGACTTCCTCAACCTCGTCGTAAAGACCAAGGCGAAAAGACTCGTGATCGACTCCATCTCTGCAATGATTGATTCCATGGGCGGCCAATCGGAGGCGAGGAGCGCCATGCACGTGATCTTCGAGACCGTCGTCAAGAGAATGGGCGTGACCGCGATCCTTATCGGCGAGACCGGGATTGGGAGGTCCGAGTCGAACTCGGACTTTACTCACTTTGTCGCGGACGGGGTCATCCTCGTGAAGCTTGAGCACGACCTGAGGACGGGGCGGTATAGCCGGCAACTCCGCATAGAGAAGATGCGCGGTGCGGCGGTGGGCGACGCGACACTCCCGTTCACGCTCGGCGATGCGGGAGTGGTACCGTACAGACGGTTCAACTCGTTCTTCCCGGACAAGGCCTACGACACAAGACTGTCCACCGGCGTGGAGGGGCTTGACGACGTGATGGGCGGCGGCCTGTTCAGGGGATCGACTGTGCTGCTGAAGGGCGCCACCGGGACGGGGAAGACGAACCTATCCACGACCTTCGTGAACGAGGGGCTGAAGAGGGGCGAGAGGTGCCTTTACATCACGAACGAGGACTCGGTGGCTGAGCTGAAGAAGGGCGCCAGCTTACTGGGCCTCGACGAAGTGGCAAGGGGCTCTGACCGCCTCAGGATGGAGACGGTCGACACCGAGTCCATGGAGATGTACGAGCTGGCTGCTAAGGTGCAGCAGATGGTCGAGGAGTTCAGGCCGCAGCACCTGGTGTACGACGGAATCTCGGGCCTCAGCCCCGCATTTACCAACCAGGAAATCAAGTACTTCGTCAAGATGCTCAGGGGCCTGTCGAAAGAGACCGGTATGACGACGGTGATGACCAACACGATATCGATAGTCGGCGCGCTGGACAACCCTGACGAGGCCATCTCCTCATGGTTCGACGTCATGCTCATCCTTCGGAACTTCGAGCTGGACGGCGCCATGGTCCGCTCTATGGTCCTGATCAAGATGCGGCGGAGCCAGCACGACAGGACCATTCACGAGTTCGAAATCATGCCGAAAAAGGGCATCATCGTGAAGGGTGGCTTCAAAGGCCTCGAGAACATCCTGTCGGGATCGGCTAAGCGCTCGCAGACCGTCGCGGAGTTCCGACTGGAGGAGAAGGAGATAACAAAGCGCGAGCGTCAGGAACGGGCAGCGAGGAAGACAGAGTTCGAAAAGCGGAAGAAAGCAAAAGCATAGAGCGCATTAGCACTCGAAGCAGGCTTGGGCGTACGACAGATACATCTCGATGTTCCTGCCGGCCTTGTTCTTTGGCGTCGCCGCCTTCGTCCTTCTTGCCAACAACTCGGTTAGCACTTAATTATCTCAGACGTCCAATCGACGGCGACCACGGATGACATCCGAAGATTTGCTGGGCTTCATCTGGTCTAGGAAGTTATGGTACCAAGAGAGGGATAGCGGTTACGCCCTGGCGATCACGTCGAACAGAGTCGTCGGCGCCCCAAAATCTGCTCTTCTTGACTCGCTCGAAGTCTATCTTGGTCCCGGCGCGAACGTGAAGCAGAATCAGCGTGAAAGAGCCACGATGTTGTTTGT
>Ga0302324_100007582_pt1 | contig 23037 bp, 18 predicted proteins | sample Palsa_T0_1_FD_201949 | JGI IMG/M metagenome (GOLD analysis project Ga0302324, IMG submission 201949) | Peat permafrost microbial communities from Stordalen Mire near Abisko, Sweden - Palsa_T0_1 | ecosystem: Environmental > Terrestrial > Soil > Palsa > Peat permafrost | place: Sweden: Abisko...
CTCCTACTCCTCGACCAAAGCGGGATTGGAAGGAGCGGCTTCCACTCTCATGGCCGAGTCGATGTATTATGGGGTCCGCTGTAGCGTGATCCATCCGGGATTTACCGACACCCCGATGGTGCGGGCGCTCGGGGAAGAGTACATCCGGACCAAAGTGCTTCCGCAAACGCAGTTGAAACGGCTGATCAAGCCGGAAGAAATCGCGGATGCCATTTGCTTTATGCTGACCAACGCCGCCGTGAGTGGCGAACTCTGGGCCGATGCCGGGTGGCGTCCGGCCACTTGAGTTGTCGGTTGTCGGTTGTCCAAAGGCGCATAGGACCAACAGGATGCGCCTGCGGATCGATTCCAGCCGGAAGGGTGACCTTAACTCTCTACCGTTCTGCGTCCGAGATAGCAGGTACGGACAGGAGACTACCCCTAGTGTCTTTGCTCCCCAGCACTGCCCACTGACAACTGGCAACTGCCAACTTCCCAACCCTAAGGGGCGCCCCTACCTATTTTGCCGACCTCGCAAGCGATCTGGATAAAGTGTGCGACGGCCGGATTGCGGTTGTTCCGCATGCAAGCGGCGCAATAACGGTATTCTGGTGTTGGCCGAGCAAGCGGTATAAAACAGACACCGGCGGTAACTAACCGGCTGAATTGCTCAGGTAAGATGGTTATACCCAAACCCGCGGCGACGTAGTTCAGGACGGTCATCGGTTGGCCGGACTCCTGAACCACATGGGGCTGAAATCCAGCTTGCTGGCACAAGACGATAATCCACGGATTGAAGACCGGCGCGTTCACTCGGGAACCGAGCAAAAAATGTTCATTGGCCAAAGCTTTGAGCGGGATTGACTTGCGCGATTTGTGCGCCAACGGATGATCTTGAGGGATGGCGGCGACCAATCGCTCTTCAGCCACGACGACAATTTCCAGTTCCGGGATATCTTTCGGCAAGCCGAGCCCGATCAACCCGAGGTCAATGCGATTGCCGGCGATCAGTTCGATTTGAGCTGTCGAATCCATTTCGCTCAGCAAAAGTTGCACGTCTGGAAATCGTTGTCGGAAGAGGCGAAGAACGCTCGGAAGCAGTCCGTGGGCGAGGGATGGAACAAAGCCAATCGAGAGGGGTAGACTCTCCCCGCGTCCGATCCGGCGTGCGGTTGTTGCATAATTGTCCGCGTCCTGAAGCAGGCTTCGGCACCCTTCGAGAAAGCTCCGACCGGCCGGAGTCAATTCGACTTTATGACTGTCTCGCTCAAGCAGTTGAACCCCAACATCTTCTTCCAACAGGCGTATCTGCGTGCTGAGCGACGGTTGGGCCAAATGCAGACGTTCGGCGGCACGCCGAAAATTGAGTTCTTCGGCCACGGCCACGAAGTACCGCGCGTGACGGAGTTCCATAGGGGGCGACGGCAATAGCTATAACCTATTGCGCCGACAGAAACAAACTAATTCCGATATTTAGTTGCCGAGGCTTTACTAAGATTATTGCGAAACAGCCGCCTCCCTATGAACAATTACAGCTCTTATCGTGGCCTGTATAACTGGTCAATAACCGAACCGTCACCGTTTTGGCAAAGAGAGTTTGGCGGAAAAATGCCAGGCGACGGTGATATTTTCCTTGCCGACGACGATCCGCCTGCTGCGGAAACAGAATCCGAGGTACGTGCAACGACGTGATGTTAGCCGTTTGCGGAGTTTGATTCTAGCTGCGGCAAACTGGATTCGGGCTGCCCTGGGCGTAACGATTATAGACAAGTATTTTGTCGGTGGTAGCCGAAGCGAAAGAAACAGTAAAGGCTTGAATCATGTCTGCAGGATTGAATTTGCGAAACGCTGTCGAAGAAGAAGTCCCGCTTCAGGTAGCGGGTACGATCAACGCCTATTGCGCGCGATTAGCCGAGCGCGCAGGATTTAAAGGACTTTATCTTTCCGGAGCCGGCGCCGCAAACGCTTCGTTTGGATTGCCGGACCTTGGGATCACAACTTTAAACGATGTTTGTGAAGATGTGCGTCGGATCACTGCTACGACCCAGGTACCTCTCCTTGTAGATGCGGACACGGGCTGGGGGAGCGCGTTCAATATTGCCCGGACCGTGCGCGATCTGACCCGTGCCGAAGCCGCAGGCTGTCACCTGGAAGATCAGGAGCAGGCCAAGCGATGCGGGCACCGCCCGAACAAAGCGCTCGTTTCCTCGGGAGAAATGGTAAATCGAATCAAGGCAGCGGTCGATGCCCGCACGGACGATCAATTTGTCGTGATGGCCCGCACGGATGCGGTTGCCTCGGAAGGGGTGCAGGCAGGGATCGACCGGGCCGCGGCGTACGTCGAGGCCGGTGCGGACATGATTTTCGCCGAGGCGTTGTCTTCCTTGGAAGATTACCGAGCCTTTACCAGGGCGGTGCCGGTCCCGATCCTGGCGAACATCACAGAGTTTGGAAAGACGCCGCTGTTCACGGTCGAAGAACTCAGAGGGGTTGGTGTTCGAGTTGTTCTCTACCCTTTGAGCGCATTTCGCGCGATGAGTGCTGCGGCGGTGCGTGTTTACGAAACGATACGGAAGACAGGGACCCAAAAAGACGTCCTCGACCAGATGCAAACGCGCGAGCAGCTGTACGACGCACTGAACTATCACTCCTTCGAAGACAAGTTGGATCAACTATTTACCAAAAATCAGAAAGTTTGAATTTATGAGCGACGCCAAACAAAGCAGTTCACACGAAGGTCTGCGTGGACTATCCGCGGGTTCGACCGCCATCTGCACGGTAGGCAAGGAAGGGATCGGCCTGACCTACCGCGGTTATGACATCGAAGACCTCGCCGAGAATGCCACTTTTGAGGAGGTCGCCTATCTGCTGTTGAAAGGGGCCCTGCCGAACCAAGAGGAGCTTGACGAATTCACGAAACGGTCGAAGGGATTACGATCCCTTCCTCCAGCGCTCAAGGAGGTGCTCGAGCGCATTCCGAAGGAGACCCAGCCGATGGATGTCCTGCGCACGGGCACCTCAATGCTCGGCGTGTTGGAGCCGGAGAAAGATTTCACGCACCAGGACTCGATCGCCGAGCGGTTGCTGGCGAGCCTCTCCTCCATGATTTGCTACTGGTATCAATTCGCTCAACACGGCAAACGGATCGATCCCGAAACGGATGAGCAGACGCTGGCGGGTCATTTACTTACCATGCTCAACGGGGAGAAGCCCAGTCCCGAACATCGGCGCTGTATGGACATCTCGCTGATTCTCTATGCCGAGCATGAGTTCAACGCTTCCACTTTCACCGCCCGAGTCTGCGCAGCGACGTTGTCGGACTTTTACTCCTGCATTACCGGCGCCATCGGCACCCTACGCGGCCCTCTGCACGGAGGTGCGAACGAAGCCGCCATGGAGCTGATCTCCAGATTCAAGACGCCGCACCAGGCGCGTGAAGCCGTTTACGAAATGCTGGCACGGAAGGAGAAAATCATGGGTTTCGGCCATGCGGTCTATCGCTATTCTGATCCGCGCAATGCCGTTATCAAGGAATGTGCCCGCAAATTGGCACCCTCAGCAAAAGAGGGCGACGGCTATCTCTTCGCAATCTCGGAAGCGGTGGAGAGGGTGATGAAAGAGAAAAAGGGGCTTTTTGCCAACGCGGACTTCTACTCGGCCTCTACCTACCATTTCATGGGTATTCCAACGCCGTTATTCACGCCGATCTTCGTGTTAGCCCGGGTCGCCGGGTGGGCAGCGCACATCAAAGAGCAGCGCGCCCACAACAAACTGATCCGCCCAAATGCCGATTACATCGGGCCGTCATCCCGTCCATACACTCCGATCAGCGAGCGGTAAAAACCCTCTCCTTTTTGGTGTCCTCCGGGAGGCTAATCATCTGCCACCGGACCGACACCGTCGAGGCCGATAACTCCTAATATATGTCTCGCCACGACCCTACCAGCGCCCGGCGTCCGAAACCGGACGCGATCCTGCAACAGATTGCGGACTATGTTCTGGATCTGGATAGAATTACCGGCCACAACGCAACGGATACCGCTCGCCTGTGTCTCATGGATACGCTTGGCTGCGGGCTGCTGGCGCTCAATTACCCTGCCTGCGTCAAAATGCTCGGTCCGGTCGTTCCCGGGGCCACAATGCAGGGTGGCGCGCGGGTTCCGGGCACCTCTTACGAACTGGACCCCGTTCAAGCCGCTTTCAACATCGGTGCAATGGTGCGCTGGCTCGACTATAACGACACCTGGCTTGCCGCGGAATGGGGGCATCCGTCCGATAACCTCGGCGGCCTCCTTGCGGTGGCCGATTACTTTTCTCGCAAGAGGATCAGAGAAGGTGAAAAGCCGCTTACGGTTCGTGACCTCCTGCTGGCGATGATCCAGGCCCACGAAATTCAGGGAGTGCTTGCGCTGGAAAATGGCTTTAACCGTTGTGGCCTTGATCATGTCCTCCTGGTGCGTGTCGCGTCGACCGCGGTGGTTACCCGGCTCCTCGGCGGAACGCGCGAGGATGTCATCAACGCGCTCTCGAATGCGTTCATTGACGGCGCTGCCCTCCGGGTCTACCGGCACGCCCCTAACACCGGTTCGCGCAAATCGTGGGCAGCCGGTGATGCGACCAGCCGCGGCGTGCTGCTCGCCTTGCACGCGTTGCGGGGCGAAATGGGTTACCCGAGCGCATTGAGTGCGAAAACCTGGGGGTTTCAGGATGTGCTGTGCAGAGGTCAATCGCTTCGGGTTCCGGCTCAGGGATTCGGGTCCTATGTCATGGAGAATGTATTATTCAAGATCTCGTTCCCAGCGGAGTTCCATGCCCAGACGGCCGTCGAGGCTGCCGTTTTGCTCCACCCGGAAGTCTCAAAGCGGCTCGAGAAGATCGAGCGCGTGGTGATCGAGACACAGGAGAGCGGCAAACGGATTATCGACAAGACCGGCCCGCTCGACAACCCGGCTGACCGGGATCACTGCATCCAGTACATGGTCGCGGTGCCGCTCATTTTCGGCCGCTTGACCGCCGAAGACTACGAAGACGAGGTCGCTCGCGACGCTCGCATCGACCTGCTTCGAGACAAAATGCAAGTCGTCGAACAAAAACAGTTTACCGTCGATTACCTGGATCCAGCGAAGCGTTCGATCGGCAACAGCGTTCAGGTGTTTTTTAAGGATGGGACGCAGACCGAGCGGGTCGCTGTCGAATACCCGATCGGCCACCGTCGCCGGCGCAAGGAAGGTGTACCGGCGTTACTGGACAAATTCGAGCGAAACTTGCGTGGACGAATCCCGGCGCGCAAGGCAGACGCCATCCTGGGGCTCTGCTCCGATCGCGAAAACCTAGAGACAACGGCCGTGAATCGTTTCATGGATCTGTTCGTCGTATGATGCTCAGAAATTTCAAAGGCAGGAACTACCGCCTCTTATGAATTCCACTATCCTCACTCCTCACCTGGGCGTCAACTCTCTGCCAGGTCCTTACCGCACTTACCTCCTCTTCGGCGCGCCCGGCAGCGGCAAAGGCACGCAAGGCAAGGCACTGGGCTCGGTTCCACGCTTTTTCCACTGCGCGTGCGGTGACGTCTTCCGCTCCATGGACACGCGCACGAAAATTGGTCAGGCTTTCATTTATTACTCGAGCAGGGGCGAGCTCGTGCCCGATGAGATTAGCATCGAATTGTGGAAAGAATCGATTGCCAGCGCCGTGGACGCGAATCGGTTCAAACCGGAATTGGATGTCTTGCTGCTCGACGGCATTCCGCGAAATTTGAAGCAGGCGAAGCTAATGGAATCGCTGATCGACGTTATCAAAGTTTTTCACCTATCCTGTCCCGATCGCTCCAAGCTGGCCGAGCGTCTCAAAAAGCGCGCGATCAAGGACAACCGCCTCGACGACGCCAATGAAGCCGTCATCCAGAAACGGCTGGAGACTTATGAGACCGAAACTAAGCCTATCCTCGACCGCTATGGACCGCTGATCCATACGATCGACGCCACGCAGTCACCGGCGCGGGTGCTCTGGGAAATCCTTGGACCCATTACCGGGCAAGGGGTGAACATAAGGAGGAAAGTTCACACGGAGGCCACGGAGTTTGCAGAGATGGAGAAATCGTATCATTCGAATGGTGCTTCGCTCGCGCCTTGACAACAACCAGGAAAGGCAAAACGGGGACGCTGCATTGATTCGGCGCTTACGGGAGCAAAGCGTCCGATTTACCTCTTGGCGTTGAAACACCGGTGTGAAGTTCTAGTGCACCAGTCACTCACTTGGTGCACTAGTCGCCATCTTGTCCCTTGTGCGAGTTTGCGATTTTCGGAACGCAATTCTCAGGCTGGATACTCCCCGGTAATATATTTCTCGAGGGCTTCGATTGTTGCCGTCTGCGCCGAAATAATCCCCCTTACCAGATCGCCAATCGACACAAGCCCGATCATTTTTTTTCCGTCCATCACCGGAAGATGTCGAATGCGGCTGTCGGTCATCACGCGCATGCACTCGCTGACGGTGTCAGTCACGTACACAGTGACCGGTTCCGCTGTCATGATCTCCCGGACGGGAGTCTCCTTCGACGACTTGCCCTTCAAGGTGACCTTACGTGTATAATCTCTTTCGGAGATCATTCCGACTAACTGACCATTGTCTACCACCGGCAGCGCGCCGACATTTTTGTCAGCCATAAGCTGGATGGCATCCAAAACCATTGAATTCGAAGCAATCGACCAGACTGCAGAGCCCTTATATGCCAAGACCGCACCGATTGAACCAGCGATTTCCATAGGGTTTGGCATTATGCGCCTCTTTGTGAAAAGATTCAAAAGAGAATATTCGCCCACGTGAGTTTTTCTAGTGCAAGCTGAAGAGCTGCTGCATGCCTCCGGGCCAAGCGCAGACGAACCTTCAGTGGTTCATGTTGGTTAATGCGGTCCTGGCACACGACAGTCCAGGCATTAACTTTTTGCACCTACGGCGCTTGGGAAAAGCAAAGTTCCGCTTCCTGTTAACCGTGCTCTAGTCACTCGCACCCGGTCCCCTAATCGTTCTAGTCCTCGTCCTTTGATGTCTTTTAGTTCAGAGCTAGGAGGAGGTCTAGATTGCTCACATCGTTGCTTGCAGGCGAGGCTTCCGCTTTGCTCGCTTCTATAAGAGTATAGCTGAATCAAGCAAAGGATGGTGAGATTCGGGCAAGCGAGGTAGAGCCGATATTTGCTGACGTGATTAATTCACCACACATGAAAGCGCTCACCAACCCTGCTGGCGACCCTGTCGGCCAGCGAACCGGGGTGCTAAAAGAGCGAAAACTCATTTTTCAAAAGTAAACAACCTTCCCCCTAATTTGATATGAAAAGAGAAATTGTAATTCTGAGCGGAGTTCGAACGGCAATCGGTGGGTACGGCGGCAGCCTGAAGGACACCCCGCCCAGCGAGATGGCGGCAACGTGCGTGCGGGAAGCGGTCGCCCGCTCCGGAGTCGAGGTCAAAGACGTCGGTCACGTCGTTTTCGGCAACGTCATTCACACCGATGCTCACGACCATTACATAGCGCGGGTGGCCGGCGTCAATGGGGGTCTGCCACACGAGACGCCCGCCCTGACGCTGAACCGGCTTTGCGGCAGCGGCCTGCAAGCGATCATCACCTGTGCTCAGGCGATCATGCTCGGGGATGCCGAGGTGACCGTCGCCGGCGGAGCCGAGAGTATGAGCCGGAGTCCGTACAGCTCCTCGGCGATGCGTTTCGGCGCGCGGATGAATGACACCAAAATGGTCGATATGATGGTGGGAGCCCTCACCGATCCTTTTGATGATTGTCACATGGGCCTGACGGCGGAAAATGTCGCCAAGAGGTACAAGATCTCACGGCACGACCAGGACGCGCTGGCGGTCGAGAGCCATCGGCGCGCTGGTTCGGCGATCGATCAAGGCTTCTTTAAATCGCAGATCGTTCCGATCGAGATCAAGGTCAAGCGGGACAAAGTGCCCTTCGTGACCGACGAGACCGTGCGGCACGGCACCACCGTTGAGAAGCTGGCCAAGCTGCCCACCGTATTTGATCCCGAAGGCTCGGTGACACCGGGCAACGCCTCGAGCATCAATGATGCGGCGTCGGCCCTGGTGCTGGCGGATGGCGATTATGCCCAAAAGCGGGGTCTGAAGCCGATTGGCCGCCTGGTGGGCTATGCCTTTGCGGGAGTCGATCCCAAGTATATGGGGATCGGACCGGTTTCGGCGGTGCAGAAGCTGCTCAAAAAAACCGGCTTCGGGATTGACGATATCGACGTGTTCGAGGTCAACGAAGCTTTTGCCGCCCAGGCCCTGGCCGTCTGCCGGGAACTCAATTTGCCGGCGGAGCGCACCAATCCCAACGGGAGCGGCATTTCGCTGGGCCACCCCCTTGGAGCCACCGGTGCCATCCTGACGGTCAAAGCGCTCTACGAACTGGCCCGCACCGGAGGCAAGCGTGCGCTGGTCACAATGTGCATCGGGGGCGGTCAAGGAATCGCGGCGATTTTCGAGCGCCCTTAAGAGACTGGCTAATGAGCAACAAAATCACAACCCAACAGAACACTATGACAAAGCAAGATAAATCTCCGGTGGGAAGAGTTGAGGGAAAAACTGCGCTGGTCACCGGCGCTTCGCGCGGAATCGGGCGGGCGATCGCCATCGAACTCGCTCGGGAGGGCGCCAAGGTGGCGCTCAATTATTCGAGCAGCGATGCCAAGGCCAAGGAAGTGGCTGAAGAAATCAAGAAACTGGGAGGAACTGCTATCCTTTGCAAGGCGGACATCGGCAATTCCAAGGAAGCCCGGGCGATGGTCCAGAAGGTTGCCGAGGAGTTCACTCACCTGGACATCCTGGTGAACAACGCCGGCATTACCCGCGACTCTTTGCTTCCCCGAATGACCGACGAGCAGTGGGTCCAGGTAATTCAGACGAATCTCTGTGGATGCTTTTACTGTATCTCGGCGGTCATCCCGATCATGAGCGCGCAAAGTTACGGGCGGATCGTCAACGTCAGCTCGATGAACGGCCAGCTCCCGGCGATGGGGCAGGCTAACTACAGCGCCAGCAAGGGAGGGATCATGGCCTTTACCCGGACGGCCGCGCTGGAGCTGGTCAATTCCGGCATTACGGTCAACGCCGTATCGCCCGGCTATACGGAAACCGACATGTTCGACGCTGTGTCGCCGGCCTTGCAGACCATCATCAAGGGCAAGATCCCAATGGGTCGCTTCGCTCACCCCGAGGAAATTGCCAAAGCGGTGCTCTTCCTGGTGGCGGACGGCGACTACATGACCGGCCAAGAGATCAACGTTAACGGCGGCGCGTTCATGTAAGGTTTTTCGGTGGTCTCTTCACAATCGTCCTCGTTCTCCAATTAAACTAAGAACGCCGAGGCATGCGAAGCAAGCGATTCGGCTCGGTGGTTCGCGGCCAAGGAATCGAGGACGAGGCGATTGAAGAAAGAAGAATCCCTAGCTCGGAATTCAGGTTGAAGCCAGGGCGATCACTTTCCCTGAAAGACCGGTTTCCGCTTTTCAAAGAACGAGCGGATTCCTTCCTGGTAATCGTCGCTGTCGTAGATTCTGCGGCGCACCGCCTGGATTCGCTCGAAGGTTTCGACGGTGAGTACCTGGGCGTGGGCCAAAACGTTAAACTCTTCTTTCAGCAATGTAATAACCAACGACGAGTTGGCTAGGATATTCTGCGCTAGCTCCAATGTCCTGGCTTCCAGTTGCTCGACTGGCAGGACATAATTTGCAATTCCAACTTCGTACGCCCTTTGCGCGCTGATCGGTGCGGCTCGGAAAAGCATTTCTTTCACCACCACTAAAGGCACCGAACCCATCATGTTCTGAATACCGCTGAGGTTGTAAGGCACGCCTAGCCTGGCCGGGGTGATGGCGAAGGTGGCGTTTTCTGCCGCGATAACCATGTCGCAGGCCATTGCCAATTCACACGCGCCCCCCCAAACGCCTCCCTCAATCATCGCAATGACCGGAGCGGGATACTCCTGGATCTTGCGAACGAGCACCCGAAGCGGGTCGCTGTAAGTCAGGGGATCCCGCGAATGCTTTGGCAATTCCCCAACGTTATGCCCGGCCGACCACGTCTTTGTCCCGGAGAGCGCGCGCAAGATCACTACGCGGACAGATTTGTCGCGGAAGTCTTCCAAAGCATCAAGCAGCTCCTTGATCAGACTACTGCTCAGGGAATTCAGCGTCTTGCGGTCGTTGAGCGTGATGGTGCCGATCTGGTTTCTCACGCTTGTTTCAATCAGTATCGCAGTTGCCTCGAGCATATTGGTGTCTTCTGTTTGGCTTGGGCCTAAAATCCGGAGTTTTGGGGGTTGGTAAGAGAGCCTCGTTCTATTCCAGGCGTTTACGAGAGAATAAGTTGTGCAAAAATTTATTCTCAGGCGCCGGAACAGAATGATTGGCAAGAGTTTAAGCCGCTTTTTGGTGGGGGGAAAGATTAAAATGTGTCACACGCTCGCGCAGTCTCGCGCAGTTAGCCTCTTTGGAGGGTTGTCGATTTTCATTGAATTTTCAGGCGAATCGGACTGGTGGAGCAACCGGCAAGCCGGGCATCTACCATCCTAAAAACGCCGATCAACACGGTCCTGCAGATCCGGGTTGCATTCGTCTTGAGCCTCCTTTCCGGAGCGTCGGATTTTGGCTTGAAAGAGTGCCTAATTCCATTGGGTCCCGCGCATGTCGCCGGTTTTCAGGAACTGGCGATGCATCGCGAAGGCGTTGGTCAGCGATTCTAGAGAATGTCTCTCCTTGCCTGTATCTATGTAACTTTGGAGCTCGTCGCGATAATCGGGGTGTGCGCAATTATTGATGATCAGCTGCGCGCGTTCCCTTTCATCCTTGCCGCGGAGGTCGGCCACGCCCCATTCGGTAACAACGACCTGGACCGAATGCTCAGAATGATCCACGTGCGTTACCAGCGGTACGATGGTTGAAATCTTCCCGTTCTTCTCCACCGACGGGCAGGTGAAGATCGAAATGTAGGCGTTTCTCGTGAAGTCGCCCGAGCCTCCTATGCCATTCATCAACTGCGTCCCCATGAGGTGCGTCGAGTTGACGTTGCCAAAAAGGTCTACCTCGAGTGCGGTGTTGATGGAGATGATTCCCAAGCGGCGGATGATCTCCGGGTTGTTCGAGATCTCCTGCGGACGCAAAATGAGATGCCGCCGGAAGAAAGGCATATTGCCGCTAATGTGATCCAGGATCTCGGGAGTGACGGTGAGCGCGGTTGCGGAGGCGAACGTGCATCGCCCCGCTTGAATCAAGTCTATGACTGCGTCCTGGAGAATCTCGCTATACATCTCGAAAGGGGGAATTTCCGGCGCTTCTCCCAGGGCTTTAAAAACCGCGTTGGCGGTGGCCCCGATGCCGGACTGGAGCGGCAGGAAGCGTTTGGGGATGCGGCCGGCGCGCATTTCGGCGGTAAGAAATTCGGCGACATGGCACCCAATCGCTGCGGTTTTCGAATCGCCTGACGCCAGCGGACAGAATTCATCAGCCAAATCGGTCTCAACGATGCCGGCGATCTTCTCCGCCGGCACGACCAGGATGGGACTTCCGATGCGGTCCGACACAGTGTAAACATGGATTTCCCTTCGGTTAGGCGGGTCCTGTGGCTCGAAGAGGTCGTGAAGGCCGAGCATCGTCGGCGGATGACGCCGATTGAGCTCGATCAGCACCTTTTCGGCTCGATTCACAAAGGTATTTGAGGCTCCGACGGAGGCCGTGAGTACAATGCCGCCGCCAGCCGTCACATCGCAGGCCTCGATAACGGCCCAGTGGACCGGCCCCAACAATCCGTACCGAATTGCTTGCTGCACGCCAGAGAGATGCATATCCAGATATGGCACTTGGCGCGCGTTGATCAGCGCACGCAGCGTCTTATCATTTTGCCAAGGCGCCCGGAAGCTAATCGCGTTAGCTAACGCGAGCGCGCCATCCAGCGATTCTCCCGTGGAGGCTCCGGTCAGTACACGAATCTGGTATGGCCGTCCCGCCGCATGTTCGGTCTTCGCCCGCTCGGCGATGGCCCGGGGGATGGCCTTCGCCGAGCCGGCCGGAGTGAAGGCGCTGAACCCAACCGTTTGCCCATGCTTAATCACCGCTGCGGCCTCTTGCGTTGTTAAAACGGGAAAAGGTAAATGCATTGAAAACTCGCTCTAAAATAGCTTCGGATGTTTTAAGAAATGGTCGTCTTCAAAATGGCTCAGCACACTGCCGGTCTCGCACCGGGGGTGAGTCTGAGGCCATGAACGGTCTTGGGCTCACATCGTGGTAAAGCCCGAGCAGTTCGCGCGCTGCACTGGATGGGCTGATCGTGCCCTCGCGGACCGAACGCTCGAGCCGAGCAAGACGTTCTTGTACCACGGAAGCATTCTGAAAGAGTTTCTGAAGGCCGGCTGAGATCAATTCACGCATCCAGCTCAACGCTTGCGCTTGACGGCGGCGCTCCAAATGGCCACCGGCTTCCTGCTGAGCCCGATGATCCAGGATCATCTGCCAGACTTCACGGATACCATTGTTCTCGAGTGCCGAACAAGTTAGCACCCGAGCTGTCCATCCGGACCGGCTCGGCGCAAACATCCGGATCGCGTTTTCATACTGGCTTTGGGCTAGCCTTACGGCACCAACATTCTCGCCGTCGGCCTTGTTGATCACCATCCCATCAACCATCTCGATGATACCGCGCTTGATGCCCTGGAGTTCGTCTCCGGCTCCGGGAATCATCAGGATCAGAAAAAAGTCGGTCATTGACCTGACCTCAATTTCCGATTGCCCGACGCCGACGGTCTCGACCAGAACGTTCTGGTATCCGGCGGCTTCGCAAACCAGGATACACTGTCGGGTGCGGCGGGCCACGCCGCCAAGATAGCCGCGCGAAGGCGAGGGGCGGATGAAAGCGTCAGGTTGTCCACTCAGCCGCCCCATGCGGGTCTTGTCGCCGAGGATGCTGCCGCCGGAGACAGGACTGGAAGGGTCGATGCTCAGGACCGCGACTTTCTCGCCCATTTCGTGCAGGAGATACATCCCCAGGGCGTCAATGAAGGTACTCTTGCCGCTGCCCGGAACCCCGGTAATGCCGATCCGTCGCGACTTTCCGGTGCGAGGGAGCACGCCATCAAGCATCTGCTCAGCTAACAATTCATCGGAGGGCAAGTCGCTTTCGATCACCGAGATCGCCCTGGCAATCATCGCACGATCTCCGCTCAGAATGCCATGGACGTAGTGTGCTGCCGGGAGACGTCCGCTCACGGTCCGTTTCCCCGGTCTTGCCTTCGTCTCGCAAGTATTGGTCGTGATCATCTATTTCGCAGATCGCGGGTCGAAAGCGCCGTGAACGGAATGCGACGGCGCACGCTCTTCTTCATCCTTAACCTCGCGGTCGCGGTGGGTGCCATCCGCAGGCTCCTCGCCCATCAAGATGGCCAAAAGCTCCTGCGCGCATAGAGGAATGTTGGTGCCCGGTCCGAACACAGCGATCGCCCCGGCCCGGTACAGAAATTCGTAATCCGCTTTGGGAATGACGCCCCCGACGACCACCCGGATGTCGCCGCGGCCCTGTTTCTTGAGTTCGGCCACCAATTCAGGGACCAGTGTCTTGTGCCCGGCAGCCAATGTCGATATTCCGACCACGTGGACGTCATTCTCCACCGCGTTACGTGCGACTTCGGCCGGCGTCGCGAAGAGCGGCCCCACGTCAACGTCGAACCCGATATCGGCAAATGCGGTGGCGATCACCTTTGCTCCCCGGTCATGGCCGTCCTGTCCCGCCTTGGCGACGAGAATGCGAGGTCGGCGCCCTTCGCGCTTGGCAAACTCGTTGGCCATATCCTGCGCCTTCTGGAAGGCGGGTTCGCCAAGGCTGGCGTGCCCATAGACGCCGCTAATGGTTCGGCTGACGGCTTGATAGCGTCCGAACGCCTTTTCCATCGCCATCGAGATCTCGCCAAGTGTCGCCCGGACCCGCGCAGCTCTCACGGAGCACTCCAGCAGGTTGCCCTTTCCGGTTGTCGCTGTCTCGGTAAGCGCCTCGAGGGCTTCGTTCACGTCCGTTTGGTTCCGCGAATTCTTTACCTCATTCAGGCGGCGGATCTGGCTCTCGCGCACGGCGCGATTATCGACTTCCCGGATGTTCAGCTTGTCTTCAACTTCCGGCCGATACTTGTTCACGCCGACGATGACTTCCTCGCCTGAGTCGATCTGCGCCTGGCGACGCGCGGACGCTTCCTCAATGCGCAGCTTCGGCAGCCCGATCTCGATCGATTTGGTCATTCCACCGTGCGCTTCCACTTCGTTGATGAGATGCCAAGCCTTTTGCATCAGGGCGCCGGTAAGCGACTCCACGTAATAACTGCCAGCCCAGGGATCCACCACGTGGGTAATGCCGGTTTCCTGCTGAAGGTAGAGCTGAGTGTTCCGCGCGATTCGCGCCGATTGTTCGCTCGGAAGCGCAATCGCTTCATCCAAGGCGTTCGTGTGCAGCGACTGAGTCTGCCCGAGCACCGCGGCCATCGCCTCGATGCACGTCCGGGCAACGTTGTTGGACGTGTCCTGTGCCGTCAGGCTCCAGCCCGAGGTTTGTGTATGCGTACGCAGGGCCATCGACTTTGCCCGTTTCGGATTGAAACCCTTCACAATCTTCGCCCAGAGCACGCGCGCCGCGCGCAGCTTGGCAATCTCCATAAAGTGATTCATTCCCACGCCCCAGAAAAAGCTGAGACGCGGGGCAAAATCGTCGATATCAAGGCCCGCCGCGATACCAGTCCGCAGATACTCCAGACCGTCGGCCAGCGTATAGGCCAATTCGAGGTCGGCGGTCGCGCCCGCCTCGTGCATATGGTAGCCGCTGATCGAAATAGAGTTGAATTTCGGCATCTGCGCCGAGGCGTACCGGAAGATGTCCCCGACAATCCTCATCGAGGCTGCGGGCGGGTAAATATAGGTGTTGCGGACCATGAACTCCTTCAGAATATCATTCTGGATGGTTCCGGTCAGTTGCTGCGGCCGGATCCCCTGTTCTTCGGCTGCAATGATATAGAAGGCCATCACCGGCAGAACGGCTCCGTTCATCGTCATCGAAACTGATACCCGGTCAAGAGGGATCTCGTTGAAGAGAATCTTCATATCCTCGACCGTATCAATGGCCACTCCGGCGTTGCCGACGTCGCTGGTGACCCGCTCATGATCCGAGTCGTATCCCCGGTGCGTAGGCAGGTCGAAGGCCACCGAGAGACCTTTCTGTCCGGCCGCCATATTGCGGCGATAGAACGCGTTGGACTCCTCCGCGGTTGAGAATCCCGCGTATTGACGGATTGTCCAAGGCCTGGACACGTACATCGTCGAATAAGGTCCGCGCAGAAAAGGTGGAATCCCGGCGGCGTAGTCGAGATGCTCCAACCCTGCAAGGTCCTCGGCCACGTAGTATGACTTGATGGGGATCTGTTCGTGGGTCATCCAGCAAACGGCGGCCTTCTCCCGCTGCGCTGGATGCGTACTTAGATCCAAGGGAATCTTGGTGAAATCCGGTCTTGTGATGCTGGTCATGGCTACTTCTTTCCTAATCCAATCCCGAGCCGCGTCTCCCACTCGGTTAGAGCCGCTATGGCGTCTGTGCGGATGTGAATGAACCCCTGGACTCCGGCCGCTTTCATTTGCTCGAGCAGAGCTTTCGGATTGCCGGCTACGACGACAGGCTGCTTAACCTTCGGGCAGACTTCCTGCGCAAGTGCCAAGTACTCGGGATCCGAGCTGCAGAGAACGATAAGGTCTGCGTCAGAACGTTCATATTCGTGCGAGATTTTGATCTCGAAGCCGGCGCATCCAAAGAAGTTCTGGCTAAATTGAGAACGGGCCTGCCTCATCGTCAGGTCGCCGCGTTCAAGCAGGAGTACTTTGGGACGTTTTCCGCGCTCGCGGGTGGACGCTTCGGTTTTGAGCCGCAGGCGTTCGAATGGGCTCGCGGCGCGCCAGCTGCCTTGCGGCACTTCCGACGGCTCATTGATTGTCTCGTTCAGGTCGGGGTAATTATTCACGCCCACCAGCGTACGGCGTCGGGACGAGATCGTTTTGTCTCTTGCTGCCCGCGTTTCCGCGAGGGCATTATCAATGGAACTCTTGGCCTTTGTGTACCCGCCTTCCGCCTCGACCTGCAGGAACAGGCTCCAGCCTTGTTTGGCCAGGGCGTCGGTGAGCCATTCCACGTAATATGATCCGCCCGCCGGGTCCGCGACGCGATCAAGGTGCGACTCCTCTTGCACCAACCTCTGGATATTTATCGCCAGCCGCTCGGAGAAGCGGAAAGAGCGGACCTCCAAAGAATCGCAGCCCCCGATCACCGCCGCCATGGCCTCGGTTGTGGCGCGCAGAACATTGGTGAACGGGTCATAGATGCTCTTATTGCACAAAGCCGTACAGGCATGAACCTTCATCAAGCAGGACAATTCGTCCCGCGGTTGGAAGGCTGAGACTGCGCGCGCCCAAAGCAGACGCGCGGCGCGCAGTTTCGCGATCTCAAAGAAATAGTTTGACCCGATCGCAAAGACAAATCGGATCCCTTTAGCCACCTCATCGACGTTGCAGCCTGCGTGCCACTCTTCCACTAGCCTCTCGACACCGAGCGCGATTCCGTAACCGAGCTCCTGAACTATCGTTCCGCCTTGCTCGTGGATTGCGTCGACTCGGATGGCATCGGCCGCAACCTCGTCTTGAGACTGCACCTGCTTCCAGCTTTGCGACCCGCGTCCGCGAACGAATGGGAATGCAGCCGGGATTAGTCCAATTTGCGATTCGAGATCCTTGATATCCTCACTGCGGTAGTAGGGACGCACCGCGATTCCCTCATCCGAGTTCCAAACCAGCTTCTTGTCGTAATCTTCCCCCTTCAGATCAACGTGAATCGCGGCCTCCCATGCCTTCGTTGGGACAGGAGGGAATTCTTTCAAGATATGGAGCGATTCTGACATGTGAGTCATAGACGACCGGTAGCCCTTTTCATCTTGGTCGTCTTAGCATTTTTTGGCGCTTACTAACACTCTATTGTTCTAACCTGGTCCGTTCCAAAAAATGCCACAGCGTGTTCACGCTACTTGCAAGCGAGCAAGTCGTGGTCCGGTAGTGTCAAGGCAGGTAAACGCGCGAAGAATATTCGTGCTTCAATTGTACGACAAATTAGTCCGACGTTAATCTTAGCATCCGCCCACAGGTGCGCAAGCGCGCCAATTTAATATCCCCAATCGTACTCGATTCTGATGACGCCGTTGTCGAGACCTCGGCGATGAGTCTTGGATTGAACTCCCTCTAACCGAAAGCGAATTGGGACTAAGTCGAGGATGGTAAGTTGTCGCAGATGTCAATCGGTGCGCTGGACGAGCCAGTCAACGGCTCGCGGCCAAAGCTCTTTTTGGGCCCGGCCGCTGACGGCGAGTCCAATGTGCCCGGCTGGCCAAATAATCTTTTCCTTGTCGGTGGAACTGACCAGGTCGTTCAACACCTCGCTCTGAGAGCACGGAACGAGGTCGTCGTTGCGGGCCATCAGGTTGAGCAGCGGGCAGGTTATCTTGCGCAGATCGACGATGTGCCGGCCCAAAGGCATCCGGTTTTTCGTCAGCAGGTTTTGCTGGAAGAGGTATTTGGCAAACTCGCGATAGACCTCGCCGGGGACCGGGATGTTGTCGTTCAGCCAAGTCTCCATATGAAGATAATCATCGACGAATTCGTCCCGGTGGATGTTTTCCATCAGGTTGATGGGCTTTTCAACCAGGTTGGCAATGGGCTTTAACATTAGAAAGGCCGTCTGGAGAAATTCCGCGGGGATGTTGCCCATGGTATCGACGAACTTATCGACATCAAAGTAACGTGGATCGGTCCACAGATTGATCAGGCCCTCGCGGGTGGAGAAGTCAATGCCGGTGGCCAGCAGGACAAGGTTCTTCACCAGGTCCTGGTGGATTGCGGTAAACATGGTGCTCAATGTCCCACCCATGCAGTAACCGAGAAGGTTCACCTGATCTGAGCCAGTCCTCTCCCGCAGATGTTCGACGACGTTAAGCAGGTAACCGTTGACATAGTCGTCCGTGGTCAGGAAGCGCTCCGCCCTAGTGGGCGTGCCCCAGTCGACCAGGTAGGTGTCGAAGCCAGCCTTAACGTAGTGGGCGACAATACTCCGGCCCTCCTTGAGATCCATGATGTAAGGCCGGTTCACCAGAGCAAACACGAAACAAAGGGGAGTTTTAAACTTGGCTTCACCCTCTCCGATGTAGTGGTAAACTTTGAGCCGATCCTCCTCGTAAACAATCTCCCGGGGAGTCACGCCTTTGCGGACGCGCTCCATTTTCGAGGGCAGGAATGGAATGCTGGTCAGACGCTGCAAGTTCGTGAATGTCTCTTTCAGGAGGGAGGTCTGCCAAGCCTCCCAGTCGGGTCCATCGCTAGTTTTTTTGTCCGTGTCAGGAGAAGTGGGAGTGCTCATTTGTCTTGTGAATGTTTGGCGCCTGTTGTGGCGCCCGGTTTCTGTGCCTTGGTCTTTGCGGTCTGTCCCCGTCCTTCGATGGCCTTCTCCCGATTGGCGATCCGCTGATCGACCTTGTCGATTTTTTCGCCCAGGTTCGCCACCCGCTCATCGATGGCCTTCCCCTGCTTGGCGATCCGCTCATCGACCTTGTCGATTTTTTCGCCCAGATTCGCCACCCGCTCATCGATGGCATTCCCTTGCTCGGCGATCCGCTGATCGACCTCGTCGATTTTTTCGCCCAGGTTCGCCACCCGCTTATCGATGCCATTCCCTTGCTCGGCAATCCGCTGATCGATCTTGTCTATTTTTTCGTTCAGGTTGACCACCCGGTCATCGAGTCCTTCGAGCCGGTCGAGAAGCCGCCCCTCCACATGGCGAATGGCCAGCAACACGCCATCAATATCCTCCTTGCTGGGGGTTTCGAATTGTTCATGCACTCGGTTCATTCCGTCGCGAGCCATGCGTTTTAGGTCGAGCGCGCCGTTCAGCGATGCCTTCATCATTTCCATGAATTGGGGCGTCCGCATGTATTCATCCCAGGTTTCGGACAGCACTTTCAGCATTCCGCCCCGCATCTTACGCATCTCGTCGGAGGGCGGGGAGCCGGGAGAGAACTGAGACCAGACGCCGGCCATGTTCGCGAAGGAGTCCGTCCAGAGCTTCTGGAAAGCGGCGACCTGGTCTAAGCCTTTGTTCATGTTATCGCTCATAGTGGGGTTTTCTAAAATTGCTAAGTTCGATTCCTGGAGCCTCGGGCGGCGCTTTGCCGAGCTCGGACTACCGAGACATCGGCCGAAGCGCCGCAAAAGCTGCCGAACGGCGTCCTCACGCTGCCGGCCTGGTGGCTTTCGTTGAGCATCGCCTTATCGCCAGGTGTGTTCTTCTTTTTGGCTCAAGCGAAATTACTTCACCGCCGGTCCGAAACGATCCACGAGTTCCTTCCACGAAGCGACGATCTTAGCGTTCGTATTCAGGGCGCTGTGAACGTTGACCCGCAGGGCGTTCAGCGAGCTTTCGATCAGATCCTGCACGCGACGCTGCGCATCGGTCACCGAGGTGGCCTGGTAAACGCTCAGCGTTTTCTCGAACAGATCAATGGTCTGATTGCTCGTGCGGTTGAACGTCTCGACAAACTCCTCTATACGTTTGCGAGCCTTCGGGAAAACGTCCGCCGTCATCGACTCGAGCTTCGCCTGGAACTCTTCGGGGGAGCCGAGCTTGGTCAGTAAATCTTTCCAGAGGTTCACTGATTCCTCCTGCAGCTGAATGCCCGACTTCAGGGCCTTCTCATAACTGCGCATGGCTTCGTGAAAGACCTCGTCAATTGTTTCCGTGGTCGCCGCGGATGCCTTTTTGGTTTCTGTAGTAGTCATTTTTCTTCTTTGTCAGAGCTCCGGATGATTCCTGAGCTTCCTAAGTGAACATCGCACGGGTTTCCGAAACGCGTCAACCAGTTCTTTTGCGTTCGCACAAATTTTCGGATCGTACCCGCGAAATGAGCCGCGAGCGTTCGCGTGGGCAGCCCTGAACGGTAGAAATCGGGCCGGTCGAGCCACGGGAATTGAATGCTCAAGGCGCGCACGACGGCTTCGCTGGCGAACACTTCGGAGGTATAGGCGAGAGTTTCCCGCCAGGCATTGAAATCGGGATCGAGCTGGCGCGTAATTCCGTCCAGCGTCAGGAAGGATTTGCGCAGGAGGAGAAGGTTAATCGGCACTGGATGGCCCTGCAGAGCTAGTTGCTGCACGATCTCGAATGCGGCGTGCAACGGATCGCTAACTCCCTGAGGCAGCGCAATCCGGATGGACTTCCGACCACTCTCGAGCAGCCGCGTCAGGACTGCTGGCGATGGCTCGTCGCCGGTGACGCAGTAAAGACAGAGAGCGATAAGGGCGTGGCGCAGCGGTGCGGAGAGCCGGCCCGCCTGGCTCCAGTCCAGAACGACGAGCGTGAGCGGGGCGTGGTTCTGCGTTTGCGCCATCAGATTCCCGCCATGCGGATCGGCGTGAAAAATCGATTCGGGAAGTCCGGAAAACAGCGGATCGAGAACCAGGCGTCGAAAAACAAGCCGGGCAGCATCGCGCCGGGATTCGTCGTCGAGCGGCGCGTCGAGAAGCGGAACGCCCTCGACGAAGTCCATAAAGATTCCCCGATCGAGCGGGATACCGATGGTTGCAGGGACGCGGATGCGGCGGTTGAATTTGTAAAAGGCGCGCGCATCCCGCAGATTCGCCGCCTCCCCGACGAAGTCGATTTCGCGGAGTAGCGCACCGGCCGCATCTCGAAGCGCTTCTGCCAGGGCGGATGCGAAATTGGGTCCGGCGACAACGCCAACCGCCGGGCAATCTTTAGCCATCCGCATGAGTATGGCGGCCTCGTTTCGAATGCGCAGCAACGATTCTGCGCGCACGGTTTTGAACGCGACGGCGTTGGATTTTGAAGTTCGATCCCGAAACCGAAAGACATCCGCCACGCTGCCGCGAGCAACTTTCGGATTCTCCGGGTCCAGCTCCCAATCTGGCCACGCCTGCACGGCAAGAGCGGCTGCCGCCGAGAGGGCCGTATCCGGAATTGCTTCCGGCGGGAGGCTTTCCAAGGGCGCCAGTGCTGCGCGAGCCTCTGCTGAAAGGCGCGGATTCCGCGCCAGCATCTGACATATTTTGTGCAAAGCGGTCAATTCCCCCGCCATGCACGCCGCACGCGCAGCAGGTGATGCGGATGGCGGAAGGGCGCGCTGGTGTTCCAGAAGCTGGGCCAGCAGAGCTCGGTCGAAGTGCCGCAGAAAGGCCTCCAGAAGTGCCTCGATTACCGGGAGCCACCGCGCGTCTCCGGAGGGAATCCACGCACCTGGTTTCAGAAGTTCTACCAGAAGCGCGGCGACATCCATTTCTTTGCAGGGACCAATGTGCTCCGGCTCGGACATGGCTACCTCTTTTGCCTTTTGCGCGGCGAGGAACTGCGGACTTTAATTTGGGCCTTGAGTTTCGAAATCTCTTCGCGGAGCGCTGCCATCTCGTTTTGCATTCCAGCGGATCCGGGTTCCTCTTTCGGCTCACTGGCCGGAGCCCGCGCGGTCCGAAGGGGAGTGGAAAACGGCATCCACGGCGGGAGAAGGTTGGCAACTGACGACGCAGCCGATGGCAACACCGAGCTCAAATGATGGGCTTGACGCAGCATCTGATCGACCTGCTTTTGCGATCCGCAGAACGCCTCGAACGCCTGCCGGAAGTAAAGGTCCACGAAATCCTTGAGCAATCGGTCGTTCACGCGAATTGCACTGGTGAGCAATTCATTCGAGAACATGTCCAGCTTGACCGGTTCATATTCGAGGAGAATCTGCGTGAGAACCTTTGGGGTGATGTCCTCGTTCGTCTTCGCATCCAACACTTGGATATTGTACCCCTCGATGATCAGCTTGTGAATCTGCTGCAGGCTGAGGTGCCGGCTGCGAGTTCGGTCATAGTAGCGCCGGTTCTGGTATTTTCGGATTTCCAGTGTTCGAGGTTCGTCGCTGTTGTTTTTCGTCATGACATCTTGCTTTCCACCCAACAATCCGTCGACGATGTTTGGAATAGCTCAATTTTCGGCCGACCAGCCTTTGCTGTCAAAAGCTATTTAACGCAATCGCAAAATAATATAACGCAAAAGCAAAAAACGGGGAGACGACCGGTTTGAGAGACTGTAATAGTAGTTCATGAACATTACTATCCCTGGAATTACCGAGGAACCGGGTCTCGGCACAGGCAAAGTTGGCACCCTTGAGGCGCCGTCCGGCGGCGCGGTCAATATGCACACGATTAAAGGACAGGTCGCGGTGATCACCGGTGCCGCCGGGGGCATCGGACAAGCCTTGGCTCTCGACATGACTCGCCGCGGGGCAGCCGGCATCGCGTTGGTCGATTTCAGTGAGCGGGTTGTGCAGGTGGCCCGAGAAATAAACGCCGAGGCCGGCCGTCAGGTCGCGATCGCCTACCGCGGGGACACAACTGACACGGCATTCCGGCAGGAGGTTTACGCCGACATCACCACTAAGGCAGGGGTGCCGCGGATCTGTGTGCCGGCGGCGGCGATCACCAAGGACGCGTTGGCGGTGCGAATCGATAAGCAGACCGGCCAGGTGGTGATCTACCCGATGGAGGATTTTCGGAAAGTGGTGGAAATCAACATGATTGCCCCAATCTACTGGGCGATCGAGCTGGTGGCGGCGGTGGCCAAGGATCGTGCCTCCCGCGGTCTCAAACGCTGGCAGCCGGAGGAAGGAATGCAAGGAGCAGTCGTGTTCCTCGGATCGATCGCCTCCGTCGGCAATGTTGGACAAATCTCCTACTCCTCGACCAAAGCGGGCCTGGAAGGAGCGGCTTCCACGCTGATGGCCGAGTCGATGTATTATGGGGTCCGCTGTAGCGTGATCCATCCGGGATTTACCGACACCCCGATGGTGCGGGCGCTCGGGGAAGAGTACATCCGGACCAAAGTGCTTCCGCAAACGCAGTTGAAACGGCTGATCAAGCCGGAGGAAATCGCGGA
>Ga0302324_100007585_pt1 | contig 23032 bp, 23 predicted proteins | sample Palsa_T0_1_FD_201949 | JGI IMG/M metagenome (GOLD analysis project Ga0302324, IMG submission 201949) | Peat permafrost microbial communities from Stordalen Mire near Abisko, Sweden - Palsa_T0_1 | ecosystem: Environmental > Terrestrial > Soil > Palsa > Peat permafrost | place: Sweden: Abisko...
CCGAGGAGGGCCGCCGCATCCGGCAGGGCTTCATCGTCGGCCGGGGATATGAGTGCCTGCTCACGGCCGACTACAGCCAGATCGAGCTGCGCATCATGGCCCACCTGTCGCAGGACGAGGCGCTGTCGGCCGCGTTCTCCTCGGGGCATGACTTCCATGCCGCGACGGCAGGCCGGGTGTTCGGCGTGGCACCGGAGGCGGTCACGCCGGAGCTGCGCAGCAAGGTCAAGGCGATGAACTACGGCCTGGCCTACGGGCTGTCCGCCTACGGGCTGTCCCAGCAGCTGCGGATCTCGCCGGACGAAGCCCGCGGCTACATGGACGAGTACTTCGAGCAGTTCGGCGGCGTCCGCGACTACCTGCGCGAGGTGGTTGCGCGGGCCAGGATGGACGGCTACACGCAGACCATGCTGGGCCGCCGGCGGTACCTCCCGGACCTGACCTCGGACAACCGGCAGCGCCGGGAGATGGCCGAGCGGATGGCACTGAACGCGCCGATCCAGGGCTCGGCCGCCGACATCATCAAGGTGGCGATGCTGACGGCGAGCTACGAGCTCGGGGCCGCCGGCCTGAAGTCGCGGATGCTGCTCCAGGTACACGATGAGCTGCTGTTTGAGGTGGCGCCTGGCGAGCTGGATGCGGTTCGTGCCCTGGTCCGGGTGGCCATGGGCGGTGCCGCGGACCTCACAGTCCCGCTGGAGGTTTCCATGGGCTGGGGCCGCAGCTGGGCCGACGCCGCCCACTGAGCCCTCCACCGGGCGGGCGCGCGTGTTAAGTTTGCGTTTACTCGGCTGGTCAGATGGCGGCCGGGGTGTCCACTGCCCCAAGATTGACCGGTCGGCCAGGCTCTCATATGCTGGTCGCTGCACTGTGTTCTGGTGCAGTCCGCCAATGGTCAGGCAGCCCGCGGGGCAGTCTCACTGCAGGCCGCGGTCGGTCATGCTGGCCAGGCATGTCGCGCACACCATGGCTTTCCTTTGTCGGACACGCCATGCACAGTACTGTCCAGCATCCAATCCATGCCCGTATCCGGAGTCCACCTACACATGACGAGCAGCACTGAGGCCACCTCGACCCCCAAGGTAGCGGTCAACGACATCGGTTCCGAGGAGGCCTTCCTCGCCGCGATCGACGAGACCATCAAGTATTTCAACGACGGCGACATTGTCGAGGGAACCGTCGTCAAGGTCGACCGGGATGAGGTCCTGCTCGACATCGGCTACAAGACGGAGGGCGTGATCCCGTCTCGTGAGCTGTCGATCAAGCACGACGTGGACCCGCACGAGGTTGTCAAGACCGGCGAGCACATCGAGGCGCTTGTCCTGCAGAAGGAGGACAAGGAAGGCCGCCTGATCCTGTCCAAGAAGCGCGCTCAGTACGAGCGGGCGTGGGGCACGATCGAGAAGGTCAAGGAAGAGGACGGCGTCGTGACCGGCACCGTCATCGAGGTCGTCAAGGGCGGCCTCATCCTGGACATCGGCCTCCGCGGCTTCCTGCCTGCCTCCCTGGTCGAGATGCGCCGTGTGCGCGACCTCCAGCCGTACGTGGGCAAGGAGATCGAGGCCAAGATCATCGAGCTGGACCGGAACCGGAACAACGTGGTCCTGTCCCGCCGTGCCTGGCTTGAGCAGACCCAGTCCGAGGTCCGCCAGAACTTCCTCAACACCCTGCAGAAGGGCCAGATCCGCAAGGGCGTCGTGTCGTCGATCGTCAACTTCGGCGCATTCGTCGACCTGGGCGGTGTCGACGGCCTCGTGCACGTGTCGGAGCTGTCCTGGAAGCACATCGACCACCCCGGCGAGGTCGTCGAGGTCGGCCAGGAGGTCACCGTCGAGGTGCTAGACGTCGACATGGATCGCGAGCGGGTCTCGCTGTCACTGAAGTCGACGCAGGAAGACCCGTGGCAGCAGTTCGCCCGGACGCACCAGATCGGCCAGGTAGTGCCCGGCCGGGTCACCAAGCTGGTGCCGTTCGGCGCGTTCGTCCGGGTCGAGGAGGGCATCGAGGGCCTGGTGCACATCTCCGAGCTGGCCGACCGCCACGTGGAGATCCCCGAGCAGGTCGTGCAGGTGGGCGACGAGATCTTTGTCAAGATCATCGACATCGACCTGGACCGCCGCCGGATCAGCCTCTCGCTCAAGCAGGCGAACGAGGGCGCGTCGGGCGAGGTGTCCGGCGAGGACTTCGACCCGACGCTGTACGGCATGCCGGCCGCCTACGACGATCAGGGCAACTACCTGTACCCGGAGGGCTTCGACCCGGAGTCTGGCGAGTGGCTCGATGGCTTCGACAGCCAGCGCGAGGAATGGGAGCGGCAGTACGCCGAGGCCCGTGGCCGGTACGAGGCGCACCAGCAGCAGGTGGCCGACTCCAGGGCCAAGGCCGACGCCGCAGCCGAGGAAGCGGGCGAGGACGCCGGCGGCGACACCCGCGAGCACCACAGCTCGTCCAGCACCGACTCCGACCGGGCCGGCACGCTGGCCTCCGACGAGGCGCTTGCGGCCCTTCGCGACAAGCTGTCCGGCGGTCAGAGCTGACGGCCAGGACGCCCTGGTTCATGACGGTGGCGGGCTCCGGGTGCGCTGCACCTGGCGCCCGCCGCTGGCGTTACCGCGCTCGTTGCCGCCCGCTCCTCGCGATAGCTTGCTGAGGTGCTGAGGGTAGGACTGACCGGCGGGATCGGGGCCGGCAAGAGCGAGATATCCAGGCGTCTGGCCGCTCAGGGCGCGGTGATCATCGATGCTGACCTGATCGCGCGCGAGGTCGTGGCGCCCGGCACCGACGGCCTGGCCTCGGTGGTCGCGGCCTTCGGCCCGGACGTGCTCGGGCCTGACGGCGCGCTGGACCGGGTGGCACTCGGCGACGTGGTGTTCGCCGACAAGCAGAAGCTGGCCAGCCTGAACGGGATCGTCCATCCGCTGGTGGGTGCCCGCATGCGCGAGCTCGAGGAGCTGGCGGGCCCGGGCTCGGTGCTGGTCCACGATGTCCCGCTCATCGCGGAGAACGACCTGGCCGGCTCCTACGACCTCGTCGTCGTGGTGGATGTCCCGCCGCGGATCCAGCTCGACCGGCTCGTGCGGCTGCGCGGGATGAGCCGGGAGCAGGCGCAGGCGCGGATGGCGGCCCAGGCCACCAGGGAGCAGCGGCTTGCGATCGCCGACATCGTGGTGGACAACTCAGGCTCTCTCGCCGAGCTTGACCGGCAGGTCGGCGAGCTGTGGACAGAGCTTCGCCGGCGAAGCCACGCCCGGTCGGCCGGAACGGCCTGAGCAGCAGGGAATCCGGCGCTGGCCCGGCTGTTAGCCGGGCACCGCGGCATCCGGTACTGCCAGCACCGGGGTACCGGGAAGGCTCGCCTGCCAGCGGCCGGTCAGGCACAGCCAGACCAGCGCGAGCGCCAGCGCTGCGAGTGCCACCGGACAGGTCGGAGGCAGTCAGCTGAGTGAGCGTCACGAGCGGGCCGTACGGCGAGCGATCGTGCACCCACCGCCTGGTCGCGAGGAACGCCATCGGATCGCCAGTCCGCTGGAAGGCGTGCGGATTCATCCGGTACGGACTATGACCGAGCGCCGCGATCCGTCCGTAGACGGCGTCGTCCAGCAGATCGGAAGATCCGACGGGCGGAAGCAGCATCAGTGCCGTGACGGCAAGCAGCGCCAGGGCGGCCACGACCCGCAGTCTGGGCCGCCAGCCGCGGCGCACCGCGACGAGGCCCGCGGCCACGCCGCCGCCCCCGCTCAGGGCAGCGAGCCACAGCAGGGCCGCGACGAGCAGGGGTGCCGGCCGGGCGTGCCCGACGAACACCGGCCAGGGCAGCGCGCCCGGCAGCCAGGGCACGCCGGCCGATGGCCCGAGCGCGGCAACGGTGATCAGCAGCCCGGTGCTCACCGCGATGCTGACCGCGCACAGCCTGGCCAGCCAGCGAGACGGCAGCGGCCGGCCCGGGAGCTGCCGGCCCGGCAGCGGATCGGACGACATGGACGATCAGGCTCCCGGCAGGACGATGTGGGTCGGTCCTGCTGAGCATTGGGGGATCAGATGGTGCAGACTGCCCGCTTGGTAAAACCTTGGGATGGATAGGGATTTACTTGGGGCAATGGTGACCGGGCACGGACTGTCGGCAGGTCGCCCTACAGTGGAAAGGGTGCGGCAAGGCAAGGAGACAGCATGCGACCGGTGACCGACCTGCAGCGCCGAGTTGCCCCGTTTGAGGTAGTAACGGAGATGGTTCCGGCTGGCGACCAGCCGCGAGCGATCGCCGAGATGGAGGCGCGCATCGCCGGCGGCGCCAGGGACACGGTGCTCCTGGGCGCGACCGGGACGGGCAAGACCGCGACCGTTGCCTGGCTGGCCGAGCGGCTGCAGCGGCCCACCCTGGTGATGCTCCCGAACAAGACGCTCGCGGCTCAGTTCGCCAACGAGCTGCGCGAGATGCTGCCCAGGAACGCCGTCGAGTACTTCGTGTCGTATTACGACTACTACCAGCCCGAAGCGTACGTGCCGCAGACCGACACCTATATCGAGAAGGACTCCTCGATCAACGACGAGGTGGACCGGCTCCGTCACTCGGCCACGAACTCGCTGCTGACCAGGCGCGACACCATCGTCGTCGCATCGGTGTCCTGCATCTACGGCCTCGGCACCCCGCAGGAGTACGTGGACCGGATGCTCAAGGTCAGGGTCGGCGACACGATGGAGCGCGACGGGCTGCTGCGCCAGCTGGTCGGCATGCACTACGCGCGGAACGACCTGGCCTTCACGCGCGGGACCTTCCGGGTCCGCGGCGACACCATCGAGGTCATCCCGCAGTATGAGGAGCTGGCCGTCCGGATCGAGATGTTCGGCGACGAGGTCGAGCGCCTGATGACGCTGCACCCGCTGACCGGCGAGGTGATGAGCGAGGACGACGAGCTGTACATCTTCCCTGCCTCGCACTACGTCGCCGGGCCGGAGCGGATGGAGCGCGCGATCGGGAGCATCGAGGCCGAGCTGGAAGGGCGGCTGGCCGAGCTGGAGCGGCTCGGCAAGCTGCTGGAAGCCCAGCGCCTTCGGATGCGCACCACCTACGACATCGAGATGATGCGGCAGGTCGGCAGCTGCTCTGGCATCGAGAACTACTCGCGGCATATCGACGGCCGCGAGCCCGGCAGTCCGCCCAACACGCTGCTGGACTATTTCCCCGAGGACTTTCTGCTGGTCGTGGACGAGTCGCACAACACCGTGCCGCAGATCGGCGCCATGTACGAGGGCGATGTCTCGCGCAAGCGGGTACTGGTCGACCACGGCTTCCGGCTGCCGAGCGCTATCGACAACCGTCCGCTGACCTGGGATGAGTTCGGCGAGCGGATTGGGCAGACGCTCTACCTGTCGGCCACGCCCGGGCCCTACGAGCTGAGGCAGACCAGCGGCGAGGTTGTCGAGCAGGTCATCAGGCCCACCGGCCTGATCGACCCCCAGGTGATCATCAAGCCGACCAAGGGCCAGATCGACGACCTGGTGGGCGAGATCAGGGAGCGCGCCGAGAAGTCGGAGCGCATCCTGGTGACGACGCTGACCAAGAAGATGGCCGAGGATCTCACCGACTACCTGCTGGAGCTTGGCATCCGCGCGCGGTACCTGCACAGCGAGGTCGACACGCTGCGCCGGGTTGAGCTCCTGCGCGAGCTGCGGCTTGGCGAGTTCGATGTGCTCGTCGGCATCAACCTGCTGCGGGAGGGCCTCGACCTGCCGGAGGTCTCGCTGGTGTCCATCCTGGACGCGGACAAGGAGGGATTCCTCCGTTCCGGCACGTCGCTGATCCAGACCATCGGCCGGGCTGCCAGGAACGTGTCCGGTCAGGTGCACATGTACGCCGACAAGGTCACGCCGTCGATGCAGCGCGCGATTGACGAGACCAACAGGCGGCGGGACCGGCAGATCGCCTACAACCGCGAGCACGGCGTCGACCCGCAGCCGCTGCGGAAGCGGATCGCCGACATCCTGGACCAGCTGGCCCGCGAGGATGCCGACACCGAGCAGCTGCTGGGCGGATCGGGCCGGCAGCAGAGCCGGGGCAAGGCGCCAGTGCCGGGTGTCTCGTCCAGGGCGCGGGCGGCCACGGCGGCAGCGGGGGAGCAGGGCGGGCCGGCCAGGGCCGACCTGGCCGCGCTGATCGCGGAGCTCACCGAGCAGATGCACGCGGCGGCGGCGGAGCTGCAGTTCGAGGTAGCCGCCCGGATCCGCGACGAGATCCGCGAGCTCAAGCACGAGCTGCGTGGCATGCAGGCAGCAGGCGTCTAGGTCCATGCGGGTGCCCGGGCCGGGGCCGAACCCGGGCCCGGACGACCGCCTCTTACTCTGCGTGACCGATGGATAGCGGAGTGTCGGTTATAAGCCGACGTCAAGCGAATGCTCAGGCTGGCGGCAGCGTAGTGTCGAGGCATGCTGGGGAGCCTGGTGGCCGCTCTCGTATCGGCACTCTGCTACGGCATCGCAGCCGTCATGCAGGCGATCGCCGTCCGGGCAGCAAGCCGTCGTACAGCCGAGGTCGCGGGGGAGGCGGGTCAGGGAGTCGATCCCGGCCTGCTCGTTCGCATGCTCCGGCAGGGCCTGTTCCTGGCCAGCATCGCGATCGACCTGGCCGGATTTGTCGCTCAGCTCATTGCTTTGCGCAATCTGCCGCTTTTTGCCGTCCAGGCCATCATGGCGTCGAACCTCGCCGTCACCGCCGTGTTCGCGGCCTGGCTGATGAAAATGCGCCTGGCGCTGCGGGAATGGCTGGCCGTGGCGGGCGTGGTCGCGGGCGTCGCCCTGCTCGGCCTCTCGGCGGGTGCCCAGGGCGCCTCGCGGGTGGGCTCGGTGTTCCAGCTCTGGCTGATCATCTCGGTCGTCATCGTCGGCGTAGCCGGGTTCGCGGTAGCCCGCCTGCCCAATCCCGTCCGGACGCCGGCGCTGGGTGCGATCGCCGGCCTCGGCTACGCGGTCCTGGCGGTTTCCGCCCGGGTGCTGCCCGGATTCTCGCCGATGCAGCTGATCAAGAGTCCCGCCGCCTACACACTGGCTGCTGCCGGAATTGTCTCGTTCCTGCTGTATGCCACCGCCCTCGAGGGCGGCAGCGTCACGACCGCCACCGCCGCCGTCGTGCTGGCCGAGACGATGCCGCCCGCGGTCGTCGGGGTGCTGTTCCTGGGCGACACGACCCGGCATGGCCTGGCAGTGGTTGCCGGGCTCGGCTTCGCGCTGGCCGTGGTGTGCGCGGTGGCGCTGGCCAGATTCGGGGAGGCCAGCGAGTCTCACCGGCACTCCGAACCACAGCCTGAGCCTGACGAGGTAGGGCAGCCGGTCAGCCGCCGGGCGGCGTTAGCGCACAGTGAGCGGCCGGAGGGCTAGCGGGCGCGGAAGCGCCTGCCATAGGTATCTATGTCGGCGCGGCCGGCGGCCTTTCCGGCAGATCGCAAGCTAGTGCCGCAAATCAGGCACGTCGCGGCAGCCTGGCGCCCGTGTCTGACCAGCCTGACCTCCTGCGCCTGATATTCTGAGACCCCGTGGGCGAGCGGGTTTCCGCCGAATCTGACCACGGGAGTTTTCTTTGTCGATGTCAGTGCATACGTCACGTCCAGCCACGACCAGGCATCTCTTCGTAACCGGCGGGGTCGCCTCCAGCCTCGGTAAGGGGCTCACCGCATCCAGCATCGGCAGGCTGCTGAAGCTGCGCGGGCTGCGGGTCAGCATGCAGAAGCTCGACCCGTACCTGAATGTCGACCCCGGCACCATGAATCCGTTCCAGCACGGTGAGGTTTTCGTCACCGATGACGGCACGGAAACAGACCTCGACGTGGGGCACTACGAGCGCTTCCTGGACATCAGGCTGCCCGGCTCGGCCAACGTCACGACGGGGCAGATCTACTCGCGGGTCATCGCGAAGGAGCGCCGGGGTGATTACCTCGGCGACACCGTCCAGGTGATCCCGCACATCACGAACGAGATCAAGGCACGCATCAGGGAGATGGCCAACGCGGAAACCGATGTCGTGATCACCGAGGTCGGCGGCACGGTCGGTGACATCGAGTCGCAGCCGTTCCTGGAGGCGATCCGGCAGATACGGCACGAGATCGGCCGGGACCGCTGCTTCTTCCTGCACGTCTCGCTGCTGCCCTACATCGGGCCGTCCGGCGAGCTGAAGACCAAGCCGACTCAGCACTCGGTCGCGGCGCTGCGCAGCATCGGCATCCAGCCCGACGCCATTGTCTGCCGGTCCGACCGGCCGATCAGCGACGGGCTCAAGCGCAAGGTCAGCCTCATGTGCGACGTCGATGAGGAGGCCGTGGTCTCCGCGCCGGACGCCCCGTCGATCTACGACATCCCCAAGGTCCTGCACGCCGAGGGCCTGGACGCGTACGTCGTCCGCAGGCTGGGACTGCCCTTCAGGGACGTGGACTGGAGCGACTGGGATGACCTGCTGCGCCGGGTGCACCGCCCGGCCAGGACCGTGACAATCGCGCTGGTCGGGAAGTACGTCGACCTGCCCGATGCCTACTTGTCCCCGGCTGAGGCACTGCGCGCTGGCGGCTTCGCCCACGATGTGCGCGTCAATATCCGCTGGGTGACCAGTGATGACTGCCAGACGGCCGAGGGCGCGGCCCGCCAGCTAGGCGATGTCGACGGAATCCTCGTGCCCGGCGGGTTCGGGGTCCGCGGCATCGAGGGCAAGATCGGCGCCGTCCGGCATGCGCGCGAGAACGGGATCCCGATCCTCGGCCTGTGCCTCGGCCTTCAGTGCATGGCCATCGAGGTCGGCCGGGATCTGGCCGGGCTGGAGAACGCCAACAGCGCGGAGTTCGACCCGGAGACCGAGCATCCGGTCATCGCGACAATGGCGGACCAGGAAGACGTCGTCGCCGGCGAGCGGGACATGGGCGGCACCATGCGGCTGGGCCTGTACCCGGCCGTGCTGGCGGAGGGCAGCCTAGTGCGCGAGCTGTACGGCGAGCCGGTGGTCCACGAGCGGCACCGGCATCGGTACGAGGTCAACAATGCCTACCGGGACAAGCTGGAGGAAGCCGGCCTGATCTGCTCGGGCCTGTCGCCCGACGGACGGCTGGTGGAGTTCGTCGAGCTGGCGCGCGAGGTGCACCCGTTCTTCGTAGCCACCCAGGCGCACCCTGAGCTGCTGTCCCGGCCCACCCGGCCGCATCCGCTGTTCAGCGGGCTGGTGGCGGCCGCCCTGGAACGCAGCCGCGCGGTCCCGGCCGGCGAGACGGTCGCAGCCCGCCCGGCTGCCACCGCCTGAGCGTGGTGGCCATCAGCGACGAGGCCACGGGAGGGGCCGCGGGCGCGCAGCCGGCAGATGACGGCATCCGGGACGAGGCCGGCTCCTGGCCGGTGACGCAGTCGTCCGTACTCGGGTCGGGCGCGATCGTGACGCTGCGGCAGGACACCGTCCGCCTGCCCGACGGCGAGGACGTCGCGCGCGAGGTCGTCGAGCATCCCGGGGCGGTCGCTGTCGTCGCCCTGGACGCCGATGACCGGGTGCTGATGATCCGGCAGTACCGGCACCCGGCCGGGGCGATGCTCTGGGAGGTTCCGGCTGGCCTGCGGGACGTGGCCGGCGAGCCGCTGCTCGATACCGCGCGCCGGGAGCTGCTGGAGGAGGCCGGCTGCGAGGCAGCGGACTGGCATGTGCTGACGGATTACCTCTCCTCGCCCGGTATCACGACCGAGCGAGTGCGCGTGTTCCTGGCCCGTGATCTCACGCTAGTACCGGCTGACCAGCGCGAGTATGTTCAGCAGCATGAGGAGGCCTACCTGACGGTGGCGTGGGTGCCACTGGCGGAGGCGGTCAGGGGGGTGCTAGCCGGGGACCTGCACAACGGCGTGGCGATCGTGGGTATCTTGTCCGCGTATGTGGCTCACGGGACAGGCTTCCGCGCTTTGCGCCCGGCGAGCGAGCCAGAGAACTTGTAAGGAAGGACACAAGGCCAATGAAGGTCGGCGTTCCTAAGGAAGTCAAGAACCATGAGTACCGCGTGGCGATCACGCCAGCCGGAGTCCACGAGCTCGTCAGGTCCGGGCACGAGGTTTACCTGCAGCAGGATGCCGGCGCGGGCTCGGTGATCCCCGATGAGGACTTCGTCGCGGCCGGGGCCACCATCCTGCCCTCGGCAGATGATGTCTGGCAGACCGGCGAGCTGATCCTGAAGGTCAAGGAGCCGGTGGCGGAGGAGTATCACCGGATGCGGAAGGACCAGGTCCTGTTCACCTATCTGCACCTGGCCGCGAGCCGTCCGTGCACGGACGCGCTGCTGGAGTCCGGCATCACCGCGATCGCGTACGAGACCGTTCAGCTGCCGGACGGCTCGCTGCCGCTGCTGGCGCCGATGTCGGAGGTAGCGGGCCGGATGGCGCCCCAGGTCGGCGCGCACCATCTGCAGCGCGACGGGGGCGGCCGGGGTGTGCTGATGGGCGGTGTCTCCGGTGTCTACGCGGCCAAGGTCGTGGTGCTCGGGGCCGGCGTGTCCGGGATGAGCGCCGCTGCCATCGCTCTGGGCATGCAGGCCGAGGTGCTGCTGGTAGACAGGAACATTGCCCGGCTGCGGTCGGCCGATGCCATCTACCAGGGCCACTGCCAGACCGTGGCGTCCAACGCCTACGAGGTCGAGCGGGCCGTGATCGACGCCGACCTGGTCATCGGAGCGGTGCTCGTGCCCGGCGCCAAGGCGCCCACGCTGATCTCCAATGAGCTGGTGTCGCGGATGAAGGCCGGCTCTGTGCTGGTCGATATCTCGATTGACCAGGGCGGCTGCTTTGAGGACAGCCACCCGACGACGCACGCCGACCCGACCTACCGTGTGCATGAGTCGGTGTTCTACTGCGTGGCGAACATGCCCGGCGCGGTTCCGCACACCTCGACGTACGCGCTGACCAACGTGACCCTCCCGTACGTGGTGGAGATCGCGAACCGCGGCTGGCGCGAGGCGCTGCGCCGCGACCCGTCCTTCGCTCCCGGTCTCAACATCCACGAGGGCACCGTCACCTGCGCGCCGGTGGCTGAAGCGCACGGCCTGCCCGCGGTGACCCTGGCGGAGGTGCTCAGCTGACCACCTTCGCCCGAGCTATCGGGCGGTATCTCGACCACCTGGCCGTGGAGCGGGGTCTCGCCGAGCACACGCTCCAGGCGTACCGGCGGGACCTCCAGCGGTATGCCGCGACCCTGACCGCGGCCGGGCGGACCGAGATCGACCAGGTCAGCACTGTGGACGTGGCCGGCTACCTGGCCGGGCTGCGGGAGGGTGACGAGACGCACCCGCCGCTCGCGGCCAGCTCGGCCGGCCGCGCGGTCGTCGCCGTGCGGGGCCTGCATGCCTTCGCGCTCGCCGAGGGCCTGGCGGCCGATGATCCGGCCCGGCCGGTGCGGCCGCCGGCGCCGCCACGCCGACTGCCCAAGGCCATTTCCGTTGCCGACGTGGAGCGGCTGCTCGACGCCGCCGGGGTGGGACCCGCGGCGCTGCGCGACCGGGCGCTGCTTGAGCTGCTCTACGGGACGGGCGCGCGGATCTCCGAGGCCGTCGGCCTGGACGTCGATGACCTGGAGCTGTCCGGGGAGTCACGGTCCTCCTCGGTGGCCGCGATCGTCCGGCTCAACGGCAAGGGCGGCAAGCAGCGGCTTGTTCCCGTCGGCAGTTTCGCCAGGGACGCCGTCGACGCCTACCTGATCCGGGCCAGGCCGGCCCTGGCTGCCGCGCCGGGCCGCGGCCAGCCGAGCCCGGCGCTGTTCCTGAACGCGCGCGGCGGCAGGCTCACCCGGCAGGGCGCGTGGGGAGCGCTCCGCGCGGCCGCTGGCCGGGCGGGCCTGGCCGAGGTCTCGCCGCACGTGCTGCGGCACTCGTTCGCAACCCACCTGCTCGACGGCGGTGCCGACGTCCGGGTGGTGCAGGAGCTGCTTGGTCATGCGTCGGTGACGACCACGCAGGTCTACACCCTTGTAACGGTCGACAAACTGCGCGAGGTTTATGCCGCCGCGCATCCGCGTGCCATCAGCTAGCCGCTGACCGGTCCATTCCGCCGTTACCGGGCCAGGCGAACTCTACCTAGGTAGAGTCGGGGACTGTGATATCGCGTTCCGGCTTCTCAGCGCAGCGCGGCCTGGCGTCATAGCGAGCACAGGGCAGTGGGCGGGCTGAGCCGCGCGGCCGGCCGGGGCGCCGCGCGCCTCATTCCCGCAGAGCGGCGCGAGTGGCCTGAGGCAGTGTGCGCCGAAGTCGCAAGGGAGTCAGTGATGGTGCAAGGCGACGGACCTGGCGGCTCGGTGACCACGGGCCTGCATCTGAGCCGCAGTGCGAGGCTGCAGGCGCACGCGCCGGTCTCACTGCGGGAACGGGGCGGGCTGCACTGGGCGGCGGCAGCCCCGTTCCCGTTATGGGTGCGCTCCGGTGCGCTCCGGTCACTATTCGCATGCATCTCAATTGGCGCCTAGCGGCGTGGGAGCTTGCCGGTCACGTGCGCAGCGCCTAGAGTCCGAGTTCCAGTGAGCGCATGTGGCGCTAGCCGCCGGGAGGTGCGGTAGCTGTGTCAGCATCCCAAATCCTCGAGGTTCGGCCCGGTCTAGTAGGACCTACCGGGCGGCCCTTGCCGGTGTTCCCCGAGCCGGAGCCGCTGCTGGTGCACGGGCCAGCGCGGATCGCGGCTGTCTGCAATCAGAAGGGCGGCGTCGGCAAGACCACGACGACCATCAATCTCGGTGCGGCGCTCGCGGAGCGCGGCCGTCGCGTGCTGCTGGTCGACTTCGACCCGCAGGGCGCGCTCTCGGTCGGACTCGGCGTCCAGCCGCATGAGCTCGACGCGACCGTCTACAACCTCCTCATGGAACGCGGCCTGAGCGCGCAGGACGTGGTCATCAAAACCCGCGTCGACGGCATGGACCTGATGCCGAGCAACATCGACCTGTCCGGCGCCGAGGTTCAGCTGGTGCACGAGGTGGGCCGCGAGTTCGTGCTCGGCCGCGTGCTGCAGCCGGTGATCGCGGACTACGACGTCATCCTCATCGACTGCCAGCCCTCTCTCGGCCTGCTGACGGTGAACGCGCTGGCCTGCGCCGACGGTGTCATCGTGCCGCTCGAGTGCGAGTACTTCGCGCTCCGCGGCGTGGCCCTGCTGATGGAGACCATCGACAAGGTCTCCTCCCGGCTCAGCCCGAAGCTCGCCATCGACGGCCTGCTCGCGACCATGTACGACTCCCGCACCCTGCACACCAGGGAAGTCCTGGCCGGGGTGGTCGAAGGATTCGGCGACCGCGTATTCCACACTGTCATCAGCCGGACGGTGCGCTTCCCTGACGCTACGGTGGCTGGAGAGCCGATTACCAGGTTCGATCCTGCGTGCAACGGCGCCAGTTCCTACCGTGAGCTGGCCAAGGAGGTACTGGATAGGTGGCGTCAGGGGGTTCCCGCAGGTCCCGTCCGCGCCGGGTAAGTCTGCCAGGAGTTGAGGAACTCCTCCGGCCGCCGGCCAGGCTCCCGGCGGTCGAAAGTGAACGGCAGGCGAGCGGCAGGGAAAGCCACCCCCAGAAGATCACTGTCTACCTGTCCGGCAGCGAGCTGATGGACCTGGAACGCGCCCGGCTGGCACTGCGCTCGTACGGAATCCCGGTCGATCGCGGCCGCATTGTCCGGGAGGCCATCGCGGTGCTGATCGCCGACCTGGAGCTGGCCGGCGAGAACAGCCTGGTCGCGCAGCGCCTGCGCGAGATTCCGTGACGGGCTCGGGTAACCTCCCGATGACGACCATGACAACCGCTGAGACGAGCATGCCAGCTGGCGAGACGAGCGAGACCGCAGCTGACTCCGGCGCGCCCGCAGCAGGCTTCCAGGTGCACCTCGATGTGTTCGAGGGGCCGTTCGACCTGCTGCTCGCGCTGATCTCCAAGCACAAGCTCGACATCACCGAGATCGCGCTGTCCAGCGTGACGGACGAGTTCATCGGCTACATCCGCGCGCTCGCGGGTGGCTGGGACCTCGACCAGGCGAGCTACTTCCTGGTCGTCGCCGCCACGCTGCTTGACCTGAAGGCAGCGCGGCTGCTGCCGTCCGGCGAAGTCGACGACGAGGAGGACCTGGCCCTGCTGGAGGCCAGGGACCTGCTGTTCGCCCGGCTGCTGCAGTACCGGGCGTACAAGGAGGTGGCGGACGTCTTCTCGGTGCGCCTGTCGCAGGAGGGCCGCCGGTACCCGCGGCGGGTTCCGATGGAGCCGCGGTTCGCCGAGCTGCTGCCCGAGGTGCTCATCGGCATCGGCGCCGCCGAGTTCGCGGTTATCGCGGCGCGGGTGCTCGCGCCGCGGCCGCCGCCGTCGGTGTCGACCGCGCATCTGCACGTCCCGCGCACCTCCGTGCGGGAGCAGGCTGAGATACTGCTGGCACGGCTGCGAAAGCTGCGCCGGGCCACCTTCCGGCAGCTCATCGCGGACACCGCCGGGACCTACGAGGTCGTGGCGAGATTCCTGGCGGTGCTTGAGCTCTACCGGGACGGGCTGGTGAGCCTCGATCAGGTGGCTCCGCTCGGCGACCTATACCTTTCCTGGACAGACAGGGGCGAGCAGGGCGCTCGCCATGATCATGAGGAATACGATGGATAACGGGCCAGCTGGTGCCAGCTGGAAGACCGGTGACCTCGCGGGTGACCTCGCTGGCGACTCCGCCCCAGCGGGCTGGTCGCCGGACGAGGCTGAGATAAGCCGCGCCGACGATGCTGCCGCCCCCGGCTGGCCGGGGGATACGCCGGACCCGGACGGGGCGCAGGATGGCGCTCAGACGGCCGCGCCGGACGAGGGCGTTGCGCTCATGTCCGGGCCGGAGCTGCGGATGAGCCTGGAGGCAGTCCTGCTGGTCGCGGACGAGCCTGTCGCGCAGGAGCAGCTCGCTGACGTTACTGAGCAGCCGCCCGCCGTCGTCGCGGACGCGCTTCGCGAGCTTGCCGCGTCCTACACCGCCGAGCAGCGCGGCTTCGACTTGCGAGAGGTGGCGGGCGGCTGGCGCCTGTACACCAGGGCTGAGTGCGCGGCGGTGGTCGAGCGGTTCGTCAGCGACGGGCAGGAGATCAGGCTGACCCAGGCCGCGCTGGAGACGCTGGCCGTCGTGGCCTACCGGCAGCCGGTCAGCCGCGCGCGCGTGTCTGCCGTCCGTGGCGTGAACTGCGACGGCGTGATGCGCACGCTCGTGCTCCGCGGCCTGATCGAGGAGGGAGGCAGCGATCCGGAGACCGGGGCGATCCTGTTCCAGACGACGAGCTACTTCCTGGAGCGGCTCGGCCTCGCGCGGCTCTCCGATCTGCCGGAGCTGATGCCGTTCCTGCCCGATCACCTGGACGACGAGCTGGATCTGGGTCATGACGCCGCGCGGTAAGGCCCCGCGCCGCAGCAGCCCGGCCGGCGGCTCGCCTGGCGGACGGGGCACAGGCCGGCGGCAGGGCAGCGCGCCCGGCGCTGCTCCCGGCGGTGCTCCCGGCGCTGGCCCCGGCGCTCAGGATCCGGCAGCCGGGCTCAGCCCGGCCGAGCTGGCACGGGCGCGCGCCGCTGCGGCAAGCCTGGCCGCGGACTTTGACGACGACGATGACTGGGGCGGCGACGGGGCCGGCGAGCGCGACTCCCTGACGGACGTGCCAGGCGGCGTCCGGCTGCAGAAGGTGCTGGCAGCTGCGGGCGTGGGGAGCCGGCGGCACTGCGAGGAGCTCATCGGTGCCGGACGGGTCGAGGTAGACGGCGAGATTGTCCGCCGGTTCGGTGCGCGGGTCGATCCGCAGCATCAGATCATCCGGGTCGACGGGCGGCGGATCCCGGCGAGCGAGGACCTGGTCTACGTGGCCCTGAACAAGCCCGCGGGCGTCCTCACCTCGATGTCCGACAACCGCGGCCGCGCGACCATGACGGACCTGCTCGGCGACACTGCCGAGCGGCTGTTCCACGTCGGCCGGCTGGACTATGACACCGAGGGCCTGATGCTGCTCACCAACGACGGCGAGCTCGCGCACCGGCTGATGCATCCGCGGTTCGGCGTTCCGAAGACCTACCTGGCCGAGGTGCCCGGCCCGGTGCCGCGGGACCTGGGCCGTCAGCTCCTCGGCGGCATCGAGCTTGAGGACGGCGTGGCCAGTGCCGATAAGTTCCGGGTGGTGGAGCAGGCCGGCGGCAAGGCGCTGGTAGAGATTACGCTGCATGAGGGGCGTAAGCACATCGTGCGGCGGATGCTGGCCGCGGCCGGGCACCCGGTCAGCCGGCTGGTCCGGACGCAGGTGGGGCCGGTGTCGCTCGGGTCGCTGCGGCCCGGCACGACCAGGCCGCTGTCGGTCAGGGAAGTCGGCGACCTGTATGCCGCGGTGGGACTGTAGGCACCGCCGGAACTGGGCACGACGAGGCAAGAGTCGAGGGCATGAGGAGGATACGTGGCTGTCCGTGCAGTCCGCGGCGCCGTTCAGGTAGGCGGTAACGACCGGGCGGAGATCCTGGCCGGCACCGCCGAGCTCGTCACCGAGGTGATGAACCGCAACGAGCTGAGCACTGACGACGTCATCAGCGTCATCTTCACGGCGACGCCTGACCTGAACGCGGAGTTCCCGGCACTCGCCGCGCGCAAGCTCGGGTTCCAGGAGGTACCGCTGCTGTGCGCCGCCGAGATTGCCGTGCCCGGCGCCATGCCGCACGTCGTGCGGCTGATGATGTACATCGAGACGGCGAAGCCCAGGTCAGCGATGCAGCACGTGTACCTGCACGGTGCCGCCGCGCTGCGGCTGGATATCGCGCAGTGACGGACACCGCCGGCCCAGCGCAGCCCGGCCCAGCGCAGCCCGGCACAGTGCGGCCCGACATAGTGCGGCCCGGCACGGTCGTCGTCGTCGGGACCGGCCTGATCGGCACCTCGGTTGCGCTGGCGCTGCGCGAGCAGGGCGTGCAGGTGTGGCTGGCCGACTCTGATCCCGCGGCCGTGCGGCTGGCTGCCGATCTCGGGGCCGGCCGGCCGCTGCCCGCTGACGGGGTGCCGGGCGGGCCAGCGGACGTGGCCGTGCTCGCCGTCCCGCCCGGCGCGGTCGCCGCCGAACTGCACGCGGCGCAGTCGCGCGGCCTGGCGCGGTGCTACACCGATGTCGCCAGCGTGAAGGAGCTGCCGCTGGCTGGTGCCCGCGAGCTTGGCTGCGACCTGGCCAGCTACGTGCCCGGCCACCCGCTCTCCGGCAGGGAGCGGTCCGGTCCTGCGGCCGCGAGGGCTGACCTGTTCACGGGCCGTCCGTGGGTGCTGTGCCCGCAGCCCGCCAACGATCCGCTGACCATTGAGCTGGTGACGGGGCTGGCGCAGGCCTGCGGCGCCCTGCTGGTCAGCGTGTCCGCAGCCGAGCATGACCGCTCGGTGGCACTGGTCTCGCACGCGCCGCACGTCGTGGCGGCCGCGATGGCGGCCCGGCTGGGGCACGCGCCGCACGCCGCGCTCGCACTCGCCGGTCAGGGGCTGCGGGACGTGACCAGGATCGCGGCGTCCGGGACGGGCATGTGGGCGCAGATCCTGGCGGCGAACGCGGGCCCGGCGGGATCAGTGCTCCGCGAGGTGGCCGCGGACCTGGCGGCAGCCGCGGACGCGCTTGACAGCCTGGCAGCCGGCGATGAGCAGGCCGTCAAGCAGATCTGCGATCTGCTGGAGCGGGGGGCCGAGGGCGTCGGGCAGATCCCCGGCAAGCACGGCGGCCCTGCCCGCGGCTTCGCCCCGGTACAGGTCGTCATCCCGGACCGGCCCGGTGAGCTGGCCAGACTCTTCCAGGCGGCGGGCTCGGCGGGCATCAATATCGAGGACATCACCATTGAGCACTCGCCCGGCCTGCCCGTCGGCGTGGCCGAGCTGTGGGTGCGGCCGGACGAGGTCGCGCGCCTGTCGGACGTGCTGGCTGCGGCCGGCTGGCCCGTGCGCCGGTAACATCGCCTAGTGACCGACTCAGCCGTCTGGATGGTATCGACCGGCGTGGACGAAATGCAGCGTTATGGCAGCCAGGCCGGCCTGGTGATCGCGATGGACGGCCCGTCTGGCTCAGGCAAGTCGACGGCGGCGCGCCGCGTCGCCGTCGAGCTCGGGCTGCGCTATCTGGACACCGGCGCCATGTACCGCGCGCTGACCTGGTGGCTCACCGATCAGCAGGTCGAGCTCGCTGATACGCAGGCTGTGCTGGCTCGCCTGCCGGAGCCGCGGATCGTGGCTGGCACCGACCCTGCCAGCCCGCAGATCACCGTGGACGGTCAGGACGTGGCCGGTCCGATCAGGACCAGGGAAATCTCCAACTCAGTGAGCACGGTCGCGGCGATCCCGCAGGTGCGCGAGCGGCTGATCGGCATGCAGCGTGACATCATCGCTGCCGCCGTGGCCGGCGGCCCCGGCATCGTGGCCGAGGGACGCGACATCGGCACCGTGGTCGCGCCGCACGCGGCGGTCAAGGTGTTCATCACGGCCAGCGAGGACATCCGGGCCCGCCGGCGCAGCGCTGACCTGGCCGCGGATCCGGCAGCAACAGTCGACACGACCCGGCAGGAGCAGGCGCTGCGGGACCAGCGCGACGCCGCCCAGTCGGCGATGGCAGCCGACGCCGTCGAGATCGACACCAGCAGGCTCAGCCTCGACGAGGTCGTCGACCTCGTCGTCGGACTGGCCAGAGACAGGCAGGCAGTGCCCCATGGCTGATCCCGATGAGGGCCCGGCCGGCCCGGATGCGCCCGCGCCGGTCCTGGCCGTCGTCGGCCGGCCGAACGTCGGCAAGTCGACGCTCGTGAACAGGATTCTCGGCAGCAGGCAGGCAGTTGTCGAGGACACCCCCGGCGTGACCAGGGACCGCGTCAGTTATGACGCGACCTGGCGCGGCCGGGCGTTCACGCTGGTCGATACCGGCGGCTGGGAGCCGTCGGTCGAGGGGACTCCGGCCCTGGCGGCGAAGGTGGCCGCGCAGGCCCGGATCGCGGTGGACGCCGCCGACGCCATCCTGTTCGTCGTCGACGCGGTCGTCGGCGTCACCGATGCTGACGCCGCGGTCGCCGCGGTGCTGCGCCGGTCGAGGAAGCCGGTCGTGCTGGCAGCGAACAAGGTTGACGACGCTCCCGGCGAGCCGGAAGTGCACAGCCTGTGGTCACTCGGCCTAGGAGAGCCGCTGGCGGTCAGCGCACTGCACGGCCGCGGCAGCGGTGACCTGCTGGACGCCGTACTCGGCGCGCTGCCGGCGGCCCCGGCAGAGCGCGACGAGGCGGAGGGCGGCCCGCGCCGGGTCGCGCTGATCGGCCGCCCGAACGTCGGCAAGTCCAGCCTGCTGAACAAGCTCGCCGGCTCCGAGCGCGTCCTGGTGGACTCGGTCGCGGGAACCACCAGGGACCCGGTGGACGAGCTGATCGAGCTGGGCGGCAGGACCTGGCGGTTCGTCGACACCGCCGGCATCAGGCGGCGGGTGCGCGATACGCAGGGCGCTGACTTCTTCGCCGCCCTGCGCACGGAGCGCGCACTCGAGCGAGCCGAGGTGGCCGTGGTCCTGGTCGATGCCAGCCAGCCGCTGGCCGAGCAGGACCTGCGGATCATCTCCATGGTGATCGAGGCCGGCCGGGCGCTGGTGATCGCCTATAACAAATGGGACCTGGTCGACGCCGACCAGCGCGAGTTCCTGGACAGGGAGATCGACCGGCAGCTGCACAACGCCCGCTGGGCACCGCGGGTGAACATCTCGGCGAAGACCGGCTGGCACATGGACCGGCTGGTGCCGGCGCTTGAGCTGGCGCTGGGCAGCTGGGAGACGCGCGTGCAGACGGGCAGGCTGAACGCCTGGCTGACCGCGCTGATCGCGGCAACGCCGCCGCCGGTGCGGGGCGGCAAGCAGCCGAAGATCATGTTTGCTACCCAGGCGGGCGTCCGGCCGCCGCATTTCGTGCTGTTCACCAGCGGTTTCCTGCAGGCCGGGTACCGGCGGTTCATCGAGCGCAGGCTGCGGGAGGAGTTCGGCTTCGCCGGCACGCCGGTGCACGTGACGATGCGGCTGCGGGAGAAGCGATCGGGCCCGTCAGGCCGGGCTGCCCGCGGCCCCGGCCGGGGCTAGCCGGAGCGGCGGGCTAGCTGGCGCCGAGCCAGAACCAGACGGTCGTGCCCTTGTCGCCGCGCAGGTAGCCCCACTGGTCGGACAGCGTCTGCACGAGGAAGAGCCCGTGCCCGTCGGATGCGTAGACATCGCCGCGCACCACCGGTGCGCTGAGATCTGAGCCCTCGTCCGCGACCTCGATCCGCAGGCCGCCGGGGGACTCCAGGATCAGGATCGTCACTGAGCCGCCCTGGCAGCGTGAGCTGGAGTGCATGACCGCGTTGGTGACGAGTTCGGAGGTCAGCAGGACCGCGTTGTCCAGGCTCGGGTGTAATTCGCCGAGCGCCTTCGCCACGAAACTGCGCGCTTCCCGGACGTGCTCCGGCCGGCCGGGGATCGTGAGACTGCCCAGGACTGCTGCTCCGGCCATCACGGCCAGGTCCTCGTTGGCGTCGCTCGCCCGAGTGGCCATGGATGCCATCCCGGTCGCTCCCTCCCGCGCGGCGTCAGAGAAGTCTGCTCGCGAACGCCGTGACCATCCAATTGTGCTGCTCTCGGCGCGCTGCGGGGGCAATACCTGATACCCCAGGTAAGACGCCTTCTGCTGTTCAATAATGAGGTGCACTTGCGTGCCACGCAAGTGCATGACACAAATCACGGGCACGAAATCTCACATGGGATCGCACCAGCGGCCCCGGGGTTCGTGTATCGTGATCGCTAAGTCAGTGCCACGGGCAGCCATTCCCTTTCTTCTGGAATGCGCTGCGAGCTTCCCGCAGAGGGGGCGAGTGCCAGTGTCGGTCGGCCCAACCGTTCGCCGCCGTCGGCTCGGCAGTGAGTTACGGCGCCTGCGCGAATCGCAGTCCATCAAACTCGAGGAAGTCGCCGAGCGGCTCGGCCTGGCTCCGTCGACGCTGTCCCGGATCGAGACGGGGAAGGCGCCGACGCGAACCGCCTACCTGAACTCAATGCTCGAGCTCTACGGCGTGGACGATCCCGGCCAGCGCCAGGTCCTTCTGGAGATGGCCAGGGAAGGTCACCGCAAGGGCTGGTGGGCGGTCTGGGACGGTGTCCTGCCGACTGGCTTCGGTATCTACGTCGGCCTGGAGGCGGAGGCGTCCTCCCTCCGGGTATACGAGGCGCAGGTTGTGCACGGGCTGCTGCAGACCGAGGACTATGCGCGCGCGGTCATGTCGACGGTCCGGCGCCGCCAGACGCCAGACGAGATCGACCGGCTGGTCAAGCTGCGGATGCAGCGGCAGGAGGTGCTGCTGCGGGCGGACCCGCTTGAGCTGTGGATCATTCTCGACGAGGCGGTGCTGCGCCGGATGGTCGGGCCCTCGCGCGTGATGCGAGAGCAGCTAGAGCACCTGTACGAGGCCAGTCAGTGGCCGAACATCACGCTGCAGGTACTGACGTTCGGCAGCGGCCTGCACCCGGGCCTTGGCGGCCCGTTCGCCATCATCGAGTTCCCCGAGCGCTTCGATCCAGATGTTGTCTATACCGAGGGCGTCACCGGACAGGCCTATATGGAGGAACGAGACCGCGAGGTCCGGGCCCGCTCCGAGGCATTTGATCTTCTTCGTGCTACCGCCCTTCCGCCGGCCGATTCGGCACTTCTTATCCAGTCAATTTCCGAGGGATCAGACGAAGAATCCACCTGAAAGGAACCCGCATGTCCGAATACGACACTTCCAAGGCAGCGTGGATCACGAGCCGCGCCTGCAACAACTCGGCCTGCGTCCAGGTTGCCCACCTGCCAGGCGGCATGGTGGCCATCCGGGATTCCAAGGACGCGGCCAAGCCGGCGCACGTCTTCGACAGCGAGGAATGGGCGGCATTCGTGACTGGCGTCAGGGCCGGCGATTTCGATCTGCCGGTGAGCTAGCCCGGGCGGGGCAGAGACTGACAGCCCCCGGAACGCCGGACCCCCGGCGATCCGGGGGCTGTCAGGTTTCAGGGCTGTCAGGTTTCAGGGCGGCTGCCGGGTGGTCAGGGGCCGCTGGTCAGGCTTCGTCCCGCTCTGGCAGGGTTTCCGGGCCGACCGGATCGATGAGCGGCTGGGCGAACACGTGCCCGAGCGGCTCGGGGCCGATGTACTGCTGACAGCGGCAGTTCTCCTCAGCGCAGGCACCGGTGCGCGGGTTGTGAAAGCTCAGGTGATGGCTGCAGCCGCAGACCGGCTGCGGGTCCGGCGGCGGCACGAGCGCGGCCTGCCTTCGCTCGGCCAGCTCGGCCTTGGCCGCGATGATCCGCAGCCGCCGGCTGTGATGGCGCTCCAGGGCGCCACCGGCTATCGGGACGGCAATGAACAGCAGCCACCAGTCGTTCGACAGGAAGCTGACAACGCCGCTCACCTTTCTATCCTCGCGCAGCCTGGTGAGCAGAGGCAAACCCGGCCGGCCGCGAGACGGACCGCAGCCAGCTCAGGAGGGCAGGCCGAATTCGCCGTCCCGCGCACCGCCCAGGAAGGCCTCCCACTCCGCCGCGGTAAAGACCAGCGCAGGGCCGTCCGTGTCGCGTGAATTGCGCATCGCGACGGCTCCGCCGGCCAGGAATGCGATCTCGACGCAGTTCCCCCCCGTCGGCCCGCTGCGGCTGCTCTTGATCCATGGTGCTGAGATCTCGCGGGCACTGATCCCGCTGGCAGGGCTGCTCACTGGGTTCCCTCCAACTCTGCGAGCATCGAGCGAATGAGGTCGGCGGTCTGCTCAGGCGTCGTGCTGGACGCGCAGATGTGATCCATCGCCTCGGTATACCGCTCCACGTCGGCCGGCTTGTCCAGGTACATGGCGCTGGTGAGCTGCTCAACGTAAACCACATCAGGCAGGTCGTCGGTGGCGAACGCCAGGATACTGAAACTACCCGGCGCCGCGTAGGACGCGCCGGTGAGGAACGGCGAGATCTGGATGGTCAGGCCGGGCCGGCAGGAGATATCGAGCAGGTGCTCAAGCTGCGCCCGCATCAGCGCCGCGCTGCCGAC
>Ga0302324_100007587_pt1 | contig 23030 bp, 20 predicted proteins | sample Palsa_T0_1_FD_201949 | JGI IMG/M metagenome (GOLD analysis project Ga0302324, IMG submission 201949) | Peat permafrost microbial communities from Stordalen Mire near Abisko, Sweden - Palsa_T0_1 | ecosystem: Environmental > Terrestrial > Soil > Palsa > Peat permafrost | place: Sweden: Abisko...
GGCGAGTACAACCCGCCGAAAATTCCGTGCCAGTAGGCGTCGTTGCATTGCGAGCGCAACAGATTGCGCCGCGCCTCATCGCGCCCGCGTAGGAATTTCTCGTCCTGCCGCCGGCTTTTCTCGATGCGGTGGAGCTTCTGCGAGACTTGCAGCATCTTCTTGTGCAGCAGGTTCGATTCCGGATACTTGGTGAGGAATCCGCGCCAGGTTGCGCCGCGCAGAAATTGCTGCACGTCGGGCCGCGATTGAAATTCCGCTTTGATCGATTGCAGCCGCAGCCGGGCCTTGAAGGGCAGCGCCCATTCCATCATCTCGACGTAGGAAGCGTCCGGCAAATCCGCGCGGCCCAGCGGCGCGGCGCGATCCACCGCTTCTCCGGGCGGGGCCATCTCCAGCCAATCTGAATTTTCCTCGACTGCCCGATAGAACCGCTCCAGCCAACCATCGGTGTAACAGGTCTTGTACGTCTCCGGCCAGCCGCCGAATTTTTCGTAATCGTCACCGATGGCCGCAAAACCACCGGGATGTTCCTCGGCGGCGCGCCGCAGGAACGCAATGGTCTCCTGCGGGTCGTGGAAGGGAATGAAGTAACGCAATTCTTTTAGTCCCGGAATCAGCTTCACCAAGTGACCGGTATCTTCGGCTACGTAGGCGCCAAAAAGCTGTTGCGGCTCGAATCCCGCGCTCATGAATTGGTTGTCGTCGATCAGTGTGTACTCAACGCCGGCCGGCGCGAGCGATGACGGCAGACTGGGCTCCCACACCCGTTCGGTGAGCCACGCCCCGCGCGGGCGTTTCCCCAGCTTCTCGTGAACGTAATCGGCCAGCAGCTGCAACTGCCGCTGGCGGTCCTCGCGAGGTATCGAAATCAAAACCGGTTCGTAGAAGCCGCCTCCCACTATCTCCACCTGATTGCGCGCAACCAACGCGCGCAGCCGCGCCACATATTCGGGATGGTGGCGGTCCAGCCACTCGAGCAAGCACCCGGAAAAGTGCAGGCCTAAACGCGCTGCGGGATGTTTCTCGAGTAGTTCTAGGTACGGCAAATAGCACTGCGTGTAGGAAGCCTCGAGCACATTATCGAAGTTCCCTACTGGCTGATGCGCATGGATGAGCATGACCAATTGAAATCTCTGCAATTCGGACACCTCGGCTGCAAGCGCTCATCAGAATAACGCCTTTCCGCGACGATATTCCAGCGAAGAGCGATATTGTTCATGTAAGTAACTGAAAACACGTATATTCGGGGTTAGCGGCCCGATTTTTAGATGTCCCATATGTAACATACGTTTTGGTGGTACTAGGGCTTTCTCTGATTGACACACAGTGTACTAACCCACTACAGTGAAAGGCGCAGTGGGCTTTTGCTCGGAGGATGGAAGATGCGTTTTATCGGCCACGCGACGTTTGTCGTCGCGCTTTGCGTTTCGTTTTGCATCACTCCCGCTTGGGGCGCGCCCCCCGCTAAACCTCTTGGCAGCGTAATTCTGTCGGAAGGTGGAGCGGTGGGAAACGTCGGAGCAATGGTCGGCTCGAGCGTGTTTTCGGGCGACTCGATCAGTACCACACAGAACGCCGCAGGCCGTTTGCGCCTGCGCTTGGGCACCGCTCAGGTGTACCTGCTAGCCGATAGCACCGCGACGCTCACGGACATTCCGGGTGGGGTTGGCGCGACTCTGACGTACGGCACCGCAGGATTTTCAACCTCCGGATCGCAGCTCGTCGAAATTCGCACCAGCAACGGAATCATTCGTTCCAAGGGCCCGCAAACGAGTTACGGTCAGGTGATGATTGCCGGACCGCACGAATTGATCGTTACCAGCTTTCATGGCGATCTTGATGTGGATGTCGATGGCGACATCCGCACCGTGAATGATGGCCAGTCTTACCGCGTAGTAGTGGACGACGATCCTTCGGCGCAGGGTACGGATGACTCGACCGGCGGAACGAAGGGCATGAAGAAAAACGCCGGAGACATTCGCGTTCGCCGCCGCCGTCCGGTGGTGTATTACCTCATCATTTTTGGCGCCGCGGCACTGCTCGGATACTTCTACTGGCACCACCTGCACGAGAGCCCCAGCGCGCCATAGTAGCCTGGAGCGCCCTCGCGATCTCCCGGATTTACGGCCGCGCTGCGAGGTGTTCCACCCCCAACGGCGTCAATCACGGCTGGGAATCCATTTCAGCAGCGTAAGACTTTACAGGTTGCCCACCACAGCGGTGAGCGCGCGGTCGAAGTCGACCTTGCCGTCCAGATAATCCTGCCAATAAACTTCGAGCACCCGCTCGTATCCCTGCCAGCCCCGCGCGGTCAGTCCCGCCGCGTATTTGTGCGAAAGCGCTGCCGTGCCATCGCTGGACGCATTCGCCACGGCACTCGCGGGCGCCGCGGCCTCCGCGGGTCCGATCATTTTTGCGGTGGTGTAAAACAGCAGGGCATGCCACAGGTCACGAGGTATTGGAATTCCGCGTACGTGGCACTCGCGAACGATTACATCTTCCACTGAGCCGCCGATCGCATGGGAGCCCTCGTAGAAAAGTAGTTCAAACCCCGATGGGCCCTGGTTGCTAGCGTCCGCACTCGAGAGCATTACGTGCACCGGATCGAGCGTGGTGTACGAACCGAACGGCCCGGCGTAGTACACCAGATCCACGCGAATCGGTTCCGCCGGCCACGGCGTTCGATATACGTTCGATAGCGGCTCGGCCAAGCGCGCTCCCATTTCCCGCACTCGCGGCGCCTGCGCTTCGATCCAACCGCGATTTTTTCCATCGTGCGCCGGCCACCATTGCACCCGGTAGACCTTGGCCGCAGCTTCCAGCACGTTGATCATTTCCGGACGCAGCCCCGAAGCACACGAGGGTGCACTCTTTCCCGAAAGATCCGGGCAACGATCCATCTCCCCGAGCCGATCGTTAATCATCCCCATTCCCAGATCGACCCGCAGATCCCGGCTAGCAAAGGTCTTCACGTAGTAATCCACGGCCCGCGCCCAATCCGCGGCTCCCGGTGCATCAGCAGGCAGCGTGGCAGTCTGTGCGGAATCGGTGCTGGCCGTAGCGCCCACGTGGGTGAGCTCGTGGCTCTGAATCCGCGCCTGTAAGTAGAGGAAGTGATGCAGGTTCACCCAGAAGCCACTATGAAACTCAAACGCGGCGCGCGTGCCGGCCGCCGCGGCGCGATTCGGAAGCGAGACCGAAGTCCCGGACTGCGCCTCCGGAACCTGCGCTTGCGCCGGAGTGCCGCACAGAACATTCCACCCGAAAAGAAAGCAGAAAAACGCAGCGCGCCGAAGTGGGGTGCTCCGCAGCTGGATGCTTCGCGCGATAGAAAGGGATGCGATGTGATGGGCCGCTTCAGGAGGTGTGGGCATTGTGGAACATTCCGGCGGAAGCTGAGAATTTGCGGAACGGCGCGGCGCCAATCCGCCCGTTCGTGTTCGGTGGTTCGTGCCGCCCGTTGGTGTTAGACGCGATTTATCTCGATTGCCGCGCGAGTTCCAGGCCGCTTGCAGCGAGCATTACCAGCGCGATCTTGATCACTTCGCCCGGAAGGAAGGGCAGGGCGCCGGCGTGCAGCGCGTAGATCAATCCCAGCTTCGACCACGCCGCCAGCCACGCACAACCCGCAGCAAAAATGATCCCTTCACCGGCCAGCAGCGCGCTCAGTAAACGCGCCGGCGCAGGGACCGCGTACCGCGACGACGGTGCGGGCTGCCTTCGTTCGGTGATCCAGCCGGTGACAAATGCCGCCGGCGGATAGGACATCAGATATCCCGCGGTGGGGCCCAAAAATCGCGCCGCCGCCGGCAATCCGTAGGGCTGAAATACGGGCAAACCTGCCGCGCCCTCCAGCAAATACAATCCCAAGGTGATCGCGCCGCGCCGCGCGCCGAGCAGCACCGCTACCAGCAAGACGCCGAGGGTCTGTCCGGTGATCGGTACCGGAGTCCAAGGCAGCGGAATCGCAATTTGCGCGCAGAGGATCAGCAGCGCGTTCGCCGCGGCGATCCGAACGATATCCGCCGCAAGGCCCTCACCGGCGAGAACGCGGCCCGCGAACCCCCGATTCACCGCTTTGGTTGCCGCCATACGTTAGTCTCCGTGGCTCCTAAATTGAAAACCGAGCCAAATAGCGACGCCATTATACCCGAGCCGCGCAGGCCAGACCCTAAGCAATTGCGTTGGCCGAACGCTGGGTAGGGAGAGCGTTTCCGGGTGCGCACCCACTACGCGGAATGAATGTCCTAAGGTTTGCTCGTGCTGGGTTCGGCGTCGGATCCGACGGTTGGATCTTGCGCGGTGGCCAGCGCACCCTTCTTATCGGCGCCGTGGACTTTTCCCGCTGAGTCCATCAGAAACGAGCGGCGGCCGGTCTTGCCGTATTCCTCTGGTATCGCGGCGAGCTCAAAGAGCGCATCAACTGGCGTTGACGCCGGCAAGAGACGATAGCGGTATTTGTATCCGTCCATGCTGCCGCCGGCGATGTCGGCGTTCACCAGCTGGGCGGCGTCCGCGGAAACTTCGTCTTTTGCCGCCGGTCCGAGCTGCGCGAGGGTATCTGGCAATTTTCCAAAGATCGAGCGGTAGCGTTGCACTGCCTCCGCGAGCGCGGCGAGCGTTTGCACCACGGCGCTTTCATGCGACTCCAGATCCTGGGCGCTCCACTGCGCCGCGAGCTGGGGAATATCGAATAGCACCAGTCCGAGCGAGAGCAGCTTCCAGCTCCCGGACTCGCGGATCAAACCGAATTGGGTTGCAGGTCCGTCGGACGTTTGCACCGGGATGAACGCCACATTTTCTTCTACCCGAGCCGCACCGAAGTGAAATTCGATGGTGGACCCGGCGATCTCGCAACGCACCACAGGATGATTATTGGCATCCGCAGAGAGCAGCGGCCGGCCGACGACATCGTTCAAGGAGAATCGCTTTACCACCGCCGCTCGCGAATCGTCCGAGAGATCTTGAAAGGCTTTGGCGTTCGCCGCGGTGAGGTAGTTGACGAATTGCGCTTGATTCTGGCGGCAGGCGGCGCTCAACAGGGAAGTGAGCATCGAAGACGGATCCGGCCCCGCGATTTCGCTTCGCGCCTGCGCGCCGGCTTGCACCGCACCGCCCGCAGCGTATCCCAGCAACAGCAAGGACGCGACGCAAAGCGCGCGGACGATCTTACCGCTGCGGAGTATCGGCATGGTCATTGGCATGGTCCGGGGCTTCGGGGGCGATCAGAATCTTCGCGAGGTTCATGGTGAACGCGGAGCGGGGCATGACGTCGCGGCATCCCGCGGCTTTCGCGCGCGCTGCCAGTTCCGTTTGCACGTGGGAGAGGAACGCGACGATGGGCACGGAAGCGGCCAAAGCATGGAGCTGCTCAATCGCTTCGATCGCACCTTGACGCGCATTGAGGTCGATGATCACCAGGCGCGGCGCGGTTTGCAGCACCTCGGCGAGCAACGCCGGTCCGGTGCCGAAAGTTTTCAACTGCACGCCCAACTGCTGGGCGGTTTCCATGATCTTCGCCTGAAAAAACAAATCATCCACCAACGCTGCTACTTGCGCCATGTTCGCCTCTCTCCACGTGTATCACGCCGCGGATCGCGGTTACAAGCGATCGCTGGAATGCGCCGCAACGGCTCGGTTTACGGCGCCGAATCGGGGCTGTCCAGAAATTGCAGGAGCTTGCGGAAGCAACGGCCGCGATGGCTGTATTCGTTTTTCTGGTCGGGCGTTATTTCTGCGTAGGTGCGGCGTAGCTTCTCGAAATAAAAAACCGGATCGTAGCCGAAGCCGCCTTCGCCGCGCGGAGACTCCGCGATCACGCCCTCTACCGCATCCGAAAATACCGCGACGGCCCGGCCTTGGTGCGCCAGCGCCAGCACGCAGACAAATCGCGCACGACGCTCCTCACCGGTTTTTCCGCGCATCGCCTCCAGCAACTTCCGGTACCGATCCGCGTCACTCGCGTGCGGACCCGCATAGCGCGCCGAACGCACTCCCGGTTCGCCGCCCAGCGCCGGCACTACCAGCCCGGAATCATCCGCGAAAACCGGTTCAGCGGAGAATCGAGAGAAGTGCAGTGCTTTGCCCGCGGCGTTTTCCGCGAACGTGGTTCCGTCCTCTGGGTACGCCGGCAAATCGCGAAACCCCGGCAGCAATTCGATTTCGACGAAATTTCCCGGCGAACCACCAGCCGCAAGCTCGCGGTATTCACGCAGTTTGCCGGGATTGGAAGAAGCCACGTACAACCGGGAGGTGCGGGTTTTCATCTCGGGCATGCGGAAAATGTCATGACGGCTTATCGCGGACGGGTATTGAACTTCAAGCGCAGCAGATCTTGCTGGGTTTTGATCAACTGCTTGATTCCACCCGCGGCGAGGCCCAGCAGGTCCTGCATTTCTTCGCCGGTGTACGGGCGGCCTTCCGCGGTGGCCTGCACTTCCACGAATTGTCCGCTGCCGGTCATCACAACGTTCATATCTACCTGCGCGTCCTTGTCCTCTTCGTAGTTCAAATCCAGGAGCAGCTCGTCATCGACGATCCCGACGCTGGTGGCGGCCAGAGAATCGAACAGGGGCAGCGTCCGGAGGATGCCCGCGGAGACCAAGCGCTCGCACGCCAGGGCCATGGCCACGAAAGCTCCGGTAATCGACGCGGTGCGCGTCCCGCCATCCGCTTGCAATACGTCGCAATCGATCCACACGGTGCGCTCGCCCAGCGCTTTCTGGTCGGTGATGGCGCGCAGGGCGCGGCCGATTAAGCGTTGGATCTCCAGGGTGCGGCCGGACTGCCGTCCGCGCGACGCTTCCCGCGGGGTGCGCCGCTCGGTGGAGCGCGGCAGCATTCCGTATTCGCTGGTCACCCAGCCGTTGCCCGAGCCCTTCAGAAAAGAGGGAACTCCATCATCCACCGTGGCGGTGACGATCACCCGGGTCTGGCCCGTTTCCATCAGCACGCTGCCTTCCGCCATGGGCAGAAAATCGGGAGTGATCTTTACCGGCCTCAGTTGGTCGTACGCACGTCCGTCCAATCGCTCCATTCGTTTTCAGGTTCCCATCTGTTCGCCACAAGTGCGAAAAATTTATTCCTCAGTCTGACGGTGGTTCCAGTTAGTGTCAACCGCTGCGATGCTCTTGGCGGGTTTTCAATTCGGAGTGCTAGCGCCCGCGGCGGCGGGTGGCGCTCCCGGCGCCGGATGCATGTCGAAGAATCCCGTCAAGTCCACGTGGCCGGCGAGCGTATCCACTTCCTGGCCGTGAATCAGAATCTTCAGGCGGCGCAGCGCGCTCACGTTGCTCTCGAGCGTCCGGGTGATCGAGCTGACCGCCAGACTTTCGCTCAGAATTCCCGACGGCGTCTCCGAGGAAAGCCCATCGGAAAAATCCGCGATGCCCGTCCCGTCGGGCAGGACGTAGAAGCCCAGCACGGTAATATCCTCAGGCAAGGTCTTTTGATCCTCGGTGGGAGCGCTAACGATCAGCGCGTGCAGCAACTGTTTCGCTCGCACCGCGGTATCCGCCGAGAGGGGAATACTGATGTCCACCGGGTCTAGACGGTCTACCGCCGAAGTCGAGCGCCAGAAAATGTGCGCGGTGGTGTTCACATCGGTGGGCGTTGAAATCGGCGGCGCCACCACCGCCAGGCGCGCTTGCTCCTCGGATGCCGGGCCCTCGGCCAGCCGCTGCACGCTCTGATGCAGACCGTGCAAGCTCAACAGTCCCAGCAGCACCGCGCCCACTAGAATCCCCAGCGTGATTTTCAAGTTGCGTGACACTTAGCGATCCCCCGGGTCGTACACCGCGCGGTAAGCGACCACCGCCCGCGCAATCGCTGCTCCCAGCGATCCCGACATGGCGTCCAGCTGCTGAGGCGTGGACGCGTCCACGCTCGATATTTCTACGGCGATCGCCGGCGCCTCCACCGACCGCAAATCGCGCTCCGGCGCAGCCGCGGAAAGCGCCGGCGAGCCCGGGAAGCTCCTGGCAATCTCCGCCTGGGTCAAATCGGCAAATTTTCGGCTGGCGCTGACGTAGCGCACTTGCGCCTCTTCCCACGGCACCAGTTTACCCGCCGCAATGTTGGCCGCCGCTGGAGGCAAAACCGGGAGGGCCGATGCAGCCGCGGCGGAGGAGTTAGGGCCCAGACCCACCACGCCCGCCACCGGGGTCGCTGCGCTGGAGCTCTGAAATTCGTAGTAGTAGGTTCGGACGGTGTTCGCTTGACCGGTAGTGGCGATATGCAGCGTCACCACCACCGCATCGCGCTGGGCGTTGGCCACTGCCGCGCGCTCATCAAACGACGGATCTTCGTCGCCCTGCCGTGTGGCCACTACTTGAAATCCCTGCTGCTCCAGCATAATTCTCGACGCCCGCGCGAACACCAGCACGATATCTTTTTCGATGCTTCCGTTGTCGCCTCGGGCGCCTCTATCGGTGCCGCCATGCCCTGGGTCGAGAACCACCAAGTTCAGCGTGGGCTTTGCCGGTGGCTGCGCCACTGGCGGCGGAACCTGCTGTGGAGGCTGCGCGGACGTGGCGCCGGGAATCGCCGGAACGGGAGATTGCTGCGCAGAGGGGGAGCCGAGCGGAGCTCCTTGCACGGCAGGCGCGAATTCCCACGCCACCACCAGTGACGCGCCCGCGGCCATCGACATCATTGCGAAAAGCAGGGAAAGTCTCACGGCTGGCTCAGAATATCAGAAATGCTCCGGGCTTTACGCCGAACCTGTTTGGCCAGCTAGCGAGTGGCCTCTCGCGCTGGCGTTTTGAGTACCAGGCTTTTAGCACTTTGGGGGGCGCGGCGCGCTCTTGAGAGCGGGCACCCCAGAGGCTCTACCAAGAGGATTGCCGCCGCAGAAACGCGATAACTACCCACAGTTTCTTGGTCTTGCGGCATAAACGCCCGTCCCGATCCAGTTAGGCACACACACCCACAGCGGACTCCCTACCCTGTACTATTACTCCTTTGGAACTCCCGGCCATACTCTCCCTTTCCCCTGCCCCAGCCTTAGGTAGCATGGAATCACTGCAGTTCCTTTCGGGAGGTTTTGGGTATGTGTGAATTAAAGCGAGCTAAAGAACCACGCCGGAATGCATCTCCGTCGCGCCCAGCTGCACAATGGCTAGTCGCCGCAGCGCCGCTGGCCTGCCTCACGCTTCTGAGTTCCGCGCCGCTGCACGCGCAGAGCGTAGCCGAGGCCGCGCGCCAGGAACGCGCCCGTCAGCAAGCCGACGGCCAGCGAGTGGCCCACGTTTATACCGACGACGACTTGGCCAAGGCGAAAATCCTCACGCCCGAAGATCGCGCCCGTTACGCTGCCGCGCTTCGCGATTGGATTGCTCCTAACGACTGGCAGCTTGCCGATCTGCCCATGCAGCGCGGCGAACAACCCGCGCAGTCGCTGGGTGAGATTGCCTGGGCCTATCGCGTAGCGAAAATGGCGCAGCAGCTCGAGGCGTCCGAAGCGCCCGCGATGCCCTCGAATCCTGCGTTGACTTTGCCCTCGTTCCTCACCGCCGTGCCGGAACCTAAGCGCCCAGTCGATGGACGCGCGAAGCGCGCCACGCAGGCCAACGGACGCATGCATGTCCCGGAAGCCCCGACGATGCCGAACGCGCTGGCGTATCCCGTGTTTACACTTACATCGCCACCACCACCTCCTCCCCCAGTGACGCCCGCTGCCGCTACCAGCGTCACACCGGATGTGGGACTCGACACCAATATGAATCTCGGCCTTAGCGCAGCGCGCCACGCTCACCGGCCGCTGAGCGAGGTTCGTCCGACGGAGCCGGTGCGGCACGAACTTGAACCCGCCGCCAGCCAGGTGACACCGGATCTAGCGCTCGACACCAACATGAATCTCGGCCTTGCCACAGCGCGCCACGCTCGACGCCCGCTGAATGAGGTTCCTCCGATGGAGCCGGTGCGGCACGAACTTGAACCCGCCGCTACCAACTTCACCCCGGGCCGGGAATTCAATGCATCCAGCATGAATCTCGCCCTAGCCACGCGCTACACGCGCCGGCCGCTGAGCGAGGTTCATCCGATGGAGCCGGTGCGGCACGAATCGGAAACCGCCGCCGTCGCGACCGTGCAGCCCGGCGATACGCTGTGGCATATCGCGCAGGAGCGGCTCGGCAGCGGATATCGCTGGAAGGAAATCGCCGCGGCCAATCCGCGGCTCAAGAAATCCACCAAGATTCTCGTCGGCGAGCAGCTTCGGCTGCCGTTCCCTGAATCTTTCTCCGATCTGCGCCGGCGAACTCATCGCGTCAACTCCGGCGACAGCCTCTGGAAGCTGGCACGAGCCGCATTCGGAAACGGTACTGCGTGGCTCTGCCTGGCAAAAGCAAACCCTGAAATCCAGAATCCCGACCTGTTGCTGCCGGGACAAAGAGTCCAGATTCCGGATCACTGCGGAGCTTCCGCTGAAGTTGGGACCAACTCGCACCTCGCCACGAATCTCGCGGTAAAGTAGTTTTTCAGGCGCACCAACAGCCGCGCTCTTCGGGAAGCGGCGAAAACGGAAACAGGGTTTTCGCCGCTTCCCAGACTTCTCCTTCCTGATGTGCTCATCCACTCACACCGCGGCGACGGCCCGGAAACAATTACGGGAGAATAATCTTGGATGGTGGTCGTGTCGGTGAGCTTGGGTGCGGTTGAGTTTTTGGTCCGCACCGCGAGGAGTCGCTGTGCACACGATTGAAGACGCTACGGTGAGAAACTCTCTTCGGAGCTTAGACTACTTTTCCGGTAGCCGGTGGGACTGGCGCCATCACTCCCACGCTTTCCAGCGCCGCCTTGATTCCGTACACCACGACCCCGCCGCCAATTAGCAGGAAGCCAAACATCACGCCGCTCATGCCGAAAATCTGTTCGTGCTCGCCACGAAACACCGAAATGCCCAGCAGCAGCAGCGGGAACACGCCCACTCCGATCGCGCCGAGCATCCCGCCCGGCACACGGAAAGGACGCCGCAGCGTCGGTTCCTTGATGCGCAGCGCGACGAGCGCCACGAACTCAAGCATCAGGCTGGCCCCGTAGAGCAGCACGTCGATGGTCACCAAGCGCTCGAATCCCAACCCCAGGCAAAGCGCCCACCCCAGGGCGCAAACTAAAATCGCCACGTAGGGCGCACGCGTACTCCGGGTGGTCTTGCCAAATACCGCCGGCAGCATCCCGTCCTGGGCCATGGCCAGCGGCAATCGCGAATAACTCATCACCAACGCGTTGAACATTCCGAAGGCGCTCATCATCCCGCCCAGCACGAGCGCCACCCGCAATCCCTGCCCGCCGAGCATACCGGCAAATTCAGCCCATGATCCGTCGGTGAATGCGCTCGCCGGCGTCCCGGTGAACCACATGGCCACCACCGGCAAAATATAGGTGAGCGAAACCACCCCTACCGCCAGCAACATCGCCCGCGGATAGGTCCGCTGGGGCCGCTCGACTTCGGCAGCGATGGTCGATGCGTTGTCCCAGCCCATGTAGTTCCACATCGCGATCAGCATCCCTCCGACCAAATCCACCCCGGAGTTCACCGGCGCGGCCGCCGCGGCCGAAAACGCTCCGATCTTGAAAGGCGCCAAAATTATGATCAGCGCGAAGGGAGCCGACAACAGGAAGAAAAGCCACAGGGAAGAAATCGCCACCACCCGGATCCCCAGAATATTCATCAACGCGCAGAGCGTCACCACGCCCAGCCCCACCATCACGCCGCGCCGCCCCACACCGAACCAGGGAATCAGCTGGGATAGATAGATGACGAACAGTGTGGGATAAATCGCCATGTCGAAGATGCTCGCCACCAGCGACATCCAGGCTTCCTGGAATCCCCAGAAGTTGCCCAGCCCTCGCCGCACCCAAGCGTAGTAGCCGCCTTCCGCGGGCAGCGCGCTGGAAAGCTCTCCGATCATGAATGTGGTCGGCAAGCTCCATAGGATCGGGCAGATCAGCAGGATCAAAATTCCTCTGCCGTATCCCGCGCCATGGATGATGTCTTCGGTGCCGTAGGTGCCGCCCGAAACCATAAAGAACGTGGCGGCGACCAGCGGCCACAAAGTGAGTTTTGCGGATTTCCGGCGAATGGCGGGGATTGCTCGGGATGGGACGGCAGTTGGGAAGGAGATGCTGCTCAATTTCTGTCGCTTCCTCCATGGGAGGCCATCGCTCTCTCCGTGACGCCTGCAGAGAGATTACGCCATCGCAGAATACAGACATTTATTTGGTGCGCAAGAAAAATCCGCACCGCGGCGAAAGAATTTTTGCAAGACGCAATGACGAGTTGGAGTCATCCGAGGGCGATGCAGTTCGACGCACCGCAGCCGCGCCCGAATGCACCATGGAACCTGCGGGGATTTCGGCTGAGATGACCGTGTGGTGCTCGCGTTTTTGAACCGAGCGGTGCGAACCCAAACGCCAAAAGTCCGCCGCGCACGATCGCACTTTCCGGCAAGCTCGGCGCCAATATTCGGACGGCGCCGCGGCTCTCCGCGCCGTTGCGAGGGGCGTGCGCGGAACCAGCTTCAAGGTCGAAGAGGCCGCGAACACCGCGCACAGTGGATACGGGGGCGGGACGGGCAGGGGATTTCCAGCAGCAGTCTCGTTTCGTTGAAATTCGAAGGGGCCCGGGAGGTCGAAAACTAAACTAGACGTTGAGAGGTCGGAGCTCGAAGGTATGCGAAGGGAAGTCAGATAAACCAAGCGAACCTGGCTCGGTGCTAAAAGGCTGCCTGGATTCGTGCTCGGCTGCGTTGTTCGCTGGCGGTTCCTGCGCCCAACCGAAAGCACCGTTCACCGTCGCGCTTACACCTAGTAGTTGAACACCACGCCGCCGGCGATCACTGGGTTGATCTGGCTGGCGCTGAAGAATCGTGTGAACTCCGCATTCCCCTCGGCCCGCACCGAAATCCATCGCTTCAAGCGGTAATCGATGCCGCCACCAACCAAGATACCGATCGCGCCTTGCCCGCCATTCGCGGTTTGTGGCACGTAGTGAGCGAATCCGAAGTCCGCATGCACGAAAGGCTCAATTCGATAACCCACGGGGTAGCGGTAGCGTGCGCCGCCTCCGGTGAAGGACATCTTCGCCCGCTCTCCGAACTGATGTCCGAACCCGCCGGCAAGCACGCCTTCGACTCCCAAATTCTTGGTCAGGAAGTAGGCCATCGAGCCATACACGCCCGGAAGATTGATCCTCGTTCCCGGAATCTGATAAAACCGAAAGAAGTCGAATCCGATAAACCCCTGAAACGCATAGGAAGGGTAATACTCCACCGGCGGAGGTGGCGGGACCGCTACGGCGGGCATGGCCGAAAGCGCCGGAAGCAAAACGGGAGTCACCGCGGCAGGCGTGGGGTTCAAGGATTCAACGAGCGCCGGAACACCGAGCGAGATTTGGGTCAAGGCCGGCACCGACGGGGTGGTTGCCATAAGCGATTGCTCGCCAGCAACTTGCGCGGATGAAATGGTCGCGCACAGAAAAAGCGCTGCGATCAACGAAAACTCGTAACGCATGGAAAAACCCTCCCAAGTGAACCTTCGGCCTGTGCCGTAACCCCTATTTGACCCAAGATTTGCCCAACTGTCCACTCTAAATCCAAGATGGTAGTTGTTGCAGATAATGGCCCTCGGACCGGCGTCGATCTTGTGGTTCGGCCGGGCAGTCCGGTACGTCCGGTACCAAAGGTAACCTCATCGCAAAAATGCACTTACAGGTCGCGTCCGTTCTTATCTTCCATTTTGGCGAAATCGAAACTAGCTTTGATGTTCACGCGGCTCACAGTGGCACTGAACTCCGCCTCCTTTTCATCGGCGCCGAGCGTGGCTTCGCCGGTCTTCGATGTCTTCGGAAAGCTGAATGTTACCCCCTGGACGGTTTTTCCATCCGCGCCGACGTCGATGTGCACGCTCTCCGGGCTCACCTTTTGCTTGGCTTTTTTCGCTACCAGGAATGTGCTGGCCTTCAAGGTCTCTTCGTCCAACCCCTGAAACGGCTGCATGTCGCGCCCTACCACAGCCAGCTCGCAATATTTCTGCGGCTCCTGCAGTTGCTTCTCAGCGTCCGCTTCGGTCACTCGGTTCTCCTGCACCGTGCTGCGCAACGCGGCGGCACGAAACGTCCGCGAGGAACTCCAACGCACACCAAAACTGGCCGTTGGTGCTTCCGTTGCGGTGACAGGTCCCCCGACCGCGCCTCCGCCCATTGCGCCTCCGCCGCCTGCGGGCCCTCGTCCGCCGGCCGCGCTGCTACTTCCCGGGCTTGGGCTACTTCCCTGAGGAGTCAGGCCGCCGTTCCCCGGCACTGCGGCATCATTGGAGGGCTTCCAAGTGGCGGGAACCTCGATCAGCTTGGCCCAAGGCGAATCATTCATCACCTTGCGCAAATCGTTCGCATCCCACGGCATAAATGGTTTCGTCTTCCAAGGATCGCTCGCGCCCCAAAGCAGCCCCGCCAGAACCAACGCCATTGCTCCAGCCATAATTGCCTTACGCATAATTACCTCCTTCATGGGCCCAAGTACCGGCTCCTCCTTGAATTAGAGTCGCCCACTTCCCGATTTTATTCACCTGGCTAAAAGAAATCTGACACCGGCAAAACTTCGAAAAGATAATTTCGGGGAATCGTCCGGACGGGAACAGTGCATAGGACAACCACTGTTCGTAACGCAGCGCGACCATCGGTTCGACGCGCATGGCCCGCCGCGCGGGGATGTAGCTGGCGGCGAGAGCCACAACCTCCAGCAGAATCAATATGGCGGCAAAAGTAATCGGATCGGTTGCCCGACCGACTTGCCCAGATCGCAATACCGTGTTACATTGGTACCAAATGAGGTGGACATGCCAAATAAGCGGAGCTTTCTTGTGGAACGCGTCCAGACCGGGGTGCGCATCGAGAAGCGAATCCCAAAGGTTCTAGAAGCGCTCGCCGAATACCACGACTTTACCCTCGGCGATCTGCTGGAAGGAATCGTGCTCCACGCCTTTGACGGTAAGGCCCCCTTCGGTGCCGATTCGGTCGCACGAATGCGCGAATTGAAGAAAATTTACGGACTCGACCTCGACTCTCGCGCCAGTCATCAACTCACCGAATCAAAACATCGGCAAATCAAAGGCCGGACCGAGGCAGGGAGATAAACGTATGACCGAAAAATCCCAGGCGCTCCCGTTCAAGGGGCTGCTGGTGGAAGGCACTTCGGGAGTGGGGAAGTCGACTTTGATCGACGCTCTGATTCGGCGGCACGCACAATCGGCCCCGCCCAGGAAAATTCGAACCCTGGTGCACCTCGCCCAATCGCACACCTATGGACCTTTGGCCCGTCCAGAAAACGCGGGCACGCTGACCGTTGCGGACAATCAGCAGCATCTTGAGCGGATCGTGGGAACGATCGAATGGCTACACCAGTGCGTGCAAGAGGAACAGCACAATCGACCCTGGTGTTTTGTGGTTCTCGACACGCTGCACCTCACCCATTGCGTGCGTCCGGGAATCGTCCAATGGAGTGACGTCGCGGCGTTTGACCGTCGGCTCGCCGCCCTCGGATTCAAGCTGCTGTTTCTGCAAGCCGCGCCGCAGGCGATCTACGATCGCGGAATCACACCCAGAATCGATCAGCAGTTCATTCGCGAGTACGCACAGAAATTCGGCCGCACCGACCACGAAATTCACCGGCACTTCGTGCAGGAGCAGGATGTGCTGGCACGGCTGTTCGAACGGTCGGCGATGCGCAAGCTGCGGCTCGAGAACGAACTCCCAATCGCCAGCTCGGTAGAGGAAGCGTACCGGTTCTGGACCGAGGACCCCAAAATAAACTCCGGGCAGGAGTTCAACCTTGGGCTTGGGGCAGCGTAGGACATCACAGATCTAGGAATTCACGCCAGCGGATGATCCTCCCGCGGCCCGTTGGGTGCGCGACCTGCCGAGGGATCGCGGCGATTGCGGAAGGATGCGAATTTCTCAATCCGCTCGATCTTTTCGTCTCGCAAGCCGGCCAAGTCGTCCACGCTCAGCCACCGCTCCGCAAGCAATCGACCAAACACGCTGATCAAAACCGAGTATCGATAATCGTATTTCTCGTCGAACTTCCGCCGTTGTTCGAAAAGATAATCCTCGATCGCCCAGATCGCCCGCGGGTTTGCATTCTGCGCCATCAGCTTCTTCACCTTTGCCGCAATAGTCCGGCACTCGCGCTCGCAAGGGAGGTCAAAGGCTCGCCATGCCACTTTTTTCTCCACGTCCGACCATCGGACCTCAGGCCCAGATTCGTAGTCATTCATCGGAAATACTCCTCGAACTGCTTATATATCTTCGATGGCCAAAAGCCTTGTGCGATCAGCCTTGACTAGCAATTATCATTTGCGTCTGCTGGTCGTCAAGCCTCCGTTTTTTGGGGGCTCACACCGAGAAAAGGCGTGCGTTGCATCATGTTTTGCGAGATAAATTAGCACTTAGGGCTGCCCTTCTCGGCCTCAGCCCCGAAAATCTCGAGGGTGAATCATGAACGCATCGAAGAGCACCACCCGATTTCGCCGCGACGCCGGAAAATTCCGCGCGGCTTGTGCCGCTCTCTTGATCTTCGCGGCAATCTCCTGGGCCGGCGACGCGCCCTGGAAATCGAAGCCATATCAGAAGTGGGACGATAACGACATTCACAAAGTCCTGTTTGATTCGCCCTGGGCGCATGTTGCGCAGGTCACCGCCAAGTGGCGAAATCCCGGAGACGAGACGACAGGTTTACCAGCGGGATCGGTCCCCCCTGCGGGAAATGGCAGTGGCGCGGTACCTGCCGGCCCCACTTCCAGCGGTATCTCTGGCCTTTCTACGGCCGGCGTTGGCTCGCAGCGCGGCGAGTATCCCGTCGCGCAATATTTCGTGGATTGGGTCTCCTCGAAAACTATGCGTGCGGCCCGCGTCCAAAGCGAGGTGTTGCACTCCGGCAAAGCGCCGGCCGACGCCGAAGCGTACGCCAGCGCGCCCCAACTCGATTACGTGATCCTGGTTCAGGGCGGCGACATGCTTCCTTTTTCCCGCGCCGACGAAAAGTTTTTCCAAGCCAACTCGTTCCTGCAGCTAAAGAAGTCCGGCCAGAAAGTGTCGCCCGAGCGCGTGGAATACCAGCGCGGCCCGGACGGCAAGGCGGTAGTCGGCGCGCTCTTTTTCTTCCCCAAGAAATTGCCTAGCGGCGATCCCCTGATCCAGCCCGATGAAAAGGGCATCGAATTTGCCTGTCAGCTAGCCGGCTCGACCCTCAAGACCAATTTCGAGCCGCAAAAAATGGTGGGCCAATCGGGCCCGGACCTGTAGATAGGTAAATCTAGACTCCCAGAATCGCCGACGCCATCCGCGTTCCCTCGACGCGGCTTCGAATCTTGGCGAATGCCGTTTCGCGAGATGTGGAAGTGTCGTCGGCTAACGGCGAGAAGCCGCAATCGTCGGTGGTGCCGAGCGAATCGAGCGCTATGAACGTGGCGGCTTCGAGCACCCGATCCCGCACCTCCGCGGGCGTTTCCACTTTCGGATGAATGGGGTCGATAACCCCAACGAACAGAGTCTGTGCCGGTTTCAGAAGGGATTGTGCGGTCCGCAGCACCCGGCGCCGATCCGTTTCGCTGGCCAGCTGAATGTAGAATCGTCCGGCATTCAAGTTGAACAGGGACGGCAACAAACCCAAGTAATCGACGTCGGCACTATGGGTTGAGTCTCGGTCTCCTCCGGGGCAGGTGTGAACGCCAATCCGCTTGCGTTCCGCGGCGGTGAAGCCAGCGAGGACTTGATTATTCAAGGCGATAAATGAGTTCAGCAGACTGCCCGAGGGGTCCAACTTAAGCGCCAGCCGGCCCTCAGTGAAGTCGATCTGCACGCAATGGGCGCCCTCTTCCAGACATTCCCGAATATCCTGCGATGCCTCTTTCACCAGATCCTCGATAAACGCAGCGCGCGGATATTGCGGGAGTTCATCCTGGGGATACAGCAGACTGAGCGCCGATGCGGAGATCACCGCTTGCTTCAACGGCCGATGTGAATATCGAAGCGCCGCTCGGAGATACGATCCCGCCCGCACCGCGTACCGAAACGGGCCCGCGGTCAGCCGCGGAAGTTGCCGTGTGTGGCCATCGGCAAACGGAATCACCGCGCCGTCGGGCGCAAGGTTCGGGAGACCGGCAATCGGATAAGTGGCGAAGCTGGGTTTGGTCTGCTCGCCATCGCTGATCACCGGCGAACCTGTCTCCTCGAAGCGCGCGATCGTGTCGCGTAATGCCGATTCCTCGACGGCATGGAGCTGCTCGTCAGAAATCCGGCCTGCGGCTCGGTTGCTCATCGCCGCCAGCAACTCGATTGGGCGAGGAATGCTTCCAATTGGCTCAGTGGGTAACGGCACGGTCGGACCTCCGCGTTGAACGCGACGAATTGCCGAGCAATTTGAGGGCTCAGGCGACCAATGGCAATACTCGAAAAGCACTAGAGACACGCGGGAGCGAGATGTGTATTGTGTCCGCGCTTTCAGAAAACAGCATAGAAATGGAGGCTGGAATGCAATCTGTGGAAATGAAGCCGATGTTTTTGCCTGGCGTACAGAACAATCCGCAGCCGAGCCCGTATTTCAACATGATCAAATCCGCGCAAGAATCCGGCCGCGAATACTGGCAGATCTGGCACCTATTTGCATTCCTTCCGGAAACCACCGCGCACCTGGCCCGCTTCACTCAGGGAATCATGCGCGGACCAGCGCCCGTTACGCCTGCGCTACGCGAATTAATCGCCACTTACACTTCGTATCTCAATCAGTGCGAGTTCTGCATGAAGTCGCACGCCGCGGTGAGCGTGGAGCTGCTCGGCAGCGAGGACCTGGTAGCGAGCGTGTTGCGCGACGTGGAATCGTCTCCGCTCCCGGAGAACGAAAAGGCCTTGCTGCGCTTCGCGCGCAAGGTGACTTTGGATTTGCCGAACTATTCGGAGTTGGATGCCGAACGCGTGCGCGCAGCGGGATGGAGCGATGAAGCCATTTTCTACGTGATCACCGTCGGCGCCCTCTTCAATTTCTATAACCGCTGGATAACCGCCTCAGGCGTGCACGCCGTATCCAAAGAAGTTCACCGCTCCCACGGTAAAGTGCTGGCCCAAAACGGCTACGTCCGAAAATAGTATGGTGGAGGCGGGGGAGTCGGAATGCGATGACGTACTGACGTTACGTAACTTACTGAAAATAAATGTTGCTCATGTCGCTCATAATCGCCTTTAAGCATTAGGTTGCTACAATCCTGCTACAATTTCTGCCAATCTAGCAAGCTGGCGGACCCTCCCCGGGATCGCGTTAGCAGATCAGTTTTGGTAACCTGCAGACTGTCTGGGTCATTGCAGTTTCGCATACTCCGCTTTCGCAGCGATGAGGATGGGGATGTCGGGATCGGCGTCTTTCCACAGCTTGAGGAAGTCCTGATAGGCCGTTCGGGCTTTGGCGGTGTCGCCCTGCAAGGCGTAGGCGCGGGCAAGGCCAAGATGGGCCAGTGCGCCCAGTGGGAAGTTCAGTGTGATACCCCGGTGGTCGAGAAACTTCTGAAACTCGGTGGCTGCCGCAGTGCCGTTGTGTGCCGCTAGCTGCGCTTCGCCGCGAATGTAGACGGGATACATGGTTCCCAATTGTAATTGGGGCGGGACGCCGAGTTCGTAAGGTGCAGCCGCTTCTAGAAACACCACAGCTTGGGCGGAATTGTTGGCATTCAGGTCCATCGCGGCCTTAATGGTCGGCAGCCAGTAGATCTTCAGGAATGTATCCGACGCGTAGTTCTTTTCCAGCTCTTCTACGACGGCCTTGGCGCGAGCGGTCTCGCCAATTCGCGCCAGGGTCAGGGCCGCAAACAGTTTTACGTCGCGCCCCGGAGCTAGCGCCAGTGCTGCTCCAACACCTTGCTTCGCCGCTGCTGTGTTACCGAACTCCGCTTCCCGCAAAGCGGCATTTAGCTGCCAGAGCGCAGCAGTTTCTTTCGCGTCGTCGCGGACTGCCGAATCCACCGCACGACGTGAGAAGTCCCGTGCTTTCACCAGCCGTCCGTAGTACGCCTCGGTGTCGGATTGGAACGAGAGCAAGCGGTCTTCACTTGCAGGCTTCCCTGCGGCCCAAGCCACTTGCCGCTCCATCTCTGCTGCGTCGCCCTTGGAAAAGGCTAGTTGATAGATTGTCCAGTGGAAAAAATCGCCGTCGAGTTTACGCTGCTGAGCCTGCTCAATTGCTTTTTTCGCATCGTCCGGTCGGTTCAGTGCAAGGTAAACTTGTGCAAGGTTGGCATAAATCATTACGTTGTTTGGTTCTAATCGCAACGACTCTTGCGTTTCAGCTACAGACTTCTCGTACTGCCCAAACTCGTTATAAATGGCCCCCAGATTGAGAGGGGCCACCATATCCTGCGGATAACTCCTAGCCCAAAGTTCGTAAACTTGAATCGCCTGTTCTTCGTCGCCGAGGGCCAGGTCGTAATACAAGGATTCAATCCGGTACTTCTCATGTTCACTGACCCGGTCGCGCAGGGCGTAGGCCTTCTTGAGGGTGTCCGCAGCCAAGCTGGCTTGTCCGAGGTTGCTGTATTCGACTCCGAGGCCGACGTAGGCTACGGCAAAATTCGGGTCGAGTTCGAGAGCGCGCTTAAAAAACGGAGTCGCTGCGGCATCTCCTTTTGTTCGCTGGGTTGTTATACCCATGCTGTAGGCTTTCAGCGCCTCCAGCGAAGTTGTGGTGGCCTCGATGGGAACATCGAACTTCTGAATGGAGGCCAGTGATTCGCCAAGCTTGCCCCGGAGGCTGGACGCCGCCTTACTGAGTGCTTTCAGCACTTCCTGCTTCGTCGCCGCCTCCTCCTGTTCCGTAGCCAGCGTGTCCCCGCTGGTGCAACCAACCGCGTCGACGCCAACCACGTACTGATCACCCAACTTGGAAATCGACCCCAACATAATTGCCTTGCTGCCTGTTCGTACGCAGAGTTCTCTGGCTATGTCACGCGTCACGCGCTCACTCGAGGGACGCCCCATCAGGCGCAGGGTCTCCTCGACCTTGCGGTCGGACAGAATATTGAGAAAGGGGGATTGTCCGAGCTGCACGACCAGCGCCTGCTTCAAGGCATCATCAAAGACGGGTTCCCCGGTCTTGTTGTCGAAATCGGCCAGCACTACGGTGTCCTTCTCGGTCAACGGCGCTGCGGGACGGTTACGGAAGTAGAGACCACCCGCAACCAGCGCGATCACCACAACTACGGCAGCGGGAACCAGAATCTTCCAGAGTCTTTTCGCCGTGGTGGCCGGAACTTCCGCGACTTTCACGGCAGCCGATGACGCAGCAGTAGGAACAGAAACCGATGAGGGCATGGGCTGCTGGGCGACACGTTGAGAGCCTGTATCCTGTGCTGCCGCCACCGTCCCCGAACTCGAACTCGCGGCTAAGGCTCGGCCTGTGTCGGTGTCTCGCTTCAGGCGCATCAACTCGGAACGCATTTCCGCAGCGCCTTGATAACGGAGTTCCCGGTCTTTCTCCAGCGCACGGTTGATGACATCTTCCAGCTTCGGCGGAATGTCCGGATTCAATCGCACCGCCGGTACCGGCGCGCGATTGAGAATTCCGTCGGTGATGACTCCCGAGCTTTCTCCGCGAAAGGGCAACGTGCCGGTGGTCATCTCGTACAGCACCGCTCCGAAGGAGAACAGGTCGGTTCGGGGGTCCAATTCCCTGGCTCGCACCTGCTCGGGCGACATGTAAGAGACCGTGCCGACCGCAGTGCCCGGACTGGTGAGATGTTCCGGGTTCACTCCCACCGTCTCATTCGCGGCAAGCGTGACATCCGAGGCTGCGCCGTCCCGTTTTGGCGTGAGCTTGGCCAAACCGAAATCCAGTATTTTCGCGTGGCCTCGTTTGGTGACGAAGATGTTGGCGGGTTTGATGTCGCGGTGGACGATGCCTTCGCCGTGGGCGGCATCGAGCGCGTCTGCAATTTCGATGGCCAGGTTGAGAAGTATCTCGGTTTCGATAGGGCGGCCGCCGATGAGGTGCTTCAGCGTCTGGCCGTCCAAGAATTCCATTACGATATAGGCGCGGCCGTTCTCTTCACCGATATCGTGAATGGTGCAAATGTTGGGATGGCTGAGTGCGGAAGCCGCTTCGGCTTCGCGGCGGAAGCGTTCGAGTGCCTGAGGGTCGCGCCCCAATTCTTCAGGAAGGAATTTCAGGCCGACGGAGCGGTGTAGCCGGGTGTCCTCGGCGCGGTAAACCACACCCATACCGCCGCCGCCTAGCTTCTCGACGATGCGGTAGTGTGAGATGGTTTGGCCGATCATGGCTGGCAGGCAGCTCCTGGCGGGCATCTTAGGCTGAGCTTTTGAGCAAGTCAACGCGGACGCGTTCGACGCAGCGTTGACCGACCGGAGGTAATCCGTTTCATCCGTCACTCGACCCGCTGGCCCGATTCTTCCGCTGTTCCCTCGCCGCCTCCGATTTTCGATCCCGCTCGGCATTCGTCTCTTCGAACCCTTTCAAAGTGCTCTTGTGGCAGACGGCCGCTGCGCGGGTGACCTCATTAGTAACTGTTTGACAATCGTTCTATTGTAATATACGTTTCAACCCGCAAACCTCTAGAAGTGCCCCCAGCGTGGGTTAATTCTTCAATTATGCAAGGAGCAAGATCGATGAGAGAATCTCTCGCCATTGTATTGGTTTCTTTATTTGCAGTTCCGATTCAGGCACAGCAACCGGTACAGCAACAACAAGTCATGCAAGTCGAATGCAGAGATTTGGCGACAAGCGGCAACTACATTGCGGCGAACGAATCCCTCATTAACGGCAAAGCCTGCCGGCCGGCAGGTTCGCCACTCCAAGTCGTGGACCCCAACTCCAAACCGGTTACTGGCAATTCAGCAGTTTCGGATAGTGTCTCGACGACCGCTCCCGCGCCATCGACGACCGCCGACATCAAGCCGGACGCCTCACCCGTGACACCACCTACACCGCCCAGCAGCGCGCCGAGTGCATTTTTACTAGAAGACGGAACGCCGGTGC
>Ga0302324_100007588_pt1 | contig 23030 bp, 21 predicted proteins | sample Palsa_T0_1_FD_201949 | JGI IMG/M metagenome (GOLD analysis project Ga0302324, IMG submission 201949) | Peat permafrost microbial communities from Stordalen Mire near Abisko, Sweden - Palsa_T0_1 | ecosystem: Environmental > Terrestrial > Soil > Palsa > Peat permafrost | place: Sweden: Abisko...
CAAGAGGCCTTGGGAGTACTGCGCTCGCGGGAATTCGGCGAGCGGTTCATTACGGATGAGGATCTGTTGCCGCAGCTCTATGCCGCCAGATGGGATTCCGCGGCACACGCTTGGAAGCCTGGCATGCGCGTGCCCACCATCAACAAGGCATTCAATTATTTCAATAAGAGCGTTCGCACAGTTACGCAGGATTCCAAAACTGGCCTTATCACGTTGCAGATCGAGTGGCGCGATCGGAATGCGGCGGCCGACTGGGCGAATAAATTGCTCACGCGGCTCAATGGCGCAATGCGCAGCCGTGCCATCGTCAATGCGGACGCTTCGATCGCTTTTCTGGAAAGGGAGCTTCAGACCACATCGGTAGTGGAGACTCGGGAGGCCATCAACCGGCTGATCGAGACGCAGGAGAAGCAACGCATGCTCGCCAATGTGACTGAGCAGTACGCGTTCCGAGTAGTCGATCCGGCGATCGCGCCCGATGCGGACGATCCAAGCAAGCCGCCGAAGTTCCTGATGGAGGTTGCCGGTCCCATAGTTGGCCTGTTCCTGTCCGTGGCTGTGGTGTTGATGCTTGGACCGGGCGGCGGCGGTTCCGGCACAGCATCCGGCAATCGCCGATCGTCTAACTAGGGAGCTGGCGTCATCAGACGACCGCGCTGAAGTGAACTCCAAGGCGTGTGCTGCGATCGTGGCGGAAGGAGGCAGGTATGTTTCGTCCAAGAATTGTGTCGACCGCGCCGCGCCACTCATTACCGTCATCACAGCCGCATCGAACAGCGCCGCAACGATTGAGAAAACGATTAGGAGCGTTGTCGGCCAGAGCTTCCGGGATTTTGAATACCTTGTGGTCGATGCCGCGTCCAATGACGGCACAGTTCGAATTCTTGAAGGATTCGGGGACCAGATCGATCACTGGCGCAGCGAGCCCGACGCCGGCATCTACGATGCTTGGAATAAGGCTCTGCGATTGGCGCGTGGGCGATGGCTCGCCTTTCTCGGGGCGGACGACGAGTATTATCCCGACGCCCTGGAGAACTATGCGCGATTCCTATCCAGCCACGACGACGGCGATCTTCAATACTTGTCCTCGCGAGTGGCCCTCATGCACGAGGGCTCGCGGATCGGCACTATTGGCAGAGCATGGGGATGGCCCCAGTTCTCTCGCTACATGAGCGTGGCGCATGTGGGCTCGCTGCACCGCCGGCAACTGTTCGAGCAATACGGCGCATTCGATCCGGGTTACCGGATCTGCGGCGACTACGAGCTGCTGCTACGGCCGCGAGCCAGCCTACGTGCCGCGTTCCTGCCCATCAGCACGGCCAAAATGACCTACGGTGGAGTTAGCAATTTGCGGCCGCGTGCGGCGTTGGTCGAAGCCGCGAGGGCCAAGCGAACGACCGGGGGCCGGGCAGCATGGTTGTGCGCGCTCGAATTCCGGTATGCCCAGGCCAAGGCGGCCATCCGCGGGTGGGTGCGGCCATGAAATATATGGCCCGCTCATCGAGTGCGCAGTGGTTAGCGCCGGCGTTTTTACTGACGTCGATAATCCCGTCGGTGATTTTCATGGTTTTCGCAACCAGCTCAATGTCTGCGGGAACCACGCTGTGCGACTGTGTCTGGATTGCGAGCGCGATGTGCCGAAATCCGGGCGGTATCCGCTGGCACAGACGTGAGTGGCAGCTTCTTGGCGGCGCGCTGCTTATTCTAACGTTGCTGTTCGTTCACGGCATGTTGGTCGATCTATGGTTCGGCAGCGTGAACTTTGGGCGCCTCAGCGGGTCGTGTGTGGTCCTGCTGATTATGGCGCTCAGCGCGTATGTAATCGCCTTGCGGTTGCTTGCGGTAGCCCCAAAGTCTCTGGCCTCAATCGCACATTTCGCCTTTGCGATACTCAGCATCATCGGCTTCAGCGCTGTGGCCGGGCTTCCCTCGGTCAGCGCTGCGTACGAAAAGCCAGTCATCGTATTCTCTGAGCCCTCTCATTTCAGTTTTGTCTATCTGCCGATTCTGATATATACCGTGGCGACCACGACGCGCGGACGCCAGCTTTTGTATCTCGGTTCGGGCTTGTTTCTGGCCGTGGCAATGCAGAATCTGACCGTTTTGATCGGTGTCCTCGGTGCAAGTTGTCTGATATTGCGGCGCGCGCAGCTGCTGCTACTGCTTGCCGTGTTGGTGGTTGCGGTGACCTATCTGGCAGTGGACCTGAGCTACTATGCCGATCGACTAGTCTTGAGCGGCGATTCGGACAATCTCTCGACCCTCGTGTACCTGCAGGGCTGGGAGCGCGCTTGGCTCAATATCTCTGAAACCAGCGGCCTGGGCATAGGCTTCCAGCAATTCGGATTCGTCGGCTCCCTCGGTACCGTGGTAGAAAAGATTGCCCGCATGAATAGCGGCGTGTCCCTGAATCTCTACGATGGCGGTTCTACCGGCAGTAAATTGATCGCCGAACTCGGGGTCCTGGGCGTCGTGCTGATCCTGATGTACATGTCGGTGGTCGTGCGCGGCGTGAAACTGCTCCGACGCGAGCAGCGGCTTCCGGTCGCACGTCGAGACGTCCGTAGGATCTTTTTCTATTCTTTCATCGTTGCCTATGCCAGCGAGCTACTAATTCGCGGCACCGGCTACCTGTCGCCCAGCTGCACGATGCTAATGGCGTCGCTGATCGCTGTGCACAAGTTAGGTTTCGCCGACCGGCGGACCGCCGCGCTGGCGATCAGCCCGTCACTTGTGAGCAGCCCCGCACAGACATGAGATTCGCCGCGCTGTTCAAATCCTACGGAGTATACGGATCGGTCCGCCTAGCAGTGGATCTTGCATGTACGCGCCTGATGTTTCCCCGTGCACGCCTGATCCGCCGGCCGTTCCAAGTTCGTGGCGCTGAGCGGATGGCATTTGGGCGCGGGTTCACCAGTGGACCGGGATTGCGCCTGGAAGCGCTCACAGATTGCGCCAGGCTCACTATCGGCGATGACGTGCAGGTCAACAATAATGTGCATATCGCAGTCATCGACACGGTCCTAATTGGAAGTCGCGTACTGATCGCGAGCGGTGTATTTATCTCTGACCACAACCACGGCTCGTACTCCGGTGCTACGCATTCCGATCCAAGGGTGCCCCCGGCGCAGCGCGCGCTCAGCAGCGCGCCGGTCGTGATCGGCGATGACTGCTGGCTCGGTGAGCATGTCTGCGTGCTGCCAGGCGTCAAAGTGGGACGCGGCGTCGTCGTCGGCGCTGGCGCTGTAGTCACCGCGGATCTGCCGGATTTCGTGATTGCGGTCGGCGCACCGGCGAAAATCATAAAGCGCTATGAGTTCGAGAGTGGCCGCTGGGTAGCTGCTCAATGACGAGCCGGTGCATGGTCGTCTCGGCGGTGAATTTCACGGAAGGTGGCCCCCTTACGATTCTGCAGCAGTTCATTGCGTCAGCCTGCGAGGTGCTTCCGCTCGAGTGGCGCATCGTGGTGTTTGTGCACGATCGGCGGCTGCTCGCTGTGGGGCGCGCGCAATTTGTGGAAATACCCGCCGCGAAGACAAGCTGGCTGTTTCGCATGTACGTCGAATGGATTGCGTTTCGCGCCCATGCCAGGAGGCTTCGACCAGATCTTTGGGTTTCCCTGCACGATATGACTCCGCGGGTGGGTCCGATTCGGCAGGCGGTTTACTGCCATAATCCGATGCCATTTTACCGGCTGCGTCTGCGCGACGTATGGCTCGACCCGAGAATGCTTCTGTTTCGGTTCTTTTATGCAATCATATATCGGATCAACATTAGGCGAAATTATGCGGTCGTGGTGCAGCAGTCCTGGTTGCGTGAAGAATTCAGAAGATGGGTAGGCACAGATACGAGGATAATAGTTTCCCATCCGGAGGTGGAGCGGCCTGCGATCGGGTCCGAGCGCGTTCGCTCCGGGCACGCTTGCGGCGTCACCTTTCTGTATCCGGCGCTGCCTCGGGTGTTCAAGAATATCGAATTGGTGTGTCGGGCCGTAGGATTGCTTGAGGGGAATCAGCACTGGCGCAGTCAGGTCGCGCTTACGATTGACGGCACGGAGAACCGCTACGCGCGTTGGCTATGTGCGAGCTTCGGAGAGCTGAAGACGGTGCGATTCGTTGGCAGGCAGAGTGCGCAGCAGATGCAAGCATTGTACAGCGCGTCAGATTGTCTGTTGTTTCCGTCGCTGATCGAGACCTGGGGTTTGCCGATCTCCGAAGCCAAGCGGCTAGGGATGCCCATGATGGTCGCAGATCTGCCGTACGCGCACGAGACGGTTGGTCGCTACGATCAGGTTGACTTTATCGACGTGCAGGACGCGCCGGCATTAGCCGGCAAGATGCTCGTATTTCAGAACGACCGCGCATCGCATTCCCGAACCCAGGGGGTCGAACCGAGCCCGCCATTCGCATGCGGTTGGCGTGAACTGTTATCGCTGCTTGTAGAGGGGCTCGATTGAGCGTTGCTGCTAGCGCACCGATGGAGCTAACTGTCCAGAGCTCGGGTTGGGCACAGATATGACCGATGAGCGCGCCCGCCCGGAGCGGACATTGCCGCTAGCGCAGAAGAATTCCGCAGAATTTTGGCGCCACCGCGCGGTACTGCTGACAGGGCATACGGGATTCAAGGGTGCATGGATGAGCCTTTGGTTGCGTAGTCTGGGCGCTCAGGTCGCTGGCTTCGCGCTGGCGCCGGCGAGCAACCCGAACCTCTGGTCGCTGATCAACGACGGCTCGCATTCGGTCATCGGGGACATCCGTGACGAATCACGTATTCGCGAGACCGTTGCCGCGGTGAACCCGCAGATCGTCATTCACATGGCCGCGCAAGCGCTGGTGCGGGAATCGTATCGCGATCCTTTGGGTACGTATGCCACGAATGCCATGGGCACCGCCAATGTACTGCAAGCCTGCCGAGATCTGCGGCGCTTGGAGTGCGTGGTGGTCGTAACGAGCGACAAGGTTTACGAGAATCATGGGCTGGGACATGCGTTTACCGAAGGAGACCGCTTGGGTGGGCACGATCCGTATAGCAACAGCAAGGCTTGCGCCGAATTGGTTACCGCGAGTTTCCGCGATAGTTTCTTTCACGACGGCCCACCGGTAGCAACGGCCCGCGCCGGTAATGTGATCGGCGGCGGCGACTGGTCGGCCGATCGCTTGATTCCCGATTGTGTCAGAGGCCTGAGTCAGGGCGTTGCCGTCGCTCTACGCTACCCCGACGCGGTGCGGCCATGGCAACATGTGCTGGAACCCCTCTCGGGATACCTTAGCTTGGCCCAGGCGCTCGTTGAAGCACCGAGCAAGACTCCGCGTGCCGTCAACTTCGGTCCGGATCCGGCCGCTTTTTGCGCGGTGCGCGATGTGGTTGACGCATTCAGTGCGCGCTTCGATGGCAAGCCGGGTTGGACGCGCGACCCGGGGCCGCATCCTGCGGAGGCCGTGGCGTTGACGCTTTCCTCGGCTTTGGCCGAGCGTGTGTTTGGCTGGCGCCCGTATCTCGATTTCGCCGAGGCGCTGTCTTGGACGGCCGAATGGTATCGGGCACATCGCGCAGGGCGCGATATGGTGCTATTTTCACGGGATCAGATACTCCGCTATCGCGATCTGATGACGCGAAGCGCATGACCCGGGTGATTTAGCGCGCGCCGAGCAAATCGGGGTCGCTAAGTCCGCTGAGGCGATGGCTGTATTAAACTTTTCGACTACGCGCGCACTGTGAGGATCCCGTACTTCTGTGAAAGCAGTTATTTTAGCCGGCGGCCTTGGTACGCGCATCTCCGAAGAGACCTACCTGCGACCGAAACCGATGATCGAGATTGGTGGCAAGCCGATCTTGTGGCACATCATGAAGCTCTACTCCGCACATGGGGTGAACGAGTTCGTCATCTGCTGCGGTTACAAGGGATATGTGATCAAGGAGTATTTCGCTAACTATTTTCTGCACATGTCCGACGTGACCTTTGACGTGCAGCAGAATCGCATGCTTGTGCATCATCAAAATGTCGAGCCGTGGAAGGTGACTTTAGTCGACACCGGCGAGGACACTCTCACGGGCGGACGTCTGAAGCGAGTATGCCAATACATCAGCGACGAGGCGGAGTTTTGTTTTACCTACGGCGACGGCGTGACAGATCTCGATATCTCCAAGGAAATCGCTTTTCATCGTCAGCACGGAAAGTGGGCGACTGTCACGGCCGTCCAACCGCCGGGCCGTTACGGCGCTCTCGAGATGGACGGATCCATGGTGACCGGCTTTACCGAAAAACCACGAGGTGACGGTGGGCTAATCAACGGCGGATTCTTCGTACTGTCGCCACGGTGCCTCGAATTCATTGCTGGAGACGATACCAGCTGGGAGGGCCAGCCGGTGGCCGATATCGCTGCCCAGGGACAACTGGTGGCCTTCGAGCACAAGGGGTTTTGGCAGCCGATGGATACACTCCGCGAGAAGAACCTGCTCGAGGAGCTTTGGAGTTCTGGGAGGGCACCCTGGAAAGTGTGGTGATTGCGAACCGGGCCGCCGGGCACGGACGGTGGCCATGGAGCCTGGAAAGCAAACGTCGTAACGCTTCGGATCCGCTTAGAACCGATCCAATCTTATTCGGACACCGCGCGCTATGGATAAACGACTGCGAATTTCCGAGACTCCGTTGCCGGGTCTCAAGCTCATTGAGCGTCGTGTCATGGGCGATGCGCGCGGCTATCTGGAGAGACTCTTCTGCGCGAATGAATTGCAATCGTTGATCGGAGCGCGCTCGATCGTACAGATCAACCACACGTTGACCGCCAGGCGCGGCGCCGTGCGCGGTATGCATTTCCAGCATCCGCCGCATGCAGAAATTAAATTCGTGACTTGTTTGCGGGGCGAGGTATTCGACGTTGCCGTGGATTTAAGACGCGACTCTTCGACCCGACTGCGATGGCACGCGGAATTGCTAAGCGCCGGCAATCATAGAACATTGCTGGTGCCGGAAGGGTTCGCGCATGGTTTCCAGACGCTGACGGAAGATTGCGAGTTGCTATATTTCCATACTTCCGCATACGACGAGCAGGCTGAAGCTGGCCTGAATGCCAACGATCCTATGCTCGACATCCTGTGGCCGCTTCCGATTGCCGAGCTGTCGAACCGCGACGCTTCGCATCCGATGATCACTGCGGCTTTTAGCGGAGTCAGCCTGTGAACTGCCGCCATTGCGGCGCGCGGGTTAAGCTGACGTTGGTGGACCTTGGAACTGCGCCGCCGTCCAATGCCTATTTGACGCAGGCTCGACTGCAAGCGCCGGAAAAATGGTTTCCGCTCAAAGTGCTGGTGTGCGAACATTGCTGGTTGGTGCAAACCGAGGACTTTACCCAAGTCAAGGAATTGTTCGATCCCGACTATGCTTATTTCAGCAGCTTCTCGAGCAGCTGGTTAGCGCATGCGGAACGCTACGCCGCGCAGCTGACGTCTCAGCTCAATCTCGGAGCGGCCAGTCACGTGGTCGAGGTGGCCGCCAACGACGGCTACTTGCTACAGTTTTTCAAGAATCGCGATATCCCCTGTACCGGGATAGAACCTACCGCAAGCACCGCGGCCGCGGCTCGACTCAAGGGCATTTCCATCGTCGAGGAATTCTTCGGTACCAATCTGGCACGCGAGATGACTGCACGCGGCATGCAAGCGGATTTGATGGCCGCCAACAATGTCCTGGCGCATGTGCCGGACATCAACGATTTCGTCGCCGGGTTTGCGATTCTGCTGAAGCCCCAGGGCGTGGCCACATTCGAGTTCCCTCACCTGCTCAATTTGATTGCCGAAAATCAATTCGACACGATTTATCACGAACATTTCTCCTATTTGTCGTTGACTGCGGTGGAGAGCATATTTACCGCCAACGGACTTCGAATTTTCGATGTGCAGGAACATACGACGCACGGCGGCAGTTTGCGGGTGTTCGCGCAGCGCGCCGATAGCGGTGTGCGACCCCGCACATCTCAGGTCGACGATCTGCTGCAGCGAGAGCGTGCAACCGGCATAACTCGCCTGGAATACTACGCTCGCTTCCAAGGCCACGCCGAGAAGGTGAAATACGATTTCCTTGCATTCCTGCTTGAGGCGAAACGCGGTGGCCGCTCAGTAGCTGGCTACGGCGCCGCAGCCAAGGGCAATACGCTGATGAATTACGCAGGAATACGCGCCGATCTTATCTCCTTCGTCGTGGACCGCAACCCGGCCAAGCAGGGGAAATTTCTTCCGGGCAGCCGCATTGCGATTGTGGACGAAAACCATTTGCGGCAGCACAAACCCGACTATGTCGTCATACTGCCGTGGAACCTGAAAACCGAAGTCAGGGAACAATTGCAGTACGTCAAGGCGTGGGGCGGAAAGTTCGTGACCGCCGTTCCCGTGCTGGAGGTTTCCTCTTGAAGATAGCTGTCACCGGCGCTTCGGGGTTCATCGGCAAACACATCGTAGCGGAATTGGAGAGACAATCGATCGTGCCGGTTCTGACGAGCAGGCGCGAACATGGCGTGCACGCAGCTGGTTCTAAGCCCGGTGTCGTCAGGCTGGATATCCGCAATCCGCCCGAGGATGCTTTCGAACGCCTGGGCCGTCCCGATGTGCTCATTCACTTGGCTTGGGGCGGTCTGCCGCACTATGCGTCACTGCATCATTTCGAGGACGAACTGCCCGCGCACTACCGCTTTTTGAAAGGTCTGATTGCGGCCGGTCTCAGCAATCTGCTGGTAGCCGGTACCTGCCTCGAATACGGCATGCAGTCAGGTCAACTGGACGAAGAGTTGGACGCTCGCCCGGTCGTGCCCTATGGTTTTGCCAAGGACGGTCTTCGGCGGGAGCTGCAATATCTTCAGCAGACCGTGCCATTCAAATTGACCTGGGCGCGCTTGTTTTATTTGCTTGGCGATGGTCAGGCCGAGAGCTCGCTGCTGCCGCTGCTGCGAAGCGCGGTTAGCCGCGGTGACCAGTCGTTTGACATGTCGGGGGGCGAGCAACTGCGGGACTACCTGCCGGCGACCGAGATGGCGCGTATTCTGGTGTCGCTGGCGACCAAGGCTCGCAATAATGGGATCGTGAACGTGTGCTCCGGGGATCCGATTTCGGTGCGCCGATTGGTTGAAAACCATATCGAGCGCAATGGTTGGTCGATCAAGCTGAATCTGGGATATTACCAGTACCCGAACTACGAGCCGATGGCCTTCTGGGGCGATCGGCGAAAGTTGACGGACTGTCTGAAATGAGCGCCGGTAGCCGCGCCGGCAGATTGACGCAGCTATATAGCGTCAGCGATCTGCCCGTCTTGCAGAATCGCATGTTCGCCTCCGCGGAAGAGGCAAGAAATTGCGTCAAGGGCAATGTGGTGCTGGTTCAGGACAGCGCCAGCGGTTTGATCTTCAATCGAGCGTTTAAACCAGAGCTGATGCAATACGATGCCAGCTATCAGAACGAGCAGGCGATCAGCGAGGTTTTTCGCCATCACCTGCAAAATGTCGCCACGGTGATCGAGCGACATTTCTCCGGGCTGCCGCTGATCGAGGTGGGCTGCGGTAAGGGGCATTTTCTGGAGCAGTTGCAAGCCGCCGGATTTTCGATCACCGGATTGGATCCAACCTACGAAGGATCGAATCCCGCGGTCATAAGAGAGTATTTCACGCCCGAAATCGGCCTGCACGCACAGGGAATCATTCTCAGGCACGTGCTCGAGCATGTTCAGGATCCGGTCTCGTTCCTGGCTATGCTGCGGGATGCGAATGGCGGCAAGGGCAAGATTTACCTCGAGGTGCCGTGTTTTGACTGGATTTGCGAACATCGTGCCTGGTTCGACATCTTTTATGAACACGTGAACTATTTCAGATTATCGGACTTTCGGCGCATGTTCGAAGTGGTGTACGAGTCAGGTCATGTGTTCGACGGCCAATATCTCTATGTCGTGGCCGATTTGGCCGGCATCCGCCAGCCGGCGCTTGACGAACCCGACGGCTTCGAATTTCCGGCAGATTTTCTCGCTACGGTCGACAGGTATGCGAGCGCACTAAACGCACGCACATCGAACAATGCCGCCATCTGGGGCGGGGCTTCCAAAGGCGTCATTTTCGCTTTGTTCATGCGGCGGGCGGGGGTCGAACTAGAGGTCGTTGTCGACATCAATCCCGCCAAGCAGGGCAAGTATCTGCCGTCGACCGGTCTGCGCGTCAGATCACCCGAACAGGCGATGCAGCTGCTCGCTCCTGGGGCGGACATCTTCGTGATGAACGGGAATTACCTCCGGGAAGTCGCCAAAACTACCAAGCATCGATTTAATTACCTCACGGTGGACCATGAGCGCATTTGAGCAGGAAGTTAAGGCAAGAATTGACGCCAACGGACAGAACAAGTCACTGCTGGCCAGCGCCCAGACATTGATGCAGGCGTCGCTGTCATCGCAATATTCCTATAATTTTTCATGGCTCGGCCGTCCGATTATTCAATATCCGCAGGATATCGTCGCGATGCAGGAGCTCATCTGGTCGGTGCAGCCCGATTTGATCATTGAAACGGGCATCGCACACGGCGGTTCGCTTATTTTCTCGGCGTCTATGTTGGAATTGAACGCCGCATGTGGCGGCTCGAAAGACGCTAAAGTGCTGGGCGTGGACATAGATATCCGCGCGCACAACCGGGAGGCAATTGAAGCGCATCCAATGTTCAGACGTATTGAGATGATTCAAGGCTCGAGCGTCGCGCCGGAGATCATCGAGCAGGTCAAGGCGAAGGCCGCGAAGCGGCAACGGATAATGGTGTGTCTGGACAGCAATCACACTCACGATCATGTGCTTGCCGAGCTCGAAGCGTACGCGCCGCTGACATGCGTCGGCAGCTATTGCGTCGTGTTCGACACGGTGGTGGAGGATGTGCCCGCGGAGATGTCCTGCAACCGTCCTTGGGGGCCGGGAAATAATCCGAAGACCGCAGTGCGGGAGTATCTCAGCGCACATTCCGAATTCGAGATCGATAGCAGCATTGATCATAAGTTGCTGGTCAGCGTGGCTCCAAATGGCTACTTGCGGAGGGTGAGATAAGCGGGTCTTTGCGGGAGTCATCACGGCGGCAGGTCTCGAATGTCTCGCCTGATTCGGGGTCCGGGCGCCCCAAAATCTCTGGTTCAGCATTGAGTCTTAAGAAAAACGTCTTAGCCAATTACATCGGGTACGGTTGGCGAGCTCTGATGGGACTCGCCTTCGTGCCCGTCTATATCAAGTATCTCGGTATCGAGGCTTACGGTCTGATCGGCATTTTCGCCATTCTTCAGTCTTGGCTAACTTTGCTGGATATGGGGATGACGCCGGCTTTGAGCCGTGAAATGGCGCGCTTCACCGCCGGAGCCCATAACGCTGAATCGATACGCGATCTGCTGCGAAGTCTGGAGATGGTCGGTTGCGCGATTGCTGCGGCAATTGCGCTCGGTACCTGGGCCTGCTCAGGCTGGCTGGCCGTAGCATGGCTGAAGGCGCAACACTTGCCGATCGACGTGATTGTCCGTGCGCTCAGTGCGATGGGGGTCGTAGCCGGTTTGCGATTCATTGAGAACATCTATGCTGGCAGCGTGGTAGGTCTACAGCGTCAGGTCGTTCAGAACGTTGTGACGTGCGTCCTGGCTACCGTCAGAGCGGGCGGGGCGGTGGCCATACTGGCGTGGGTTTCGCCTACCATCGAGGCGTTTTTCCTCTGGCAATGCCTGATTTCACTGGTCACGATCCCGACCCTGGCCGCGCTGGTCTACGGCAGATTGCCGCGAAGCCCACGCCCCGGGCGCTTCTCGATAGCGGCGCTGCGCAGCGTCTGGCGGTTCGCGGCCGGGATGCTGGCGATCTCCGCCCTGTCTCTGCTGCTTACGCAGGCTGACAAGATATTGTTGTCACGTCTTCTGAACCTCACGGATTTTGGCTATTACGCGTTCGCCGGACTGGTAGCGAATACCCTGTATTTTCTTGCCGCGCCGGTTAACGCCGCGTTCTATCCGCGATTTACAGAGTTGGCGACTCGCCGGGATGAGCCAGCGTTACGGCGGGTCTATCATCAGGCCGCGCAGCTGTTGAGCGTCACCGTGGGTTCGGTGGCAGTGGTGTTGATAGTGTTTTGCAACCGCCTGCTGCTGCTCTGGACCGGGGACCCGACTCTAGTGCAACACGTGGCCCCGTTGCTCGTCATTCTGACGGCGGGGACGCTCTTGAATGCATTGATGGGCATTCCGTATCAAATGCAACTCGCTTATGGGTGGACATCTTTGACGATCGGGATAAACCTCGTTGCGGTCGCCCTGTTGGTCCCAGCAGTATTTTGGGCCGCGCCGCGCTACGGCGCCATCGGTGCAGCCTGGGTGTGGGTGATGCTCAACGTCGGCTATTTGATCTTCATGATCTATTTCATGCAACGACGAATTCTCAAGACAGAAACATGGGGTTGGTATCGAAACGGTCTGGTATTTCCATTGCTGGCGGCGATGGTTACAGCATTGCTCGGCAACTTGATTCTGCCAAGCCACATGGAGAAAGTCTTCGGGTTCCTGGCACTGGTGTTTTGCTCGGCATGCGTCCTGCTGGCCGCATGTTTGGCGGCTCCGATAGCACGGCGCCAGTTCGCGCGATTCATAACGGCCAAAATCTGGCCATCGAACGCGAGACACTGAACGGCGCCGATTTGCGCGACCGCGGCCTGAACGGGTCGGCAATTTGCGAATTCAACTTACCTTTTTCGCTCTATTGCATCAGTCTCCGATTACCGCATATGAGATGCGAGGCTCGAAGTCAAACCTACGGACTCGTAGCGAATTCAGATCGACCATTTCCATTACCGCGGTAGTTTCTCCCGGGAACGCCTCTTCGTTAAGTTCGTCGAATACCAATACAGCGCCCTTTGGCATTCTCGGGAGGAGATTTTCCAGTGCGATGCGGGTCGGCTTGTAAATGTCAAAGTCCAGATAAAGGCAACTTACCACCAGATGCGGATAATCCAAAAGGAACTGCTTGACGGTTTGTTCAAAGTCGCCCTTGATCACCTGGACCTTTGGGAAATGGTTGAGAAACCTGCTGATGTCGTAAAGCTCTATGGCGCGAACAATATCCTCAAATGCGTCGTGGGCCGCAAACCCATGCTGCTTCAAATGAGCGGACTTTCGTTCGGGCCGGCCTTGAGTGTCGGCTTTGGCGATGCTGGGGAATCCGGTAAAGCTATCGAAACCTATAATGCGGCGTTGGAAATTATAGGGTTCTAGGATCGTGCTCAGCTTTGCGAAGCTCATGAGCCCGCCGCCGAACAATACGCCGCATTCGACAATCGATCCCTGAACGTCCTTGATGAGTTTGAAAATCTCGTAGCGCGCCAGAAATCGCGCGAGATTCTGTCGGGGAACGTATTTGGCAAAATTCTCCAACTTCTCGGTAACTGATCCGGGGCTTTGGCTGAAGTAGGTCTCCAAGGCGGTTCGTGAGGCGATATCGAAATGCGCCTGCGTCCGCGGGTCGTGCATCGTCGGCGAGACTTCAGCTGCCTGCTTGATCGAGTCGTCAGCCCCGCGCAATTTGCGCGACGCTCCGGACGCCGCGCTTCGTGACTTCATTTTACGCGACATTAATGCTTAACCGATCAGCGATCTTTAGTGCCGCAAAATCCGAGGCCCTGATGAAATCGCCAGTCGTCGTTCCCGAGGCTCGGCCATCGATATTGGGCGCACCCAGACTGTTCTCGATATCCGGCAGATTCAGCGTCCTGAAGTCGATGCTGAAGCGCGTCAAACCAGACTGGTTCGGCGCGGTCGCATGCAGTTGCGCTGCCGAGAAAAGAATAACATCGCCCTTGGTACCGGCTATGCGCAATTCGCTATTGGTACTGATGGCTTCCAGCGGCAGCGGGTGTTTGCGAGTGTCTTCTTTAACCTGACTGGTCGCCAGGCGACGACCCACCGAGCACCATTCGCCGTAGTCGAAGTCGGCCGAGCTATTCTGGACCGGTGTTGACCAGTATTCGCAGAAAAACGACATGGCGCGATCTGCCGTTACCGGGAAGACCGGCATCCACCAGTTAACCTGTGCGGTGGGGCTCGCATACCATATGTCGCGATGCGCCTTGTAGGCATAGCTGACTCCTGACGAAAGATAATCGCCGTGAGGCACCACTCTCAGGCGCGGAACATCGAAATAGGTATTATCAAGATCGCATCCAAAGGCTTCAAGGACTCGGCGAATCAATTCCTTTGTATGCGGATCATTGGTAAAACGCGACTTCAGCGGGCCGATTCGGCTGATGAACTCTTCAACGGGTAAAGCGAATTGAGCACGCTGCGGTTCATGTGGGTCGAGGGCTTCCAATGCCATCTTGATCGCGTAGTCGGCCAAGGCTGCGGTGGCGTTTTGGCGCGTATAAAGCAGGAGATCCCCGCCGAATATCAGCCGACGCCGGCTCTCATCTGTAAGCTCGTGATTCAGATAAACCGAAACCATGTACTGCCATGCTCCTTATCTTGACCCAGGTACTTTCTACCTACCGAAGCTCGAAACCTCTACTTGAGCGATCTTAAGAATAACTCGATACAAACGCCAACATTCCGGTACCGGCCACCACGGGTCGAGGTTCCGACGGATCCGGGACTCGATCCCGGCCGATTATGCTGCTATGGCATCCCTTATAGTCCTTCGACCATTCCCCTGATGACATCGCGCATCTTGAATTTCGCTTGCCACCCTAACTCGCTTAGAGCTTTAGAAGGATCGGCCAGGCTCAGTAGCAAGTCGGTGGGCCGAAGCAAATTGGGGTCGAGCTCGACGTGCGCACGCCAATCGAGGCCAAATATCGCGAAGGCCTCGCTCACGAACTGTTCGAGTGTGTTTGTCTCCCGCGTCGCAATGATGAAATCACCGGGCGCCTCCCTCTGCAGCATCAGCCACATCGCTTCAACGTATTCCGGTGCCCAACCCCAATCGCGGGCGATGTCAAGTCGTCCCAAGCTCAATTTTTTGGCCGACCCGGCTGCGATGATTTTTGCCGCACTGACGATTTTCTGGGTCACAAATCTCGACGGCCGCAGCGGGGATTCGTGATTGAACAGGATTCCGGTACAGGCATGCAGCTGGTAAGCCTCGCGGTAGTTATCCACCAGCCAATAGGCGGATGCCTTCGCAACCGCGTATGGACTACGCGGATTGAAGGGCGTCTGCTCGGTGGCGGGCGCGCCTCTGGTGTTCCCAAAGCACTCGCTCGAACCCGCGGTATAGAGGCGCACTTGCCAGTCGATCATGCGACACGCCTCCAGCATATTCAGCGTGCCAGATACAATGCTCTGCATGGTCTCCGCCGGCTGATCAAACGACAGTCCGACCGAGGACTGGCCCGCTAAGAAATAGATTTCATCAGGGCGGCAACGATTCAGAGCGACCAGCACGCTTCGGAAGTCTTCGAGATCCATCGACAGCAGCTGCACCTGCCCGCTGATCCGAAGGCGCGCCAAATTAGCAAGGCTTGAATTGTTCGCGTCACGGGAGGTTCCCCAAACCTCATACCCCTTGGTTAGCAGCAACTGCGCTAGATACGCGCCATCCTGGCCGCTGACACCACAGATTAAGGCTCGCATGTCAAAGTCTCCGCAGCGCCGCCTGCAATTCGCTCTCCAACTCTATCGGTGGGGCGGGAGGGTCAAACGGAGCAGGATCGAAATTTCGAAGACAGCGCACCAGCTGATCCATTGTTTCCACGATGAGGACGCCCGGCAGATTTTGATACGACCTGGCCGCGACATAATTGGCGATAACGGGAACACCGGCACAGAGCAGCTCTGGAATCCTCGTCAGAGCACCGCTGGTGCCGGGCTGAAAGCATAGGCAGACGGCGGACGTAGCCAGACAATTGTCCATGACGTCCGTTGAGACTCCACCGAGAATTCGGAACTTTTTTGGCAAATCCGTGGCGGCCAGGATCTCGGTTCCATACCCGACCAGAACTACTTCGCGGCCAGACGACGCTTCGACAATCGCGTGCGCGTGCTCAATCAGGATCTTCATCCCACGCATGGTTGGGAGATTTCCGACGCTACCTATGATGAGAACCTTATCGAAGTTCGGGCAAATGGCGCGCTGCGCGCGAATCGCACTCAGCGATGCTCGGACATCACTGGTCGGATAAAACGGAAGGTACAGCGACTCGATGCCGAAAATGGATAACAGCCACTGCTCCTCGCGACTTATGGTGCAAATCAGGTCCGCTTCTCTGAGCGCAGCGATTTCCTCCGCCATCCATGCGGGCGCAACTCGACCGGAGAGGGGCGATACGGTTCCCGGCGTCAGCGAATCAAGATTCTGGGGAAAGAGCACAACCCTTCCGCCTCTGCGCCTGATTTCGCGGAAAAGTGACACGTAGCCCATGAGATAGGCGTCGAAGAAGGCAATCGTATCGGGCCCGAACTGCTGGCGTCGCGACATTGCCCGGGCCACGCCGACGTTGCGAAGCGCCTTGGGATGGAAAAAGCTGGAGAGTCCGGTCCGGCTCATCCATGCAAAACCGGAAAGTATGGACTTGATGTCAATCATCATACCGCCGGAGAACTTATCGCACTCGACCTCGAGCGTAGGCATTTCTCGTCTAAGCAACTCGACAATTTGCGCCAAACGCCTGTTACCGCCATGTCCATGCGCGTCCAGATTGTGGGTCGACCGGTAAATGTATCGACGGGTCAAGGCAGGCTATCTCGCCGCAGTCCGAAGGCCCTGACCAGCCGCCCTAATCGCCGCCTGCAAAGTGCGTATGCCGCTTTGAACGACAGTATCGACATGACCAGTATCGACAGGAGTAGCCGCTTGGGTCCGGGAATGGCCGCGAAAACCGCTGAATTTGAATAGATCGAGACGCCAATGCCCACTGCCGTAGCCACCCTCGGAAAACGCGTAAATGCGGCGCGCGCGCCCAGCGTGTGCGCCAGGCCGGCATAGTATCGCTCGGGTGTGGTATTTGACCAGGAATCATCGCGCCGCATGGAGATTGTCGTTATGGTCCTTACTTTTCCCAGGTATGCGACCTCCGCGAGCCACAGCCAATCAGCTCCCATCATATTTTTGAGGACACAATCTGCTAACGCCGGCCGTCGATAAACGCCATAAAACACTCCGTTATCGGACACCTGCCGAAAGTATTTCAAGACTCTCGCTATGCCGGAAGAGTGCGTTAGTTGGGTACAATTTCCCGAAGCGATACGGCCCAACTTGTCGGCATAGCTCGCTAACCCCGCCACAAGTACGATGCTCACATCGGTCGCGAGCGACGCAATGCAAGTTTTGAGGTAGTCCTGGCTTATGACATCGTCACTCGGACACCACATGAAATACTCGCCCAGCGAGTTATCAAGGCAGAATTGAAAATTTGCGATGGCGCCGATGTTTTTTGGCTGGCGAAAGTACTTTATCCGGGAGTCCAAATGATGGTAGCGGCGACAAAGCGTTTCTGTGTCATCCGTGGAGCCATTGTCCGAGATCACCAACTCGAGATTGGCGTACGACTGCGACAAAATTGCGTCGATTGATCGGTGAAGCACCGAGGCCTTGTTGAAGACAGGCATTCCGATGCTGACCTGCGCCGCTCTCAGGCCATAACACGCGCTCACTTAGGTGTTTCCCGGCACACGGGCTTGTTCAATGTGGGTCCGCAGGTTAAGCCCCGACATTTCCGGCCGCGCATCAGGTTCGGGGCAGGCGCACAGCACCCTGAAGTCAGAACCGGACAGAGCATGATGTAGCGGGGCTCCCAGACGGAATCGGCAAGATCGGCGCGCTATTTTGCTCGAAGATCGGATTGGCAGTCCATAATTAGGAGCACTCGATTCGCCTCGCGCACTACCGCTGATTCAGCACGGTGGCCAAGCACCTGGCTCGGGACCCTTGGTGCTTCTGAGCCCAGTGCATGGGTGTTGTGATTGCAGCGATCGTTGTTATTCTGGCGCATAAACTTCGGATTGCGAGCTGCGGGGACTAGCCTGTGTCAAAAATTGCGATCAAGGGTTCCATCCAACGCCTATTTCGGCGGCTCGGCTGGGAAGTGCAACGCGCCGAGCACGCCAATACAGAGCAGCAGATTCTGAAGAAGCTGCTGAAGCTGACCATGGCCGACGTGGTGCTCGATGTCGGCGCCAACGTCGGGCAGTTCGGGGATCTGCTCCTGGGCGTCGGGTTCAAGGGTACATTGGTATCGTTTGAGGCGATAGCGGATGTGCATGAGCGGCTGCTACAGCATGCGAAGGGCAGGAGCAGCTCATGGCTGGTCGCGCCGTGTGCTGCGCTTGGCAGCAAACGGGGAGAAGTCGAGATAAACATATCCGCCAACTCGGTCAGCAGCAGCGTATTGCCCATGCGTCAAGCTCATCTCGAGTCGGCCCCGCAGTCGCGATACATTGGAAAGCAAGTTGTAAAAATCGAGCGACTGGATGAGCTGGCCATCAGCTATATCGGTTCGGCGGCGAAACTGTTGATCAAAGTCGATACTCAGGGATATGAACTGGAGGTGCTCACGGGCGCTGCCGGGCTGTGGCCGCGCACGGTGGCGCTGCAGTTGGAGCTGTCGCTGGTGCCGCTGTACGATCACGCGCCGACATTTCTGGAGATGATCGCCTTCATGTCATCGATGGGCTTTGATCTGTTTGGGTTCGCGCCGGGCTTCCGAGATAGTCAAAGCGGACGCATGCTCCAGGTGGACGGGTTCTTTGTGCGAGCAGATCCGGGCTCCGCAGCGAGCTGAGAGCATGCCGCTTTTGCCTGCTGATTCGGCGGCGCCGGATCTGAGCATCTCGGTAGTCAGTCATGCCCACGGTCGCATGATTGCCGAACTGTTGGACGATCTCGCGGGTATGTCCGGGGCATCGTTTGAAGTCATCGTCACCGTCAACGTGCCTGAGGCCGAGTTCGCGCGCTCGAGCCATCCGTTCCCGGTTCGCATAATCGATAATTCAACGCCGAAGGGCTTCGGCGCCAATCACAACGCAGCCTTCAAGATGGCCCGCGGGCGCCATTATGCCATCGTCAATCCCGACATCCGTGCGCCTCAATTGGATATGGGATGTTTGCTGAGATTATTTGAGAGCCGCGCCGTCGGCGCCGTGGGCCCGGCGGTATGCTCCAGTCGCGGCTCGTACGAGGACAGCGCGCGGCGGTTCCCGACCACACTGAGTCTGCTGCGAAGGGCGGTTACCGGGGTGCAAGGGCCGGAGTATCAATCGCTGCTGGATGCCGCGAAGCCCTTTGAGGTGGACTGGCTGGCAGGCATGTTCATGGTGTTTCGCCGCGAGGCCTTTGCGGCCGTAGCTGGGTTCGATGAGCGATTCTTCATGTACTATGAGGACGTCGATATCTGTCGGCGTCTAAGGTCGCAAGGATGGTCGATAGTGCTGCAGCCTGCGATCGTGGTAGTTCATGACGCCCAGCGCGCCAGCCACCGCAATCTGAGACACATGCGGTGGCACGCTATGAGCGCCCTGCGCTACCTGTTGCGCGCCTACTCCTGAAGATCGCTTGCTGCGCTGTTACCGGCATTACGTGAGACGACAGCATTCCAGGGTTTGCCGCGCCTTCGGTATCAGCGCATGAGGCGAATACTGGTTACCGGAGCGACTGGCTTTGTCGGGCGAAGTGTTTGCCATGTACTGGCGCGCGAAGGATTCACCGTTCGCGCGGCCCTGCACGTGCCGCGGCCATTGCCGGAACACGCGACGGAAGGAATAGTGGTCGGTGACATTTCAGAGTCTACCGATTGGAGCCGGGCTCTGGACGGGGTCGATGCGGTGGTACATCTTGCTGCCAAGGCGCACGTCATGGCTGCCTCGGCAGCCGCAGACGAATACACCCTCACCAATGCGCTCGGTACCCGGGGTTTGATTCGTTCGGCGGTAACGGCTGGCGTGCGCCGGTTTATTTATCTCAGCAGTGTAAAGGTCAACGGGGAGGGACTTGCCAACAGACCTTATACTGCGTTGGATCCGGCCAATCCGCGAGATACCTATGCCATGTCGAAATGGCTGGGCGAGAGACATGTCATGGAGGTAGAGGCCGGTTCGCCCCCGGATCGGGTCATAGTGCGCACCCCATTGGTGTACGGGCCGGGCGTCCGGGCTAACTTTCTGCGACTGCTGCGGTGGGTCGAGGCAGGCTGGCCCATACCTCTGGGGGCCATACACAACGCACGCAGCATGACCGGTAGCTGGAACCTGGCGCATATGCTGGCGCACGTGGTGCATCATGGCTCGGCGGCGGGTAGCACTTGGTTGGTCTCGGACGGGCATGATCTCTCCACGCCCGAGCTGATTATGCGAATCGCGGCGGCCATGGGACGCAGGCCGCGCCTGCTGCCGGTGCCGGTACCGCTGTTGCGATTGGGCGGCCAGCTGTTCGGCCGCCGCGATGAGATCGCCCGGCTATGCGATTCCTTGACGGTCGATATCTCTGAGACGCGCGAGCGGCTGGCATGGTCTCCCGCGCTGTCGGTCGACGAAGGCATTCATCGCACCGTGCGCTGGTACATGTCGGAGCGTCGGGCGAGTGGCCGCTCGTAGACCAGCGGCATGGGGGCTGCGGGCTTTAGCCGTCGTTGACGCTGCGATGGCCGCTTGATGGTCTATATATTTGTAGCATCGCTGATTGCCGGATGGCTGCTCACCGGCGTTGTAAGGCGTGCCGCTGCCCGGCGGGGCCTGTTGGACATGCCCAATACCCGCAGTTCGCATGTCATTCCGACTCCTCGAGGCGGCGGCATTGCCATCGTGATCATCACCCTGGCGGCGGCGTGCGCGCAGGTTCTGCTGGAGGGTGGTCGAATTCCCGTGGCGGTGGCATGGATAGCCGGCGGCGGGCTGGTTGCCGGAATCGGATTTCTGGACGACCTGAAGGGCGTCTCCGCGATGGTCCGGGCCGGCGTTCAGGCTCTTGCGGCAATTGTACTTCTCAGCGCAGTGGATCTCCCGGTCGTCCTGGGTTTGCCGCAATCATCCCTGGGAACGGTCGCTTTCCTGTGGGTGGCCGGGGCTCTGGCGGTGATGTGGTCGATAAATCTCTTCAACTTCATGGATGGGATCGATGGGCTGGCATCCGCGCAGTGCGTGTTTGTGGTTGTGGCGGCGACCCTACTGACGGGAGTGGGCAATGGACTCGGGTCATCGCTGGTACCGTGCATTGCCATGGCAGGGGCCTGTGTAGGCTTTCTGATCTGGAATGCCCCACCGGCGAAGATATTCATGGGGGACGTTGGTAGCGGATTCATCGGTTTTGGCCTCATTGCGGGCGCGCTCACCACCGGCGGCAAGGGGCCGGTAAGCTTTTGGACCTGGCTGGTGCTGAATGGTCTGTTCAGCGCCGATGCGACCGTCACTCTACTGGTTCGCCTGATGCGGGGTCAGCGCATCTACGAAGCACATCGATTGCATGTATATCAGCGACTGGCGCGCCGCTGGTCGTCTCACGGGCGGGTTACGGCCGCCTATATGAGTATCAATCTCATTTGGTGCCTGCCGTGGGCGATTGCAACGACCCAGTTCCCCGGCAACGCCCCGGTCCTGGCCTTGGCGGCGCTACTGCCTCTGTGCATGGTAGCCGTGGCAGCGCGGGCTGGCCAGACTGATCCGTAGCGGAAGTGATGCCCAGCTCTCAGTGTTCGACATCAACGAGCTCGAATGTTGGCTACCGTACAGTGTCGCGCGTCGACAGCGGTGAAGGTTCATCAGGATGCTGTCAACCGGCGAACAGATGGAACGTTCAGCACAGGTCTATCTCAGAATCAGGCGGCTTGCTCTACATGGTTTTCGCCCGAAAGTCACGCTGTAGGACTTACGCAGGCAAGACAATGAGGCTTTGGTTACTATCGACATTACAGCGGTTTGTGTAGGGTTTTGAGTTCAGCGGCGGCCGCGCGCAGGCCGAAAGCATCCGGGATGCCCGTGAGGGGCGTAAAACCGCGTTCAGGAGTGAATCCGAATAACAATGGATAAGACCGCGCCCAATAGAATGTCATCCGTCACCGGTTCCCTCATCGCGCTACCGCGCCGTGCGAAACAGCTGATTATGGTGGCCGCGGATTCGACTATGTTGCCGCTGTGCCTGTGGGCGGCGCTGACACTGAAGCTGGACAGGTTGGCGGTCGATATTGAGGCCTCGAGCGCGGTATTCGTGGGTGCGGTCGCCGCCGCCGTCGTCACGTTCTGGATTCTGGGTCTGTATCGTTCGGTGATTCGCTTCATGGGGCCCCAAGCCATGGGGGCGGTGATCATTGGCGTCACGGTATCGGCTGCGTCCGCAGGCCTGACAGCACAGGTCCGGGCTATCCCCGGAATATCGTTTTCGGTGCTCGCAATTTATTGGGTGTGGGCCCTCATGTACGTCGCCGGCAGCCGCTGGGTGGTGCGCTCCACGTTTACACACGTCTTCAAAGGCAGCGCCGCCAAGCGCGTCGTAATCTACGGCGCCGGCGTGGCCGGCGCGAAGCTTTGCTCGGTGCTGCTGGGCGGTCCGGATTTCGTGCCGGTCGCCTTTGTCGACGACAATCTGTCCGTGCGCGGAAGCCGAATCAACGGCATTCGTGTTTACAACTCCGGCGAGCTTCCCGATCTGATCGCTGAGCACGACGTAGAGCGTGTGTTGTTGGCGATGCCATCGATACAGAAGTGGCGTCGGCGAGAGATCCTGACTCGACTGGCGCCGCTGGGCGTTCACATCCAGTCATTGCCCGATCTGTCCGATATCATCGCGGGCCGAGCGCGCATTGACGAAGTCAAAGAAGTGGAGATCGCGGATCTGCTCGGTCGCGACCCCGTGCCACCCCATACCGCGCTTTTCGGCACTTGTATCCGGGGAAAATCGGTCATGGTGACCGGGGCCGGAGGTTCCATCGGCTCTGAACTATGTCGTCAGATTTTAACGCTGGTTCCACGGCGACTGGTGCTGTTCGAGACTTCCGAGTTCGCACTGTACAACATAGAACGCGAGCTGCGCGAAGTGGCGAAGAAGAACGACCTGGCGGTGGAAATCGTGCCGCTGCTC
>Ga0302324_100007589_pt1 | contig 23028 bp, 25 predicted proteins | sample Palsa_T0_1_FD_201949 | JGI IMG/M metagenome (GOLD analysis project Ga0302324, IMG submission 201949) | Peat permafrost microbial communities from Stordalen Mire near Abisko, Sweden - Palsa_T0_1 | ecosystem: Environmental > Terrestrial > Soil > Palsa > Peat permafrost | place: Sweden: Abisko...
GAGCAGGAGAACCACGACGAGAAGATCGGCGTGGACATCATCCGGCGCGCGCTCGAGGAGCCGCTCCGCCAGATCGCGGAGAACGCCGGCTTCGAGGGCTCGGTCGAAGTGAACCGGGTCAAGACGGCCAAGCGCGGTCAAGGCTTCGACGCCATGACCGGCGACCTGGTCGACATGGTGAAGGCCGGCATCGTGGAGCCGTTCAAGGTCACCCGCTCGGCGCTTCAGAACGCGGCGTCGATCGGCGCGCTGATCCTGACCACCGAGACGCTGATCGCCGACAAGCCCGAGCCCAAGAAGGACTCGGGCGGCGGCCCGCCCGGCGGCGGCATGGGCGGCTACGACATGATGTAGTCTTCGCGCCACGCGAAGACGAGATCGACAAGCGGCCTCCGGGGTTTCCCCGGGGGCCGCTTTGTCATATGGTTTCTGTGAAAAACTTGATGGACAGGCGGCGCAAGCGGCGATAAAATGGCCGCACGGGCATCAGCGACGAGCCCGCGCAGCCGGCCTTAGCCGGTGGCGCTCCTTCGATAGGAGTCGGCGGTATGGACTCGCGGCGAAACGTGCGTTCTCTCGTTTCCGGCCGGAGGTGGGCCGCCGCCGTCCTTGTGGCTTGCGTCGTCTTCTCGACCGCTCCGCCGGCGCGCGCGGATTTCACCGTCTACAGCTCGAGCGTCGGGCTAGTAGCCGACGGCGAAACCCTCTTGGTCGATACGGACACCGGACTCGGCCTGTTGGGATACGTCGGCGCGCCCTTTCAGGCACACGTCGAATACTCGATCGGCTGGGGAGTCTATCCGAGCGGCGGCGGCACGGCGCTTTCGTTTCGCAGTGCCGTCGTCAATCCGGAGTACTCTTACTTTTGCCCCGACCATGGCACGAGCTGCTTTCTGAACGGTACCGGGCTCGTGTTCGCATTCGACACGGGCGTGCTCTCCGGCGTCCCGCCAGCCGCGTTCCGGAAGCAGATAGACCCCGCGGTGCGCGACAAGGTGAACGGCGAACGTCCGTATCGCGGCACCGGCGGCTGGTTTACCGTCTTCACCACCTCGGACGGGAAGACGTGGAGCGAAGCCGACACGAACAAAAACCGGACGGTGACGATCCTCGTCGTGCCCAAGCCGGATCCCGAGAAGCAGATCCACCTGCGCTGCGCGCTCACCCCGAGCCGATTCGGCGAAGTGCTGTTGAATCTCGACTACGACATCGGCTACGTCGAGGTACTCGGCATCACCGGGAAGGTCGGCGGCATGTACCACATCGACCCAACCTCGCCGACGCTGGGTTGGGCGCGGCTGGGGGGCACGAACCTGACCACATCGGGCGTGACGTTGGATCGCACCGCGGGTGCGATGACGGTGCAGCTCTCGTATCCGATCGACGGCATCACCCAAGTAACGGGGCAGTGTATCAAACGCTCCACGACGCTCTCCTTCTAATCGGAGCGGTCGCGTGAATGCTCGCCGGCGCGTCGCCCTCGCGATCGCGTTGGGGTTCTTGACCGCCGTCGCCGTGCCGGCCGGTGCGCCGGCTTCCGAACCGGCTTGGTGGACCGCCCTCAAGCTGCGCTGTAACCTGCCATCGAATACGGCCTACAACGACTGGACGAGTCAGGGGATGCCGTGCAGGCCGACGAGCGCCGCCGCGCCTGCCGCCCCGCTCGACGATCCGGCGCTGCGCGCCCGTCTGCAGGCCGACGCCGACGACGAGGCGGCGCGACGCCGGCGTGAGGCGGACATCGCTGCCGGAGCGATTCCCGCGATCCCCGACGTCCCCGACGGGCTGCCGGCCCCGTTGCAGGAGGCATTGGCCGACCGGCGCGCCAGCTTGGTCTCGCGCAAGACGGCAGTCGGTGGCGATCAGGCCAACGCGCAGCAGCAGTGTGCGAACCTCGAGCAGGACGCGGACCGCTATCGCACGTGCACGGCCCTGGTCGCCTCCCAGTTGAGTGGCGAGGTGCAGAACCTCGACGTCGACATCGAGCAGTTCGCGAACGACGTGCATGCTGCGGCGACGACGCCGGGGGTGCGCGTCGTCGCATTGCCGCCGACGCCGGCGCCGATACGCATGACGGCCGCTTGGGCAAAACATATTGCCGCCGAGCGCGCTGAGCTCGCGGCACTCGAGGACCGTTACGCGCGCCTCGACCACGTCTATCAGATGATCCTGCGCGAGAGTGACGCACAGCGTGACAACGAGCGCGAGCACGATGCTCTGCGTGACGAGGTGACGCAAGATCTCGTCTCCGACTCGCTGGGCGGCTTGCAATCGAAGTATTTTTTGGGTGCGCTCAAGACGCGCCTGCACCTGACCCGCCACGACGTCGAAGAGCTGAAGGCGCTGTTCGGCCAGCTGCGCGATGCGGCCGACGCGTACGCCGCCTACGAGGCCGCGAAGTCGGCCAGCGCGCATCCGCACGACGACGCGGCCCTCGACCGGCTGCGCGAGAAGGCGCTCACCCTGATGAACGCGGTCACCGTCCGTGCCGCCGGTCTGGCACTCCCGCACGCGGTGAAGGAAGACGTCGAAAGGCTCATCAACCTCGAGTTCGAGCTGGTGAAGGGTGCCACCGCGCCGCCGACGGAGGGTCCGGTGCTGACGCAAGTGGCGAGCGCGCTCGACCAGATCGCCGCGATGGCCGGCGCGGTCGATCCCGAGTTCGGCGCGTTGCGCAGTGCCGGAAATGCGCTCGACGGGTTCGTGGCGTTCGCCTACGTGCAGCACGACGCGGCGGCCATCGACGCCGCGGGCTTCAGCCTCGCGCGCGCGAGAGACAGCTTGCAGCGCGACCTCTTCCGGCTCGAAGACCGCGAGGCCGCGGTCCGCCTGCGGATCGACCTCGACGTCTCCCAGGGCGCGCCGTAGGCGCGGCTCCCGGGCCACGGCTAGGCTAACGGTCCCCGGCGACCAGCGACGCCGGCCTAGCTCAGCGGCTTGTAGCCGGCCAAGGTCAGCCCGGCTTTGGTGAGCTCGATCGTGATTTCGCACTTGTCGCGCGGGCCGGCTCCCTCGAGAGCGGCCTTCTCCGCGGGCTCGCGTACGTTCACGATGCTCAGGGAGATCATCTGCCCGTCATCGAGCGTAAACAGATAGTCGTTGCGCTTGGCCTTGTGGAGAAACTTCATCTCGTCGAAGCGGGCGCGATACGTGCCGGGCTCGATGCCGGTACGGGTCCGAGGATCCGAGCGTCTCATGCGACCTACCTGACCCGCGCCGCGCCGACAACGTTGCAAAACGTCTCCGAGCGCTCGGTCGCCGAAGCGATTCAGCGCCTGAAGATCATCAGCAGGTCGTAGTAGCCATAGAAGGTTGGGATGCGCACCTCTTCGATCAGCTCGAACTCCTTTTGAAGGCGCCGGTGAAATCGCGGCGTCGCCGTCGCGCCGAACCACTCCCCCACGTACGCCAGCGTGTTGCCCTTCCACAGGTCGAGCGCGTCGTACGCCATCTCACTGGTGTCCGGCGGCCACACCAGCAGCAGCGTGCGTTTGCCGGTGCCGTGACTCAGGCGCGGCGGACCACCCCGGTCGACGTCGGTCCAGGCCTGAGCCGGCGGACCGCTATAGCGGGTGGCGTCGGACGACTCCGGGTCGACGTCGATAGCCTTCACCGAGATGCCGCGCTTTCGCAAGAGCCAGGTCCAATAGCCCGGGCCGGCACCGTATTCGACGACTCCGAAGGGCGAGTGCCGAATGATCGCATCCAGCGCTTTGACGCTCGGGATGCCGTAGGAATAGGTCTGGTTGAACATGCGGCGGTACGCGTCGTGGTTGTTGATGTCGACGTGGGTGCTGAGCAGCCACCGATGCGCGTCGGCCTCGCCGTCGGACACGTCGAACGCCGGCAGCGTGCCGGGCTGCACGCCGTCGCGAAAGCCGAATCGATAGTCGGCCTGTCGCACATCGGTAAATCCCCGGCCGGCCAAGGATCTTCTGACGATCGCTTGCCTTTCGGCGAAGCGCTCGCGTGAAGCGGTCTCCGCGGCCAGGTCGGCATAACTTCCCTTCGCTCGTTTCCGAGCGACGAAGATGTCGGCCAGCTCGCTATCCGCTCCGGCGTTCCATCTCTGCAGGCAGTCGTCGCACAGAAACCAGTCGTGTGACATCTGCAGGTTGCGGTCGTTGTCGCGAATGACGTGCCACTTGAGATCGGCGTATGCGATCACCGGCAGTCGCGAGCACACCGAGCACGGCATCAGCTGCGAGTCGATGAAGCGGTAGCCTTCGGGTCGCTCGACGACCATGATCTTGGGCGCCATCGCAGTCACGCGGTGGGGCCGCCGATCGCGGTCGTACCGAGCTCGCTGTACCGGGTGCCGCTGATTGCCATTGACCGCCCCGCTGAATCGCCGCCGCCCACACCCCTGCCATCGCCCACACCCGGCCGAGGACCAGACCTCTAACCAACAGCCCACCCGAAGCCGCTGTTCGAAGGCCTTCGTTTGTACTCTACATGACAATTCCTTGTCATGTGCTCGTAAATCCAAGGGAAGCGGCCCTCGACGGGGCGCGGCGCAGCGCTCGCCGACCAAAAGGGCCGAACGACTGGAGTAGGAACCCTTTGTGGTGTGTGGGCTCGAGGCGACGATGGTTAAGGCGGCGGAAAAGCGGTCCCGGGCGCGTGATGCGACCGGGCTGGACGACGCATATCGCGCCTTCTACGACGCGGAGTACGCGGAGTGCCTTGCGGCGCTCGAGCACGTCCCGGACGACGTCGCGCATGGCATCGAGGCGCTCCTGCTCCGGGCTCGGGCCTCGTTGCGCGCCCAGGACCTCTCGGACGCGTACGAGGCGGCTGCGCAAGCGGCGGAGCGCGCGTCGTCCCCCAGCGAGTCCGTCGTCGCCCAGAGCGTTCTCGGTGCGGTTCAGCGTGCGCGTCAGAAGCCGCGCGAGGCCGCGCAAGCCTTCGAACGCGCCGCGAAGGGGAGGAGTCAGGCCTCGTCGTCGGCACGGTCCGAGTACGCCTATCACGCCGCTGCCGCGGCTTGGGAGGACGGCGAGCTCCACGCCGCCGAGGCGCTGGTCGAGGAGGCACTCCCCGAGGCGGACGACGTGCTGCTCGCCATGCTCATTCAGCTCTTGGGTTGGATCGAGGTGCGGCGCGAACGATATGCCGCCGCGGCGGACCGGTTCGTCGAAGCGCTGGAGGCGCTCGGCCGAGCCAAGCGGGAGGACCTCCGGTTTCGCGCTCGGCTCGTGCACGGGCTGGCGGTCATCGCGAGCGAGACGATCGATCTCAAATTGGCGAAGCGGCTCGAGCCGTACCTGGCAGCGACGCGTTGGACGACGGGGATCGCACGGCAGCACTTCAACACGGTGACCGCTCAACGGTTCCTGGCCCTCTTGGAAGGCGATCTCGAGTCAGCCTGGTTTCTCTCGCGTGAGGCCGTGACGATCGCGCCGACCGCGGCGTTTCGTGCGATCGCCGAGACGAATGCCGCGGTCATCAGCGCGCTGGTCGGCGACGACTTTGCGACGCGCGCCCAGCTCGCATCGGCTTGGCGTGCTCTGCAAGACATCTCGTGGTCGCAAGCCGACGAAGAGGAACGCGTCGCCCTCACGAACTTCGCGATCGAAGCCGTACGCCTCAAACCGGCCGAAGCGCGGTCGGCGGTGACGCTCTACCGCAACATCACCGGGGCCGCCGATGCGCGCTTGGCCTTGCACGGAGACCGGCGTCTGCTCGCTTTCGAAGCGATGGCGGCGGGCCGCTTGAGCGAGGCGCTCGGGAAGTCCAAGGAGGCGGTGGCGAACTACGAGCGTTCGCGGCAGCTCTGGGTCGCACTCGATTACCGTTTGCGCGCCGCGCTCGTCGCCGGGGATCTCCTTCGGCTGACCGGTGACGAGCGCTACTCGCACGACATCAGCGTCGCGCTCGCACGCGCGCCGAAGGCGTGGTTCCGCGACGCCGCCGGAGGCTCCGTGTCGTCACCCGTCCTCTCGCAGCTCACGCGAGCGGAACGCGTCGTGCTGCGTCACCTGCTCGGGGGCGAGAATATCGCGGCGATCGCGACGGCTCTCGGGCGGAGTCCGTACACCGTTCACAATCACACGCGCCGGATCTTCAGCGCCTTCAAGGTACGTACGCGGGCGGCGCTGTTCGTGCGCTGCGCCGAGGAGCGCATCAGCGCCGATTCGATCGGCTAAGGGCGCCGGCGACCCGTCCGCCGGCGACCTGGTGGTGGTTAGCCGGGTCCGCCGCCGCTGATCGAGTTCGGCGTCGAGGTCGCGGCCGGAACCGGGTGGACCGTGAGCATGCCCGGTGCGCGGGCGCTGATCGACGCGTGCGTCGCCGAGAGTGCGCTCAACGCGAGCAACAGGGCGATGAGAAGGGTAGTCATTCGAGGCCTTCCTTGCAAGCTGTCGGAGGTCAAAGCGCCTCAGACAGCCGCCGGATAGACCGCGCGTTCTAGTTATCCATTGTCATAATGGCATAGTGTGATATGGCGACGTTTTGTTATCCAAACGTCAAGGTGGCTCCCCATCGGTACCTATCGTGGGGAGAGCAAGCATGGGGCCGACGGACGATGTGGAAGTGACGGCGCACGGTGATATCGCGTGGTTTTCTCGGACGTCGGCGACCGGCCGAGGTCGCGAATCGTCTCCCGCCGGGACAGTACCTCGTCACGGACTTCCCGGTGCTCTCGGCCGGACCGACGCCGCGCACGCCGCTCGATCGCTGGTCGTTCACGCTCGAGATCGCGCCGTCGCCGGTGGTCTGGACGTGGGAGCAGTTTCTCGCGCTACCGAGTCAGATCTTCACCGTCGACATCAGCTGCGTCACCAAGTGGACGAAGCTCGACACCAAGTGGCGCGGCGTCTCCGTCGACACGCTCTTGCAGAACGTCCAGCTCGACCCGGGCGCGCGCTATGTCACGGCCTTCAGCGACGGCGGGTACACCACGAACGTCCCGCTCGCCGAGCTGGTGAACGGACAGGCCTTCGTCGCCTACGAGTTCGACGACAAGCCGCTGGCGCCCGAGCACGGCGGCCCGGCGCGCCTGGTCGTGCCGCATCTCTATTTCTGGAAGAGCGCCAAGTGGGTGCGGGGCTTGCGCTTCATGGACCACGACCAGGCGGGCTTCTGGGAGTCGCTCGGCTATAACATGCACGGCGATCCCTGGAAGGAAGAGCGGTACAGCGGAGACTGATCGTGCAGCCCGCGCTGGAATGGCAGATCGGTGAGGTCACCGGGATTCGCATCGAGACGCCGCAGACCAAGACGTTGACGCTCGCGCTTCCCGCCTGGATGGCGCACCGGCCGGGGCAGCACTACGACGTGCGGCTCACGGCGCCGGACGGCTACCAAACCGAACGCAGCTACTCGGCGGCCTCCGAGCCCGAGCGCGTCGGCGAGCTGGATATGACCGTCGAGCGGATCGACGACGGTGAGGTCTCACCGTATCTGGATGACGTCCTGATGGTCGGCGACCGGCTCGAGGTGCGCGGGCCGATCGGCGGATACTTCGTGTGGGACGTCTCGCTGGGTGGGCCCTTGCTGCTCATCGGCGGCGGCTCCGGTGTCGTTCCGCTGATGGCGATGCTGCGCCATCGCGCGGCTCAGCGGTCCTCGATTCCGACCCGGCTGCTGTACAGCAGCCGCAGCGCCGACGAGGTCATCTACCGAACCGAACTCGACGGGCTGCCACGCGGCGACGGAGCGCTGGAGATCTTCTTCACCTACACGCGCCGCCCGCCGCCGGGTTGGACCGGGTATCAGCGCCGCATCGATCCGGCGATGTTGGAGGAGGTCATGCGACCGCTGGGAGCAGGTGTTCTCGTGTATGTGTGCGGACCGACCCTTTTGGTGGAGGCGGTGTCGAACGCGCTGGTCGCGATGGGGCTGCCGGCCGAGCGCGTCCGGACCGAGCGCTTCGGCCCGACGGGAGGGTGAGGACGTGAAGATGGACGACGACCAGGCCGACGTGACGACGGCCCTGATGGTCGATGGGAACGCCGTCGGCGGCCAGCTGGAGCAGATCTTCGGTCGCGACATGACGATGGCCGTCGCACGCTGTGCCGGCTGTGCGACCGAGGCCGAGCTGGGCGCCCTGATGGCCTTTACGCGCGGACCGGGGGTGGTGCTGCGCTGCCCGACCTGTCAGGCCGCGATCGCCCGGATCGTGGAGACGACCAGCGCGATCTATCTCGACGCCCGCGGCGCCGCCTACGTCCGGATGGGAACACGGTCGTAGGGACACAAAACGATCTCGCCAGCTTGATGAGGGCGTTGTCATGCAACTCGGGATGATCGGCCTCGGCCGCATGGGTGCCAACATGGTCCGCCGCTTGATGAAGGGCGGCCACCAGTGCGTCGTCTACGCGCGCCGGCCCGAGGTCGTCAACGAACTGATCGGCGAGGGCGCCTCCGGCACGACCGTGCTGGCCGACTTCGTCCGGCAACTCGCCAAGCCGCGCGCGATCTGGCTGATGCTGCCGGCCGCGACCGTCGACACGTTCATCGCCGAGCTCGGGCCGCTGCTCGAGAGCGGCGACATCATGATCGACGGAGGGAACTCGTACTACATCGACGACATCCGGCGCGCGCACGAGTTGAGCGCGAAGGGCATCGAGTACGTCGACGTCGGGACGAGCGGTGGCGTGTGGGGGCTCGAGCGCGGCTACTGTCTGATGATCGGCGGCTCCGACGGGGCAGTCAGTCACCTCGATCCGATCTTTCGGACCCTCGCGCCAGGGATCGGCGCGATCACGCGGACGCCGGGCCGCCCGGCGAACCGCGGGACGGCCGAGTACGGCTACCTGCACTGCGGGCCCAACGGCGCAGGCCACTTCGTGAAGATGGTCCACAACGGGATCGAATACGGGATCATGGCGTCCTACGCCGAGGGTCTGGGGATTCTGCGCTCGGCCAACGTGGGCAAGCAGACTCAGGCTGCCGATGCCGAGACGACGCCGCTGCGCGATCCCGAACACTACCAGTACGACGTCGATTTGAGCGAGGTCACCGAGGTCTGGCGGCGCGGCAGCGTCGTCGCGTCGTGGTTGCTCGACCTGACCGCGTCGGCGCTCATCAAGGATCCCCAGCTCAGCGCCTTCGCCGGCCGCGTCTCCGACTCGGGCGAAGGACGCTGGACGATCAAGGCCGCCATCGACGAGGCCGTGCCCGCGCCGGTGTTGACCAATGCGCTCTACGCGCGCTTCAGCTCGCGCGGGGAGGCGGAGTTTCAGAACAAGCTGCTCTCAGCGATGCGATTCGAGTTCGGCGGCCACGTCGAGACGGGCGCAACGTAACGGACTGACGGCGACGGCAGAGCGATGAGGGCTTGAGGTTCGGATGCGACTAGTCGTTGGTTGGGATGGATCTGGCCATGCGTTGGCTGCCCTGGCGGGGCTCGTCGGGCTCTTTCGCCCGAGGGCCGTCGAGCATGTCGAGGTCGTGCTGCACGTTTGGCCGGAGCTCGACATACCACGCTGGGCCGACATTGAGGAGCAAGGGTTCATCTCCGACGACCTCCATCAAGCGGCCGCGCAGGTCGCAGCGGATGAGCTTTCGCGACTGGCCGCCGTTTTGAAGCCGCTGGCCGAGAGCGTCGCGACGCGGACTGCAGTCGGCGACGTCGTCGAGATTCTTCTCGCTGCCGTCGAGCAGAGCCGAGCTGACATGATCCTCATCGTTGCCGGAGCGCACGATCCGAGCGGGCAAATCGAAGCGATTCTTTCACGACTCGTCCGGAGTTCCACCGTGCCCACCCTTGTTGTCCGGTCGGCGGCTGCAGCGGGTTCGTAGCGCGGCAAAGGGGGCAAAGGAACAATACACATGAAATTCACTGCCACCGTTCCCGCCGTGCGCTCGGACGGTCCCGCTTTCGCGGAGACCGGAATCGCCATGACCGCAGGCGCCAAACTTGTCAGCCGGGCCGACGCGATAACGGCCTATAGCGTGCTTCGCTTGGGCTTCGGATTTGCGATTTTCATGCACGGCTTAGCGCGGTTTCTGGGTGGCATCAACGGCTACGCGCTACCGACGATCGCGGGCTTCAACGAGGTGCCCCTGTTGCCGCATCTGCTCGTCGTGTTTTCGGTCTACGCGATTCCCTGCGCCGAGGTAGCCCTCGGCGCGCTGATCCTGCTCGGGCTCTATACCCGAGCCGGGCTTCTGGGAACGGCCGCTTTGCTGGTCGTGCTGCTTTTCGGAACGTCGATGGAGCAGAGCTGGGTCACCCTCGCCTTCCAACTGGTCTACGTGCTGATGGTCTCGATCTTGCTCCTCGGTGCGGGTCTGAACGCGCTGTCTTTGGATACGCTGCTCGAGCAGAGCAAAAGAGCCACAGCGATTAGGTAACGACGGGCGGTGCGACCTCGCTCAGGCGATCGAGCACCTGGCGCATCGCGTTGACGAACGCCGCGGCGCTGCCTTCCACGAAGATCGGCTCGGGTGGCTCGGGCGCCGGCGCCGATGGGTCCGGCCAGGCGGCGTCGTGGTCGATCGTGCCCGACAATCGTTCGATCGCTTCGATCACGCCGTTGACGGTCGCCGCGGCCGCCGGATCGCGCGGTGCGCAGGCGCCGTTGCGCGCGTAGTACGCGCACAGCTCGATGGCGCGCAGCCAGCGCCGAGCGAAGAGCGACGAACCCGCGAACGTCGGCCCGGAACGCAGCGGCCGAACGCGCTCGCGCAGACGCCGGACGGCCGCGTCGAACCGCCGGCTCGCCGGCTGCGCTTGCTCGGGCGGGGCGGTCGCGATGCTGCCGATGCCGTCGCGCAGCGCTCCGAGCGCTGCTTTGACATCGGCGCGGAAAAGAGTGCGCGTCGAGGTCGGGAGGATCACGAAGGCGGCGAGTCCCCCGCACACGACGCCGGTGAGGACTTCGAGCAGCCGCGTGACCAAGACCGCCTCGGTGAATCGGCCGAGCAGCTCGTAGATCATCACCAGGCACAGCGTCACGAAGAACCAGGCGACACCCAGACCCACGCGCAGGAAATAAGCGGCGCACAGCAGGCCCAGCAAGAGCAGCGCACTCTCGCGAACGACGTCGTGCTGCACCATCAGACCGACGGCGGTGCCCGCGGCGACGCCCAGGACCGTACCGAGAAAAGCCGCCCATGCGCGAGTCAGTGTCTCGCCGGCCGACGTCGTCCCGGAGTAGATGACGAAGGTGGCGAGGACCGCCCAGTACCACCGCTGCGGGGAGATGTGCTCGCCGAGCACGATCGCGAGGCCGGCGGCGATGGTGACCTGGATCGCTTGCCGCGTCGAGGGACGTAGCCGGTACGCGACCGCAGCCCCGCTCTTCTTCGCCTCTGCGACGATGGCGTCGCGCTGCGGGTTCGGCCCGTCAGGAATGCCGGCTTCGGACGTCGCGACGTGGCGAACTTCCTCGAGCTGAGTAGCCATCGCCAGTTCCGTCATGGCTCGCTGCCGAGGATCCGGATCGAGACCGAGGTGCACCACGATCCAATTCTCGACGGCGACCTCGGTTCGGAAGATCAGATCGTCGAGGGTGCCGGCGACGACGCCCTGCTCCTGGACGGCGAGCATCGTCTCGTTCACGCGCGCGATGTTCATGACGACCCGCGCGGAGCCGTCCTCGGTCGACAAATCGGAGCGCTCGGGCCCCTCGAGGATCAATCGCAACTGCGCGCGGACGGCTTCGAGCACCCAATACAACGAGCCGCGCCGGTGAACGGGCACGAAGACGAAGCGCATCGTGAACGTCGACGCCGTCCCGAGGATCACCGCTCCGGCGAGCGAGGGCAGCTGCGGCAGTTGCGCCTCCACGAACAGCCCGAAAAAGTAGGCGAACGTCGCGGCGATGCCGAGCGCCAACCAGCGCGGTCCGTAGCGCCGAACGTAGATGCTGACGTACAGCACCAGCAAGAACACGACGTCCTCGCCGACGGGGCTGCCCATCGTCGCGCTGGCCAGCGCGAGACCGGCGATGGCCGGCAGCGGGACGAGAGCGGTCGTCAAACGCTGGTCGGCGAGCGTGACGTCGCTGACCGCGATACCGCTGATCCAGCTCGCGATCGCGCCGACCAACACGACGACCTGCGCACCGCCGTAGCGAGTGGTGAACGCCAGCAGGACGGCAGTCGTCAAGGCGACGGCCACGGTCGTCCGCCCTGCCGCGTCGAGCCGCACGAGACCGGGATCCGCGATGAGCAGTCGATCCCGGATCCGGCCGCCGAATGCCGCTAGGGGCGCCATATCTCCCCGAGTTGCCCGCGAGGCCCTACCGGCTCCTCCGGGGAGATTGGCGCCGGAGTCGATCCCTAGTTTGCGTTCAGGAACAAGAACGAATAGTCGGACGCGGGGTCACCGGCGGCCGCGGCCCCGAGCGCCTTCGAGCGCGGCCGGTGGGGGTAGATCGGGATCAGGTTCGTGCCGGGTGTCGTGCTGAGCTTGAGTGCGTTGAGCTTGAACGCGCGGCTCGTATCGGTCGCTGCGATCGCCGCCGACGAATGGCAGTCGATACAGGAGCGAGTGGGGGGCTTCTGGTTGATCTGCATGTACGTCTCGATCACCGCGTTCGCGACCGGTGACTCGGCCGACGGGACCATCCCGTCGACGGAGAGCGGTACCGTCGCGCCCGGAGCGGGTGGATTGGCCTTTGTCGGCCATTGGACGTGCACGAGCTCGTAGTTCTTGAAGACCGAGGGATTGTTCCCGATCAGTGCGACGAGCTTCTCGGTCGCGTCCCGTTGTTGTGGCGCGATCGGCACCGCGCGCGCGACCTGGATCGGCACGTCGTACGGCGTGCAGCCGGGTGAGGGCGTCGCAGGCGGGTTCGGGCACTTTCGCGGCTTGACGTTCGCGGCCGGACTCGACGTCCCGTTGTTGAACGTCCAGGTTCCGCCCGGCGGCTTCGCGGCGTCCGGTGCGTTCCGCACGTGCTCGAACGTCGCCCACAGCAGTTGATCGGCGCCCGGTTTGCCCGGAACTTTGCGCACGATGTGGATCCCGACGAGCCCGACGGTCTGATCGCGCCGTACCGGCTGGTTCGGATATTGAAGGTCGGCCCGGGTGATCAAGAACTGCGAGAGAACCTCCGGCGGCGCCCCGGTCAAGTCGAGCCACGCCGCCTTGATCTGGATCGCGCCGATCTCCATCCCGTATCGCTGCGCGTTCCCTTGGCAGTCGACGTCGGTCAGGCCGGATCCGGGGGCGGCACCGCCGTTGCCGTGCGGGAGCCGTAAGCCCCCTGGTAGCTTGACGCATCGTGTCTGCGCGGCGGCGCTCTGCAGATGGTTGACCGGATCGTAGATGTAGTCGCGCAGATCGGGGTTGGCGCGAACGTCGTAAAACACGAGCCGTTTGTTTTGCCCGGTCAGCCATCCCCCGCCGACCTGTTGGATCGATTGCACGTCAAACAGATCGTGCGGCGAGAACTCGTTCAGCGCCGTTAAGAACAGATGACCGCTGCGCGCCCCTTGCGGAGCGCTTTGCGGAAAGAGCGCCGAGCGCGCGTAGTAGCTTTCCCAGACCGTCGTCGGCGCCGCGGCCGGATCGGTCACCGGCTTTCCGAACGCCGCCGGCGGTACCGATGGGTCGGGAACGCGCAGCTTCGGATTCGTCTCCCAGCCCGGCTTCACGCGCCAGTTGAGATAGACGAAGGACTGCCAGGCCAGGCAGTCCGCGACTGCTTGCCCGTCGACGCCGGGCGGTACGTTGAACTGACCTGGTATCACGGGCTCGATCGCAAGATGGCCCAGACACATCGTGTTTTCGGCCAGCGCACGTTCCACGGATCCGCGGAAGAGGTTGCTGCTCGCGCAGACGGCGGCGACGACGATCGCCGCGACAATTGCAATGGAACGTCGCACGCCCGTTGCGTCCGCTCCGCTCATGGTTTCGTGCCGATCGCCTTGCCGGTCTGAATCCAGCAGCCGAAGGTGTCGATCCAGTCCTGGGGCCACGGGTTGTCGCACGGCATCGAGCCGTCCTCGAGCCGGCTGTAGATGTCGTCGGCGCGGTTGACGACGTCGTTCGGGTCGTCGAGCTTGATGCCGTGTCGTTTCATGTCCCGAATATCGGGGACGTCGCGGAACTTCGGCCGGATGTCCTTCCAGTAGGTCAGCCCCGGCGGACAGTTCTTCAGCACTTTGCTCACGATTACACCTCCAATCGAAAAGCCGCAGCTCAGGGCTGCCGCGCGGCCGCTTCTATTTTTGGCTGCTTGCCCCCTCCACGAGCCCGAGCGCATCGATTTGCGCGTCGAGGCAAGCCCGAACCAGCGCCAGCTCCTTCGGCCCGACGGTCGACCACTGCATGGCGCGCAACGTGATGCTGCGACCGGACTGGAACGCTAAGAGGCCGGAGAGGAGGAGCAGTGCTTGAATGCGTGCGGCTCGATCCACTTTTGGGACGCGGCGAATGCGCGCGATCAATCGCGCCGTGAGCTCGACCCCGGGTCGCCCGTCTCGTAGAGAATCTCGAACGCCGGACCCGGGTCACGCAGTCTACGCGGACGGCGACGCGCGCTATGTAGTGACCTTCGAACGCGAGCGCACGATCTTGCGTCAGGTCATCGCCGATAAATTACCGCTGCCCAAGCGAATCCTGGCCAAACTCGCCGGCGTCGACTCCGCCTACCTTCGCTTCAGCGGCCGGGCGACGGTGGAGAAGTTCGAAGGCGACAACCTCATCGAGAGCTTCTCCGATCCCGCGCTCTGGGAGCTGATGTACTTAGGCCACGCCCGGCCGCCAAGCGCGTAAAGGTCGGCCATGGAGACCCTCATGGACATGCTGGGGACGGCGGCTTCAGGACTGGCGATGCTCGAGGGTGCAAACGGTATGCCGGCCATGCCGCCAACCGGTTTGATCAACGATTACGTCACCGGCTACATGGGGGCCGCGGGAGCCACGGCGGCGCTTTTGAAGCGCGCCAGAGAGGGTGGCAGCTATCACGTGACCGTGAGCTTGGCTCGCTGCGCGATGTGGTATCAAAGCCTGGGTCTCGTCCCGGCTGCCGAACGCGCCTTCGCGACGAATTTCAATCAGCGCATCTGGAACTTGTCCGATGAGGACAAGGCGAGAATCGTCCCTGAACTCAAGTCGAGGCTGGTCGAGCCGGCGGCGCTCATTCGTGACACGGCGTTGGGGAAGGTGCGGCGTCTCGCCCCCGCCGTCACCTATGCAGCGACGCCCGCCACGTGGAACGATCCCATCCTGGTACCCAGAGGCTCGTCTGCGCCCGCCTGGCGCACATGACCGTTCGAGCGGAGGAACGGCTTGGTGCCCTGGATAAGCGCCAGCCAACCTTGCTGTAGGAGAGCTTGCATGGGGTGGCTTGCTCGGCGCCTCGCGGTCACGCGAGGCCTCGCCTTCGTCCTCGCTGCGGTGCTGGTCGGCTCGGCCGGCGACGCGGTCCTCGCACAGTCGAGGGCCGCGCCGCGCGCAGCGCTCCGCCTGAGCGCCGCGGCGGCGAATTGGGCGATTGCGGGCACCTGGGTGTACCGCAGCTACCTCGACCGTCCCGACGTGATGGTCGGCAACGACGCGCAGACGGCGCTCTCGCTCCTGTTCGGCGAGGGGACGATGACGCTGCGGACGACGCCGGGCCGCGTGAGCGGAACGTTCGACATGGGCGGCGGCTACGTGCTCGACCTCAGCGGCACCGTCACCACCGTAAACGGCCGGACGTTCGTGCACATGAAAGGCCCCGGTCGCGCGGGCACGCCGACGGCCGGCTGGGAGTATGACTACGACGGCGTCCTGACGGAGCGGTGGCCGACGGGTGTCAACCAGATTCCGGCGATCGTCGGCACCGTGCTGCGCGCCAAGCCGCACGGTGCGTGCTGCCCGGCCGGCGTCACCGCGTCGTTCATCTCGGTCAAAAAGCCGTGAGCGTCAGCGCGCTGCGGCGCGCGCGGCCAGCGCGGCGAACTCCTCGCGCCCGAAGGCGGTTCCGGCGATCCCCCAGCCGCCCTCGGCGCCCTCGGTGAGCAGCACCCAGGTGCGCTGGGCCTGGCTCGGATCGCCGGCGTGCTTGGCGACGATCGCGGTCGCGTCGGCGACCAACTGACGCTGTCCCTCGCGGTTCAGCACGCCGGGCGGCGTGAGCACTTGGACGCGCACCGTCCGCGCGCTCCCGCTTGCGGCGGTGTTGACCGCGCTCGCGGGCATGCGATGGATGTACGCGCCGGTGTTGTTCAGGTGCGTGGGCCCCGGCTGCGTGACGCCTTCGGCGCGCAGCAGCGCGGCGGTCAGCTCCTCGGCGAGCGGCCGGTCGGCGTCGGCGGGGAACAGGTCGGCTGAGGCATAGACGTCGATCATCGGCATGGCGGGGCCCCTTCGTGGACTATGACGGGTTGCATAGACGATAGGCTATGACGGCTGGCATAGTCAAGAGGGAGGCGATGGCTGGTCCAGTCCGGTCGAAGATGATCGCAGGCGCGATGGAGCTGCTGGCCCGGCGCGGCCTGCAGGCGACCTCGTTCTCAGGGGTGCTGGCCCGAACCGGGGCGCCGCGTGGCTCCGTCTACCACCACTTCCCCGACGGGAAGGATCAACTCGTCGCCGCGGCGCTCGACCGCGCGAGCGCCCTCGCGCTGGCCTTCCTCGAGCACGAATCGAAAGCCGATCCCGTGCGCCTGACGCAGCGCTTCTTCGCGATGTGGCGCGGCGTGCTCGAACGCTCGGAGCTCAGCGCCGGTTGCGCGGTGCTGGCGGTCGCCGTCGCCACCGACTCCGGCGCGCTGCTCGACCATACCGCGACGATCTTCCGTGGCTGGCGCGAACATCTCGCGTCGCTGCTCGTGCGCGGCGGCGTCCCGGCGGCCGAGGCGGCGCGCTTCGCGACGACGCTGATCGCCTCGGCCGAGGGCGCCGTCGTGCTCAGCCGCGCCGAGCGCAGTCTCGAGCCGCTCGACCTGGTCGCCGCCGAGCTCGTCGCGCAGGCGCGCCGCCTGCAGGACAGGCCGAAAGGGGTGCCATGAGCGCCTTACCGCCAAACGACGACAAATCCGTCCTCCTCGTCTGGTCGGACGTCGTCTGTCCGTTCTGTTATCTCGGCTCGGTCTGGATCCAGGAGGCGGCGGAGAAGCTCGGCGTTCGCACGCGGTGGCTGCCGTTCGAGCTCCATCCGGAGGTGTCGCCGAACGGAGCCGACAAGCCGTTTTCGGATGCGGACTGGCCGATGGTTCGCGCGCGGCTCCTCGAGTTGGCGAAGCACGTCGGCCTACCGATCGATCCGCCGCGGCGCAACGCCAACTCGCGACTCGCGCTCGAGACGATGGAACTCGTGCGTTCCCGCACCGGTGACGACGCGGCGGCAAGCTTTCACCACGCCGTGTCGCGCGCGTTCTTCGTCGACGGAGCGAACGTCGCGGATCCGGAGCTGATCGCGGCCGAAGCCGCGCCCTTCGGCATCGCAAAAGACGACGTCGAGTCCGCCTGGCAACGCCACGCGTTCGCACCTGCCGTGGATACGTCGATCGCGGCATCGCGCGCAGCCGGCGTGCGGGGGGTGCCTGCGTACGGCTGGCCGGGCCGGCGTGCGATCAGCGGCATGATGGAGCCGGAGCAGATCATTCGCGCCCTTGCATGAAAGGACGCTACGCGCGGACGAGCGCGCCGGCCGGAAGCTGCGACTCCAGCATGCCCTCGAACAGCTCCGCGTTGCGCACGGCCTGTCCGCGTGCATGGTTGTTGAAGAAGGCGAGGACCTCACGCACGTCCGGATTCGCCGAGATGTCGACGATCCGCTGAGCCCAAGGCTCCAGCTCCGCAGGTGGGTACTCGTAGTCGTAGCGCGTCTCGTTCGTCCCGCGCCACCACGTCGCGTAGTTGCGACCGTGGAAGCGCACGTACGAGAAGTCCGCCGTCACGTCGGCGCCGGGCCGGGGCAGGTCCTTGAACTGTGGCTCGTCGACGTTGACGATCGCTATCTGCAGCTCGCGCAACAGCGCCAGCGTTTCGTTCGACTGCCACTCGCGGTGCCGGAACTCCGCCGCCAGGCGCAGGTCCGGCAATGCGCGCCGCAGCGCGGCAAGGTGATCGCGCGCCGCCTCGTTCGCGCGGAACGAGGTGGGGAACTGCGCCAGCGCAACGGCGAAGCGACCGGCTTCGAGCAGCGGGTCCAGCGCGCGGCGAAAGGCCTCGACATCGAGGTGGATGCTACCGCGCGCTTCGGCGGGGAGATGGGTAGCCGCGCCCGGTAGCTTGGCGCAGAACCGGAACGTCGCCGGCGTCCGCGCCGCCATCGCCGCGAACGTCGCGGCCGGTGGGATGCGGTAGTAGGTGACGTCCAGCTCGACGATTGGGAAGCGCTCCGCGTACAGCTCGAGCATCGCGGCCGACTTCGTACCCTTCGGATAGACCGGACCGATCCAGTCCCGATACGAGAAGCCGCACGTACCGATGGCGACCCTCGTCTTGATCTCCCCCTGCAGCTTCGCCATGTGCGGCGTGAGCTTCGACACGAAGCCCGGTTTGCTTTGGGGTTGCAATCCGCCGCTGGGGATTCCATGATGCTTCCATGACGGACGAGAAGGTCGCGATCGTCACCGGCGCATCGCGGGGAATCGGTGCTGCACTCGTGTCGGCCTACGCTGAGGCGGGCTACGCCGTGGTCGCGAACGCGCGCGCGAGCGCTCCCACCACAACCCCCACGGTCGTCGCCGTCGCCGGCGCCGTCGGCGATCCCGCGACGGCCGAGCGCGTTGTGGACGAAGCGGTCCGGCGGTTCGGCCGCCTCGACTCCCTCATCAATGACGCCGGGATCTATCTCTCGAAGCCGTTCACGGACTACACGCAAGCGGACTACGACACGCTGCTATCGACGAACATCGCCGGCTTCTTCCATCTCACGCAGCGCGCGCTGCGCGTGATGGAGAAACAAGGGTGGGGTCACGTTCTCACCATCACCGCGACGATCGCCGAACAGCCGGTCGAGGGCGTCCCCACCGGCCTGGCGTCGTTGACCAAAGGCGGCCTGAACGCGGCGACAAAGGCGCTCGCGATCGAATACGCGGCGCGCGGGATTCGGGTCAACGCCGTCTCACCCGGCGTGATCGACACCTCGACCGACGCAACGCCGAGTGCACCCGGTGCCGTACCCCGAATCGGCCATGCCCGCGACGTGGCGGCCGCCGTCCTCTACCTCGAAGGCGCACCCTTCGTGACGGGCGAGATCTTGCACGTCGACGGCGGACGGAGCGCGGGCTGCTGGAGCCCGTAATACGTCGTAAGTTCTCGGTCGGGACAAGGAGGCGGCGAGCGTTGTGGCCGTACATAAGCCGCAACAACATTCCTTCACGAAAGGCCAGGGAGTGAGAGATTTCCTGACACCGCTGCGCACGGTCGGTTTGCTTACGGCCGCGGGCCTTCTTTTGGCGAGCTGTGGCCTCGGCGGCGGCACCACGGCCGGCCCGAGGCCGTTCGTTTCCGGCAGTTCATTGGTAATACCGACGGACAAAGGGTCCGTCGAGGGTACGTCGGGGGCCGGCGTGCGCAAATTCTTCGCGATTCCGTATGCCGCGCCGCCGGTCGGGTCGCTGCGGTTCGCGCCACCGGCCCTGCACGCGAAGTTCTCGGGGGGATTTTTCAACGCGACCGAGCCCGGGAATATCTGCCCGCAGCCGGGATCGACCGCGCCGCTGGTGCAGAGCGAGGATTGCCTCAATCTGAACGTCACGACGCCATTCCCCGCCGGAACCGGATTGCCGGTGATGGTGTGGATCCACGGCGGTTCGTTCACGAGCGGCGCGGGCGTCGAGTACGACCCCACGCAGCTGGTAACGGTCGGCGACATCATCGTGGTGACCATTAACTATCGTTTGGGAATCTTGGGCTGGCTCGGGAGCGCCGCGCTCGACAACGGCACGGGCAACACCGGGAACTACGGCATCGAAGATCAGGTTGCCGCGCTTGGCTGGGTCCAGCGCAACATCGCGCAGTTCGGCGGAAATCCAAGCAATGTCACGATCGCGGGTGAATCTGCAGGCGCGATCAGCGTCGCGCAACTCCTCGCCGTCCCGAAGGCGAACGGGCTCTTCGGGCGCGCGATTCTCGAGAGCGGTCCACCGGCCGCGCCGACGAATCCGGTTTCGCTCGCGGAGACGGAGGTCGGTCCGCTGGTGACGTCGGGACTGGGATGCACCGGCACGAATGCGCAGATCGTCGCCTGTCTGCAGAACCCATCGAATACGTTCGCGAAAATCCTGGCCGTGCAAGCTACGTTGCCGGCCTTCGACATCGGGCCGACCATCGGCGCCGACATCACCTCGCAACCGCGCACGCAGCTCGGGAAAATTCCGTTGCTCGACGGCGGGAACGAGCTCGAACTCGCGACGTTCCTCGAAGGCTTCGACGTTGCCTTACCGACGGCGCTCTATCCAGGGCAGAGTATCACGGAAACCCAATACACGAACGATCTCGGCGTGCTGTACGGCTCGGCCGCGTTCGCGGATGCCATCGCCGCCGAATATCCGCTCACCAGCTACCCCGACGGCTTCACCGCCGTCTCGCAAGTGATGACCGACTATAACGTCCCACTTCAAGTCCTCACGCTGTGTGAAGACGTGACGAGCTGGAACGTTCAGGCGGCCGCGGGCGGGGCGCCGGCGTACGCGTACGAGTTCGACGATCCAAACGCTCCGGCGATCGAGCCTGGCCTGCCGCGCGGTCCCGACCACGGGAGCGAACTCATCTACCTCTGGCCCGCATTGGAGATCGGCGGTGGGCAGCCGCTCTTGCCGGCGTCGCAGCCAATTGCGACCGCGATGCAGGCGTACTGGACCAACTTCGTGCGCACCGGAAATCCAAACGGAAACGGCCTGCCGACCTGGCCCGTCTATACCACACCAACGAGCGCCTTGCAGCTCGCGCCGACCATCCAGACGGGTGTCGACGTGAACCTCGAACACAAGTGCCCCTTCTGGAATAGCTTCGGGCTCGCAACGAGCATGGCGCGGCACCCTGCCTGGAAGGGCACCGCGAGGTTCTATCCGCGGTAATCCGCTTCGATCCGAGGCACGAAAGAGCGGTGACTTGCGAATGCAGGTCACCGCTTCTTTTCTTCAGGGTTCAGCGTTGCGTGGCGCACAGCAGCGACGCAATTGACTGAATATCGGCGACGACGCGGATCGCACCACAGCGATCGGTACGATAGACGGGTACGCCACCGGCTGCAAGGCGATCGAGTGTCTCCGGTGTATGGATGGCCGAAGCTGTTATGTCGACCGACGGAGATCAATGCGTCGTGCGGGCGAACGGCGGCGAGGAACGCCGTCGTGCTCGCCCATGGTGATCCGTGATGTCTGCGAACGCCTCCCCGCGCGCACCGCACGAACCGGGACGCGGCGCTTGGCGTACGGAATCGCCCGCTCACTTGTGCTGGGTGAAATCGCTCGTTTAGCTAGCGGGCGAGCCTTAGGAATGCCCTCGCTGCTCGGCGAAGGGACCAACCTGGCCTGACGGATCCGGTGAGGGTGTACCATGGACCGACTCGACATTTCTTCCGCGCAGAGCGTGTGCAGCGCGCCTCACGCTCAGCTCGAAATCCGTGGCGCCGCGGCCTATCGGTCGCGGTTCTCGCAGCTCTGGACCACCGCGGTGACCGTCGCGGTCGTCGCCTTGGGCGCGCCCGCGTCTTCCGCCACGCTGCCCGCGTATACCGGCGATGGCGGAGTTCCGCCGTTCTACGTTTGGGGATCATCGGTCGCGCAGGCGCCGGGAACGATGCTAAGGCACGAGGCATTGCCGGCGAACTTGGCGCTGGAAGACGCCGCTTCGTCCGAACGCATCTTGTACATCTCGACGGACGGCGTCGGCGGATCGCTCAAGACGGCCGTCTCGGGCACGGTCTATACACCGAAGGGATCGCCGCCCGATGGCGGCTGGCCGGTCGTCGCATGGGCGCATGGAACGGTCGGAATCGCCGACGTGTGCGCGCCGTCGTTCCGCGGGTGGTTGCGGCGCGATCGCGCCTACCTGAACTCCTGGCTCGCCGCCGGGTACGCCGTGGTTGCGTCGGACTATCAAGGGCTCGGAACGCCGGGTGTCCATCCGTACATGCTCTCGCGGCCGGAAGCCTATGGGGTCCTCGACGCGGTGCGGGCCGCACGGGTCACCTACGGGTTCTCCAACCGCGTTCTGCTCGTCGGTCAGTCGCAAGGCTCGGCGGCGGCGCTGCGGGCGGCCTACGAGGCCCCTCAATACGCGCCGGACATCGGCGTCCGCGGCGTGGTGGCGACTGGCCTCGTCATCGCGCTCGCGAAGCCGGTTTCCGGTGCGCCGCAGGTTCCGATCCCGGCGTACGCCGGGGGCGGCGCATACGACGCGGCTTACTCCATTTTGTATCTGCTCGGCATGGACCAGCTTCTCGACCCGTCGCTCTCGATCGATGACGAGGTCACGGCGAAGGGCCGACCGCTGATCGCAACGGCCACGACGGCCTGTCTTACGCAGCTCTTCCAGGTCGCGACGGCGAACGACCTGGACCCTTCGAACGCCTTCACGGCCGATCGCGCCCGCCTCATTCCGATCGAGGATGCGGCGCAGGCGTTTCCGGGCGCGATGTTCGCGGTTCCCGTCTTCACGGGAACCGGGCTTGCGGACAACGAGGCCGGAACCGCCGGGCAGTACGACTTCATCTCCGACCTGTGCGCCGCCGGGACGGACGTCTCGTGGCACTACTACCCCGGGCTCACCCACAACGGCGCGGTGAACGCGTCGTTGGCGGATTCGCTGCCCTTTGCGCATGCCGTCATTGCAGGCTCCGCGGTGGCCTCGAACTGCGCCGCCCTCGCGCCACCGGGGCCGCTTCAGACGCCGACGCCAGGCGTGCCCTACAACGACTGACAAGCGGATGCGTGGCACTTGTCGCATCATGCGACCGTTCTGACAAACTAGCTTCCCGCCAAAGTTTTCGAGGAGTCCATCGATGAGCGACCAGCTGACGATCACCGTCGCGTTCAACGGCCATCGTGGGTGCCGGACAAGACGTACGTCGTCCCCTACGTAGCGGGGGCGACCGTCCACGACGCGCTCGACGCGGCGTATGACCTCTTTCATCCAGGAGATCCCGACCTGACGTTCGACGTCGTGTACTATGGAAAGGC
>Ga0302324_100007590_pt1 | contig 23026 bp, 18 predicted proteins | sample Palsa_T0_1_FD_201949 | JGI IMG/M metagenome (GOLD analysis project Ga0302324, IMG submission 201949) | Peat permafrost microbial communities from Stordalen Mire near Abisko, Sweden - Palsa_T0_1 | ecosystem: Environmental > Terrestrial > Soil > Palsa > Peat permafrost | place: Sweden: Abisko...
AGCTCTACCTCACGGGCGACGGTCACGCCATCGTTGGTGATGGTCGGCGCACCCCACTTCTTGTCGATAACCACGTTGCGGCCCTTGGGGCCCAGCGTCACCTTGACAGCGTCGGCAAGGTGGTTCACACCGCGCTCCAGCGCGCGGCGCGCGTCTTCGTCGAACACCAAGCTCTTGGCCATGAGTACCTCAGAATACGTTTAGGTGGAATTTTGGTTTAGGTAGATTTTGGTTAGGTGGGATCTGGAATGACGGCGCCCCGGACAGACTCGCCGGCCGCGGAGACAAACTCCGCGGGACCGCGAGCCGATCCGGGGCGGCGGGCACGCAAGCGCGCCCGGCGCGGGCGTACCCGCGCCGCATGATCCGCTCGCTACTTTACGATGACGGCGAGCACGTCACGGGCGGAGAGCACTAGGTACTCCTCGCCGCTGTACTTGACCTCGGTGCCGCCGTACTTGCTGTACAGCACGACGTCGCCGACCTTCACGTCCATCGGGACGCGCTTAGCGCCTGCGTCGTCGAACCTGCCCGGGCCCACCGAGATGACTTCGCCCTCCTGGGGCTTCTCCTTGGCGGTGTCCGGGATGACCAGGCCGGATGCGGTGGTCTGCTCAGCTTCGAGCGGGCGCACCACGATTCGGTCTTCGAGCGGCTTGAGAACAACCTTGGTGGCGGTCGTCACGATCTGACCTCCCCCTCCGGAAAGGGTTAGCTGAGAATTATTAGAGAGGCGACCATGGCGGCCTGCCGTCGCGGGTGCCAGACCTACCTTGTCGCGTTAGCACTCTATCCTATCGAGTGCCAGTTCCGAACACTAGCGCCGCCGCGGGCGCCCGTCAAACGCCCGCGGCTGGTGCCACGGTGATGCTGGTTACCGGCAACGCGGAGTCGGCCGCGAAGTCGAGTGGCGACGGCGGCGCGTCGCCGGCCAGCAGCTCGGCGCCCAGCGCGGCCACCATCGCGCCGTTGTCGGTGCAGAGCCCGGGCCTGGGGACCCTGAGCCGAAGGCCGGCCGCCGCGCAGCGTTCCTGAGCCAGCGCCCGCAGCCGTGAATTGGCCGCCACTCCGCCGCCGATCACCAGATGGCCGACGCCATGTGCCAGGCAGGCGTCCACCGCCTTGCGCGTCAGCACGTCGGCGACGGCTTCCTGGAACGACGCGGCGACGTCGGGCACGGAAACCGGGAGCCCCGCCTGCCGCCTGGCTTCCACCCAGCGGGCCACCGACGTCTTCAGGCCGGAGAAGGAAAAGTCGAAGGTCTGGTCCCGGTACTTCCCGCGCGGGAAGGCCGCGGCCGCCGGGTTGCCGGCCCGCGCCGCCGCGTCGATCGGCGGGCCGCCGGGAAAGGGCAGCCCGAGCAGCCGGGCGACCTTGTCGAACGCCTCGCCGGCGGCATCGTCGATGGTCGCCCCGAGCGGCAGCACCGCGGTGGCTAGGTCGGGCACGAGCAGCAGTGACGAATGCCCGCCGGAGACGAGCAGCGCGACCACCGGGGCCGGCAGCGGGCCATGCTCCAGCTGGTCGACGGCGATGTGCGCGGCAAGATGATTGACGCCGTACAGCGGCTTGCCGAGCGCGAGAGCATAGGCCTTCGCCGCGCAGACCCCGACGAGCAGCGCCCCGGACAGCCCCGGGCCGGCGGTCACGGCGATCGCGTCCACGTCGGCGAGCCGGACGCCGGCCGTGGCCAGCGCGCGGTCCACCGCGGGCACCATTGCCTCCAGGTGCGCACGGCTGGCCACCTCGGGCACCACGCCGCCGAACCGGGCGTGCTCCGCCACGCTGGAGGCGACCGCGTCGGCGAGCAGCTCACGGCCGCGGACGAGGCCAGCACCCGTCTCGTCGCAGGACGTCTCGATGCCGAGGACCAGCGGAGCGGTCATTCCCGGCTGCCTTCGCGAGGCCGTCCGCAGGCCGCCTGGCCGGGCAGGCCAGCCGGGGCAGCCGGGCCTGGCGGGGCAGCCGGGCCTGGCGGGCCAGCCGGGGCAGCCGGGGCAGGCCCTAGCTCCCTTCGCATCACCAGGGCATCGGCGCCGGACGGCTGGTAGTAACCGCGACGGACACCGATCTGGACGAAGCCGAACCGGCGGTAGAGCTGCTGCGCCCTTGCGTTATCGATGCGTACTTCCAGGAAGACCTCGCTGCAGCCGCGTCGCGCCGCTTCCGCGAGCAGCGCCTCAAGCAGGGCCGAACCGGTGCCCCGGCCCCATCGGTCGGCGGTCACCGCCAGCGTCAGCACGTCGCCCTGGGAACCGGCAGCGAGAAGGCCCGCATAGCCGGTGATCGCCCCGTTGTCCTCGGCCACCAGGTAGTGCCGGCTCTCCGGCTGCTGTGCCAGCTCCCCCCGGAGCATCGCCCTTGACCATGCCTCCTCGCCGAACAGTTCACGCTCGAGCTTGAGCACGGCGCTGACGTCGGCCGACGTCATGGGGCGCAGCGTCTCGCTGATCACGGCGTCACCCGCTTGAGCGGGCCGGGGATCCGGGCGTCGGGCCTGCGCAGGTACAACGGCTCGGCCGCGAGCATGGGCGCGCCACGCATTATCCGTTCTGCGGCCAGATCGGCCAGCCAGGCTGCGGATGGGTAGCGCGGCTCGATCGGCGCACCCAGTTCCGCGGGGTAGAGCAGCGCGCCTTCGCCGGCCACCGGGCAGCGGGCACCGAGCTCGCCGGGCGCGCTCACCCCGGGCCCGCCGACGCGCTGCCCGGTAGCCGTGTAGCGGGCCCAGTAGACCTCCTTGCGACGCGCGTCGGTGGCGACGACGAAGTCGCCGCCGGCTGTGGCGCTGACCGCGCGGCCGGCTGGCGCTCCGGCCAGACCGCTGGCCACCGCACGGGCGATCACGTCCAGCGTGCAGGCACCATGCACGGGAACCCCAAGCGCGCTACCGAGCACCCGTGCGGTCACCAGGCCCGCCCGCAGGCCGGTGTACGGGCCCGGCCCCACCCCGACCGCGACGCCGGTCAGGTCACCCGCGACGGCACCGGCAGCGGCCAGCACCTGGCGAATCGAGACGGCCAGCAGCTCACCGTGCCGGCGGGCGTCCACGGTGGACTCCTCGGCGAGCAGCCGCGCCCCGTCATGGAGCGCGACCGTCACCGCCGGGGTCGCTGTGTCGAACGCCAGTAGCAGCACGGTTGACCAGCGTAGGTCACGCGGCGGCCGGGCAGCGGCCGGGCAGCTCGCGCATGACTCAGCTCAGCCCGGCCAGGACCTGGCGTGCCGCCACGACCGTTCCTGCTCTCAGCTGCCCGACGGAGACAGGGCCGTAGCCGCCGTGGTGCGAGTGATCAAGCCCCTGAAACACGACGGTGACCAGGGCGTTGTGGTCGCGCACCACCAGCGTGACCAGATCCGTGGTGTCCCCGCCTGCCCTGATCACCTGGAGCGCGCTGAACGCGCTGTCGCCGAGCCCTCGCAGCTTGGCCACGGCTGCCTGCGGCAGGTGCGTGGCCTTGGGCGGGCTGGTCAGCCCTCGCAGCGTGGCGCGGTAGCTGTCGATGGCGCTGAACGTGGCGCTGCCGTTGCCGGTGGCTAGCAGGCTGGGCGCGTACGCCTGCGCAGTCACCTCGAGCACCCGGTACAGCGGCTTGGCGTCCAGCGTCCAGGTGCACTGGCTCTCCGTGCGGGTGCTGCCGAGGGAGGCTGAGACCACCCTTGCCCGCGTGCCCGGCAGGTACTGGTTCAGCGTGGTGGCAGGTACCACCTGGCAGGCGTTCGGCACCTTCCTGAAGTCCCCGGGCTGATAGGTGGTGACGAAATCACTGTGCCGCGGCGCCGGCGGCTTAGGGCTGAACGAGTACCAGGCCCCGGCGGCAACGACGGCGGCGGCGATCGCTACGACGCCCCAGGTAAGGATCTTGCGCCGCGCCTTCCTCGCCCGCGTGGCGATCTCCCGCCTGGTGCGCGGCACGGCGCGCGGCCGGGCGTCGTCGTCGTCATCGGCGTGATCGGCGGGTGGCTGCTGCGCGTCCCGCGATCCAGGCGGCTGCTGGCCCCTGCGGGGCGGCCGGGTCGGGGAGACGGACAGGCCCGCCCACGGCGGCAGGTCCTCGTCCAGGGCTTCGTCTACGTCCTGGTCGTGGCCGCCGTAGTCGGCCGGACGGCGCCGCGGGGCTGGCTCGTCGGGCCAGCCGGACGCGGGCAGCCGTGCGGGGCGGCGGGGCGGGGGCCCTTGCTGAGCCACGGCGCGCCTCCGGAAAGGGCATCGGACCGTGCGGGATCACGGCGGGCTGACATGCGACGACCGCAGTTTAGTGGTGCGAACGGTGCTTGGGTCGCACAGATCGGAACTATGCAAGGCGATCGTAGTGCGCGCCGACGAGGCCGGCCCGCACCGATTCGGCGACCGCAGCCCAGCGCTCGCCCCGGCCGGCGACCAGAACGGTCCTTGGCTCGTCGCCCGGATCTGGCTCGTCGCCCGGATCTGGCTCGTCGCCCGGATCTGGCTCGCGGCCCGGATCTCGCGCGCCGGTAGCGGCCGGCCCGGGCGCGGGCATGGCGATCGTGACATCCAGCCAGCTCGCGGCGAGCCCCTCGACCAGGCCGCCGCCCCACTCGACCACGGTCACCGAGCGGTCAAGGTCGGCATCCAGGTCCAGGTCGTCCACTTCCGCCGGGCTGCTCAGCCGGTATGCGTCGACGTGCACCAGGGCCGGTCCGCCGCCGCCCAGGGCCGGCCCGCCGCCCGGGGCCGGATGGACGCGGGCCGGATGGACGCGGGCGATCACGAACGTGGGCGAGGTCACCGGGCCGCGGACGTCAAGCCCTTCGCCGATTCCCTGGACCAACGTGGTCTTTCCGGCGCCCAGCTGGCCGTTGAGCACGATCAGGTCCCCGGCACGCAGCATCGGGGCGAGCTGCCTGCCCAGCGCGCGCATCCGGGCGGCGGTCGGCACGGCGACCTCGGCCCGCAGGCACGGCGCCGGCTCGCCTCGCCTGGTCAATTGCTGGCCTGCCGGCGAGCGGAGCGGCCGTCCGTCGCGGCGTCGGCCACCGCGTCGGCGACCAGGCCGGCGATCGCCTGGTTGACTTCCCCTGGCCGCTCGAGAATGACCACGTGGCCAGCCCCGGGCAGCAGGATGAACTCCGCGCCGGGGATCCCCGCGGCGAGCCGCTGCGTCAGCGCGGTCGGGACAAGGCGGTCCCGGTCTCCGGCCAGCACGACGACAGGCACCCGGCCGAGCACGCCGAGCGCAGCCTGCTTGTCGTGCTCGACCAGGGCCAGGTAGAACTCGGCGATGACGTTGACGGGGGTGGCGCGGATCATCCGCTCAAGGAAGTCCACCAGCGCCGGGCTGACCTGCGAGTCGCCGAAGGCGATGTACTTGGTGCCGAGGAAGGCCAGGTCACCGGCCGCTTCGCGGCTCCGCTCCACGAGCGCCGCCCGCCGCCCGCTGGCGGCTCCGCGCAGCATCGGCGCGGCTACCTGGCGCGCCACCGGCCGCAGCGGTCCCGGCAGCCACGCGGTGGGGTCGACCCCGCTCGCCGCGGTCGAGATCAGGGCCACGCCGATGACCTTAGGCCCGAACAGGCCCGGATGCTGATCGGCCAGCGCCATGATCGCCATGCCGCCCATGGAATGGCCGACGAGCACCACCGGGGCGTTGCCCGGGGCCACGGCCGCCAGCACCGCGTGCAGGTCGGCGCCGAGCTGGTCGATGCTGGCATGGTCCGGGCCGCCGCCGCCAGACCTGCCGTGACCGCGCTGGTCCCAGAACACCAGCCGGCCGATGTCGCCCAGGTCTCTGCGCTGGTAGTGCCAGCAGTCCTGGTTCAGCGTGTAGCCGTGGCAGAAGATGACGGTGACCGGCGCGTCGTCGGGGCCGTCGATCTCGGCATGCAGCGGCACGCCGTCGTCGGCGAGCACGGTGAGAGGATGGCCGCGCAACTGGCCGAACGGCTCTGCCGCCGCCGGATCCGGCCGCAGCCGCTGCCGGCCGACCGCTATCTTCTCGGCCGCGATGACGGCACCCGTCCCTGCCGCCATCGCGCCGACGACCAGGCCCGCTGCGCCGGTGATCCGCCACCACCTGGCCATCTGACCTCCCGTTACGCGCCCGCACCCCGAGACGCCGCCAGCTCCTGCGGTGTAGTTACCCCAGAGTAGCTTCTGGGCACCCGGCCGGCGACCCTCGTCACGATCTCGTAGGAGATCGTGCCGAGCGCGTCTGCCCACTGCTGGGCGGTAGGTTCCCCGGAGTCCCCCGGACCGAAGAGCACCACCTCGTCACCGGCCGAGACGGCCTGGTCGCCGAAGTCCACCACGAACTGGTTCATGCAGACGGTGCCCGAGATCGTCCACCGCCGCCCGCGGACCTGCACCTGCGCCACGCCAGAGGCGTTCCTCGGCACTCCCTCGGCGTAGCCGAGCGGAACCAGGCCGAGCGTGGCACGGCCGGTGGTGACGTGGCGGTGCCCGTAGGACACGCCGGTGCCCGGCGGTACCTGCTTGACCTGGATCAGGCGCGCCCGCAGGGTCATGGCCGGGCGCAGCCAGTCCGGCAGCTCGCCGGGAAGCGTGGACAGGCCGACCACGGCTCCGCCGGGGCGGACCAGGTCGAACCAGGTTTCCGGCAGGGTCAGCGTGGCCGGGGTGTTGGCGAGATGACGCAGCTCCGGCCTGGCGCCGGCCCGCTCCGCCAGCTCGATCGCGGCGCGGAACGCCGTGAGCTGGGCCGCGATCGAGGGGTGCCCGGGGATGTCCGCGCAGGCCAGGTGCGACCAGATGCCGGTGATCTGCACATGGCCGGCCGCCTCCGCGGCCCGCGCGGCGGCCACCAGCGCCGGCCAGTCCGCTGCCGTGGCGCCGCCCCTTGACATGCCCGTGTCCGCCTTCAGGTGCAGGCGGGCCGGCCGTCCGGCCCGCTGCGCGGCGGCCGTGATCTGGCCGAGCAGCGCCACGGAGCCCGCGGACAGGTCGATGCCGCCGCTGATGGCTTCCTCGTGCGCCGCGTCCGGCGCGCCGAGCAGGCACAGCACGGGAACGGTGAGACCGGCCTGGCGGAGCGCGAGCGCGTCGCCGATCTGAACGACGCCGAGCCAGTCCGCGCCGCCGGCCAGCGCCGCCCGCGCGGCCGGGACCATCCCGTGGCCGTACGCGTCGGCCTTGACCACGGCCATCAGCTGGGCGCCGCCGACGTGCCGGCGAAGCGCCGAGACATTCTCCTTGATCGCGCCCAGGTCGACGAGCGCTTCGGGGTGACCGTCCATGACGTCCCAGTGTGCCAGCAGCGCGGTGGGCCGGCGGCGCAGCGGGCCGGCGGCGCAGCGGGCCGGCGGCCGCCTGCCGCGCAGTGCGGCCGCCGCCTCCTGCCATGGGCCGGATCTGCGCGAGCGGCGCGAACGTGATAGGCACGTGGCATGGTCGAACTCATTCCACGGCAGGTACTTTTCGGCAATCCCGAGCGGGTCAGGCCCCGGATCTCCCCCGACGGGACCCAGCTGGCCTGGATCGCGCCAAGCGACGGCGTGCTCAACGTCTGGGTGGCCGCGGCGAACCAGGGGCGGGATCAGGGAATCGACTGGTCCGCCGCGCGGGTGGTGACCGACGACTCCGATCGCGGCATCCGCATGTTCGCCTGGGCGCACGACGGCAGGCACCTGCTGTACCTGCAGGACACCGGCGGTGACGAGAACTGGCGGCTGCACGATGTCGACACCGTGACCATGCAGCGGCGCGACCTCACCCCCTTCGGCGGTGTCCAGACGCAGCTCATTGCCGCGGAGAAGAAGTTCCCCACCGAGATCCTGATCGGGCTGAACAGGGACAACCCGCAGCTGCACGACGTCTACCGGCTCGACCTCACCACCGGTGAGCTGGCGAAGGAAGTCGAGAACCCCGGGTTCGTCGGCTGGCTGGCCGACAGCCAGCTGGTGGTGCGCGCCGGGGTGGCCCCGCAGCCCGACGGCAGCCTCCGGCTGATGGTCCGCGGCAGCGCCGGCGAGGACTGGCGGGAACTGCTGTCCATCGCTGCCGAGGACGCGCTGACCAGCAGTCCGATCGCGTTCAGCGAGGACGGAGCCTCGCTGCTCGCGGTGAGCTCGGTGGGGGCGAACACCGGCAGGCTGGTCCGCATTGACCTGGCCACCGGTGCCGCCGAGGTGCTGGCCGAGGATCCGGAGTCCGACGTCACCGACGTCAGGCTGAACCCGGACACCCGCGAGCCGCAGATCGTCACCTTCGTCAAGGACCGGGCCGAGTACCGGGTGCTCGACACCGGCGTCGAGGCCGATCTCGCCGCGATCCGGGCACTGCACCCGGGCGATCCGTCGTTCGCCGACGCCGACGACGCCGACCGGAGATGGCTGATCGGGTTCACCAACGACACCGGGCCGGTCCCGTACTACAGCTACGACTCCGAAACGCGCACCGGGCAGTTCCTGTTCGAGCACCAGCCCGAGCTGTCGCGCTACGAGCTGGCTCCGATGGAGCCGTTCTCCTTTGCCTCCCGGGACGGCATGGTCATCCACGGGTACGTGACGTTCCCGCCCGGGGCCGGCCGCGAGCGGCTGCCGATGGTGCTCAACGTGCACGGCGGGCCGTGGGCACGCGACGAGTGGGGCTTCAATCCCGAGGCCCAGTGGCTGGCCAACAGGGGCTACCTGTGCGTGCAGGTGAACTTCCGCGGCTCGACCGGGTACGGCAAGGCGTTCGTCAACGCCGGTGACCGGGAGTGGGGCGGCCGCATGCACGACGACCTGCTGGACGCGGTGGCGTTCGCCACTGGCCGGGGCTGGGCCGATCCCGCCCGGGTGGCGATCTACGGCGGCTCGTACGGCGGCTATGCCGCCCTGGTCGGGGCGGCGTTCACCCCGGAGGTGTTCTGCTGCGCCGTCGACATCGTCGGCCCGTCCAACCTGAAGACCCTGATCGAGACGGTCCCGCCGTACTGGGCGCCGGTGATCGCCCAGTTCCACCGAGCGGTCGGCGACCCGGCCAAGGACGCCGATTTCCTGTGGTCCCGCTCGCCGCTGTCCCGCGCGGACGACATCAGCATCCCGCTGCTGATCGCGCAGGGAGCCAACGATCCCCGGGTGAAGCAGGCCGAGTCGGAGCAGATCGTCGCGGCCCTGGAGAAGGCCGGGATCGAGCACGAGTACATGCTGTTCCCCGACGAGGGGCACGGCTTCGCCAAGCCGGAGAACCGGCTGCGCTTCTATGCCGCGGCCGAGAAGTTCCTGGCCAAGCACCTCGGCGGGCGGGCCGAGGAGTAGCGGATCGGCCTGCGGCGCCGGCTCCGGCGAGCGGCGGCGGACTGTCAGCCCGCGGCCGCCGCGGCCAGCCGGATGGCGGCAGGAAGCGCGTCGATCAGGTCGGCGGCGCCGATCGGGGCGCCGCGAGACAGCGGGGGGCTGGTACCCGCCGCCGCGGCGCCGTGCGCCGCGCCGGTGGCCGCCAGCCTGCCCGCCATGCCGTGCAGGTACGCGCCGACCGCTGCCGCCTCCGGCGGGCGCGCGCCCTGCGCGAGCAGCGCGCCGGCCAGCCCGGAGAGGACGTCGCCCGAGCCCGCGGTGGCGAGCCAGCCGGTGCCGGTGGAGTTCACCAGGACCGGCGGGCTGCCCGACGCGGTCGCGATCACCGTGGTCGATCCCTTGAGCAGCACCGTCACGCCAAGCTCGGCGGCCGCCTGGGCGGCGTGCTTAAGGCGCCTGGCCTCGACCGCGGCCCGGTCGGTCCCGAGCAGCCTGGCCAGCTCGCCGGCGTGCGGCGTGATCAGCGTCGGCGCCTGGCGCGGCAGCAGCCCCCGGTTCGCCGCCAGCAGGGTGATGCCGTCCGCGTCGACGAGGACGGGGAGGCTGCTGGACAGTACCTCGGCCAGCAGCATTGCGGACGATGGCTGCGTATCAAATCCAGGGCCTACCACCCATGCCTGGACCTGCCCTGCCTGCTGGACCGCCCGCGCGGCGGGCACCTCGTCGCCGACCACGGTCAGCACTGCCTCCGGCCAGTGCTGCCGGACGACGGCCGCGGCCTGCTCGGCCGTGACCAGGCGGACCATCCCGGCACCGCCGCGCACCGCGCCGCCGACGGCCAGGTTGGCCGCGCCGGTGAAGCGGCTGCTGCCGGCCAGGATGCCGAGTACGCCGCGCCGGTACTTGTCGGTTTCGGCCGTCGGGCGGGGCAGCAGGGCGGCGACGTCCGCGGTCTGCAGCGCCGCGGCGCTGGCCGGGGGGAGGTAGGGCGCCAGCCCGATGTCGATCAGCTCGGCCGCCCCCGCGTGGGTGGCGCCGGGGTCGATCAGCAGGCCGGGCTTCCAGGTACCGAAGGTCACGGTCACGTCCGCCCGGACGGCGGCGCCCGCGACCTCGCCGGTGTCGGCGTCGATCCCGCTGGGCAGGTCGGCCGCGACCACCAGCGCGCTTGCCGCCGACGCCCGGGCGGCAAGGGCTGCGGCAGGCTCCCGCAGCCCGCCTCGCCCGCCGATGCCGAGCATGCCGTCGATGATCAGGTCCGCGCCGTCGATGAGGTCCGTCGCGCCACGCTCGGCTAGCCGTCCGCCGGAGCGCAGCAGCGCGGTCACGCCGCCGGCGTGGGCCCGCGGCCCGGTGCTGACCGCTGTCACGACCGCGCCGCGGCGGGCCAGCAGAGCGGCTGCGTAAAGCGCGTCGCCGCCGTTGTCCCCGGTCCCGGCCAGGACGACGACCCGCGAACCGTACAGCTGCCCGGGCAGCCGGGCGCAGACCGAAGCGAGGCCTGCTGCCGCCCGCTGCATCAGCGAACCGTCCGGGACCTGCGCCATCAGTGCGCGTTCGGCCCTCCTGACCTCCTCGACGTAGTGAGCGTTCCTCACCGCTCCGCCCGCTCCGCTACCACCATGGCCACGCAGAGCCCGGCGTCGTGACTGAGCGACAGGTGCCAGCTACCGGCGCCCAGCCTGGCCGCGGCCGCGGCTACGGTCCCCCGGAGCTCAAGCACGGGTCGCCCCTCGCGGTCGTGCAGTACCTCCACATCGGTCCAGCGCAGGCCGCCCGGACCCCCCAGCGCCTTCGCGACAGCTTCCTTGGCGGCGAAGCAGGCGGCCAGGGAGGGTGCCAGCCTAGCCCGTTCGCCCTTGGCGAACAGGCGCGCCGCGAGCGCGGGGGTCCGCCGCAGTGCCGTCTCGACCCGGGAGATGTCCGCGATATCTACGCCGATGCCCACGATCACCGGTCCAGGGTGCCACGGTTGGCCGCCGTCGGCATCCGGCCCCCGCCTGCCGGCCCGCCCGGCCCGGCCCGCCCCGCGTGCGGGCACCGGTGGCTGTGAGTTCTGCGTCGCCGGTGCCCGGGGCCCTTCGCGTCAGCCAGTACCTGACCCCTGGCCGACAGCGGTGGCGAGCGTCAGGTAGGACGTCGGCCCGCCCGCCGCAGCGGGCAAGTGCGGCCGGATCGCGCGTACCGTGCTGTCTGCCAGGCCGTGCTTGCTGCCCGCCAGGCCGTGCTTGCTGTCTGCCAGGCCGTGCTTGCTGTCTGCCAGGCTTTCCTCGGACCAGGTCTCCGGCAGCCGGTGACGCACCGCGAAGGAGGCAGCCTCCAGCCGCGAGTGCACGCCCAGCTTGGTGAGCACCGCCTGCAAGTGAGTACGGACGGTGGTCCGCGAGACACCGAGCCGCGCGACCATCGCCGCCGTGTCCAGCCCCTCCACCAGCATCAGCAGGCACTGCCGCTCACGGCCGGTCAGCTGCGCCGCCAGCCAGCCGGCTTGCCCGGGCCGCCCGGGCCGCGGCGAGCCGCGCTCAGGCCGCGCGGCCGGCACGTCCACCACCAGCTCGCCGGCCAGCATCCGGTCCAGCGCGCCCACCAGCGCGCCGACCCCGCGCGACAGATGCAGGTAACCAGACGCGCCCGCATCCAGCGCCCGGCCCACCGCCTCGGCGCCAGGGTCCGCACCCAGCACCAGGACGTTCGTCCGGCCGCAGGCATCGACCACCCGGCCGATGGCCTCACCACCGTCGTCGCTGCCCAGGTGACGTTCGATCAGGCAGGCATCAGGCCGCTCGCGGCGCACGAACGCGACCATCTCCGCCGTGCTGCGGGCCACCGCGCCCACCTCATGCTCATGCTCGGTCAGCACGGCAGCCAGCGACTCCAGGAAGACGACCTGGTCGTCACCCAGCACCAGACACGCCACCGTCACCACCCGCCGATCACGGCCACCGCCGCGGCTGCCGCTCGGCACTGGCTATCAGATACACATGCCAGGTCACGCGGCACGCGGCGGACCACGGGCGCGAATCCTCGCGGGTCGTGGCGGCGGCCGCGCCGCCTACCGAACCGAACCCTCATGCTTACTCCCACCAGGGACAGCTGTCGCTGATCCCTTATTTTCAGACCGAATTTCTCGGTAAGTTCAGGCCGACTCTCGTCGGCAATCGGCTGCTGCGGTGGCCTGGGCTCCGATCTGTTGCCCTCGGGAGCGAGCCGGCCTGCGTTCTCCACGTTCCCAAGACGCCTTGATGGAGGTGGGCGTTGACAGGAATCTTCGCTTGTGCGCATCTCGCGCTGTTATGGCCATCCGAAACTGGTACTAACCATCATATATCTCCCCAAGTGGGCGCCCGACGAGCCCGCTGGGCACCTCTAGCCCCATCTAGCCCTATCTGGTGACCTTTAGTCCGCTAAGAACTGTTAGGCGCAGCCAAGCCCCGTTAGTGCCGTTTGGCACCGTCAGGCGTCCGCGTTAACGGACAGCAGCGGCCGGATCGCGACCTGACTACAGGTGGCGACCTGACGGCGATGGGGAGCTTTCGGGGGTGACGCACGTCCGCCGGTCGGGCGCGGCGGCGGAATACGCGGCAGTGAGCGCGAGGCGCAGCGCCGCCGCGTCGTAGCGGTCGGCCACGCGAGCGCTGGCGACCGCGGCCATCCGGGCGGCGACGGCGGGTGAGTCGAGCAGGTAGCGGATGGCCGCGGCAAGCAGCTCGGGCCGATGCGGCGGTACCAGCAGCCCGGTCTCGCCCGGTACCACGACGTCGGAGACGGCATTGACCGCAGTCGCCACCACCGGCACGCCACAGATCATTGCCTCGACGATCGCGGTGGGCAGTCCCTCGTAGCGGCTGGACATGGCGAAGACGTCGAACGCAGGCAGCACCTCCAGCACGTCGCTGCGCTGGCCTGCCAGCAGCACGGGTATGCCAAGCGCCCTGACCCGGCGGCCAACCTGCTCGGCTAGCTCGCCGCCGCCAACCCAGACGCCGACGACGCCGGGCCGGCGCACCTTGACGAGCGCGGCGAGGAAGTCCTCCGGTGCCTTCTGGTAGGTCAGCCTGCCCACGGTGCCGACGACGGTGGCATCAGCGGGAAGGCCAAGCGCGAGCCGAGCGCGCAGGCGCGCCTCCGGCGCACGCGCATTCAGTGCCGCCGCCGCCCTGTCGGGCCCGTCGACTACCACGTCGATCGTACGAACCCGCTCCGGCGCTATCAGCTCCCGCCTGATGGCCTCGGCGGCCACCCCTGCGCCCACGCACAGGGCAACGTCGGTGATCCGGCCGAGCCGCCGTTCGACCGATACGTACGCCCGCCGCCTGGCACTCGACTGGAACTCGTGAAACGGGAAGCCGTGGAAGGTGTGCACGATCCTCGGTACCCCTGCCCGGTGAGCTGCCAGGCGGCCAACCGCGCCGGCCTTCGCGGTGTGGGTGTGCACGACGTCGAAGCCCCGGCCGCGCATCATCGCCTCTAGCTCTCGCATTGCCTGCAGGTCGTCGCGCGGGGCGATCGGCATGCGCAGCGAGGGCTCGACGAGGACTTCCAGCCCCGACGACGTGGCGGCATCCAGCAGCAGATCCCCGCTACCGGTGACGATCGTCAGCTGGAATGCGTCCCTGTCCATGGCCTGGACGCCTCGCAAGGCGAGTACACCCGCGCCGCCCTCAAGCCGGGTGATGATCGTCGCGACCCGGAGCGGCCGTCGGGTTCCGGGAACGTGACCGGCGGAGCCCGAGTCCGCCTCGTTTGCGATCATCGCCTGCCAAGGCCCGTCGGCCTGAAGGGGACGGCGCGCGGCCGGGAGCCGACCGTCCCGGCCTGCTGCCTGCTGGCGACCGTCTCATGCCTGCTGCCGACCGTCCCCTGCTGCTCCCGGGGCACGAGGCCAGCCGCCCGCGCCACACTGACCGCCTCGAGCCGGCTGTGCACCTCCAGCTTGCTGAAAATGCTGCGCGTGTGGGTCCGGACGGTATCGGCCGAGATCAGCAGCTCCTCGGCAATCTGCTGGCCGCGCTTGCCTTCCACCATGCTGGAGAGGACTTCCCGTTCCCGCGGGCTGAGCACGTCAAGCGGATCGTTGTCCTCCCTGGCCTTCCGAACGTCGTCACGCAGCTCACGCAGGATCTCGCCGAGCATCTCCGGCGGGAACCACGAATGGCCGCGACACACCCCGCGGAGCACGGTCTCAAGATCGTCAGCGCCCTGCTGTTTCGACACCCAGGCGTCCGCTCCGGCTCTGGCCGCGCTCACGGCATGGGAGACGTCGTGGTCGGCGCTGACCACGACCACGCGGGCAGGCGGCCAAGCCGACCGTAGCTGCAGCAGAACCTCACCCACGGCGAAGCCGAGCGGCTCTACCTCGATCAGGATGACGTCCGGCCGCAGCCAGCGGACAATCTCGGGCAGCTGCGGGTCGTCGGTGCCACAGCACCTGGCCACCCAGAGGTCCGGCGCCATGGAGAGCCGGGAGGCAAGCGCTTCGGTGACCATCCGGTAGTCGTCCACCAAGAGCAGCCGCAGAACGTCCACGGGAACACTATGCGGCGGCGAATTGGCCTTGTCCTCATGCAGATGAATGAGGAATCCTCGTCTCGATAGCGGGGGGCTGTGCAGTGTCTGTCAGCAATCACTCACCGTGCTTAACCTGTCACTGTGCGAAATTGCCGAAAATGCCCAGCGCTCGCTGATTGTACGCTCGCATACAAGCTCACCGGACGATTCCCCGAATTGATCATGCAACTGCGATGGCTACCGTGAAAAATCGATGACTTTGCGTAATCTAAAGATAACTTTCCGTCATTGATTTTGCCTGCCGGCTGCGGGACCGATCGCACCCTCGTGCGGATCATCGCCACCCGGTGCGGACTAGCCGTCGCGTTCCGGCAGCGACGGCCGCTTCCCGATTACCCGCGGCGTGTCACATTGGTCACCTTGACCTGTCTGGTATCGCGACTCTTGATTGACAGCGGTCTTGAGGCGCAGGCGCAGGCACCGGCAAGTTCCGATGCGAGCGATGTACTCAAGGTGCCGCAAAGCCGGGGCAGCGCGATATCAGCCAATCCGCCGGCTCGGCACCGGGCTCTGTGTCGGGTGTGTCCGCACTAGCCGCAGCCACCGAAATCGCCGTGCGTTGTTCCTGCTCACCGCATCGCGGAAGTCCACGCCAGCTTTCGGCTGGCGGCAGCGGCATGACGTCAACCGCCGGGCCTGCCAGGTGGCGCACGGGGCAGTAGACACAGGCGATGCACGTGGCGGCAGGCGAAGCGCGGGACAGCGCCGCGACAGTTCTTCACATGCCAGGCAAAACAGAAATGCGAAATCGCCGGACGCCCAGCTCCAGCGCAATTGACGACCCGAATCCAGCGTAATTCATGACCAGAATCATGGCAAGGCCGCGAAGGTTTATGCGGACAGCCTGAGTCCGGCGGTAAAGCGGTCACTTACTCGTGGATTCCTCGCTGAGCCCGCGCCTTGAGCTACGCAACCACCAGGGCGCAGCGCCCCGAACGCGGTCGCAGGCCGTGCCCGGCACCGATCAAGCGCGGCGCCTAGCCAGCGTGGCCTGCGGCCCACCCCGCTGTCCGCAGACGGCTCTGACCGGCAAGAACTTGAGTTACCTGCGACGCTGCGCGACCAGCAGCGCTGGCGAGCGGCCGGCCCAGCTTGCGGTGGCACGCAGTGCATGCGGTGGCCGACGGAGCCACGGTCGGCTGCGGAGCATGCTCTGCCCGGCGGCTGTCCGCCGGGCCCGCCGCCGGGCAGAGAGAACGACAACGTATACCGAATGCCCGCTCGATCCAGTGCAGGAACCGAGATATGATCTGGCAGAGACCTAGATATACTGAATAAGGTCGCGATAACATCTATGAGAATGCTTTAGGCAGGACGAGGTTCATGATCTCGGTCGGCCACCTGGCTGGTCACCAGGCCCGCCATGATCCAGTACCTACGAACACCTGACCTGGTCATGGAGTCCGCATCGCACATATAACAGACCTGCCACAGAAGGTCTCCCTGTCGCCTGAGCTATCGGTGGCCAAGCCGCAAAGGTCGCCGATCGCCTGGACGCCCGCGTCCCGCCGCCGGATCGTTGCCGAGCGGCGGCTGGCGGCGGAAGACGCCCAGGAGGTGCAGGAGTGGCTTCTTGACGCCGCCAGCCAGCTCGCGGACGACTCCGCCGCCGCTCGCCTCATAGCAGTGCACGCGCTGGCGCGTTTCGCCGACGAGAATCCTGTCTACCGACAGGCTTGCATCAACGTGCTTTGCGCGTCCGTGCGCGCGGTGCCCGCGCCCCACCCGGATGCGGATGACCGGGAAAGAAGCGGCGAGCGGTGGCGGGCCTGGCGCGGCGACCGGGCGTGCCGGCACGCAGTCCTGAGCGTCATCGCCGCGCACCTTCGCGCCGAGGCCGCCATCTCGTGGCGTGGCTGTGAGTTTGATTTCAGCGGTGTCGTCTTCGAGGGCAGCGAGCCGCCAGCAGAGCCCGCCGGCGGCACGCCTGGCTTCACCGGCGCCGGCCTGGTCGGCGCCAAGGTCAGCTTCGCCGGGGCCGAGTTCGCCGGCGCCAAGGTCAGCTTCGCCGGGGCGCAGTTCGCCGCCGCCGACGTCAGCTTCGCCGGGGCGCAGTTCGCCGCCGGGGAGGTCAGCTTCGCCGGGGCGCAGTTCGCCGCCGGGGAGGTCAGCTTCGCCGGGGCGCAGTTCGCCGCCGGGGAGGTGAACTTTGCCGGGGCAACGTTCAACGGGGCGAAGGTCACTCTCCTCGACGCCGAGTTCACCGGTGGTGAGGTCAGCTTCGCCGGGGCCGAGTTCGCCGGCGGCAAGGTTAGCTTCTGTTCGCGCTTCACCGGCGGTTCGGTAGCGTTTCTCGGCTCGCGGTTCACCGGCGGCGCAGTCGGATTCATCGACGCGCAGTTCACCGGTGGTGAGGTCGATTTCCTCGACGCGGAGTTCACCGGTGGTGAGGTCAGCTTCGTCGGAGCCGTGTTCGCCGGCAGCGAGGTGAGCTTCGTGGGAGCTGAGTTCGCCGGCGCGATCGTCAGCTTCGTCGGAGCGAAGTTCGCGCTGGGCATGGTCAGCTTCGTGGGCGCTGAGTTCAGTGGCGGCGCGGTCAGATTCCCCTGGGCCGAATTCAGCGGGAGTGAGGTGCGGTTCGCCGGAGCGAACTTTGATGGCGGGCAAGTAGATTTCGCCCAGGCAAAGTTCGGCGGTGGCGAGGTGGACTTCACGAGTGTGCATTTCTCGCGTGGCATGGTCGATCTTTCTGGCGCGATCGTCACGTCAGCCCCGCCATCCTTCGATGACTGGACGACCAGTCCTGCTTGCCTCCAGCTGCCTGCCCGGTACAAGTTGACCTGACGGTCTTCGCCTGCCCGGTACTCTTCGCCACCGCGGTGCAAGGCAGTTGAGTAAAGTTATGGTATCTATTCCACCTGATGGCAGTTTTGCGATAATATTGGTGTTTCAGGACTGAGCGGGCGGGCCCGTCGGGTCGTCGGGTCACGAGACATACGAGTCGAAGGTTGATGGCACGCTATATCCGCATTGCGGTAATCTTGGTCGCGGGCGTTGCGATTGCTACCTTTGCGCCCCCGCGTCTGGCGCTGGCAGCCTCCGGGCAGAGCGGTCCGCCTGCGGCGGCGAATGTCACAACAGACGCGAAGACTGTCGTCACGTTTACCTGGGGCGGCAGCCTGGCTGACCAGATGCCATCTCTGTCGATATTCCGCAAGTACGGAATGCATGCCACCTATTTCGTCGCCTCGGGCCTCGTGTGCCTGCTGAATCAGTCGGAGTGCCAGAAGTCTTCGCCGTACCTGACGATCCACGATCTCCGTGAGATAGCCGCCGACGGCGACGAGATCGGCGGACTCAGCGTCCTGCACGAGCGGCTGACGGCGCTGCCCGCTGCCGAGGCCAAACGGGAGATCTGCGACGACCGGGCGAATCTTTACCGGTGGGGCCTGCGGCCTACCGACTTCGCCTACCCGTTTGCGGCCGTGAACAGGGCCACCGAGGCGCTTACCCGGCAGTGCGGTTACAACGCTGGGCTCAGCGCCGGAGCCGTCCGGGGGGCCAACCGCTGCGATATGTGCGCCTGGGCAGAGACCATTCCGCCGAAGAACCCGATGGACGTGCGGGCTCCCGTCGAGGTGAACTCGGTCCACACGACCTGGTCAGCCAGTACTTACGAGTCTATCGTCCAGGGTGCGCAGCAGCACGGCGGCGGATGGGTCGTCTTCACCATCCACGACATCTGCCCGGCTCAGTGCGCCCTCGGGACCACGTCGCCCGTGCTCCGCAGCGTGCTGTCGTGGCTGCAAGGCCAGGCCAGCCACAACGTCGCGGTGGAGACGATGCACCAGGTGATCGGCGGCCCGCTGCAGCCACCGGTGAGGGGCCCGGCCCCGCGCGCCATGCCGGCCTTCGGAGTGGTCAACGCCAATCTCGTCAAGGCCAAGGGCGGCCAGCCAGCGTGCTTCGAGGACGCGGACTACGGCGGGACCGTTGCCAGCTTCGCCTACCACCCCACCGGCGGGCGGCACGGGTCCGCGGCCGAGACGGTCCGCATTACCAAAGCGGGGTCCGGTAATGCAAAGCTGTTGCCATCGACGGACCTTGGTCTCTGTGCGCCATTGGTTGCCGCCGGTCATGCATACGCCACCGGAGTATGGTACAAGTCGAACATCCCGACGCGGATCGAGATTTACCGTCGCACCTTGCTGGGAGGCTGGGACTACTGGATTACGAGCCCCGTCTTCCAGGCTTCGGATTCCTGGCGGCAGGCTTCGTGGACCACGCCTGCCGCCCCGCCAGGCACGACCGGGCTGAGTTTCGGCCTGACCACTAATTCCGTTGGCACGATTACCACCACGGACTATAGCCTTACGATCGCGAAAAGCCACCGAGTCCAGATCTTGCTCGCGGGGCTCCTGGTGGTGGTCGTGGGGGCCGGTCTCGTCACCCACGGCCATTACCGATACGCCAGGTACGCCAAGGCCGAGGCGGATGACGCGGAAGCGGATGACGCGGAAAGCATTCCGGCGGAGCCCTGAACACTCAAGCTAGCTGCGGGCGTGGTTACTTAGTGGTCATTTGGTGGCCCGAGATCCTAGCCTGAAATCCTTTGCTCAGCCAGAGGCGTGATGGCTCTCTGCCTCTTCGTACCCGGCTGCCTGCTCGTACCCGGCCTGATACCCGGCTGCCTGCTCGTACCCGGCCTGATACCCGGCTGCCTGCTCGTACCCGGCTGCCTGCTCGAGCGCCGCCGCGGCAGGCTCCGGCTCGTATGCCGCGCCGATGACCTCGGGGATGGCCGCCGCGGGCACTGGACGCGGGGCGTTCTCGCGGTGCTTGCCCGGCGTGGCGCGACGGGTCGGGCTCTTCCACACTCCGTTGGAACTCGCCAGCCAGGCCAGCGGAATCGCCCACAGGCCGATGGCCGAGTCCAGAACCCGCAAGAACGGGAAGAAGGGGCCCGCAAGCAGCAGCCGCGGCCGACGCTCGAGAATCGCAACCACGCAGGTCATCGCTAGGTCGGGAACGACGACTCCGTAGAAGATCCGGTCCAGGGTCATGTGGGTCGACACCACGGCGTACACGGACGAAAAACCGGGCCAGCTGACGGCGCTGCTCGCCAGCTCCGGGACCAGGAGGACAGCCGCGATCAGCGGGAGGATGACGAACAGCAGGCTGGAAGTGATCAACTCCGTCAGCGTCAGCGCGAGCATGGCGGTGAACAGGTTCAGCCGGGGCGGATGACGGCGAACCGTCTGCCACAGGCCGAGCGCCCACCGCCTCGTCTGACGGATGTAGTCGTGAAAGTTGTCGGGATCCTGGGTGACGGCGACGGCGCGCAGCGTGAAGCCGACCTTGCCCAGCCGGTTCTGGTAGACCTCGAACGTCATGTTGAAGTCCTCGATGACCAGGCCTACCGGGTTGATGTCGATGAGCGGAAGCACCGCCGTGCGGTACAAGCTGGCGAAGCCCGGCACGATGGGCGTCGCGTTCAGGTGCCGCGACGTCTGGCCGAACTTCAGCGCGCGCTGGTTGATCGCGTAGATCCGCATCCGGTGGCCGGTGAGCAGGTTGCCCACCGGCGAGAGCATCCGGCGGGTATCGGTCCGGACGCAGCCGGCCACCGCTGCCACTTTCGGCGAGTCGAACAAGGGCAGCGCGGCGGCGAAGTAGCCGGGCTGGACCCGGGTGTCGGCGTCGAGGAGCATGACGACCGGGAACCGCTGCACGAGCTTAAAACGCTCGATGGCGTCGCGCAGCGCGCCTGCCTTGCCGACGTTCTGCCGGGTCCTGATCGCCTTGACCCCGCAACGCAGCGCGACCTCGAACGTGTCGTCAGTCGATCCGTCGGACACGACGTGGACGTTCTTACGCGGGACAAATTGCGTGATCGCCCGGATGCTGTCCTCGATGACCGCGCCCTCGTTGTGCGCCGGGATGAGGACGGCGACGTCGTCCACCGTCAAGTGGATCTGACGGGCTCGCCGGCCGGCCGGGTCATAGCGAAGCGCGACGACATTTCCCTGGTAGGCGGCACGCTTTCGGGACCGCCACCGGCTGATGGTCAGCTGGTCGAAGAGCCGGGTCAGCCCTACCGTTCCCCAGAAGGCGAAATTCACGCCGAAGACGAGGATCGCCAGCCCCCACCAGGGCATCATGACGCAGCCCGCTGGGACGCATGCGCGGAATGCGTGACGACGGGGAAGACCTGGTGCAGGGCCGGCCAGGTGGCGGGATCCCCGGTGCCGTACATCCACAGGTAGACGCCGCCGATCCCGGCTCCATGCGCCAGTTCCAGCTTCGCCCGGGAGCTCTCGGCGTTCTCGAACCACACGGTGTGCTGGTGGCCGGAGGCGTCGGTGTAGGTGAACCACGGAGCCTGGCTCGATGCGCTGTAGTGCGGCTGGACGTGATAGCGCCGGGCCAGATGGATCGCCTGCATCCAGCTGATCGCGGTGCCGTGGTGATTGGTCCAGTCGTAGCCGTACTGCGGGATACCGAGAACGATCTTCGATGCGGGCATCTGCGTCTTGGCGTACCCGGTCACGGCGCGGACCCAGGCGATCGGGGCGACAGGGCCGGGAGGAGACGTTGCCCAGTGGTAGTCGTAGGCCATCAGCCGGACCTGGTCGGCGACTCTGCCGATGGCTGCGTAATCCTGCGCGACGTTGCGCGGGGCGTACCCCGCATTGGTGGTCTTGGCGAACAGGGCAACGGAAAGGATCTTGCCCTTGGCATGCAGCGCGCCGGCCAGGTGGGTGACGAAAGCGCTGAATACTTGCCGGTCGCCCGCTTGCAGGTTCTCGTAGTCCAGGTCGATCCCGGCGTAGTGGTTTGAATCGACAAGCGCCACGATCTCGGCTACCTGCCGCGTCGCCATCGCCGGATCGTGCAGCATCCGGGCCACCGGCCCGTAGGACCAGTCGCCCTGCGCATTGACGTTCGCCAGCGTCGGCACGATCGGCATTCCCTGGGCGCGAAGGCGGCTCAGGTACACCTTGATCATGGATTTTTCGATTCCCGAGTCCAGGATGATCTGGCTATTGGCGCCCAGCCCGTACATCCACGGAGAGACCTCGTTGACGTCCCCCCTGTGGGCCAGGATCGTGCCGGTCGCCGGGCCGACGTTCCAGTACGGCACCGACGCCACCACGACGACCGTGTGACTCGGCGAGACGGCGCGAAGGGGCTGATTTGCGTGCACGATCAGCACGGCCGCGAGAATGCCTGCGGGCACGACGGCCAGCCACGCGAAACTGCTGATGCCGCGGCGCCTGCGCTGCTGCTGCCAGACCGGTGGTGGTAGTGACGCTTCTGAGCTCTCGGGGTCGGCCAGGGTGAGCTGCGGCCTGTCCCTGCCGCCGGGCCGCAAGAAGCCCAGCGGTCCGGCCTGAGGGCGCCGGGCAGCAGGATCTGTCCCGTTGCCTTCCGAGTCCTGACCCATAGTGGTGGTCCCGCAATCACGAAGCCGCAGGCGTGCTAAGGCTGGCTTTCTGGTCGTCGATAACCGCCTCAACGATGTCATCGAGGGTCCGCCTCGGGGTGAAGCCGCAAAGCGTGCGGGCAAGGGTGCAGTCGGGGATGCGGCGCTGCATGTCCTCGTAGCCGGAGCCGTAGGCGTCGAGGTAGGGAGTGTGGGTGATGACGCTCGCGGAGTCGGTGGCCGCGACGATGCGCTTGGCGAGGTCGTTGATGGAAGTGGGCTCGTTGTTGCCCAGGTTGACCGCGCGGCCGTAGGCGGCTGGGATGGCCATGAGCTTGGTGAGGGCGGGGACTACGTCGTGCACGTGGCAGAAACAGCGGATCTGGTCGCCGGTGCCGTAGACGGTGAGCGGCTCGCCGGCCAGGGCTTGCCGGGTGAACCGCGGGATGACCATCCCGTACCTACCGCTCTGGCGCGGGCCGACGGTGTTGAAGAACCGGATGATGACGGCCTTGAGGTCGCGTTCGCGGCAGTACGCGTCGATGAGGCTCTCGTCGATGGCCTTGGCCTCGGCGTAGCTCCACCGCGACTTCAGTGGCGAGCCGATGATGCGGTCGTCGTCCTCGCTGAGCCCCGGTTTGGAGTTCTTGCCGTAGATCTCGCTGGTGGAGGCGGCGAGCAGGACAGCGCCGCTGCTGGCCGCGGCCTCGACGACGTTCTCGGTGCCGTGGATGTTGGTGCGCAGGCTCTCCAGGGTGCGGTCGCGGATGACGAACGCGCCGACCGCGGCAGCCAGGTGATAGACCTGCTGGCATCCCGCGGTGAGCTCGCTGACCAGGCCCTGGTCCAGGATGGAGCCCTGCACCAGGCGGAACTCCGGGTGGTCGGCGACCG
>Ga0302324_100007591_pt1 | contig 23024 bp, 13 predicted proteins | sample Palsa_T0_1_FD_201949 | JGI IMG/M metagenome (GOLD analysis project Ga0302324, IMG submission 201949) | Peat permafrost microbial communities from Stordalen Mire near Abisko, Sweden - Palsa_T0_1 | ecosystem: Environmental > Terrestrial > Soil > Palsa > Peat permafrost | place: Sweden: Abisko...
ATATCTGAGCAACAACGGTAAATCGCGTGCGATACCGGTGTTTGTCTTCTATACAAAAGACCATCGATATATCACGCATTTCGTTGAGCGATCGGCCGGTGCACACGAAGAACTGACTGCGGCAATTGCGGAAATCAGCGCGAAACTGGGGCTGCCGCCGGGCACCACCTACGCCACGGTCCCCGACGCGAGCCGGCCAATATTCGTGCAAGAACTGATCGCGAAGATCACTCCGCGTTTTGCCGCCTGGCGGACCGAGGCAATCCGGGAAATGCGTACGCTGCTTTCCACGGCTCTCCATACTCCGGACCACGCATGACCCAATGAGCCAGGGCCCGGTGAAAGCAGTTCCCGTCGTCTACACAATCCGGGGTTGCGACGCGTGCATGAAACTCCTCCGAACGTGGGATGCTGAAGGCGTCGCATACGACGAGCGGCGCGTTGAGTTAAGTCAGGACGTGCTCGACGAAGCCCGTAAGTACGGGAGCCTTGTCCCGATTGTCGTGTGGCCAGACGGCACGGTCCAACAAGGGTTTGGGGACAGCCTCGGCTGCTTTATTTGAAAACTTCGTTGCATTTAGCAACGCGTAGGCAATTTTCCTTCGCCCGTCTTCTTATGGTGAGCTACTTAAAACACCAAAACCGGCCGGATCGGATTTGAGCAGAATCGCAATTCCTTCTGTAAGTTGCTCCGGCAGCTTTGGTCACCAACATGGGCTTTACCAAGGAAGAGTGCCAGCAAACGGCGCGCTCGCCTGAGGACGCGGATTTCGCGGCTACTTGAACAAGCTATTGCGAATGTCCGAATAAGGACTGCGAAACCAGTTAGAACAACCAGTCCGCGATTGCCCGCAGCCGTGCGGCCTTCCGATGTTCCGTTCCTGCTCCAGCGAAGGAAGTGGTTTCCGGGTTCCGGTGAAAGGGAACTACCCAAGGTGCCTGCGGAGAAGATTGGGCCGCTTGGGACCACATGTCGAGGGCCAGAAAGACTCTAGGTCGCCGTCCCTGGGCGCTTGCCGCGTTTCGGCGCGCAAACTCGACGTTTTTTGGCGACGGCGGGAAGAGAGAATGTCCAAGACTGGCTGGCGGTGGAGGCAGGCGCGGCGCGAACTCCTTCTCCGTCCAAATTCCCTGTTAACAGGGAAAAATACAGGGAATTCGCTCTCTTGGCTGTGCCAACTCGGAGATAACTCCACGCGGCAGAGCAATTTAGAATAGAAAAGCGGGTCGTCGGATCCAATCGGAACAGGGAACTATCAGGGAATGAACAGGGAATCGAAATTCCCTATTAGCAAAAAAAGGCTGTCATGGCAGCAGATTCCAAACCGCGGCGCCACTTGCAAGGAGCGACGCCTTCAACACCACTCCTGGTTGAGCGGGAAACCTGACCAACCTGGACATTGGCAGTCGAGCACCTTGCAAGTATTTACGAGCTGCGATCAACTCCACGGTTTCGACCGAGCCACCGAAATAGCGCGAACCTCAGGGCCTGACTCGTGCGCGACGGCGCAATAAAAGTGGTACAGATCCCCTTGGTATTGGATAACGGACGGCTTGTGGGCGTATGTCGCGTCGATCGATCCTTTAGGCCCAACATCGATCAGAATCCGATCACACTTTGTTGCGTGGAACAGGTCGTTGCCAGTAGCGGCGAGGTCTCTGGCGACGCCGCGTGCGTCTAATCCAAAATAATAAAAAACCCATTGATGCCCATCTTGCAGCACGCAAGGATCGCTCGCGAAGTGCTCGTCGGGACTGTTCGGGCCACCATTTCGAATCACCGGATTCCCTGCATACCGCGTCCAGCGCTTTAGGTCCTTCGACATCGCCACGCCAGTTTGCTCATGCCACGGCGCTTCCGTATGGTTCTTCGCGTTATAAAAGATGTAGAAGGTTTCTTTATATTGTATGAGACAGGGCTTGTAGAGCCCGCCTTGTTCCCAAGGAGTCCCATCCTGCGGCTTCAGGCAAGGCGGATCCACCGTCCACGTCCGCAGGTCTTGGCTTCTACAGAGGCCGATCACCGCAGCGCCTTGCTCCAATCCCTGGCTCGGGTAGGAATGGTAGACGCCAAGGTAGTGCCCGTCAACCTGCCTCAATTCTCCCGGCGAATGAAGTCCGTTTTCCCGGAGAATCCAATTCATCGCGACGTTGTACTTCAGAATCGGTGACGACGGGTCGCGCTTCAGAATGCATCCTTCGTTCTTCCACTGAACCAAATCTGAGGAAGAGGCTAACCCGGTCTGATAGCCGATGCCATCGAAGGCCACAAAAGTCATGTAAAACTGGCCACCATGGCGGAAGACGAACGGACAATCCACGCTTACTTGGTCAAATGCGCCTGGTTGTCCGGAAGGGCTCAGTACATTTTTTCCGAGCTTGTAGGGAGTGCCAATCCTATCGATTGCGCAGCCCGGAACTGCATGTGCTGCAGCCGCAAGCAGAGAGGTGCCAACGAATTCACGCCGAGTAAAAGTCTTCATCAAAGGGCCACCGAATTCCTATTCAACGCCAAGCCACGTAACGGCCGCAAGATTAAATTGTGAAATTAGCTGAAAACTCGATCCACGGTGGGAATTTCAACTCTCCCTACACTTTTTCCGCGCCCGTCGAAGTGGCCACCCGTGATGACAATGATTTTCTTTAAGCTGCAAATCAATTCAGCTCACTTCCGATTAGTACGAGCAAATCCTAATGGGCCGTATTCTCGTTGGAGCGTGCGACCCACTTCTTCCACAAGTCGGGGTCGGCGAGGAGCTTGATATACACTCCACCGACTACTGACCGTGCCTGGAAGCCCACTTGGCGAGCGGAAACGGTATCGTACCAATCCGTCATCGGCACGCGATCGGTTGTTTGGTTGAGGAACTGGAACACGGGATGTACGATCGCCTGAAAGTCCGCTGGATTGCGAGCTAGTGTCGCCGACCACACCGTCCAATCCAACTTCGTATAGGTCGCGCGATTATCCAGGGGCAGCCCGAAGGGATTCAGATGGGCCTTATAGAAGGCGACCTCATGATCCGCGATCTTGGCAGGAAAAATGTGGAGGTCCAAGATGGTGTCCCATACGAGGTTGTATTTCTGGCTCCATGTATTGTTCTTATCAAACGCCAGGCGGTAGTGGCCGTATTCGGCCGCCATCGGCTCCCAACGGGAAGCCATGGACTTAGCCGCAGCTTCGTATTGCGCCGCGATCTTGTGGTCACCTAGCCTGTCCGCGAGTTGTGAATACGCTGCTAAGGCCTCGATCGCTTTGATGGAGAGGTTAGTATTGTGTGCGAGATGACCGGCGAAGTCATCGGTGCTTAGCTGGTTTTCCGGATCGAATCCTTTAGCAAGAAGATACTGAGCCCACTTGGTGAGTAGCGGCCAATAGCGGGCAGCGAATTCAGTGTTCTGTTCGGCATGCGCAATAGCAGCGACCATCAGAATCATATCGCCGGATTCTTCCACCGGCATCTGGTCTTCTTCGCTGAGTTCACCTCCGCCATATTGTTGCCCGTTTGCCAGTGGATACACTCCCAGGTCGTGCGGGGCAAAGGGAAACTTCCACCGCGCAGTTTGCGCATAGCGCATCACCGGTTCCAGCTGTGCTTCGACCAGCTTGGGATTCAGGAACAGAAAGATCGGTGAGGATGGATAGAGAACGTCGACCGTTGAAATCGATCCATTGCTAAAGTTTTCCTTCGGCATGAAAAATGGATCACCGTTCGAATCCTCCACAAGCTTGTGGGCGCCGATCGCCTGGCGGAATGCGAGATTTGCAACGGCCGCGTACTCGGGGCCCCCGGCTCGCACTAAGTCATGCTCCAGGTCAGAGTCATACTGCTCGGCGCGCTTCGTCAAAGGCTGATAGTCGCTCTCGGCGCGTTTAAGCAAAGCGCTGAAGGTGGCGAACTCCTTGCGCCAGTAGGGCAGCAGCTTCTGTTGGATGTACTCCACTGAGTAAACGTCGTCATAGCCAAGAAGCACATGCCGCGTTACGGCGGTTTGGCCGATGTTCCCTAATGGCAGCACCATATTCAGAGAAGGGGCTGAAGGATAATGGCTCTGTGGTGCGCGCGGCTGAGCCAGATCGTCGTCTTTTGGAATATGTCCTGTGGAAATAAACTGGTCGCGGTAGGATCGGTTCCCCGCGGCGAGCTCGATTGCGTCGGTGGACTCAGGAACTGCCAGATAGAAGTATCCCCAGTTGATCCGGACGTTATCTCCATATCTTTCCAGCATCGGCTGCTTGGAAGTGCCGAGTCGCAGCAAACTGAGCCCTTTAATCTCGGCGCGTGACCAGACGACGGGTTCGTCGCGAGTGTTGGTCGCTAACGCTCCATCGGCATCGAGATAAATTGCCACACTATGAGCCTTCCCGTCTCGCGAGCTGACTTCCCATGTTAGGTATGTTATCGGACGAGCCATGATTCTCAGGTCGTCTGGAAATGCGGGCGTCAGAAACGTAATGCTCATTTCAATCTCTGGGCTTTGCATGACAACTATAGTACGCGTCGCCGTGATTTCTCGATGCGTCTCCTCCAGAGCTGTAATCCCGTGATCCGCATTCCCGAGATACCGATAATTCCTTCCGTCGACGCGGACGATCCCGTTCAGTGGCTGCGGCTCGCCGGTCCAGTGTTTTGTTGGGCCATCGGTGAGCCGATCGGCTGGGGACCAAATGCTGAAATAAGGGTCATGCACCACCAGCGGCGTCGACGGAGCGCGGAGGGTAATCGCGGACTCTTCCTGCGCCGTGGCCGTGGTCGAAATGAACATGCCGCACAGGCAAACGATCGCGAGTCCAACGTTATTAGAAGATGAATATTTCATTTCATTCCCTCGCCTAATTGAACGGCCCTCGACGATTCGTCATGCGAATTAGGCGGTTCGCGACAGAATCAATGGCGATTTTCTTCGGGAGGATATTGCACGCCATTGCTCGGAGCAACGCGGGCGGCGTATGGGATTAGTTCGGGCGCGGCATGCGCGCCGTCCTGATACCAATAGGCGACCGTGGTGTAGTCATCGGAGCTGTCGATCTGTTTGCCGTATACAGCTCGCTGATTCTGAATATCTACGCTAATGGATTTCTGAAACCGTACCGGATCAGGGACGTACCAGCGATAGAGCCTGTTCTTGCCAGTTTCCATCTGGATGTTTCCCATATACGCTTGCGAATAAAGCAGACCAATCTGCCATGCCGCCCAAGTGCTTCCATACTCATCCTCTGTGCCAGGAGTATGGGTAAATTTCTTGCCGTCGATTGTGAATATTGTGTCGCCCTCGCCCCACCATCCTGCATAATTAGTGCGCATCTGAAAAATATTCCCGATGTATTGGCCTCTTCCTTCAACATGCACGATGTTGTGCATGCCGTGCGTCGGATTTGACCTCTTCCATGTGGCATGCAGACGGCTCGTCTCCGTGGCGAACTTGGCATCTTTCTCGAAGCTTATTCCGAAGGCCACCCCTCGCGTGTAAGTCTGGTCGCCATCATTGTAGAGACTAAACCGCGCGTGTCTTGCATAGGGCATCGGCAGATAGCAATTGTTATTCCAGTGATTGACGCCCATGGGCAGGGATGAGTAATTGATCGACTCGCGGTTGAAGTTGCCAAAGAATTCCCAGAGCGGAACGTTGATGCTCGGCTTGTCATTTCCGTCCCAGTAGACCTTTAGAACCAGTCCCGGATAGGCGAAGCCTGTTGTGTCTGTGCGATGAAAAAGACTGTCGTCAGTGATGTAAACGTAAGTGACTTTGCCTGGGCCATCCAGATCGGCAAGAGCTATTTCTTCTCCGGGCTTGATGGAATAGTCGTGGAATTCGACGCGCGCATCGGAGACACCGTTCGTGATCTGGTATGCGTCGGATACCGCCTGACCGTGAACCACAGTTATCGCGCTTAGTGTGAATATGCCCGCGAGCAATATGCCAATTGCAAGAGTCCGATTGCGATTTTTTCGTACATTCACTCTAGTCATTATTGCTCCCTGCGTCTTGTCGAGAACCCGCCGTTATCTGAAACCGGTTGCGGCGAAGCTCGGCGTCCCGGTTCTGATCTATGACGTTGCGAAGCTGTGCGGCGACATCCGCGCTCTGCTGCTTCATTCCGAGAGCGCGGTAAGTCTGAAGGAGCCGGTTAAGTATCGGCGCGCTATCGCCATCCAGCTCTCGAGCATGTTGGAGCAGAGTAAGTGCAGCCTGGTTTTCATGCTTTGCCAGATGCGTCTTGGATAAGGCCAGCAGGACGTTGGAATCGTTCGGGCGATCCTTCAGCACGTCTTTCAGCAGCCTCTCTGCTTCTTCGTTGTTTGCGCTTGTCGGAGTTCTCAAGAGTGTTTCCGCAAGGAAGAATTCCACTTCCTTGTCAGAAGGATCCTTCTTCAGCTCCGCGCGTAATAGCAGTTCCGCATCGGATGATTTTCCTTGATCGTTCAACAGAAGGCTCTTTCCAACGCGACCGTATCCGGAGCCAGGGTCAACCGTCTCCGCCAATGTAAAGTCCGCTTCGGCCTTCGTCGCATCTCCCTGGACAGAATATACGGATCCCCGGACGGTGAGCAGCGCGGCAGACTTGGGAATACGGTCGATTGCGGCGTTCAGGATTCTCACTGCAGCATCGACCGAAGAGTGCTCCATCGCAAAGCGAGCGAGATCGATATAATAGCCGGGAGTGTCCGGGGCCTTCTCGCATGCCTTACGGTACGCCTCCAGTGCCGCGGGAGCTCGGTCCAGCTTGTCGTAATCGGCACCCAAGAGATTCCAGAGCTGAGCCGTGTCTACGTTTTGCTTTTGAAGTTGTTCCAACGTCGCGGCGCTCTGATCGAATTTGCCAGCATAGTATTGGGCGGAGGCGAGATCGAAGGCAACGAGGTCCTGATGGTCCCGATCTTTGAGCGGCTCCAGAATCACCACCGCTCTAGCCGCTTCCGCGTTCAGAACCAAACAATGGCTGAACTGCAAGCTGGCGACGGTATTGCGTTCCAGCACACCGGGTGCGGCCTGGAAGAATGTCATTGCGCTCTTACAATCCCCCGCTTCGTACGCCAGGCTTCCTGCCATGGCGTTGGCGACGGGATTTGCAGGGTCGGCAGCCAGGATTTGGCCTACGAATTTCTTTGCACTCGGATCATCGAGCGTGTACGCCGCTTCCGCTGCCCCTTGTAATGCGACTAGGTTTCCTGGCCTCAAGAGCAGCGCGCGCTGAAAACTTTCCAAGCTTTCCGCGGTCCTTTGAAGACCTCGCAAAGCGAGGCCGCGAGCTACCCACAAACGAGCATCTTCCGGTTTCTGCTTCAGGAGAATTGCGGTTCGAGATAACGCTGCGTCGTAGTCTTGTTTGCCGAGGGAGCTACTAATGTCCGATATGGAAGGAACCGCCTCCTGGCCACCGGCGTCATGCGCGGCGGCCAGGAGAACGATCGTCCAAAGAACGGCGGATCGAAATCGCATACTGTGAATTATGTACCCATTAGAACTGAAACCTACCTACAAGTTGAATCAGACGAGGTTGCAGGGTGTTCGTGGCCTGGCCGAACGTCGGCGAGGTAACGCTATTGTCCACGCCCGTCAGATTAACCCGGTTAATCACGTTGTAGAAGGCGGCTCGAATCTGGAAATTCGATTTTTCTCCATGAAACCATGGCATGGGAAAGTTCTTAATGAGATTGGTATCAATGTTGACCAGACCAGGGTTACGGAAGATGTTCCGGCCTTCGTTTCCCTCGGTGCCGAGGGTGGGAGTAACGAACGCCCCGGCACCAAATACTCCGCTGAGGTACTGCTGTTTTGAGAAACCGCCGGCTCGAGCGGTTCCAATGTTTGGGTAGTCGAGGTCAAATCCGTCCTGGTTGTAGTCGCCGCAATTGCTCGGATACGGATTTCCGGGGCCCCATTGGGTTCCCGCGGCCGGCTGACAGTAGCTCGACGTGTTGACTGCTCCGAAAGGAAGTCCGGTTTGGAATATGCCCAGGATCGAGATTTCCCATCCCCCCAACAATTGTGAGAGATGCGCAACTCGAGGATCGGGAATCTTGTAATCTCCGGATAGTGTGAATCTGTTGCGAGTGTCGAACGAAGAATCAGCGTAAAGCACGTGATGCTGATCCGGCGCGCAATCAAGGTTTGAGTTGAAGTCAAACCTGGTCGCGCAGACCCCGTTATCCAGAGAATGCGCAAATGTATATGACGCCTGCCAATTAAATCCCTTCAGTGACTGACGTATCGTCGCGATTAACGCATTGTAGTTCGATGTGCCGGTATTCCACACAAACCCCATTTGACCAAAATTGGGGTTCAAACGGTCGAGCTTGCCATCGCTCAGATCACCGGCGAAACGATTGTAGTCTTCGTTTCCACTGAGCAGCCCGATACCTTTCGAGCCTGAGTAATTCAGGCCTACAACTGTGCCGCGTCCAATTTGCTTTTCGGCACCCAGCTGATACACGACGATCTTGGCAATGTTGAGATCTGGATTAACACCATTGACGCCACTGGCCACGCCGACTAAACCGCCGGAACTATTCACCCCGGTGGCAGGGACGACGGGATACACAAATCCAAACGGACTTGTGGTTGCTGTTCCATACGAATATATCGCCGGTATTGCCTGTTGGACTCCAAAGGTCGGGGTGATCCAATTGGGCGGATTCAAATCGAGGCTGTCCAGAGATTGACCCAACGTGATCGGCGTTCTGTATAAGCCCACGCCTCCGCGAATGCTCACATTGGAAGCTGGATGAGGCGACCACGCGAAGCCGCCACGTGGCGACCAGTTGTTCAGTTCGCTGTTATTGAAAAGATGGTTGGAACTGCGGATGACCGCATTTGCAAATTCGCTATCGAGGTCTCCCGTCGGGTCAAGGTGGATGTTATCAATCTTCGGATAATATTTGGGATATCCATACGGGGAAGGATTTCCGAAGCTGTCCCACCGGATCCCCAGAGTAACCAAGAGGTTTGACTTGAGCTTCCAATCGTCTTGAACGAACGCGCCTATACGCGTGTTCTGCACTCCGAAAAGGTTCGGACTGAACTGTCCGGTCAGCGGGTTGAATGTGACGCCGGACTCCTGAAATACCTGATCAGCCACGAAGTCGGTGAGATTTGCGAAGGTATAGCTTGGCCTTTCGCGCGGGGCGCTAAAATTTGCACTATCGTCGCCGTGATACCAGTCCACGCCGATCCTCAGGGAATGGCGCCCCCGTATATACGAGACCAGGTCGTTCCAGGAGTAATTGTGCTGGAGGAATGTGGCTGGCCCCCACGCATTGCCGCCGAACGTTATCCCTTCTGCGTTGGTGGATAAATACGGAAGCTTTGAAAGCGGTCCGTTTTCCGCCCCCGCTAAGCTGTTGGAACTCTGGAAGCCTCCGGCCTGAAACGCTCCAAAAGTTAAAATGTTCGTAAAATTCGAACTGAAGACATGAGTGTAATTGGTGGAGAGAAACCAGTTGAGCGTACCATCATCGACGATGAACTGGGGACGAATGTCCGCTGCCTGATACGCGAGCGAAGTTCTATAGAAATTGCCGAACAACCTGTCCTTGCCGTCGTGAAAATATTGATCGCCGCGCACGTTAAATTGAATGCCGTTGCTGTAGGGAGTTGCGGTGGGAGTTCCCTGGTCGAGAAACGGACTGTTGCAGCCTGCCACCGGGGAATCGCAGAAACTCGTGTATCCCGGATTCGCCCATTCCACTACGCCGCGGGTTAGGGTGTCAGTGGGTTTGTAGTGGCTCAGTATGTATGTACCGTGAGTATCGGGGAAATTGTTTACGGCCCAGGCTGTGAAAGCTGGATCCTCGTAGTTCACCAAACCTACACTTCCAGTGGAACCTTGGCCACTCGTTAGACCCTGAGAAGACGCGCGCTTATCCTCGATCGAACCGAAAAAAAACGTTCGGTCCTTGACGATGGGACCTCCAATGCTAGCGGTGACGTCGTCTCGATGGAATGGCGAGTAGCTGTGAATGAACTCGGTGCCGGCCGTCAATTTTTCGTTCGTGAATAGATAATTCGCGGTGCCATGCAAAGAATTGGTGCCGGACTTAGAGGTGAGCTCATCGACTACCGAACTTGAGTTTGCATACAGTACGCTAAAGCTGTTTGTCTGCAACGACGCTTCTTGAATGGAGTCGGGATTGGGTGAAATATTTATCTCACCGGTGATGATGTTGCTAACTACGCTGACGCCGTCGAGGATGTATGCGTTTCCGCCGTAATAGGTGCCGTTCGCGCTTACGTTCAGTACATTTTCGTTTGTGAAATTGTCCGAGTTTCTGGTGTCCACGAATCCAGTCACTCCAGGGGCGGTCTGGAGGATTCCATACACGCCGTTGTTCTGCAGGGGCAATGAAGCGATCGTCGGCGCAGCCAGCGTCACTTGTAGACGTGTCTCGTCAGGATTGACCTGGACCTCGGTTTCAGTGACCGTCACCTGCGAGGTCGCTCCGGCCACTGTCATGGTTATATCCACAGCCAAGGTTGATTCGGTGGTAACCGTAGCGGGGATCGAAGATTTTTGAAAGCCATTCGCCGTCGCGGTCACCACATAGGTGCCGGGCGCGATGTTCAGAAAGCGGTACAACCCCTCGTCATTTGAGGTTGTCGTGTTGACAATCCCGGTATCTTTGTTGCGCAGTTCGACGCTAGCGCCCGGCACCACTGCCTTCGACGCGTCGAATACAGTGCCCTGGATGTTGCCGCTATACTGCGCGAATGCGTCGACACCGGAAAATAGGAAAGCCAACACGGCGAAGCCGAGGAGGCAAATCGCAGACGGTGTGTGACGCACATGCTGGGAGGGAGCAACGGCGCTTTGGTTCGCCAAGCCCGTGCTGCGGAATTTGACGCAAGTATTGGTCATGTGGCTTCTCCTGAAAGTTGCTGGGACCTGCTGATGAATCGTCACCCCAAGCGGTCCTCTTAGTGAATACATGTATATAGACCCAAATAAGAACCTGTCAACACAAATTTCTAAATAGGTATACTATTTGTGGCGCACAGGCGAAATGGTGATTCAAGGCCCGCCCAAATTCTGAGGAGACGTACATGCCCGAGAGCTCCGGTCCCCTGAACAGACATTTATTGTCAATCTGCGCAGTTGCATCGTTGGGCGGTCTGCTTTTTGGATTCGACACAGCCGTCATTGCCGGCGCCACGCGTACCCTCACCAGCACATTCCACCTATCTCCGCTGGCGCTCGGCATAACCGTTTCAAGCGCGCTATGGGGTACGGTTGCGGGCGCGGCATTTGCCGGAAACCTGGCCGACAAGTACGGGCGTCGGACAAGTCTGAAGATCCTAGGCTTCCTGTATGTCGTTACCGCGCTGGGATGCGCGCTGGCGTGGGGATGGTCCGTCCTTCTCCTGTTTCGCGTGCTAGGTGGATTGGCAATCGGAGGATCGTCCGTAATCAGCCCTACTTATATTGCCGAGATCTCTCCACCGAAGGTCAGGGGTCGCTTGGTCGCCACATTCCAGGCGAATATCGTAATCGGCATTCTTCTGGCATATATCTCCAACTACTTCGTCGGCCTGATGAACTTTGGTTTAGCGGACTGGCGGTGGAAGTTCGGGGTGTCGATTGTACCGGCGCTCGGGTTCTTTCTTGCCCTTTTCACCATTCCGGAGAGCCCGCGTTGGCTGGTCCGCCAAGGGCGCCAGGAAGAGGCGCTGCAAGTCATGGAGCGCAACGGCGACCCAGACCCGCGTCGCGAGTTGATCGAGATCGAGCAATCGTTGGAGGGCGAAGGAACCTCAGCCGAGCGACTATTTCAGCGGAGATATCGATTTCCCATTTTCCTGGTGATTACCATCGGCCTGTTCAACCAGCTTTCTGGAATCAATGCCATCCTGTACTACCTGAACAGCATTTTTGAGAATGCGGGTTTCGATCGTGTTTCCAGCGACCTCCAATCCGTCATGATCGGTGTCACCAATTTGATTGCGGTAGGATGTGCCATGCTGGTGATCGATCGCGCCGGCCGCCGGATGCTGCTGCTGATCGGGTCCGTTGGCACAACCATCTCACTTACAGGCGTGGCGTGTATTTATGAATTTCACCGGTACCAAGCTGCGTTGCTCTGGTGTCTGGTGGGATTTATCGGATTTTTTTCGTTTTCCCAGGGCGCTGTCATTTGGGTGTATATCAGCGAGGTTTTTCCCAATCACGTACGGGCGAAAGGACAAAGCCTGGGAAGCTTCACGCACTGGTTCGTGAATGCCATAGTGGCTGCGGCGTTCCCGATTGTGGCGGCCCGATGGGTGGCCGCGCCGTTCTTTTTCTTCGCTTGTATAACGGCGCTACAGTTCTTCGTGGTTTATTTCTTCTTCCCGGAGACGCGGGGTTTAAGCCTGGAATCGATGGAGACAAGCCTTCATCGCTAGCGGGTACGGCTCGAATTCGGGTGTTCGTGGACAAGTTGCAACGCGCCCCACAGGACGCTGTCGCCGCCCAATGACGCGGGCACCACGTCGATTCTCGCCTTCGACCATGACGTTAGCTGGCGACCCAATTCCTGCCGCAACGGGACGAACAGCGCGTCTCCTGCCCTGCTGATGCCGCCACCGATGACGATGCGTGCGGGGTTAAGAAACATGATTGTGTTTTTCAAACCTTGAGCAAGATGCACCACGTATTTTGAGACAAACTCAGGGTCCCGGAAGAGCTCACGGGCCGGCTTGCTGTAGTCGCGCTCCAGCCACATCCCGCAGCACATTCGCTCCATGCATCCAAAAGAGCCGCACAGGCATGCCGGACCGTTTGTCAATACCGTATGGTGGCCCAGTTCGCACGCGTACGAATCCGCCCCGCGGTATAGCCCGTGCTCCGTAAGCAGGCCGCCGCCAACCCCGGTCGACAGGGTTATGTAAAACAGAGGCCGAAACCCCTTTCCGGCACCGTATACACCTTCTCCGAGGGCTCCCACCATACTGTCCCTGTCCATAACCGCGGGCGCGTCAAAGCGCGCTTGAACTTCCCGGATTAGGTCAAATCCATCCCAGCCGGGTACGTGCGTGGAGAAAAGCACCTTTTGTAGGCTGAAGTCGACCGGGCCCCCGAAGCCAATCCCGCAGGCGTCAAACCTTGGCGTATTAACGATTCCAGCAACCATCTCCTGCATTTTGTTCAACATCCAGACAGGGCCGGCAACGCGATTCGTCCGTTGCGTGGCCTTACCCACCAATTTCCCGCTGTCGAAAATCCCGACGCTGAAGTTAGTGCCACCAATATCGAGAGCGAGAGTGGATTTCAAGGAAATGAAATTAACACATGTGATGCCGAGATGTATACTTGTCTATTATACAGGAGGAGAATTAGAATACACTCATGAAGGTCATCGGCTACTTTGCAACCCTCTCGGTACTTCTTTTGCCTGCCACTTTATCAGCTCAAGCTCCAACCTCCCGAATTCGGCTCGGGGAAAAGGGTGTACCGGTCGTGCGCACCCTCGACAAGGTATTTGGGTCGGCAGGCACGCCGGGATGGTCGATCGGGATCGACCTCGAGACGTCGACGCTCCTACCAGACGTATCGCTAATGAGCCTGACCAATCAGAACAAGCAGAAATGGCTGGAGTGGCATATGTCGGGGCCAGTGGGGGAGCAGCGATTGGAGTTTCTGCTCTATACCGACTACCGGAGCGAGCCGCTTTCGGTGGGAATCCCGGTGAAGCTGCTCACGCCGGCGTATAAGGGCACCTTTCTGTTGCGCTACGAGGGTTTTCGGCTCGACCTTTTCTATGCCGGCGTCCTGGTAGACGAAGAATGGCCAATAGGAACGGTGAAGATCGGCGAAAAACCAGAGCTGCAATTTTCAGCGCCCGTCGCGCAGGTCTCTATCTGGAATTCTGCGCTGTCGGACGCTGCGATCACGTCCAAGAACGGTGGCTCGGAGAAGATCGCTGCAAGAACCAATACAATCCTGGGTCCTGAACCAACGCATATCCAGTACAGCCGGCCGCGAGGATATAACACCAATGCTGGTGATGCGATGCCCTTTTATCATGATGGGACATTTCACCTGTATTTTCTTCTGGACCGGCGGCAACATCACAGCAAGTGGGGACTAGGGGCGCATCAGTGGGGTCACGTTTCAACCACCGATTTAGTGCACTGGACCCACTATCCCGTCGCGCTTCCAATAGAGCACGATTGGGAAGGCTCCATCTGCACTGGATCTGTCTTCTTTCACGACGGCCACTACTACGCCCACTACGCCACTCGCATGCCCGATCGAAGTGAACGGCTGGGAGTCGCGGAAAGCGAAGACGGAATCCATTTCAGGAAAACCATCCCCACTCCATTCGCGGAGCCAACCTCACCTTATATTCACGGACCAAATCGCGATCCCTTTGTATTTCAGGATGGGGACGAATTCCATATGCTGATCACCGCGGCTGTAGCTAAGGGCGATGCGAGCGAAGGCGCGCTCGAACACCTGGTATCGAAGGACCTCTCGGCGTGGGCCGTTGCTAAGCAGCCGTTCCTATTGGCAGGATCGCCGTCCCAACCCGAATGCTCAGACCTTTTCAAATGGAGAGACTGGTATTACCTGATTTTTAGCCTGGGTGGCACCACCCATTACCGGATGTCCAAAACGGCGCTGGGACCTTGGATAACGCCTACCAGCGACATCCTGGACGGGCCCGAAGCGATCGTCATGAAAGCAGCCGAGTTTAAAGCTGCTCGACGGATTATGGTAGGATTCGTGCAACACGACCATTTATATGGTGGGGACCTGGTGTTCCGAGAACTGCTCCAGGAAAAAGACGGTTCGCTCGGAACCACAGTTCCCAAAGAGATGGAGTTGCCTGGAGGAGCAGCGAAAGCCGCGGCGGATATGCATCTGAACGAGGAAAAGCCCACAGGACAGTCGATCGACGTCGGAACGAATGCGCGCATCGCGGCGACGATTACCGATAGCCATTCGACGTCGTTTACGGTAAATATTGGCTCGTCGGAAACCGGACGCATTGCGGAAGAGTTAATTTTCGATCCCGCGTCCAGCACCGTGATCTGGACTGATACAGCCGGAAACCCGGCTCATGCAAAACTGGAGCATGTAACCGATCTCGATGGCCCGATAGATATCGTGATTACTCTCCATGAAACTCTGGCGGATCTTTCGATTAACGGTCATCGTACCTTGATCCATCGCCTATCGTCTTCTCAACCTCGGCGTATCTCCTTCTCAAGCAAGGGCGGCAGCGTTGACGTATCGCAACTCACAGTGTCGTTGCTTCGATAACCGGCCGGCGAAGGTTTCCGGATGGCAGTTGTAGGTTGAGTCGAGATCATGAGCGAACAGATTGAATCCAGCCAAACCGTTCCGAAGTACAAGCAGATCGCCGATACTCTGCGTACTAACATTGCTGACGCCATTTACGCGCAAGGCGAAAAGCTCCCAAGTGATTCGGAATTAAGCAAGCAATTTGACACTTCTCGCCTGACTGTGATTCGGGCTTTGCGGCAACTTGAGTTGGAAGGTCTGGTGGGACGAAAAGCTGGCTCGGGTACTTACGTCGGAGCGCAGACCCAGGTGGTCGTTCCCCACTCATTCGGGTTGCTCATTCCTGACCTGGGGCAGGGCGAGATTTTCGGGCCCATCTGCCAAGGCATGGCTCGTGCAGGATTAACCTCGAATCAAGCCCTTATTTGGGGCCACACTTCAGGCACCCTTGACGACAAGGAAACCCAGGCCTTGGAACTCTGCAATTCATTTATTGTGAGAAAGGTGTCTGGAGTCTTTTTCGCACCACTTGAACTGGCGGCGCACCAAGAAGAAGTAAACGAGAAGATATTGACGCAGTTGGACGATGCCCGTATTCCGACCGTCCTGTTAGATCGCGGCACACGTCCGTTCCCAGAGCCCACTCGCCATGATTTGGTTGGCATCGATAACTGGCGAGAGGGTTTCCGCATGGCGAAATACCTCATGGATCTGGGATGTACACGGCTGGGGTTTGCGTTGCGCCCCGGCTCGGCCCCAACGGTAGACGCCCGTATCGCCGGTCTAGGTGAGGCTCTGCGCCAGATAGATTCCAGGCTTTCACCGGAATGGATTCTAAAAGGCGATATGACAGACAGGGAGTTCGTTCACAGATGGTTCACTAAAGTCCGTCCAGAAGGAATTCTCTGCGCTAACGATTACACCGCCGGCCAGCTGATGCATTCACTTCTGAATTCCGGGATCAAAGTACCAGGTGAAGTGCGCGTGGTTGGTTTCGATGACGTAAAATACGCCAGCCTGCTGCCGGTTCCATTGACCACTCTTCGCCAGCCTTGTATTGAGATCGGTGTAGCAGCGATGAAAGCAATGTTGGCACGCCTGGAAGATCCGCTGATGGTCCCGCGCACAATTTCACTCGATTGCAAAATCATTGTCCGCGACTCCTGTGGCGGCCGAGCGGGTATGCTTGCCGTGCCTTCCGTGATTGATTAACACGAAAACCTGTGCTCGTTTTGCACCGGTGGATTATCTTCGGAAAACGGGTGGTTCAGTGTTTCTTCGACTGTCGCCTTGGCGAACTGGCCTTCGACGGACACTCACAACCGCTGCCCCATTTACTTTACTGTTTGTCGCTTCGATGGTTCAACTCGCCGTAATTCACGAGGCGAGGATAGAGGCGGAGGAATCGAAGCCAGCAGTACGGTACGTCGGTGACGCCTCTTGTGCCTCGTGCCATGCATTGCAGGGAAAGTTCTATGAGAAGACCTCACATCGCCTGACACTGCAGTTGCCATCAAAGCGTTCCATCCTAGGATCGTTCCAACCAGGATCGAACGTATTGCAGACTCTCGACCCTAAAAGTTCGCTGTTGGGCGACGGCCTGTCGTTTCAAATGCAAATCAAGGACAACTATTTCTATCAGACGGCCAGGCGTTCTGAGATTCAAGACCTGGATCAAACGATCAAAGTGAGTGAACACACCGAGCGGATCGATCTGGTCACAGGCTCGGGTGTTCGAGGTCAGTCCTACCTTTACTGGAAGACCGACGAATTGTATGAGCTACCTGTCAGCTATTGGTCCGAGGGACGGCGGTGGATCAACAGTCCCGGTTATCCGGACGGCTCTGCGATCTTCGATCGACCTGTAACAGCGCGCTGCCTGGAATGCCACACTACGTTTGTTGAAGCTGTGGCGGACGAGCCTCACGGAAATAGATATATCGCATCGAGCTTGATTGGTGGAATCACCTGCGAGAAATGCCATGGCCCAGGGGCACGTCACGTGGAACTTGAAAAAGAAAGTGAAGCTTCCAAGCGGCTTTCGGCGGAAGCAATCATTAACCCTAAACGCTTTTCCCGCGATCGGCAGGTTGACTTGTGCGCGCTTTGTCACAACGGCGCAAAACGGGAAGCCAGGACTCCAGCCTTTTCGTTTATTCCCGGTCAGCCCCTCGATGCCTCGTTCGGTCCCGAACCGGTAGAGGAATCCGCCGAGCCTGAAATCCACGGCAATCAGGTGGGGCTGCTGAAACGAAGCCGCTGCTATCAATCGTCACCCACGATGACGTGTTCCACTTGTCACGACGAGCATGCACTCGAGCTCCCTGCGGACGATTACTCCGAGCGCTGCCTAAGTTGTCATACGGTGGATAGCTGTGGCGTAGCGAAGGCTTCCGTGCACAGTAACAAGAAGGGCTGCATAGGATGTCACATGCCCATCCAGCCGACCAACGCAATCGTATCCGAGACGGGTGGACGGGTGGTGCGTGCAAGAATTCGCACCCACTGGATCCGGGTCTACCGGTAACCAGGCTGCAGGATCAAGGCTTCTGTTCAACTAATTCTTCGAGCCTGGCGCCTCATGTTTAGGAGGTTTCCCGGTCTGGACACCCGCGCCTTCACTAATCGTATAAATTGTATCCACGCCGGGCAGTGCCACGTTTTCCCTGAACCCGCTCGGCCACCGGATTTCGAGTTTGGCTACTTTTGTTGCGCCTCCAAGGCCGAAGTGCAAGCGCGGATCTGATGAAGACGCGAAACTTCCCCCGCTGACGACGTCGGCCCGCTGGGTAAATCCGTTCGCCGTCAGGAACGCAATCGCACCGACTGCGTCGCGCGGACTTTTCACACCGCCAATCAACTTGAGCTCCACCCAATGATTGTGGTCCTTATATACATTGCGAAACAAAGACGGTGTATCGTCAATGTTGTTTACGACCACGTCGATTTTTCCATCGTTAAAGAGATCGCCGTAAGCCAGTCCACGCCCTGTGGCCACCTTCGCAAGGCCCGTGCCTTCGACGGCCGGGTCAAGCTGCCATTTGCCTTGAACGTTGTGAAAAAGAAGCGGTCGCTGCGCCCACGACGTTCCCCAATTTTGGCGATCGACTTCCGGATAGACATGGCCATTTGAAACCATAAGATCCAGCCATCCATCGTTATCGTAGTCAAAGAATGCCGTGCCCCACCCGAGAAAAGGAATCGTGGCCTCAGCGATTCCGGCCTCGTAACTTACATCGGTGAAGTTTGCATCGCCGTCGTTGCGATAAAGAGGCTTGTAGTCATCGGAGAAAGTAGTGTTATAGACGTCGATCCGTCCGTTGTGAAGGTAGTCGCCTGTTGCGATCCCCATGGACGCGGTCTCACGCCCTTCTGCGTTCAGGGCATACCCGGAAGAAAAGCTGACGTCCTCGAAAATGCCTCCACCTCGATTGAGGTAAAGATAGTTAGGTGTGGAGTCGTCGGCAACAAGCAAGTCAGGCCGACCATCTCCATTAACGTCGATGAAGACAGAAGCAAGGCCATAATAGAGACGGCTATTGTCGACTCCGGCTTCCTTGCTAACCTCCTTAAATGTCCCGTCGCCTTCACTGTGAAAAAGATGGTCGGGCTCGCCAGGAAGGCCGCGCGGCCCGCACATCACTTTTATGCCACGGAACTTGCAGGCTCCTTGAGATTCGTCGCGCCAATTGCCATTCGCGGTAGACGGGTCGATGTGGACGTAACCCGGCACAAAGAGGTCGAGTCTGCCATCGCCGTCATAATCACCCCAGGTGGCGCCAGTCGACCAATGTATATTCCCCGGCTTGCTGACAGTTACTCCGGCTTTCTCCGCAACGTCGGTAAATGTTCCATCATGGTTATTGTGGTAGAGACGATTCTCGCCATAATTTGACACGTATATATCAGGCCAACCGTCGTTGTCATAATCGGCTGCTACCGCACCGAACCCCCATCGGTCATTGCCCACTCCGGCCTTTTGCGTGACATCCGTAAAGGTTCCGTCGTGGTTATTGTGAAAGAGAGCAGCGTGCGGGGGTAGGGCCTTACCCGCTTGTGCAGATTCGAATGATCCGTTTACCAGGTAGATGTCCAGCCAGCCGTCGTTGTCGTAGTCGAGAAGGGCAACGCCAGAACCGATCGTATCGAGGATGATTTCCTTTTCTTGCGAACCCATCCGATGACGCCATCCAGCGAGACCGGCTTTACTCGCCACATCGTCGAAAACGATCGGCCCCGTCTTTACGAATCCACCCGCGGTAATTGGCCGATGCTCTGCGTCTAGGACTGGTTTGTGAACTCCGCCGGTAGCGGAGCCGCTCATACCTGCGTCAGTTGACTGAGATCCTTGCTGCCCATCCTCGCCGTGTAACCCCAGGCAGAGCAATACACCGGAACAGGAAATAATAACCAGCCGGCGGAAGTATGGTCTGCACAGTGCAAGCATTTCCACAGACGTCATCGTAGGGGAGCTTCATATGCCTGGTCAACATTGGGCCCCGCAAGCCAATTCAACCGATTCGAGATTTACGCTTGGAGAGGCGAATCATTTGGCTTACTTCCAATCCCTCGGTTTCAAAAAACGCCTACTCCGATCCCACTCGTGAAACAGCGCGCCTCGGAGCGCATTCACGGAATGAGCCTTGGGCGATTCGAGTAAAAACGAGCGCCACACACCTCGCAGCGAAATGGATATCTGCCGATGGCACATAGCGCGATTGTTTCGGAGATCCCTCGGCCGGGCGAACGGTGGCAGTAGCTTGCGACTACCGCACCTAGGACGAGAGAAGCGCTCGACGTCGGAGCTGCTTGAGTCGTTCCCTGCTGGCAAGCCTGCCCGGAATTCCGCTTGACACTTTATTTGTCGGGGAGATATAAGGTTGCCCCAATGGAACTACCGTTCTCTGGGCATTAAGGAACGGTCTTTAGCTTCCGATGCTCACGTGGAATCGACGTCACTTGAACCCGATCAAGCCGGCACTATTAGAGACTCAGGGAGATTGCCGACGGTGCGAAGGGTGTTCCTCAGCGTAATCGTCGTGTTGCAACTATCAGCGCTCTTGGGGCCCCACAGCAAAGCTTATCAGAGCGGCCGGCTCGATCCCGCGCGCAAGCTGTCACCGGAACAGAATCTAATGACGGCCCACGCGAAGCTTCCCGAGCAATACATTTGGACGGCGGGAGACGCGGCTGCGTGGGGCCGCGATCGCGATAAGTATTCATTTTCACAGCAAGAGTCCAAGACGGCGCCGCACTATTTCCGGTACTCGTTCACGCTTATAAGAGCTCCGCTCGCGGCAACACTCTACGTGGCCGGTCCGCGCACGGCCAAGATGTATGTTAATGGCGAACTAGTTGACTCGGTAAAGAGTGACTTAGCGTCACCACTCGGCATGCACGTATTTGCCACTGATATCAGCAGGACGCTCATCTCTGGCTCGAATACCTTGGCACTGGAAGTCGTGCGCGGGCGTGGAATCGTCGCAGCCTCCAGCTCTCGCGTCGTACTCCAGCAGGCATTTGGCGAAGTGCTGGTCGCAAAAATCGTTCCTGCAACTTACGGTATTAGCGTGGCACCGCTTGCAACCTCAAGTTCAGATTGGAAAAGCACACTGGAGGCACCAGCCGGATGGGAACGACCGGGGTTTGATGACAGTAACTGGACGCCGGTGCAAACGCTCGGCCCAATTGAGAGCTCCATCGACATGTTTCAGTGGAACGCCGATGCTGGTCTCTATGATTGGCCCGGCTACCAGGGCATTTCGCCATTTCTTAGGCAGTACGTTTTAAAGGCGGAAAATGTAGATCGCATTTTCGAGGGACGCAGCCATTTTGAAAATCTCAAGTCGCTAACGGATGACGCCGAAGCAAATGCGCCCGCACAGGAGTTCGCAGTAAGACCGGCGGCTCCGTTGATGCCTAACCAAATTGCCCCTTGGCTGCTGCTTGATTTTGGCCGCGAGGTTGTCGGCCGGCTGGAACTTCAATCCGACTGCGATTGTGAGGTGCAGGTTGCACTCCAATATGGCGAATCAGAGGAAGAAGCCATGCAAGGCGGCCACTACCTAGGATCTAACCTTCTCCGCATATCGCCACATGGCATAGCCTATGGGCCAAAGAGCGGATTCCGCTATGCTCGGGTTTGGTTCATCCAAGGTTCTGCCGAGACTCGCTTCAAAGTGATCCGCTTGGATGGGATTTACTACCCGGTGAAATATCAGGGATCATTCGATTCCTCCGACCCGTTGCTCAACCAAATCTGGGAAACGGGCGCTTACACCATGCATTTGTGCATGCAAGATGACATTTGGGATGCCCCGAAGCGCGATCGTGGGCGATGGGTCGGCGATCTCGACGTGGGCGGCCGTGTGGTGAACGAGGTATTTGCTGATCGTTTTCTGATGGAAGACACGTTTACCAGGCTTATTGGCGATACTCCTGTCGAGGAACAGGTCAACTCCATTCCTGGATATTCTGCTCTATGGATCACGGCGTTGGCGGATTACTACCGTCACACCGGCGCTAAAGACTATCTGGCTGCCGTCGATGACCGGATGGTTGAATTGCTGAATCTCATGGACTCGGATTTTGACGAGAAGGATATTTTTGTCAACCGTAAGCAGAAGTGGTTGTTCGTCGATTGGTCGCCAGATCTTTTCGGCGACACGCCGGAAACGCGCCACGCAACTGAAATCGAAATTTACCGCGCCTATCGCGAGGCAGGTTACCTGCTGCGTGAATTAGGGCATGTAAGCACTGCGCAACATTACGAAGGGCGCGCAGCGGCGATTCGAAGCGCGATCAATTCTGCATTCTATGATGCGCGGGCTGGAACGTACGGTCCGCGCTGGCAAACCAACGCAGCGGCAATTCTTGGTGGAGTCGCGGGCCCCGAACAGTACCAAGCTATTTGGAAGAACGTTCTGTCGTCGGTGGGCGAAGAGGGGCGATCCGCACCAACAATCAGTCCTTATTACAGTTACTACGTTGTTACGGCTATGGCGGAAATGGGGCATCGCGAGGAAGCGCTGCAGCAGATTCGTAAGTATTGGGGAGGGATGCTGGCCGAGGGCGCGACGTCATTCTGGGAGTCGTACGATCTGCGCTGGCCGAAGAACAATTTTCATCTTTCCCTCCAAGCTGACGGCACGAGCGGATTTTTTGTCAGTCTAGCGCACGGTTGGTCGAGCGGCGCGACCGCGTGGCTGATGGAGCAAGTGCTGGGGATCAGTCCGACAGAATCGGGATTTCGCCGTGTGACCATACGGCCGGATCTGATCGATCTGAAATGGGCCAAGGGCAGCGAACCGACTCCGCACGGACCCATCACGGTTGCGCTTGAGAAAGATTCGGGGCTAAATCTCACACTAGAGCTACCGGCCTCGGTAGAGGCCGATGTTCTGATGCCAATCGCGCAGCCAAATGCCGCAGTGCTCGTGAACGGGATTCCTGCTTCCTGCAAACTAGCGGAGGACAACACACGAGCCAGAATTACGCTGAACCGTCCCGGACACTATGAGATCCGCGCGCAATAGCGACAGGGGACATGCTTGGTTGGGCCAGAAGCTTTCGAATGCATGACGAAGCTTCTGAACCGGAAGCTATGCAATAAGGCAACTATGATTTTTCCGCTCAGTACATCCTAAGGGAAATTGCAGCTTTGGTTCCGGCCATTCGGAGATAACCCCAGGGCACCGAGTACTTTAGCGCCAATAAGTGCCATTTTCAGGCCAATCGGGACAGGGAATTATCAGGGAATGAACAGGGAATCGAAATTCCCTGTTCGCTGAGTGCTGGC
>Ga0302324_100007594_pt1 | contig 23018 bp, 9 predicted proteins | sample Palsa_T0_1_FD_201949 | JGI IMG/M metagenome (GOLD analysis project Ga0302324, IMG submission 201949) | Peat permafrost microbial communities from Stordalen Mire near Abisko, Sweden - Palsa_T0_1 | ecosystem: Environmental > Terrestrial > Soil > Palsa > Peat permafrost | place: Sweden: Abisko...
TCAGCGTCGTGAGCCGCCGGTCGGCGTCGTAGGCGTACTTGGTCGTGAGGCCATCGTAGGTCAGCGACACGCGGTTGCCAACGGCATCGTAGCCGTAGGTGATGGTCTTGTTGATGAGGCCGTCGAGGGCGGTCGCGAGCTGGCCGAGGTTGTTGTAGCCGAGCGTGCGGTTGACAGTGGGGCTCTGCTCGGTGGTGCGATGGCCGCGGGTGTCGTAGGCGAAGGTGTAGGAAGTGGTGTCGGCGAAGGTGACTCCGGTGAGCCGCTTGTTGGCGTCGTAGCCGTAGGTGGTCTTGTTGCCAATGCCATCGGTCTTGGTCGCCCGCGTGCCGTCGAGGTTGTAGGTGTAGGTTGTCGTAACGTTGAGCGGATTCTTCTCCGTGAGCAGCCGGTTGTTGGCGTCGTAGGTGTAGGTGGTCGTGCCGCTGTTGAAGGCCACCGTCGCGCGGTTGCCGCGCGCGTCGTAGGTGTACTGCGTCCCTGCGCCGGCCGGAGGGTTCACGTTGTTCAGCCGGCTGTAGGAGTAGCTGTAGCTCGTCTTGTTGCCGCGCGGATCGGTGACGTACTGCAGCTGGCCGAGCGAGTAGAAGGACGCGGTGACCTCGTTGACGGCATCGGCGACCTGCGTGACCCGGCCCATGTTGTCGATCGTGCGGGTGGTCACGTTGCCGTCGGGGTCGACCGTCTGGCACGGCGAGCCCGACACGTCGGCGCAGTAGCCCTGGCTGGTCACGGCCCCGAGCGCGTCGGTCGTCGAGATGAGGCGTCCGCTCTCGTCGTAGACGTAGGTCGAGACGTTGCCGTTGGCGTCGGTCCGCGCGAGGACGTGCCCCTCCGGATCGTAGGCGGTCTTCGTGACGTTGCCTTGCGTGTCGGTGGTGCTGCTCAGGCGGTTGAGCGCGTCGTAGGCGAAGGTGGTCGTCGCGTTGGTAGGATCCTTGAGCGTCTTGCGGTTGCCCTCGGCATCGTAGGTGAAGGTCGTCTGGTTGGTCAGCGCGTCCGTCATCGTCAGCACGTGGCCCAGGGAGTCGACCGTCATCGAGCGGGTGTGGTTGCCGGGGTCCTTGAGGCTCGTGAGGTGCCCAGCGCCGTCGTAGCCTAAGGTGGTCACCGCGGTCAGAGGGTCGGTGATGGTCTGGGTGGTGCCGTCGGCATTGTAGGCGAAGGTCGTGGCCACCGCATTGCCCGGCGCGAGGACGCTCTGGAGTTGGCCGGTCGCAAGATAGGTGTAGGTGGTCGTATTGCCGAAGGCGTCTCTCGAGGTCTGGAGGTTTCCGTTGGCGTCGTAGGTGTTGGTCGTGTTGGTGGTGGGACTCGTGACGCTCGTCGGGCGGCTGTTCGGGCCGTAACCCCACTGGGCCACGGTGCTGTCCGGGTAGTAGAAGGCCTGGGGGTTGCCGAGGCCATCATTCGTATAGGTGTAGGTCGTCACGTTGCCGCGCTCGTCGGTGGCGGTCAGCTTCTTCGAGTCGGTGTCCCAGGTGTTGACCCTGACGTTGCCGCTGGCGTCTTCGACCGACAAGGGATTGCCCACGCTGTTGTAGGTCGTGATTCGGGAATAGCCACGCCGGTCGGTGTAGACCGTGGTGCGCCCGCTGTTGTCGTACGAGGCCGCCATGCTGTTGCCGGCCGGATCGGTCTCCAGGTCCCATCGGCCGCTGACGTCGTAGGCGACGCTCCATTGGTTGCCGTTCTTGTCGGTGCGGCCGATCAGGTGGTGGGCAACGTCGACGGCGTAGTGCTCGACCTTGTTCAAGACGTCGGTGGCGCTGGTGAGATCTGCGCCGGTCTGGCCGAAGCCCACGACCCGCCCCGCCACATCGGTGACGCTGGTCAGGTAGCCCCCGGCATACCCAAAGGTCAGCGCCACCCGCCCGGTCGCATCCGTGACGGTGTGGATGGTCTGATCGGCATTCCTCTGAATGGTGACCTTGTTGCCGTTGAGGTCTTGATCGCTGAGGAGCCGCCCATTGACGTCGAAGCTGCTCGAGCGGCCGTCGCGGTAGGTTAGCGTGTAGCCGTTGCCGTTGTTCACCAGGCTCAGATGCCAGCCCGGCGGGCCGCCGAAGTTGTTCTGCCCCTGGGGTGGAGCACCGAAGGGGAGCTGGTGAATCATCGAATCCTCGGCCGTGACGTAGGTGGCCGATCCGTTGCCGTTCAAGATCAGCTTCCGCTCATAGGAGTGCCACCAGTTGGCCCCAAGGACTCCGTTGACCCCAGCGCCGGAGTAATAGGACCGCCTGAAGCTGATGGGGATGCCGACGGCGGGCAACGCGAGGTCGGTGCGACTGAAGAAGTAGCTTCCGCTGGCCAGGCTGACGGCTGAACCCGGGCACTCCATACATGTATCAGACGCCTGCTCGGGGTCGAATAGACTCAGCTCCCAGTCAATCAAGGCGGCTTCCGCCCCATTGAACGTCGAGCCCTCACGGTAGAGCGCCGTTCCATCGGCGGGATCGAGGACCAGGTACACCTCCACGTTGGTGAAGTGGACGCCGTTCGCGAAGGTGCTCTTGGGCACCGTCACGATCTCGCCCGCCGAGAGAGCGCCCTCGATCTCCGAGATGGCATCCTGATCGTAGCCCACGAGCTGGTTGCTGCTCCCCGGCACCGTGAGAGTCAGCAGCGTTCCTCCGCCGGCCACCGCCAGCTGGCAGCCATTGGTCGTCGAGATCGCCGAACTGTTGAACACCTCCTGGAACAGTCGGTTCTCCCAGTGGCTCCCCTGGAAGCCGGCCAGCTCGTTGACGTTGACGACCGACGCATCGCCGCTGGTCTGCGACAGCGGCGTGTTGTCCTCGCGCGGCACGTCGACGTGCCACGAGCCTGGTCTCGCGCCCACCGGGATGCCGAACAAGGTCGAGGCGTTCACGAAGTGGCCGGCGAGAATCTCGGTGACGTCCTTGACGCCGACGTCGCCCGCGTAGCCAAAGATGCGCTTCTCGTCGCGATCGATATGGTGCAGGTAGGTCAGGGCGAGGGCCTGGGCCGAAGCCTCGTCCAGATCGTCGGCGCTGGCGGTGCCGGCGTTGACGGCGGCCTGGGTGGTGCTGATCGCCTCCTTCACCTGCGCGAGCTGCGCGTCGGTCGGATGGCCGGTCGCCAGGCCGATGGCGTAGATCCCGCCGGCGCCGATGGTGTGGGTTATCGAGGCCTGCGGCAGCCCGGGGACATTGACCGTGATGTTGAGGCTCTGGGTCGTGCCGGGAGCGACGTCCTCCCCCACCCAGACGACGCTGCCGTTGACCACCAGATCGGGCTGCAGCGTCACTGATAGCGCGGAAACGCTCATGGTGCTGCCGGCAATCTTGATGGCCGCCTGATCGGCAGTGCTGGCCCCGACGTAGCGCAGCGCGACGGTCTGCCCGTAGGTGGCGGGGAGGCTCTGCACCGGCGAGATGCCCCCATTGTCGAGCTGGATGAAGTAGCTGTAGTCGGTATACGGATCAAGCGCGTCCGCGACGCCCTCGCTCTTGAGAAGCGTGGTGTTGAGCTCGGAGGGCAGCAACGTCAGCGAAACCGGCTCGATGGCATTGGTGGGCAAGAGCTTGTCGAGGCTGTCGCAGATGAGATTGTTGGTCTGCAGGTAGCTCGTGAGCTGGCCTTCGAAGATCTGCAGCGGCGACGACGTGGTGCTGCCGGCAGTCGCGCCGCTCAGGTAGTTCCCGAAGTTGAAGGTGACGTTGCTGCCCACCGCGAAGGCCGGCGGCTGGCGGTTCGTGGCCTTGATGGAGGGATCGAGCCGCACCCAGATGGAGCGGCTGCCGGGCCCCGCCGAACCGCGGTAATTGGTGTAGGGCATGTAGGCTCGCACCCAGGGATGCAGGTCGAGATTGACCGAGACCACCGAGTTGTCGGCGGCCAGGTTGGCGATGGCCGGCACCCCGATGGTGTTCATGACCGTCACGGCCTCGACCGGGTCATTGGTGTTGGTGAAATCCATCGCCTGGCGGGGCGACATCTGGATCTGCCCGACCTCGTAGCGGCAGGAAATGCCGGCCGCGCGCAGGAGCGCGATCAGGAGCGAGGCCTGGTCGTAATCGTTGCCACTCCCCTCGAGGAGCGTTCCCACCGCCCCCTTCTTGCTGCCGAAGTAGGGCTCGGACTGGATCTGGTTGTGGACGTACGCGAAGATCTGGATGGCGCTGTTCTGAAGCTGCCCCGCCAGTGCCGTGATGGGCGCGGAGAGCGGGGCCTCGGGTGTGGCCATGAGGTCCTGCGCGGTGGGAGGCGGCAGGTTGTCGTCGACGAGCTCCTGCAACTCGCTCGCGGCCTGGAAGATCCCTTGCGAGGAGGCCAGCAGCGGACGGCTCCGCCGCAGGTCGTCGCGGCTCGCCTGCTGCACGTGCGGCGTGACCACCGTGAGCTTGTGGGGCGAGACAAAAGGAGCCGGGTGGTGCGCCGGAGCGGCCGGAACCTTGGCGATCAACTTGCCCAGCTTGGTCATGGCCGCGTCGGGCGAGGGCTTGTCGAGGCCTTTGACGGCCGCCAGCTGCTTCGACAGCTTGAGGGCCGGGCCGAGCCTGGCGGCCAGCTTGGCCGGCAGCGGATTGTGCTTGCGCGTGATGGCTTCGACCTTCTTGGCGGAAGCGCCAAGCGCCGCGGCGTTGGCCCGCACCTGGCCGAGCAGCGCGGCGCGTTCCGAGTCTGAAGGCCCGGCACCCAGCTTGGTCAAGGCCAAGCGCAGCCCCTCCTCTTGACGCGCGAGACCCGCAAGCCTGTCCGGCAGATGGAGCTGGTCGATCTCTTCCACCCGGGCCTCGTGTTCCACGAGTTTCTCCGGGTCGGCGCCGGTCTCCGACCGCATCTTCTTCACGGCCGCGACGCGGCGGGCCTCGATCCGGGCGTCGTCATCCGAGAGCCGCTTGCCCTGGGCCGCCAGGCTGGCGCTCGGCAGCAGAGCCATCCAGGCCGCCAAGGCTCCAGAGAGGATTCGCAGAGCGGGGTTCATTGGCACACCAACCCGGCATCGGGCGGCGTCAAGGACAGGGGAACCAGGACCGACCCGTTCCCCGAAACGTTCAGTGTGCTGGCCACGACCCCTCCGATGAGCTCCGTCGATCCCGAGAGGCTGACCGTGGAACCCGAATAGAACAGCCCCGGCACTGGATATTCACCGATGATCGTCACGCCGCCTTGCGAGGTTGCCGATGAGCCGGCGCTGAGCGAGATGTTCCCCGAGGCGAGCACGGTGAGCGAGGTCAAGCGCGTCGAGTCCCCGCCAAAGGTGCCCTGCACCGAGAACGGCCCGTTGACGTAGAGCTGCGTCACCGCCCCCGAGACCAGCCCCACCGAGCCTCCGTCGCCTACCTCGAAGCTCAGGAAGTAGAAGTCGCCCGATGGAAACTTGACGCTCCCGTTCGTGAGGGTGAAGCCGCCGTCGACGACGAGCGACGTGATCGAGGTGGGAAGCGTGGCGTTGTCGTTGTTGGTCGAGGCCGCCGTCAGGGCCGTCGTCACGTTGAAGGAGCAGCAAGGGCTCGCAAAGCCTGCGTCCAAGAACACCACCGCTCCCACGAGAGATTGTCCGTTCAGCGTTTCGGTGCCGCCCAGGAGCACCGTCCCGGTCAGGTCGGCGGTATTGGAGAACGTCAGGTTGCCGGCCACGATGCCCGACCCCACCACCACCGTGGTGTTGGCCGCCGTGAGGGGCCCGGAGCTGTTGAGCAGGATCGGCAGGCCGGCGTCGGTCAGCGGAGCGATGAAGGCGCCGTTCGAGAGGCTGATGGTCGCGGCGCAGACCCCGGGACTGAAGAAGGGCGGCGCCGAGGGCGGCGAGATCGTGAAGGTGACGGTGAGGGTGGCGGTGTTGCCCGCCTGATCGGTGGCCGTCACCACCAGGCTGTGCGCCCCGCTGGTGGTGATGACCGTCCCCGAGGTGTAGGCCACGCCGTCGAGGGTGGCGCTGTTCGTCTTGGGGTGCAGGTCGGTGACCGTGATCGTCGGCTGCACCGCTCCCGCATAGGTGTTTCCGCTGGTGACGCCCGTCACCGTGATCACCGGCGGGGTGCGGTCGATGTAGAAATTGACCGTCTGGCTAGCGGTGTTGCCGGCCAGGTCGGCCGCCGTGACCACCAGGGAATAGTTGCCCTCGGCGGTGATGGCCGTTCCCGAGACGTAGGCCACGCCGTTGAGCTTGATGGTGGTGGCGCTGGCCTTGAGGTTGAGATCGGTGACGGTGATGGTCGCGGTCACCGAGGCGGCGTTGGTGTACTCGTTGTTCGTGACCCCGGTGATGGTGATGACCGGCTTGGTCCGGTCGATCACGAAGGCCACGGTGGTCATGGCGCCGTTGCCGGCCTTGTCCTGGGCCGACACCGAGAGCGAGTAGCTGCCCTCGGCCGTGATCTGCATCCCCTCATAGAAGGTCGTGCCGTTGAGGGTCATGACCGTCTTGGTGGGGTCGAGATAGGGGTCGGCGATCGCCACTGTCGGCGTCACCGAGGCGGCGTTGGTGTACTCGTTGTTGGTGACCCCGCCGATCGTGATCCGCGGTGCGGTCTGGTAGATGGTGAAGCTGACGTTCACCGAGGCGGTGTTCCCCAGGTTGTCGGTGGCGCCCACGCTCAGCTCGTAGTTGCCGGCCGTCCTCACGGGGGTTCCGCTCACGAAGGCCGCCTCGTTCAGGGTGACGCTCTGGAAGGCGATGTTCCCGGACGGCGCGCTGAGGGTGATGACCGGGATGACGGTCTGGTTGGTGAGCTCGCCGTCGCTCACCCCGGTCACGACGATCAGCGGCGGCACGCCCCCGGCCGCGTCGACCTGGATGACGGCGTGCGCGACGGCCACGGTGTTGACCAGGAAGACCGCCAGGTACTGACCGGCCGCGACCCCGTTGGTGTTCCACTGATTGTTCAGAATCACCTGCTGCCCGATGGCGATGTTCGGGTTCAACGGGAAATTCGCGACCACGACCTGAGTCGACGGCACCACGACCTCGACCACCAGCGCCTGGTTGTTGAGCTGTTTTCCGGTCTGGTTGGTGAGGTTCGCAACCAGCACCACGGCCGTGCCGGGAGCGACGGCGGCCGGCATGGCGACCAGCGAGGCCGTGAATTCGTTCGGCACGGTCGCCGCCTGAACCACCAGCGTCCCGGTGGCGGTGACCAGCGTGGCGCCGGTCTGGGTCTTGAGCGTGGCCGTGATTGGGTAGTTCCCGGCAGCGCTTGCGAAGGAGATCGGCACCGAATCGAGGAACTTCAAATCCTTGCCGGTGCCAATGTCGAGGAACTCGCGCGTCGAGCTGTAGAAGCCCTGGCCGCCGGGCGTGTTGATCTGCAGAACGAGCATGGCATTGGCGATCGAGGCGTTGACGCTCTGGTCGCTGATCTGGGTCGCGACCACCGCCGTCGCGCCAGGCTGGTAGCCATTCAGAAGCGGCGCCACCGTGACGCCGTCGGAGACGGCGGCCGCGATGGTGAAGGCCGCCTGGGAGGTGCTGACGACGATGCCGCTGACGGCGTCGGTCAGGCTCGCAAAGGCCAGATAGCTCCCGGGGGCCGCCTGCCCGGTATTCCAGTTGAAGCTCAGCGTCTGGGTCACGCCGCTGCCGAGGGAGAGATCCCAGGCCGTGGCGAGCGCCGACACCAGATCCCCAGCCGCGGTCTTGATGTCGACGTTCAGGACCACCGCGGCATCGGCCGCGCTGGTGAGGCCGTCGAGGGCCGCGGTCACCACCACCGGCGCGCTCGCGCCATAAGACGACTTGTCGGTGCTGGCGATGACCGAGGCTGGGGCGGTGCCCACCACGAACGAGATCGAGGCGCTGTTGTTGGTCTCGTTGTACTCGGCGATGACGTTGCTCGGGTCGGCAACCGCTGTGAGGGTGTGCAGCCCGGGCGTCAAGCTCAGGGTCGACACGTTGACCGTGAACGGGAGCGCGCTTCCCGTCGGAAGCGTGGCCGCGATGGTCGTGGAGAGGAGCACCTGCGCGCTGCCGGACGGATCGAGTGTCACCTTGATCGGCACGTTGGCGACCGCCGTCCCTTCATTGTGCAGCACGCATCCCAGCACCACGGTGGTGCCGGGCTCGACCGGCCCGCTCGGCGTCAGCGTGAGGTCGGTCGAGGTGATCTGCAGATCGGGCTTGGTGGCGTTGCCGATGGTGAAGGTGATGACGGCGGTGTTGTTGCTCAGGTTGGAATCGGGGATGAGCTCGGCCGGGTCGGCCTGCACGGTGACGACGTGCACCCCTTGCGCCGGCAGCCAGTTGGTGATCTCCACCACCGTCGAGGCACCGGCCTTGAGCGCCGAGACATGGGACGTCCCGATGACCGGTCCGACCCCGCCGGCGCCGTCGGAGAAGACCACCGAGAATGCGCCGGCGTTGACGGTGCCGTTGTTGGTCACGGTGGTCTGGAGCGTCACCGGCTGCCCGGCGGCGTAGCCCAGCGTGGTTCCGAAGTTCGCGCCCGCGACCGAGAGATCGGCCAGGCCGGTCCCGGGTCGGACGAAGGCGGTCGTCGAGTACTGGTTGTTGAGGTAATTGCTCTCGGTGATGGCGCGGCCGCCATCGGAATACGGCGCATTGGCGATGGCCGTCAGCTGGTCCCAGCCTTCGGGCCAGGCGGTCCAGGAGAAGACGGTGCTCCCGACGCCTCCGCCGGCATCGAGCGTCCCGGTGATGGTCTGGGTGGCGATGAACGTCCCGCCGTCGACCGGATTGCCGAGGTAGAGCGAGACCGGAACGCTCGAGGCGGCAACCCCTCCGACGTTGTGCACCGTGACCGTGACGTTGGAAGTGTTTCCGGCCGGCACCGAGCCGCCGTCCGATGGGCTCGGGGCCCAGGTGATGTCGCTCTCGCCGGCGTCGTTGGCGGTGACCACCAGATCGGCCATCAGCGTGGTGGGACTGGTGACGAACTGCTCGCGCCAGGTGTTGTGGGTGGTCCAGGGCTTGTAAGCATCAGACGACAGCGTCAGGTCGGCGTTGAACTGGTGGTGGTACTCGATTCCCGACCACACGTTGGGCATGGCCTTCCAGTGATTGTCCGAGCCGAAAATGAAGAGGGAGGCGTTGATGTCGTAGCCAGTTCCCAGCACCGTGTCGGAGCCGTCGCCGAGGTTGGTGACGACCACCTCGCCATGACCGTCGTTGTCGACGTCGGCGATGGCGATGTCGAAGTTCTCGCCCGGCTCATCTCCGTCCGCGAAGTCCGATTCCGTCATTCCCGGCACCAGGAGCGCTTGACCGGTTCGACCATCGAACAAGCTCAGCGTGTCGTGGCCGTTCACGAGAACGAACTGCGGCTGGCCAAGGCCGAGGAGATCGGCCGCCGCCACGCTGCGTCCGACGCTCGAGGTCGAGACGGTCAGCGTCGGGATGCCGGTGTCCCAGGAGGTGGCGCCCTGGCTGTTGACCGTCGATCCCCCGGCCAAGGAACCTTGCAGAAACAGCGGATGACCGTCTCCCTGTCCGTCAGCGGCGGCAATCGAGCCACGGTAGGTGGTTCCGTTGAGAACCTGGGTGCTCCAGATCTGGACGCCCCCATCCGTGACGGCTTGCAACTGCTCTTGATTGTTGAGCGACAGCAAGGCCGGAATTCCAGTGGGCCCGGAGAGCGCCGCCACGGCGTAGCTCCCGAAGGTGCTCTGGGAGCCGCTGAAGAAGACACCCGTGGTCGGCGAGAGCAACGTGCCGGTCGACGAGTACACCAGCAGATTGCCGGACCCTGAATTGGTGGGAGTCGCGGCGATCAGGACCTCGTGCTTGCCGTCGCCGTTGAGGTCGAGAACCGAGGGCTGACTTGGAACGACGAGCTGGGCCTGGCAGTTGTATCCGGTCGGAAACGGAGACTCCCAGACGACGGCCCCGGTCTGGCCATTGAGGACGTGCACGGTCCCATCCGAGGTCGGGAACACGACGTCGACGATGCCGTCGCCGTTGACGTCGCCGACGCCCGGGGCGTTGAGGTTGGCCTCGTTCATGCAGGCGTCGGTGGGTCCTCCGTCGCCATTGGTGTAGGACTTCTCCCAGACCACCGTGCCGTCCGCCTTCCAGACGTGAATGGTGTTTCCGCGGCCCGCGAAGCCCGGGCTTCCCATCCTGCCGGTCACGCTGAGGAACACGATCTTCGGACCACCATCGCCGTCGACGTTGACGAAGACCGGCGTTCCAACCCCGTAATCGACCTGCTTGGACCAGTAGGTGCTGAGCACGTTGGTCGACGATTTCTGGAGGAGCGTCAGATAGCCCGCAGCGATGTAGTTCCCGTAGGGCGCCTCACCGTAGGCGATGACCGGTTGCCCGGTCTGGAGCAGATCGCCGACCACCGGGGACGACACATAGGGAGCGCCGCCGCTGGAATCGACCCGGCCCGAGCTGTAGACGCCCTCGAGGAAGGCGTTGCGGAGCGCCGAATCATCCGAGGACTGGAGGTCAAAAGGGACGGTGTCGGTGAGCTCGAAGTAGAGGTTCGTCTGGGCCCCTTCGCGCGTCCACGGAAACGAGATCTGTGTCGTCAGACCCGCCGCGACCGACAGTGGAAAGCTTCCGAGTGGAACCGATCCGATCTTGGCGGGATTGCCCTCGAAGGCCAGGAGCTCGCTGGTGGCGCCGGCGTCGCCATAGTTGTGGACGGTGACCGCGACGGTGCTGGTGTCCCCGATCGAGGGGCCAGTCGGCGTGAAGCTGATGTCGTTGAAGCCGATGCCCAGATCGGTCGCGCCGTAGGAGTACGCGTAGCTGGCCTTCGCCAACCAAGGCGTCGTGTTGTGCAAGGTGTTTTCGGGATCGAGCATCAAGACGAACAGCGTCGACGGACCGGTGGTCACGCCCGTCGGATACAGAACGGTGCTTCCCGACTGGACCTCGACGATCCCGTTTTGCACGGCGGTCCCGCCGAAGGCAGGATCGCCGATGTAGAGCGTCCAGGGCACGTGCTGAACGGTCGGGCTGGTGGTGACGACCTGCGTCTGGAACGTGACCGTCTGGCCGGCCGCGACCGTCGCGTACGGCCTGTTTTGGGCAGCGAACCCGCTGAGGCTGTACGAGACGTCATTGGAGATCAGGGCATAGGTACTGGCGGTGTTGTTGCCGAAATTGGGATCGTTGGTGATGTGGAATGGGTCGGCGGTCGCGGTGACGAAGAAGTTCGCCGTGGTCGACCCGGGAGACACGAGTGTGTAGCTGCCGTCCACGGAGAACGTCGCCACTGCGGAGAGGTTCGCGGGGACGACCGGCAGCACGCTGATCTGCGTGGGACAGATCGGGGAATTGGCGAGGTCGTTGGGGCAGAACCCAACCTGCACATTGTAGGCGTCGACGGTCGATTGGTTGTAGACGGTAACGTTGACCAGGACCGGCTGTCCCGGTGGAATGATGGGCGGATTGAAGGTGATGCTGGTCGTGAAGACGGCCAGGTCCACTGACCCCTGAGGCGCCTGATAGGCCAGCCAGGCCATGTTGTTGGCCCGGTTGGCGTCGGCGATGACTTGCTCGGGATCGGCCACCACGTAGATCGGCGTCAGCCCATTTCCCGAGGCGACTGGCCAGTTCACCGATGCGGTGGCGGTCCCGCCGGCCGTCATCGAGGCAATCGCCGACTCGCCGATCAGCGAGCCGCCCGCGGTGGGATTTCCCTCGTAGAACCCCACGTTGAACGAGGTCGAGATGGCGGTGCCGTTCTCATGGATGGTGGCGGTGATCGTGGCGACCCCGGCGTCCAGCACACCGCCCGCGTCGAGCACGCCGAAGGCGATGTCGGTGGGCGTCAGCGAGAGGTCAAAGGTCGGGGTGATCGTGGCCTGGGCCGCAACCTGGGACTGCGCGGAGCTTACGGGTGACGACTGCCCGCCATTCGACGAGGGCGCAACGGTTGCGACGATCTCGTAAGGCCCGACCAGACCGCTCGTGCTCAGCGAATCGCTGGCGGTACCGGTCGATCCGGCACTGATGGCCCCGAGGTTGGCCGTCCCCAGCGTGACGGACGCCTGCCCGTCCTCGCCGACGGCCGTGAAGGTCACGGTCGTGGCGGCCGACGTGCTGTCGCCGGTGTTCGTGACGGTGAGGGTGGCGGTCACCGTGCCGTTCGCCGACGGGGAGTTGCTGGAAAGCGTGAGCGAGCCGTCTGTGCCCGACGTCGACTGGCTCACCTGCAAGGTGGGCAGGACGGTTTCCAGGCCGCGCGCCACCAGGGCGGTGTCGAGCTCGCTCTCGTCCCAGCTCCCGTCCGTCTTCTGTGCCGCGGTGAGAAAGTTCACGGCCTTGGTCACCGCCGCCGCCTGGGTGGTGGGAGCACCCACCAGCGCGGTCATGGCCATCGCCGTGTCGGCCGTGGCGGGGGTGGCCGAGCCGAAGTGCCCGTCGGCCGCCTGTTGGGTCAGGAGGAAGTTCACCGCCTTGGTGAGCTGGGCGTCGATGCTGAGCTGCTTGCGCAGCGGCATCAGGACCGCGGCGATCTCGGCCGTGAGCCGCACGTCGCTGCTCTCGCCGGAGAAGGCCCAGCCGCCGTCGGAGTCCTGGGCCGAGAGGATGAACTGCAACATCGGGCCAATCAGGGAACAGATGACCGAGACTTGGCTGCAACCCGCCGCCGGATGGAGGTTGATCGGCGGGGGCGAGGCGGTGGCGGTGAGCAGTGCGTCCCCGGAGAGGAAGGCGATGGCCTGAGCGGATTCGAGCAGGGTCGGCGCGCTGTCGGTCGCCAGAAAGCCGAAGCCGGAGCTGGCTTGCGCCGCGCTGCGAAACAGCGCCGCGGTGAGCGTGTCGGCGAGGACCGTGCCGTCGAGGGCCTGGAGGCGCCGGGCCTCGAGGTCGACCTCGATCGGCCGGCTTCCAGACAGGAACGCGCGCGCCGCCTGAACCGAGGTGCTGGTGCTGCCCAGAACGAGCGTCAGCGCTTGAGCCGCGACCGCGCTCGTGAGCACGGGCTCGGTGCCGGTGGCGCGGCCGAAGCTGCCGTCGAAGTTCTGCTCGCCCTGAAGATAACCGGCGGCCAACTGCACCGGCGTCGCGAGCGCCGAGGACGACGCGACCAACGCCACCACCACGCTGAACCACCGCATATGCGACCCCCAGCGATAGTGCTACACGTGTGGAGGCCGGCTACGTCCTCCACACCTGTGTGGCTATCATAGGAGTTGGGGGTACTCAACCCCCCCAGTGAAAGATGCGAACGCGACGCTTGTGGCTTTACGGGTTGACAGGCCTGCTCGTGGCGGGGGCGGGAATCGGGTGGTTCATCGCGCGCGATCCCGTCGACTACTGCCAGCTGGCGTCGGGGCTGGGTTACGTCGGCCGTAACTACGGCGAGGCCGTGATGCGCAACGGCGGGGTCGAGAACCAATCCGAGTATGCCGAGCAGCGAACTCTGCTCAACGACGCCCTGGCCCAATCGGCGCTGTTGCCGCCCTGGAACCACGCCACCGCCTCACGCCTCGCAGCCAGCGCACAGGCCGGCTTGCGCGCCGCCCCGCCGGCCGAGGTGCTTCCCGGCATCAACCAGGCACTCCTCGATCTGGCACGCGACCACGACCTGCACCGCGTGCCCCCGTCTCACCCCTCGTGGGAGCGGGGACGGCAGCTCTTCGGCGAGGCCTGCGCGACCTGCCACGGCTCCGACGGGTCAGGACGCTCCGGGACGGTGCTTTCCACCCGGCCGCCAAACCTGCGGGACCCGGACTGGGCGACGCGGCAGTCCCCTTTTGGAGTCTTCGGCGTCGTTTCGTATGGGGTCCCCGAGACCGCCATGCCGTCGTTTTCAGACGCCTACCCGGTGAACGCCAGGTGGGACCTGGCGTTCTACGTGCTGACGCTGTCGCGACCCGCCCAGATTGCCCCGCAGTACCTGTTTCCCGATCTCAAGTCCTATCCGCTCGCCGAGCTGGCCATTCGATCCGACGACGAGCTCAGCGAGCTCCTGGCCAAGAAAGGCGCGGTGGGTTCGCTCGGGCGCGCCCAGCTCGACTATCTGCGCGCGCTGGCTCCCTTCCGGGACCGCTGAACCGCGGTCAGTAGCCCTTGACCTTCTGCTTCTGGCGCTTGCCCATCGTGCGGCGCGCCTTGCGGGTGGCGCGGAGCTTGGCGGCGAAAATGACCGTCTGCTCGGAGGTCAGGGGACGCCGGCGTTTGTGCTGGGCACCCCGCAGCTGTGTGCGAACGCCCACCGTGAAGGAAACGAAGGCCGAGATGCGGGCCGCGATGCGCTGCCGCTGCTTGCTCTCCTGGACCACGAGGTCGTCGAGCCGGGTCCATTCGGCCAGAGCCTCGTCGATCTCCGGCAGAAGCACCGATCCTTTGATCAAGCGGAAGCCGTAGAAGTTGAAGTTGCGCTGCGAGGCGGTCGCGCCCTGCAGTTGGCCGCGAAGACCCTGCAACATCGCCTTCACGCGGCTCGGTGGGTGTTTCGTGGGCCGCACCTCGAGCTTCGAAACGTAGTCTTCGATCGGCATTTCATGAGTTTGGCAAATCAAAGCGTGGATCATCAAGCTCCAACCGGCCTCTCCTTGCTTCGGGAGCGAAGGATTGGAGCTCGTCAGGGGTCTGCGGCGCTTCAATTGAAGGGCTTTCGCCGAAGAGACCGAGGCTTCGAAGACCGAGGCCTCGGCTTTGACGTTCGAAGCCCAAGCATTGAAGCTACGCAGGGGCCTGACTCGCTTCAATTGGCCAGCCTGTGACGAAACAAGCCAAGGCTTCGAAGGTCGAGGCCAAGGCTTCGAAGATCAAGGCTTGAGCTTTGACGTTCGAAGCCCAAGCATTGAGGCACCGCAGGGGCCTGCCGAGCTTCAATTGCCTCGTCTCGACGGCAGAAGCCGTCCCTTCAACCACGAAAGCTCGGGCTTCGAACGAGAAAGCCGGGGCCTGGAAAGCGAAAGCCTGAGCTTCGAAGACGCGCGTGCCGCTCTCGACGGCAGCCGGGCACGAATCGACGCGTGGCAAAGCCTTGCCGCGCTTCAATGGTCCCGCTAGGGTGCCCCACTTGTCGCTTTTCCGAACGAAAAGCCCGGAACAGCTGGTGGCCGAATCCAAGGCTCCGGAGCGCAGGCTCAAGCGCGCGCTCGGTCCACTCGATCTGACGGCCCTGGGCGTGGGAGCGACCATCGGGGCGGGCATCTTCGCCATGACGGGCACGGCCGCGGCCGGTCAGCAGACCGCCACCTCGGGCGTGCTGGACACTCCGGTCCTCTCCTTGATGCTGGGCAGCGCCGTCAACGGCCGCCCGGCGGCGGGGCCGGCCATCATGCTGTCCTTCGTGCTGGTGGCGGTGGCCTGCGCCTTCGCGGCGCTGTGCTACTCGGAGCTGGCGGCCATGATCCCGGTGGCCGGCAGCGCCTACACCTATTCCTACGCCACGCTCGGCGAGCTGCTGGCCTGGATCATCGGCTGGGACCTGATCCTCGAGTACGCGGTGGGCAACATCGCGGTGGCCTCGAGCTGGTCGGGCTACTTCGTCAAGCTGTGCCTGAGCCTCTTCAACTTCAAGTTCCCGCTGTGGGCGGTCGCGGACCTCAAGACCGCCCACGCGCTGATAGCGCAGGGGGGCGCGGCCACCGGCGCCTACAGCTCGGTGGTCCTGCCGAAGCTCCTTGGCCACGAGGTGGCGCTGAATCTGCCGGCCTTTCTGGTGGTGGCACTCCTGACCGGGCTGCTGGTGCGCGGCATCACCGAGAGCGCGGCGCTCAACACGGCGATGGTGATCCTCAAGACCACCATCGTGGTCTTCTTCATCGCGCTGGGGGCCTTCTACGTCCACCCCTCGAACTGGCACCCCTTCGCCCCCAACGGCTTCACGGGGGTGATGAGCGGCGCGGCCATCGTGTTCTTCGCCTTCATCGGCTTCGACGCGGTGTCGACCGCCTCGGAGGAGGCGCGCAATCCGCAGCGCGACATCCCGATCGGGATCCTGGCCTCGCTGGCCATCTGCACCGTGCTCTACGTGGCGGTCTCAGCGGTGCTGACCGGGATGCAGAGCTACACCCACTACGTCGACGATGCCGCCGCCATCGCCACCGCGGTGGAGGTGATCCACAAACCCTGGATCGAGGCGGTCATCTCGGCCGGCGCCGTGGCGGGGATGACCTCGGTGCTGCTGGTGTTCCAGCTCGGGATGCCGCGCATCTTCATGTCGATGTCGCGCGATGGGCTCTTGCCGCCGGTGTTCGCGAAGGTCCATCAGAAGTACCGCACCCCGTACGTGACGACGATCGTGGCCGGCGTGGCCGTGGGCGTCCCGGCGCTCTTCACCGACGTGGGCTGGGCGGCCGACCTCACCAACATCGGGACCTTCTTTGCCTTCGTGCTGGTCTGCGGCGGCGTGCTGGCGCTGCGCCGGACGCAGCCCGATCGCCCGCGCCCCTTCCGCTGCCCGGCCAGCCCCTGGTTTCCGCTGGCCGGTATCTTCGTGTGCGGGGCCCTGATGATCGCGCTGCCGGTGCTCACCTGGATCCGGTTCTTCGTGTGGCTGGCGATCGGGCTGGCGATCTACTTCCTGTATGGGCGGACGCACAGCGCGCTGGCGCAGCCCCCGGTGGCAGTGGTGACGGAGGACGCCGCATGAGCGAGGAGGATACGAGCTCGGCGACCCCCCACCCTACCCTCCCCCTGAAGGGGGAGGGGAACGCGACCCCCCACCCTACCCTCCCCCGCGCCGCGGGGGAGGGAGTTTCGCACTCGCTCGGACTCTGGGACGCCACCGCCATCGTGGCGGGCTCGATGATCGGCTCGGGCATCTTCCTGGTGTCGGCCGCCATCGCGCGCTCCACCGGTTCGCCGGGCTGGCTGCTCGCGGTCTGGGCGCTGGCCGGAGCGATGACCGTCGCGGCGGCTCTCTCCTACGGCGAGCTGGCGGCGATGTTCCCGGCGGCGGGCGGGCAATACGTCTACCTGCGCGAGGCCTTCGGCGAGCTGTGGGCCTTCCTCTTCGGCTGGACCCAGCTGCTCGTGATCCAGACCGGCACCATCGCGGCGGTCGCGGTGGCCTTCGCGCGCTTTCTCGGCGTGCTGGTTCCCGCCATCGACGACCACGGACTCGCCGGGATCGGCTTCGTCACCCCGCAGCGCCTGGTGGCCATCGCGCTGCTGCTGGCGCTGACCTACGTCAACACGCGCGGCTTGCAGTTCGGCAAGGTCATCCAGGACGGCTTCACGCTCGCCAAGGCCGGCGTGTTGCTGGCGCTGGTGGGGCTCGGGTTGTTCGCTTACGCGGGGGCGCAACCGGCGGCGAGCGCCGCCAATGGGCTCTGGGCCCATCCGTTCTTCGGGCCCATTCCCCTCGCCACGCTGGGGCCGGCGATGGTGGGCGCCCTCTTCTCGGCCGACGCCTGGAACAACATCACCTTCACCGCCGGCGAGGTCCGCAACCCCAAGCGCAACCTGCCGGGCGCGCTGATCCTGGGCACCGGCGTCACCATCGCCCTCTACCTGGCGGTCAACGTCAGCTACCTGGCGGCCATGCCCTTCGGCAGCATCGCGCACGCCCCGAGCGACCGGGTCGCCTCGGCGATGGTGCAGCAGCTGGTCGGCCCGGGAGCGGCCGTTCTGGTGGCCATCGGGATCCTGATCTCCACCTTCGGCTGCGTGAACGGCATGGTGCTGACGGGCGCCCGCGTCAGCTACGCCATGGCCATGGACGGCCTCTTCTTCCGGCAGGCCGGGCGACTGAACCGCGCCGAGGTGCCGGGGGTGGCGCTCTGGATGCAGGCGCTGTGGGCGTCGCTGCTTTGCCTCACCGGCACCTACAGCCAGCTCCTGGACTATGTGATCTTCGCCGTCCTGCTCTTCTACATCCTGACCATCGGCGGCCTCTTCAAGCTGCGCCGCACCCAGCCCGACCGGCCGCGGTCGTACCGCGCGGTGGGTTACCCGGTGCTGCCCGCGGTCTACGTGCTGGCCGCCGCGGCGGTTGCCGTCAGCCTGTTGATTGCTCCCGAAACGCGCTTCCAGTCCCTGGCGGGCCTGGCCTGCGTGATAGCCGGTCTGCCGGTCTTCGCTGTCAGTTTGCGGAAACGCGCCCGCTTCCACGGGCCCATCCTCCGGAGGTCCACATGAACCCGCTGTTCGCGCGCAAGAGCATCTCCCAGCTGCAAGCCGAGGCCAAGGAACAGGAACATGGTCTCCATCGGACGCTCTCGGCCTTCAACCTCACCACCCTCGGCGTGGGGGCCATCATCGGAGCGGGGATCTTCACGCTCACGGGGGTGGCGGCGGCGCAGTATGCCGGGCCCGCCATCGTGCTCTCGTTCGTCTTCGGCGGGATCGCCTGCACCTTCGCCGGGCTGTGCTACGCCGAGATGGCCGCGACGGTGCCCATCGCCGGCAGCGCCTACACCTACGCCTACGCCACCCTGGGGGAGCTGATGGGCTGGATCATCGGCTGGGACCTGTGCCTCGAGTACGCGGTGGGGGCCACCACCGTCGCGGTCGGTTGGTCGGGCTATGTGGTGAGCTTCCTCGGCAAGCAGCTGGGCATTCACATCCCGGCCATGTGGTGCAACGGCCCCCCGGTGGGGGTCGCCAACCTGCCGGCGGTCGCGATCGTGCTGGCGGTCACCGTATTGCTGGTGATCGGGGTCAAGGAATCGGCGAACTTCACGTCGGCGATCGTGGTGGTGAAGGTGCTGGTGGTGATCGCCTTCATCGTCGCCTGCGCTGGCTTCGTGAAGTCCTCGAACTGGGTGCCGTTCGTTCCCGAGAACACGGGGGTCTTCGGCCACTTTGGCTGGTCAGGGGTGCTGCGGGGCGCCGGCGTGGTCTTCTTCGCCTACATCGGCTTCGACGCCGTTTCGACCACCGCTCAGGAGGCCAAGAACCCCCAGCGCGACATGCCGATCGGCATCCTGGCCAGCCTCTTCATCTGCACCGCGCTCTACATTCTGGTGGCCCTGGTCATCACCGGGATCGTGAGCTACACGACCCTCAACGTGCCCGACCCGATCGCGGTCGGCATCGACGCCGTCGGAATGGGCTGGCTCTCGGCCATCGTCAAGATCGGCGCCATCCTGGGGCTGACCTCGGTGATCCTGGTCATGATGCTGGGGCAGCCGCGCATCTTCTACTCGATGGCGCACGACGGCTTGCTCCCTCCGGTGTTCGCCTCGATCCACAAGCGCTTCCGGACGCCATACGTCACGACCATCCTCACCGGCGTGCTGGTCGCGACGACCGCAGCGTTTCTGCCCATCACGGTGCTGGGGGAGCTCACCAGCATCGGGACGCTGTTCGCGTTCGCGCTGGTGTGCGCCGGAGTTCCCATCCTTCGGCTGCGGGACCCCAATGCCAAGCGCCCCTTCAAGACTCCCTGGGTCTGGGTGGTCGCGCCGCTGGGGGTGCTCTCCTCGCTCGGGCTGATGGTGCCCCTGCCGGGCGACACCTGGCTGCGGCTGCTGGTCTGGATGGCGGTCGGCCTGGCGATCTACTTCTTCTACGGCCGGCGCCACTCGAAGCTGCGACGGCAGTCGCAGCAGTAGGGCCGGGCCCCTGTGCCCGGCCGCAGCTAACGACAACCGTTGTAGAAGACGTCGATGGCGCTGGAGCCTGCGCCGCTGATGTAGGACACCACGAGGTCCGGAAGGCCGCCGTCGTTGGCGCCGTGGTCCTCGAGATCGACTGCCGAGATCCAGTAAGGAGTTTGAGAGGTGGTCTTCTGCATGGCAACCAGGAGAAAGCCGCCGTCGCTCAGACCCTTGAGGATCGAGATGCTCCCCGAGGCGTTGACGGTGGCGATGTCAGGTCGACCGTCTCGGTCCAGATCGGCGACGGCGGCGCCGACGGGCTGGGTGCCGGCATCGCCGAGGTTCGTGGCGAAAGACACACCGGGCCTGAAACCGCCGGCCTTGGCATAGAAGATCTCGACGGTGTTCGAGACGTCATTGACCGCGATCAGATCGAGCAGCCCGTCGCCATTGAGGTCGGCGCTCGTGATCCGGGCGGTTCCTTGCTGGCAGATCAGCGTCTGAGACGCCATCGACGAGACGACTCCGGAGTTGGTCCCGGAGAAGAGCTCGATCTGACCCGCTTCCGTCTCTAGATTTTCCTCGGCGACGGCAGCGCCGGGGTTGGGATCGCTGTCGAAGAGGCCTACCGTCAGGCCAAAGGGAATGTAGTCCGGAGCTGGCTCGATGAGATCGAAGGGGCCAAGGGTCTGCGCGCCCTGCACCAGGCTGACGGCCATCACCGAACCCCCGCTCAAATCCATGAGGCCATAGCCGACGGCGGCGAGATACCAGTCGCCTGCCGATTGATAGGCGCTGATGTCCGAATACAGGGCGTCCTCCGTTTCAAGACAACCCGAGCTGGTCCCCGGCTGAAAGCCACGCACCGTGAAGCCACCGTCCTGGTTGTTGATGGCCAGGGCCAGCTGGGAAGACTCCTGGAGGCTGAGGGCGAGATCCGGCCAACCGTCGCCGTTGAAATCCCCGACCGCGAGGGCGTCGGGTGTGGTGTAGAGGCCATCCTCGAAATCGCAGGGGTAGAGCGCGCGGGTCGTCGTCGCTGAGCCGAGGTTCCCGGTCCCGTCGTTCAGCAGAAGCGCCAGCCCGCCCCTGTTTTGGTCGTCGGTGTCGACGGCCACGACCACATCGGCGTAGCCATCGTGGTTGAAGTCGCCGACACCCAGACCGGCGCAGTCGGTGCCACACGCGATGGGGGTGCTGCTGCCAAACGCCGTGGCCAGATCGCAGGACCCGCTCGAGCCGGCGTCGCCGGCATCCGGCAATTCGGTGCCGGCGTCGCCCGCGCTGCAGAGACCGTTGCTCTCGCACGTCTGGCCGGCGGGGCACTCGGGCGAGGTGCTGGCGCAGAGGTAGGCTCCGGCGTCGGCCGGCCCGGCGTCCGCGACGTACTGCGGGTGGCAGAACATGTCGCTCGCGCAGCCGCTGCCAGTCGGGCAAGACCCACCGTTGGCGCAGCTGTAGAGGTAGTCGTTGGCGGGCGAGCTCAAGCAAGCCCCCAGCGCCAGCGGGGCGGCGAGGGCGAAGACCCTGCTTTTCGAGGCCGTCACCATGTGAGCACCGCTCCCGTCAGGCCCGCCGCCCCAAGGACGGCCAGTCCGATCCCCAGCGGCTGCCACAGCTGGGCCGAGCTCTGATCGCTCTGGAATTGCGAGTAGCTCAGAGCCCCGGAGCCTCGGCGGTTGTTGATGGTGGAAACGTCGCTGTTGTAAGCCAGGACGCGGGTGAGCCCGTAGATGGCGACCCCTTCGCAGGCCAGGCCGGCCACTCCGAGCAGAATCGAGGTCAGGTGGCTGTGCGAGGGCGGCGCCTGTGCGACGAACACCTCGGGCTCGCGACTTCTGCCGGCCTCATCTGGCTGGAGCGTCACCGTGCGGGGAAACAGCTCGGCCACCAGCTTGGAGGTCGCGCTCAAGAGCTCGGAGTCGTCCTGGCTGGCGAGATTCACGCTGCCGCTGCGCAGCACCTGGGCCTTGCTCACGTCGACGAGCTTGAGGCTGTACACGTAGGTCGAGCCCAGGCGGCCGAGCGAGCCGATCACCACCCGCTCCACGCCCAGCGCGCCACCGATCTCGGCCAGGCAGGCGAGCTCCTTGTCGTTGTGACAGCCCAGCTGCTGCTTGTCGCCTTCCACCTGAATCATCGAGCGGATCTCCTCGGCGCTGACCACCGAGGCCCGGGGCTCGCGCTTGCGCACCTCGGCGACGATGGCCTCCGAGAGGATCTGGCCGGCTCCGGCAGGGGCACCGGCCTTGAGCACCACGTCCATCACGGCGATCTTGGGCTGGGCGGGGTGAGCCGCCGACAGCGTGAGAGCGATCAATGACCACACGGGATTTGCCACCTCGGCGAAAGGGAGAGCCTCATCCTGCCTTCAGACGGGCCGGGAATCTACTTCTGGATTGTCGGACACCGCCGTACAGGCGGTCGCGCTGCCTCAGCCGCAGGAGCCCATGATAGTGCTCGCGACCCCAGCGCTGTACCAGTACTGGCACGTCTGCCCGATGGGGCAATTCGACTGCGTGCCCGGATTCTTGCAGAGCTGCACGCAGATGACCTCGCTGCCGCCGTTCTGCGCCGCGCAAGCCTGTCCGGGGCCACAAGAATCCTCGTGCAGCGGATCCTGCTGCGAGCAAGGCTGGCCCAGCCCGGGAGGATTGGCGACGGCCAGCTCGCAGAACCCGTCGCCCAGATCGGGGAAGCCATCCTCATAGGCCGCGATGCATTTCTCGGGGACCTCGGGGCTGGACGGGCCGCCGCCGCCGTCCGGGTCGGTGAAGTCGCACCTTTGCTGGCAGATGCCTTCGTCGACGGCATCGGTTGTCGCGCCGAAAGCGAGGCAGGAACCGCTGTTGCAAGTGGGGCCGCTGCCGGACATCCCCGCGTTGCACAGCTGCGAGCAAAGGCCGGCGATGCAGCGCTGGCCGGTGGCGCACAACCCTCCGTTCTCCCGGTTGCCGCTGTGATCGCAAGCCACCCCGGCGTCGGACGCCGACTGGGTGCATTCGCCCTGAGTGCCGGTGGAGGTCTGGACGGGGACACAGGTGCCATCCCCCGTCACCTCGGCGAAGCAGGCGTCGAAGTAGTCGGTGCAACCGTAGTTCCCGAAGCAGGCCGACCCCTGGCCCGGCACGTTGCCGCAGCTCTGCGTGATGCCGATGCAGTCGGAGGTTTCCTGGCAGGGCTGGACGCATTCCGCATGGCCGATCCATGAGAGCTCGATGCACTGCAGGCCGCTGACCGCGCTGTCGGCGATCCCCTGGCAGGCCGGACCGCCCGGAACGCACTGCTCGTATTCGTGGGGCAAGCGGCAGACGCCGTAGAAGGGATCGCAGACGAAACCGGCCGGGATGCAGGGATCGACCTCGTTCACGATCTTGCAGGCCGTTCCGAGGTTGCATTGTTCCGAGATGGGCGACTTCTGCGGGGTGCAGCTCGTGCCGTTCGCCGATTTCTCGCCCACGCACTCCATGGCGTTGCCGGTCGGAACCGAGGGCGGCCGGCAGACCAGACCAAGCTTACCGCAGCAGTCGCTGTCGCGCGTGCAAGCCGTGGCGAGGTTTCCGCACGCTGGCCCGCAGGCACCAGCGTCGCAGCTCTCGTTCCAGCAGCAGTCGGAGGTAGCCTGGCAC
>Ga0302324_100007595_pt1 | contig 23017 bp, 23 predicted proteins | sample Palsa_T0_1_FD_201949 | JGI IMG/M metagenome (GOLD analysis project Ga0302324, IMG submission 201949) | Peat permafrost microbial communities from Stordalen Mire near Abisko, Sweden - Palsa_T0_1 | ecosystem: Environmental > Terrestrial > Soil > Palsa > Peat permafrost | place: Sweden: Abisko...
ACCCTTCCGGATCGGCATCGTCGATCCATCGTCACCGGGCCGACTCGCCTGCGTGGTCGAGCTCGCCGGAGCCATCGCCACGTCCGGCACCTACGAGCGCGGTGCCCACCTCTTCGATCCGCACACCCGGCGGCCGGCGACGCGTCTGGCCTCGGCCAGCGTCACCGGCCCCGATCTCGGCCTGGCCGACGCCCTCGCCACGGCGCTGGCCGTGGCCGGAGACGACGCTCTGGAGATCGTCGCCGCATTGGAGGGCTACGAGGCGCTCGCCATCGGCTTCGATGCCGCCTGGCGCTGGACGGCGCAGTTCCCGTTCGCCCCGCCCACTCCCCCACCCCCGCGGGCCGCCTCCGTCGGCGCAGCGGCGCCGTGGGGCTACGTGCACGTGTCCCCGGCACAGCCCTAGGAACCGAACGGGGCATCAGCCGTCCTCGGATGCGCAGCCGAGAACTCACAGTGCGCGCTCGGGAGCACCTAGGTGTGGTGACAGAACGGCGTCGCACACTGCACTCGGGAGACGAACGACGGCTCCCGATGGAGGAGGCAGAGATGAAGGTGGCCACAGCGAGCGACAGAAGTCACGGGACGCCGACGGAGTGGGAGGCCGTTGCGACGCCACAGTTCGACGGGGAGATGTTCACGACCGTCTTCGGGGGTCTGCGGGGTGTCTACACCTGGGAGTGCGACCACCTCCCCTCGGAGGAGGAAGTGCGCGAGGGCATGTGCGTGCGCGTCGCGCGCGACTGCCGGAGGGTCCGTACCCGCGATCGCTGCACGCAACTCTCCGAGTGGCACGGAGGATTCACCCCCGAGGGCATCGGGGTCTTCGCCACCGACATCTGGAGCACCTCACCGGGGCGCCGGACCCGGCACGTGGGTAGCGCCAGCGTCATCGTCCGTACGCCCTGGACGACAGGATCACGCTCGTGCACCGCGGCGGCGTGCTGAGGGCCCGATCAGAGCGCCACCGCCTCGCCCCGAGACTGACCCACGGCCCCTGACACCGCACGTCAGTGGGGACCCGGCCGGCCACCGGGTCCCCCGAGCAGGGCGGCGCACGCCGTCGTACACTCGGTGCCACAGAACCACCACACCGCGCAGTAGCCCTACGGACGGAGGGATTAGGTGCCACAGAACCCGACCGCAATCCGAAATGTCGCTCTCGTCGGCCACCACGGCGCCGGCAAGACGACTCTGGCCGAGGCGCTGCTGGCGGCCACCGGCACCATCCCTCGCCGGGGTTCGGTGGAAAAAGGCACCACCACCTGCGACTTCGAGCCTGAGGAGATCTCCCGGCAGCTGTCCATCTCCACCGCTCTCGCCCCGTTCACCGTCAACGGTGTGAAGGTGAACCTGCTCGATACGCCCGGTTACGCCGACTTCGCCTCGGAGATGCTGGCCGCGCTGGCCCGCAGCGACCTGGCCGTGGTGGTGGTCAGCGCCACCGACGGCGTGCAGGCCCAGACCCAGGACGCCTGGCGAGCGGCGGCCAAGCAGGGCCTCCCCCGGGTGATCGTCATCAACAAGCTCGACCGCGATCGGTCCGACTTCGACCGCACCCTGGGCGAGATCCGCGCCGCCTTCGGGGCCGGCGTGGCGCCGATAGAGCTGCCCATCGGGTCCGACGCCGACTTTCACGGGGTGATCGATCTGTTGGGGGACACGGCCACCCACTACACCACCCCCGCCCCCAACACCCCCGTCGACGGGACCGTCCCGCCGGTCGGCCGCGAGGGCCCCATCCCCGACGATCTGGTGGACCAGGAGCACGCGGTCCACGAGCAGCTGGTCGAGGGCATCGTGGTGGGCGACGACGGGCTCATGGAACGCTACCTGGGCGGCGAGGAGATCGACTACGGGGAGCTGGAGAAGAGCCTGGCCGGGGGCGTCGCCTCGGGCGCCGTCTTCCCGGTGCTGTGCTGTTCGGGGCTGACCGGCGTCGGCGTGGACCGCTTGGCCCGCTTGATAGAGGAACTGTGCCCCGAGCCCAGTTCCGTCCCGCCGATCACCGTGCAGGCGGGGTCGACGACCACCGAGATTCCCTGCGACGCCGATGCCGACGTGCTGCTCACGGTGACCAAGACCTTCACCGACAGCCACACGGGGAAGATGTCGCTGTGCAAGGTGGTCTCAGGGACCCTCACCCCGGACACCGTGCTCGTCAACACGCGCACCCGTGAGGAGGAGCGGCTCCACGCCCTGCAGGCCCTCTCGGGCCGGGCCACGACACCCGCCGGTGCGGTGGTGGCCGGTGACTTCGTCGCCATCCCCCGCTTGAACGGGACCCGTACCGGCGACACCCTGGCCCCCAAGGGCCAGCCGGTCGTCGTCCCCCCGCCCGACCTCCCCACTCCCGCCCTGCGCGTGGCGGTCAAGCCGGCCACCCGCGCCGACGACGACAAGCTCATGTCGGCCCTCCAGCGGCTGTGCGACGAGGACCCGGCACTCTCGGTGAGCCGTGACGACGAGACCCACCAGACCATCCTCGGTGTCAGCGGCGAGGTGCATCTGGCGGTCACCCTCGAGCGCCTGGAGCGCAAGTGCAACGTCCACGTCCAACGCGAGGACCTGCGTATCGCCTACCGCGAGACGATCACCGGCCCGGCCCAGGCGGAAGGGAAGCACAAGAAGCAGTCGGGGGGCCACGGCCAGTTCGGGGTCTGCCACCTTCGGCTGGAGCCCCTGCCGCGCGGTGAGGGGTTCGCCTTCCACGACGAGGTGGTCGGTGGCGCAATACCGCGCCAGTACATCCCGGCCGTCGAGAAGGGCGTGATCGAGACCATGTCCAGCGGAGGGGTGTTCGGGTACCCGGTCGTCGACATCGCCGTGACCGTGGACGACGGCAAGGCCCACTCCGTCGACTCCAACGAGGTGAGCTTCAAGATGGCGGCCGCCTTGGCCGTCCGCCAGGCCATGGCCGAGGCCGGGCCCATCCTTCTCGAACCGGTCTCGAGGGTGGAGGTGACGATCCCCGCCGACTGCCAAGGTGACGTGCTCGGCGACCTGCACTCCCGCCGGGCGCGCATCGTCGGCACCGACCAAGCGGAGAACGGGTTCCAGACGGTGATCGCCTTCGCCCCGGCGGCCGAGCTCACCCGCTACGCCGTTGACCTGCGTGCCCTCACCGGTGGTCGGGGCTCGTTCAGCGTGGAGTACGATCACTACGACACCGTGCCGGACCATCTCGTGGCATCGATTGCCCATACCACCACCTGAGCTGGGCGCACGCCCGGCGGTCGGTGTCCCGTTTGATTCGTGCCCCTCGGGGTAGGAATAGGGCACACATTGATCAGGCCGGAGGCATGGAAAATGAAGAAGTTCTTGGTACTTTTCGGGTTGGGAGTCGGCTTCGTGCTGGGCTCGAGGGCCGGGCGCGAGCCTTATGAGCGTCTCCGCACCATGGTGCGGGACCTGGCCGACCGGCGCGAGTTCCAGCAGCTGGCCAGCACGGTGTCCGACAAGGCCGACGCGGTGAGCCAGGAGACCGTCGGCAAGGTGACCGACATCGCCGGCGGCACCCTCGACCGGATCTCCGACGCCACAGACTCTGTGGCCAACAAGGTGGCCGACAAGGTGGGCGTAAAGACGAACTCCGCCAAGACGAGCTCCAGCACGACTACCAGCGACACGGCAACGCAGGACAAGGCGCGCGCCGCCAACGCCTGACCGATCGGTCGGGCAGCACAACGGAGCCGCGTGCGCGCCTTCTCCTGCGACAACTGTGGTCAGGTCGTCTTCTTCGAGAACGATCTGTGCCTGGCCTGCCGAGCACCCCTGGGCTACGTCCACGAGCGCCGTGAGCTCGTGGCCCTGGCCCCGTCCGGACCGAGCGACCTAGTCGAGATCTCGAGGCCCGAGCGGTCGTGGCGGCGCTGCGCGACCGCCGCGCTGACGGGCTGTAACTGGTTGGTGGCACCGGAGATCGGCGGTCTGTGCGAGTCCTGCGTGCTGACCCGTACACGTCCCCGTGACGGCGACGCCGAGGGTCTGGCCGAGTTGCTGCGCGCCGAGTCGGCCAAGCGGTGGCTCGTCTTTCAGCTGGCCGAAGTGGGCCTTTCCCTCTTCACCCGGAACGATGCGACCGGCACCGGCGTCGCCTTCGACCTGCTCTCCAGCGCCGAGGTGCGGGTGGTCACCGGGCACGACGACGGCGTGATCACGCTCGATCTGGCCGAAGCCGACAGCGAGCACCGGGAGCACCTCCGCCTGCAGATGAGCGAGCCCTATCGCACCGTACTCGGCCACTTCCGCCACGAGATCGGGCACTTCTACTGGCCGATCCTGGCCAACCGGCCCGACCTGCTCGACGAGTGCCGGGACCTGTTCGGCGATGACCGAGCCGACTACGGCGAGGCCATGCAGCGGCACTACGAGAACTCACACCGCAGTGACACGTCATGGCAGCAGGACCACATCAGCCGCTATGCCACGATGCACCCGTTCGAAGACTGGGCCGAGACGTTCGCGCACTATCTGCACATCCTCGACACGCTCCAGACAGCCGAGAGCTTCGGTCTCACGACAGACGCCGGCCCGGGCGTGCGTCACGCGCAGAGGTCACCTGGCCGGGCGACCCGCCCCTACGGCAGCACGACGTTCGGCCAGGTCATCGACCTGTGGCTCGAGCTCTCCTGCGCCCTCAACCAGGTCAACCGGTCCATGGGTCACAAGGATCTCTACCCGTTCGTCCTCAGCCCGACGGTCGTTCGCAAGCTGGCCTTCGTGGACCGCCTGGTCAGCGGGACAGACGACGCCGGAGCTGAGCTCGGAGTCGGTTCGTGGACCGGCTCACCGATCGCCTCCCTGTCGTGAGGAGGGCGGTGAGGAGGCGGCCCGGATGCACCGGGTGAGCTCCTCGGTGTGGGGCAGGGCGCCCAACAAGGTGCCGAGCAGCAGCACACCGGCAACGTAGCGTCGGGGCAGCGGTTGGGCCTTGGACCGCAGGGCCCAACGCCCACCAGCCGGCAGGTCTCTCATGCCGGGCTGCGCGTGAAGGGCCGAGAGCAGGACGAGCAGGAACGGGATCGTCTCCAAGAAGCTGTGCACCTGCTGTTCCCCGGGCGTCACCCGGCGATCGCTCTCGGAGGCGACGGCCAGGTCCCAGGTGACCGTGGCCTCGTGGAGGATGGCCACGCCCGACATCAGGGTGAGGACGAGAGGGTTGATCTCGGCCGACAGCGCCAGGCCGAGGGAGGGTGCGCCTTCACCCAGCATGACGAGGTGAAGGAGTGACTCACGGACCCCACCGTTCTTCGGCTCTTGGATATCGGATCGGCGGTGAAACCACCAGTCCACGAGCCCGGGCAGGGCCCACAACGGAAGAAGGACCCCGAAGAGCACCCGCCCCGCGGCATCGGGGACGAGCCCCGGAGAGCGACCCCTCATGCTGCGCCTGCGGGAGTTCATTGCAGGCGGGGACGGAGCTCTCGGGAGAAGAAGTCGAAGAAACCTTCCTGATCCGGACCGATCTGGTTCACGTAGACCTCGTCGAAGCCGGCATCGAGGTAGGCGGAGATCGCCTTGACGTGTCGTTCGGGATCGGGGCCGCAGGTGATGACGTCGGCCACCATGTCCTCGGTGACATTCGCCGTTGCCGCCTCGAAGTGTGAGGGCAGGGGAAGCTCCTGGCTGAGCTGACCGTCGAGGCACTCCGTCGGCCACAGCGCGTGGGCGCGCCGGCGGGCCCGGTTCTCGTCTTCGTCCCAACAGACCTTGAGCGCGCCGATTGAGGGCCCGGCGCCACCATGCTGCCGGTAGGTCGCCAGAAGATCCCTGTCCGGATGGACCGTGATGAATCCCTCCCCCACGCGGGCCGCCAGTCGGGCGGCCTTCGGCCCGAAGGCCGACACAGCGATGGGCGGGGGGCTGTCCGGCAGCGAGTACAGCCGGGCATTCTCCACGGTGTAGAAGGTGCCGTGATGGTTGACGAGCCCACCGCTCCACAGGGCGCGGATGACCTCCATAGCCTCTTCGAGCATCATGTGCCGCACCTCGACCGACGGCCAGCGATGACCGAGAATGTGCTCGTTGAGTGCCTCGCCGGAGCCCACTCCGAAGACGAACCTCCCGTTCAAGAGGCTCTGCGCCGTCGCCGCGGCCTGGGCGAGGATGGCCGGATGGATCCGGACCGTGGGACAGGTCACCCCCGTGGTCACCTTGTGACCGGTTGACGCGCTGATCGCCCCGATCACCCCCCAGACGAACGGGCTCTGGCCCTGGCGGTCGATCCACGGATGGAAATGGTCAGAGATGAAGACCGAGCGCATTCCCGCCTCTTCGGCCATCCTGGCCTGGGTGACCAGGGCGCGCGGGTCGTGTTCCTCACTGGAGAGAAACGCGCCAATGTCGGACATCCGGCCTCCTTTGCGCACCTTATCTACCCGGCCCGGAGAACCCGAAACAGGCTCGAATGGGCTGAAACAGCTCGGACGTGGCACACCGGCCGCTGGGCGAACCCTTCAACCCACGTGTGCAATGCCGTGTGGAAACGCCGCCGATGGGAAAGGTAACAACCGTGGATAGCGGTGACGATCTCCTGACCACCGACGAGCAGGCACCGCCTCCTGCCGGGCTGGTCCTCCCGATCTCAGCCCGGCAGGAGGTCGCCGACAACGACCGGTTCTTCGGCTTCGCCGGAAAGGCGTTCGACCGGCGCAGCCCGTTCCTGATCGGACTGATGGGGGCGTTCGGCGTAGGGATCGCCTACGTGATCGGGCGAGGCGTCGTCGAGGTCTCGGGGGTCCTGCTCATCATCGGCGTAGCCCTGTTCATCGCCATCGGCTTGAATCCCATCATTGAGTTCTGCACCAAGCGGGGGCTCTCGCGCGGCGTGGCGGCCGGCTTGGTGACTCTCGGCTTTGCCCTCCTCCTTGCGCTCTTCATTGTGGTCGCCGTGCCGCCCACCTCCCATGAAGTGCAGAGCCTGGTGTCGAACTATCCGCACTACAAGAAGGAGCTCATCGCCGGCAAGGGATGGGCGGGCAAGCTGGTCCTCAAGCTCCATCTCCAGAGCTACCTGAAGGGCACGTCGAAGCTCAAGCTCCCGAGCGGCGTGTTGGCGACGGCCGGAAAAGACCTGCTCTCGATCGGTGTCGGGACGGTCAGCCTCATCGCACTGACCATCTATTTTCTGATTGCGCTGCCCGGCGTCAAGCGACTCTGGCTCTCATTGATCCCGATGTCGCGCCGTCAACGGGTCGAGCTGTTGACCGATGAGGTGTTCGACCGTGTCGGCGGGTACATGCTCGGCAACCTGTTGACGTCGCTGGTCGCCGCGGCCGGCACCTACGTCTGGCTGGTGATCTTCGGGGTCCCCTACCCGTTGCTCCTGGCTCTTTTCGTCGGCCTCTTCGACCTCATCCCCATGGTCGGGTCGACGATCGCCGGTGCCGTGGTGACGCTGGTCGCACTCACCAAGGGACTTCCGGTGGCCATCGCCACGCTCGCCTTCTACGTGGTCTACCGGTTCTTGGAGGACTACCTCCTCAATCCCCGTGTAATGAAGCACACGGTGCGCATCACCCCGGGCATCACCATCATCGCCACGCTGATCGGGGGCACACTGCTCGGGCTGGTGGGCGCGCTCATCGCCATCCCGGTGGCCGCCACCATCAACCTGCTCCTGCAAGAGGTCGCGATCCCCCGTCAGAACAAGCGGTAGGGGAGGGGCGACGACCTCGTCAGGAGCGCACGATCGGAACGGATGATGGGCGCGTCTCAATCATTGGTTGGGCCATTGGTTGGGGGTCTTTGGACGGGCCCAGCCGGTGTTTGGAGCTTCTTGGGCGCCAGTCGTAGGTGACCACCGTCCGAAAGGCTACGTCTTCGAGACCTCGATTTCGGCGGTTCACCAAGGCCAGCAGAAGTACCGGGAAGAATGTTGCGCAGAGGAGGGCTCGAAAAAACGCTCGCAAGAATCGAAGCGGACGCCCATCCGAACGGACGACTCGTAAGCCCATCATCTGCTTGCCAAGTGTGCGTCCGGTGGACCAACCGGCTGTCAAGTACACGACGAGAAGGATCCACACCAACAGTTCGTTCAACCAATGCGGGGGAGCCGCAACCGAAATCGACTTCGAAAAACAGAGATCCCATGCGATGCTCACGATGATGACGGCAACGACATAGACGCAGAGAACGAGAACAACATCGGTCCCGCTCGCCACTGCCCGAGAAACGAAGCCTGCCCGAAGGCCCTGGAGCTGTTCCCCTCGCTCACTGCGGATTTCGTGAACCTGACTCACGAGATGACCTCAGGCTTCGCACTCTCCGGCCGAGCACTGCCATTCCACCGGACCGTCAAGTCACGCGGTTCTTTGCGCCGGAGGATCCTGTCGACCAGTCGGGCACTCCACAAGTCCATGGCCATGAGCCCGGCACGGCTCGCGTCGAGTGTCTCTGCACCCAGTCCGGCCGTGGACTCACGGATGATCCCCGCGAGGTCGATCTCATCGATTACTTCTGGGAGATCAATTCTGGCCACGACATGATCGATCACCTGCTGCATGTCCAGCATGTCGACAACCCCGACGACGACCCGATTGAGCACGGCCTCCGCTGCGTCGGCCACGTTGTCTCGATTCTCCCTTTCGCTCCGGTGGGCCTCGTCCTGACGCCGCCCGAGGTGTCGCTCAACCGCGTCGAGAGGGCCCTCACCAACCGACGAAGGTACGACAGCTCTCGCGATCCTTACTGATCTGTTGGTGATCTCGACTGCCACGAGGGTCGCCGCGCCGACCCCCACCTTGGCTGTCCCCGCGATGAGGTCGACGATCCGCGAACCCGTCTTCAACGTAGACCCCTGCGGTGCCGACACGACTCGCCGCGTCGGCACTTGGGGCACTGCCCCATCTGGAGTCCGCGCCCTCGGTCTCGGCATTGGCTCAGCAGACTCAGGCACGAGGTAGTGATCCCTCAGCAGGTGCGTGGCACCGCCACTGAGAGTGGGACGCCGGACGAACGTTGCCGGTGCGGGAACGTTCCACGAACGTAGAAGGAAGGTAATGCACCGATTTATGCTTTCTCACGTGACTGCTCCGACGGATGGTCTAGGTCTATCAAGATTCGTGCCAGGGCGCCGGGTAAGGCCCTGACCTCGGCAAACACGTCGGAGGCGGTTCGTGCCGTCGCGCTCACCCGGGCCCCGACGCATCGACCGCGACAAAGTCGGCGATGAGCAGACACGCGTCGTCTCCGTGCGATGGGGGAAGCATCTCACCGAGGATGGCGTCGCAGGTTTCTTTCAGGTCCAAGACGGCGCGTGTCTGCTCAGCAAGGATCATGAGATGCGCCAGGCCGATGTCGAGACCGATAGACCGTCGCTCAATCAGGCCATCGGTGAACAGGATCAACCGGTTTCCCGGTCGTATGGTGAATCGGTGCTCCATCTGGCGATCGCCAGGCACATCGTTCGCACTGCCGATAGGCGGAATCGGACGGCCCTGGAGATAGGCCGACGTTCCATTGTTGCTCACCACTATGGGAGCCGGGTGACCGGCCGAGGCCCATGCCACGGCGCCGGTGGCGGTGTCGATCTCGACACAGATGATCGTGGCCATGGCATCGGGCTCCTGGGTGGCCACGAGTTGATTCAACTGGATCAACGACTCGAGGGGGCCGACGCCGGCAAAGAGATGGGCACGTAGAGAGTTCCGCATCTTGGCGGCCAGGGCGGCCGCGGCGATCCCATGACCGGCCACGTCGCCGACCGAGAGAACGATCCTGGTCGATCCGAGCGCAATGGCGTCGTACCAATCGCCGCCCACCTGCGCACCGTTGCTGGCCGCTCGATAGCCGGCGGCGAGCCGGAGGCTCTCCGATGATGGAAGAGAGCTCGGTAGCGCCGCGGCCTGGAGGGCGTGGGCCGTCATCCGTTGGTTGTGCAGGTCGTCGGCCGAATCGAGCGCGCTGGCCACCCGAGACGCGACATCGGTCATGAGGGCCACATCGTCGTCGGTGAAGACGTCACCATCGCAACGGACCATGGTGATCACCGCTTGCACCTGTTCATTGGAGGACACCGGAACGATCAACCCGGGCCCGTCGCCGAGGAGTTGGAGCGTCCGTCCGTAGGCGGCACTGGCGAAGCTGTCATCGAGATCTTTGACAATGTCATCGACCAGGTGGTCCAGGCGGAGCGGCTCGTTGTTCCGATACACCACGACCCCGGGTGAGGGCCCGGAGTAGGCGTGGGGGTACGCCCCGACGAGCCGCTGGGCCAGCTCGTCGAGTGCCGGGTCCACATGGCGCGCCGCTACCCGGACCAGGCCGTTCTCCTCGGGTGTGACAATGGTGCACCAGTCCGCCACGGCCGGCGCCACGATGTGCGTCAGTCGTTGGAAGACCTCTGTGCGGCTGTCTGCACCGACCAATCGTTCGGCGACGTCGGTGAGCACACGCAGTCGGACATTGGCCGTCACGGGATCCTGCAACGTCCGGTCCGGGTGGTGACGGTCACCGACGTCGTGCAACAGTACGTTGACTCCTTTGGTCGCCGTCCAGACATGTACCTCGAACCAGGAGTGCATCCGTGCGTAGTACTCCTCGAAGACGACGGAGCTCTTCCGCTGCATCGACCGCCGGGACTGCAGTTCGAGTTCGGTTCCCTCCGCTTCAGGGAAGACGTCGAAGAGATGCCGGTGGCGCAGCGCTTCAGCGGTGGATCCGAGCAGTGTGGCGCCGTGGAGGTTGACATGGGTGACGTAGAAATCGGTGTCGATGGCGAGGTAGGCCTGGGGCAGGGTCTCCAATGCTCTGCCCAGCTCTCGTTCATCGCTCGGGTCGGACCCATGCCGGAGTGCACGTTCCAACGCGGGGGCGGCCAGCTGCGCCACGAGGTCGAGGCGCCGCAGTTGGGGGGTCTCGAAGGCTTGCCCGTGTTGCCATTCGATGTCCAGTGCACCCAGAGTCTCGCCATCCGACGCCTGCAGCGGCAGTGTCGCCCGGGCCGTCGTCCCGGCCGAGAGCATCTCTCCAAGGGCATCGGGGAACCGTTGGCGGACGTCCTCGAGCGATCCCAGCAGCACCGGCAGTCCACTGCGGAGAACGTCGCAGGGCGGGAGGGCCGAGCTCACATCGACACACCGTGAGACAAGACGACTGGAGCCGAGAGGCGAGCTGGTCACGACGCTGACCTCGTCGGAGCCGTGCACGTGTACCGCCAGGCTGGAGGAGACCCCTCCGGCTGCCGGAGCTGCAGCCTGGACGAGCGCGGCGGTGACGGCCGGCATGGTGAACGATCGGGACAGTGCGGTCGCCAACTGCCAGAGGATCTCGTCGCCGCTCTCGACCCGGGGACCGTCATCTGACATTCGGCAACCTCATCACCGTGACATGGGCCATGACTTTCTGAGAGTACGTGGTCGTCGTAGAGACTAGAGGACGGTCGGGCGACGCACACACTGGCCCCTGATCGCCGCCGGCGCCAGCCCGGTGAAATGTTTGCCGGCCCTGGCGGCGGGTAGAACCGGGGTCCGTGTCCCGCACCATCTGCACCTTGCAACGGATCGTCCGAACCGAGGCCCCGGCGCTACCCACGCCGGGGGGCGGACACACCTGGGCGCGCTTCGAAGCGCTCTCGAGGTGGGCTGCCACCGATCTGTCGCTCGGTCGACTCGCCGAGGGCCACGTCGATGCACTGGCCATACTCGCCGAGGCCGGCATGGAGGTGGCCGACCAGCGCGCCACCTACGGCGTATGGGCGGCCAGATCGCCGGGAGGAACCGTCGCCCGGCGGGCGCCCGACGGCTGGCATCTCTCGGGACGCAAGGAGTTCTGCTCAGGCAGCCTGCACCTCGACCGTGCCCTGGTGACGGCCGACGCCGATGACGGCTACCGGCTCTTCGACATCGACGTCTCCGCGCAGGTCACCTCCAGCGATCCCGACTCGTGGCCGGCGGTCGGGATGGCCGACTCGCTCAGCGAGACCCTCTCGTTCGGGGGACCCGCCGTACCGGCCACGAGGGCCGTCGGCGGCCCGGAGTTCTACGTGGACCGCCCCGGGTTCTGGTTCGGGTCCGTCGGCGTGGCGGCATGCTGGTACGGAGGTGCGGTCGGGCTCGTGGAGCACGCCGTGCGTGCCCTGGAGGCGACCTCTTCGGAACTGGTGCTCGCCCCGCTCGGAGAGGCGGTGGCGCACGTCGAAGCGATGCGGGCCATCCTGCACGACGCCGCCAACGAAATCGACGCCGATCCCATCGACCGGCACAAACGAGCGCGCCGACGCGCCCTCGTCGTTCGCCAGGCCGTCCACCGTGGCTCGAGTGCCGTGCTCGAACGGGTCGTCGCGGCGACCGGCGCCCGGCCGCTCTGCCACGACCGCGACCAGGCCCGGCGCGCCGCGGACCTCGTTGTCTACCTCGCGCAACACCATGGTCTCCGCGACGCCGTCGAACTCGCTCGAATGGCGGTGGACGGCGGAGCATGGAACTAGTCGTCGACGAGACCCACCTCGGCACACCCGAGAGCGAATGGCAGACGTCGCGGCGACTGCGCCAGCTCCCTCCGCTGGCTCTCCCGCGGCCCGGCCGCGTCGTCGTGGTCTCCCCTCACCCCGACGACGAGATCTTCGGCGCCGGAGGGCTCATCGCGCAGATGCAGTCCTCCGGCGTGCCCGTCGAGATCATCGCGGTCAGTGATGGAGAGGCCTCGCATCCGGCGGCGTCCGCCCGCCCCGGCGTCGATCTTCGATCGCTACGGGCGAACGAATCCACCCTCGCCCTGAAACGCCTGGGTTGGACCACACCGGTGGTCAGGCGGCTGAGGCTTCCCGACGGTCAGGTCGGTAGCCACAGGCAGAGCCTGACCACCGTGTTGCGCAGGGTGCTCTCCCCGGACGATCTCTGCCTCGCCCCGTGGTGGAACGACGGTCATCCCGATCACGACGCCTGCGGGGAGGCGGCCCTGGCGGCCACGCGGTCGGCGGGAGCGCTCCTTCTCGGATACCTGGTCTGGGCATGGCACTGGGCGGATCCACACGGCGCAGACCTTCCCTGGCAGGCGTGCCGGCGGTTCGAATTCGATCGGCGCATGGCAGCACGAAAACGCTGGGCCACCGATGCCTTCAGGTCGCAGACCCGGCCGCTGGACGGTGAACCGAACGCCCCGGTCCTTCCCGCGCCGTTGCTCCGCCGGTTTTGGCGCCGGTACGAGGTCTTCGTGCGCCCGTTCGCCGACGCGTCATGAGCTCCATGGCGCGAACCTACTTCCACGAACTGTACGAGGGTGACGCCGACCCCTGGGAGTTCGCCACCAGTGGCTACGAGCAACGCAAGTACTCGCTGACCACGGCCAGCCTGCCCCGCGCCCACTACACGTCGGTCTTCGAGCCGGGCTGTTCCATTGGCGTTCTGACCGAGAGGCTCGCCCCCCGCTGCGATCGAATTTTGGCCACCGATATCGTGCCGGCTGCGCTCGAGGAGGCCCGGCAGCGCCTCAGGGATCAGCCCCAGGTGGTCACCGAGGCACGCGCCATCCCAGAGGAGTGGCCGGAGGGGACGTTCGACCTGATCGTGCTGAGCGAGATCGCCTACTACTTCGACGAGCCGGACCTCGGCCGCATCCTCTCGCTCGTGGTCGGCTCGACGGAGCCCGGCGCCCACCTCGTCGGTGTCCATTGGCGAGGTGAGACGAACTATCCCCTGAGCGGTGACCGCGCCCACCGCATCATCGATGCGACGCCACAGCTCACGCGTCTCGTGCACCACCTTGAAGACGACTTCATCCTCGAGGTATGGACACGCACCGAGTGACGACATCAACCATTCCAAAGACGCGGACCGAGGCGATCGGCGTCGTCCTCCCGGTGCACAACGAAGAAGAGCTCCTCCAACGCGCCCTCGAGGCCATAGAGGAGGCCTTCTCCCACGTCGCCCACGTGGTGGCGCGCTGCCGGACCGCGGTCGTGCTCGATCACTGCAGCGACGCCAGTTCCTCCATCACGCAGGAGTGGATCCGAAAGCTCCGGCGGCGCGGCGGTCCACATCAGGCAACCGCTCGGACCTGCCGTTCTGCGTGCGTCGGTGACGCGAGGAGAACCGGGATGTCCGCCCTGCTGCGAGACTGGGAGGACACCGATCCGGCGCGCATCTGGCTGGCCACCACCGATGCGGACTCTCGTGTTCCCGGCGGTTGGCTGGCCGCCCAGCGGGCCGCGCACGAAGCCGGGGCCGATCTTTGGGCGGGGCGCGTGGCGATCGACGACTGGTCGCTCTACCAGCGCACCACGTCCCTTCGGTGGACGGAGGCCTACGACGCCGAGGCCTCGCCGATTCATGGGGCAAACCTGGGGTTCAATGCCCAGCTGTACCTGGCCGCCGGCGGGTTCACCCCGCTCGCCACCAGTGAAGACCGGACCCTCTATGACGCCATCGTGAAGCTGGGAGCTCGGCCCCATGAAGACCCGGACGTGAAGGTGATCACGAGCGGGCGGCGTCATGCCCGCGCGCCGCTGGGATTTTCCCATCGGCTGGGCACCCTCGAAGAGGATGTGCTCGCCGCAACGTCGAGCGAGTACCCGATCTCCAAGGAACTGTCGGGCTGCGGCCACTGATCGGGCAGGTGCAACGGGTCGGGCAGGTCGGGCAGGTCGGGCAGGTGAAACGAGTCGAACGGGATTGGCTCTCATGCGGTGGCGAGGTGGTACTACCCTCGATGGTCGATTGACACGGGGCCAGATGGGTACATCCACAACGAGCCGAACGACAGGGCCATCGCTAAAGCGGCCACCTGAGGCACCGGCCTCTGTCCCGATGGCCGGACTGCGGAAGGAGCGACCATGGCGACAGCGCAACAGAAGCAGGCGGCGCGCAAGAACCTCGAGCGGGCCCGAGAGGTGCAACACGAGCGTGCTCAGGGCAAACGGGTGCCGAAGAAGAGCCCGGGCATGAGTTCGGCCGAGGAGAACCGTCTCTCGGACAGCGAGTTTGCCTTTCCCGATGAACGCAAGGAACCGTTGAGCGATGCCGCCCATGTCCGCAACGCCATCTCGCGGTTCGACCAGGTTGAAGGGGTGAGTGACGCCGAGCGAGACCGAGCCTGGAAGCGCATCTTGACGGCCGCCAAGAAGTTCGACGTCGAGGTGTCGGCCACCGACTGGCGCGAGCTCGGCAATGGTGGCAAGGCCTCGACGCGCTAGACGATCGGCCCTGCTTCAGCCTTTCGCTGCCGCCTGCGAGAAGGCATCGGTGAACTCACGGCAGAACGCCTTCAGGTCGTCGGGTTTGCGGCTGGTGATCAACGTATTGGGCCCTTCCGTGCACACATGAACCTCCTCGTCCACCCAGCTGCCGCCGGCGTTCACGATGTCGGTCTCAAGGCTGGGCCACGAGGTCAAGGTGCGACCTCGCACGACGTTGGCTTCCACCAGGGTCCACGGTCCGTGGCAGATGGCGGCGACGGGCTTGCCGGCCACGAACATGGCGCGCACGAAGTTCACGGCCGGCTCGTCGAGGCGTAACTGATCCGGATTTGCCACGCCGCCGGGGAGTACCACCGCGTCGAAGTCGTCTACCTGCACCTCGGCCGTCGTGCGATCGACGTGGAAACGATCCGCCTTGTCCAGATGGTTCATGGCCTGGGCTTCCCCGGGCTTGGGGGCAATCAGCTCAGGCTGTCCGCCCGCCTCGCGAACCGCCTTCCACGGCTCGGTCAACTCGATCTGCTCAATTCCCTCGTTGGCCACCACAAATGCCACGCGGACCTCATTCAGCTCGTTCGTCATCGGTTACCTCCTGTGGTCTCGATACCCTCCGCCGCGGCGACCAAACGCGACAGCGCCTCCCATCCCTCGAGCACCTGCGTACAGGTCGCAAAGACGGCGAGCGCTCCCGCTTCTTCGAGCAGCCTGCGTTCGATTCCACCGGTCTCGACCGCCACGCACGCGATGCCGGCCTTGGCGGCCGCCTTCACGTCCCACACGGCGTCGCCGAGAGCCAGGACGTGCTGCGGTTCTACGCCCACTCGTTCCAGCGCCAGGCAGAAGAGGTCCGGAGCGGGTTTGGCCCGCTCGGCCTCCTCGCCGTGGACGACCTCGTCAATGACGTCATCGCACCCCAGTGGGCCGAGGAGCGCGGGCAGGTCCCTCTCCTTGGCGGATGTGACGACCACGACCTTGCCTCCATCCGAAACGACCCTGCGCACCACCTTGGCCGCATCGGGCAGAGGGCGGATGAGGGGATGCAGGTCGGCAAAGTACTTGCCCTGAGCCTGACTGATCTCCTCGTCGTCGTGATTCAACAAGGTGGTGAGGAGCTCGCTGCTTCCCATTCCGATCAACCGGTGGATCGCCGCCATCGGCTGGCGCTCGCCCGCGTCATTCAGGGCTCGCCACCACGCCAGGGTGTGCAGGTAGGTGGTGTCCAACAGCGTCCCGTCGAGATCGAAGAACACGGTGTCAACCACACGACCTCCGCTCGACGAGATCACGCGCTCCGCGCCGAGTCGCGCAGCCGGTCGAAGAACGCCGCGAACGGGCCCACGATCTTGTTGCCGGGCGGGGTGTTCGGCGCATGTGGATGCGGGTGGTTCGGCGCCTCCAACTTGGCGCCTTTGTATTTCTGTCCGAGCAGGAGGAGACGGCCGTTGTCCTCGTTGCCCACCAACAAGGGGAACGCCTCGTACTCCTCCATCTCCGCATGGTTGAGGACGGCGGACTCCAGATCTCGCAGCGCACCCATGAACTCTTCGGTCGTGGGGTCGAGCTTCTCCATCCTGGCGAGCAGGCGCTCTGCCTCTTCCTCCTCCGCCAGCCGCGCCTCGATGATCGCCTCCCCGCCGGGCTCCTCCCGAATTACGGGATGTACCACCACTTCCTCCGCAACTTCGTGGCGTACGAGCTGATCCGTCAATTTCCAGAACAGCTCGGCGCGCGCCTCGGGAGGGACGCCGTCGAACTCCACGAACCGCTGCTTGACCGCCTCATGGTCCTGCGTGAGCAGTGACACCACGTCGTCGGCGGGGCCAATGGTCATGTGACTTCCTTTCGCTCGTCGAGGGTTACGAAGAACGCACTTGTTGTAACGTTGTGTTACCCGTGAGGCAGGTGGGAAAAACACCGAAGCTCCCTCGTCGCAGGCCCGGGCCGTTGTTTCCCACGGGTGCGATGGGGTACGACGCGTCCATGCCGGTGCACATCGGGACCTCGGGCTGGCAGTACGCCGACTGGCGAGGACGCTTCTACCCCGAGGGACTGGCCCAGGCTCGCTGGCTCGGGTACTACGCCGCCCGCTTCGAGACGGTTGAGGTGAACAACGCCTTCTATCGACTCCCCGAGCCCAGCACGTTCGAACGCTGGCGGGATGCAACGCCTGATAACTTCGTGATCACCGTCAAGGCCAGTCGCTACCTCACCCACATCCGTCGGCTGAAGGAGCCGGCGGAGCCCGTTCACCGCCTGTTGGAGCGGGCACGGTGCCTCGGCCCCAAGCTGGGCCCGGTTCTCCTCCAGCTTCCGGCCAACTTCCATCTCGACCTGGGCGCGTTACGAGACACGCTGCAGGCTTTTCCGGCGACGGTGCGCGTGGCCTTCGAACCCCGCCATGAGTCGTGGTACCAAGAATCCGTCGCCGAACTGTTGTCGCACCACAATGCCGCCTTCTGCCTGAGTGACACCCCTTCTCGGCGGGCGCCCCGCTGGCGGACAGCGAGTTGGGGCTACCTGCGCTTCCACGAGGGCCGGGCGCAGCCGGCGCCCTGCTACGGCCGAGCCGCGCTGCGGGCATGGGCCGACCGTCTGGCCGCTCGATGGGATGACGAGGCGGATCTCTTCGTGTACTTCAACAACGACCACGGGGGCTGCGCCGTGCGCGACGCCCATCGCTTCGCCAACGCGGTGAGGAACTCGGGGCTCACACCGACGAGAGTGCCCGACGCCCGCGAGGCATCGATCGCGCCCGGGAAACGGGTGGCATAGCGGTTCGCGCTCGTCTGTCGTGGCCTCCTCGACATCGTCACACCACGGTGTCGCCGCTCGACGTCAGGCAGGCCGTTCGCCTCAGCCGTCGCGCCGTCGGCGGCGGCGCGCCAAGAGCTTTCCGGCCGTCACACCCACGGAGGCGGCGGCGGCCGCGCTCAGCACCCTGGCATGATGCGAGAACCACAGTTCGGGGCTCGTGCGGTGGGCCCGGTCGTCGAATTGGCCGTGTGCGCCGTAGTCGCGGCCGCCGATGCCGTCCATCGGCTCCCACAGGTTGCCGGGACGGCCGGGCGCCACTTCCTGGTGTGTCTGTTGGGCCTGGTAGGCGGTGCGGGCGAGGTAGCGATCCAGCAACGGGGCGGCGACCTTGTCGACCAGGAGTGTCGCTGCGGTGCTGTCGCCCACCCAGAACTGCTTGCGACCGGGGTGGTCGGCGGCGTAGAGCACGCCGCGGGCAGCCACCTCGGGTTGGTAGATGGGCGGCACCGGCATGGGGTGACGGGGCAGCCGGGACAGCACCCAGGAGAACTGGGGGGTGTTGACCGCAGGCATCTGCACGACGGTGACGCGTACGTTGCTTCCCTCGTGCAGGAGCTCCGTGCGCAGCGAGGAGGTGAAGCCGTTGATGGCGTGCTTGGCTCCGCAGTACGCGCTCTGCAGAGGGATGCTGCGGACTCCGAGCGCCGAGCCCACCTGCACGATGGTCCCCCGGTCCCGCGGCTTCATGAGTTCCAGGGCGGCGCGCGTGCCGTAGACAAACCCCAGGTAACTCACCTCGGTGACCCGCTTGAACTCTTCCGGCGTGATGTCGGAGAAGGAAGCGAACACCGAGGCGAAGGCCACGTTGATCCATACGTCGATCGGGCCCAGGGTGTCCTCGGCGCGGCGGGCTGCCTGCTGCACCTGCTCGAAATCGGCCACGTCGACGGCCAGGGCGAGCGCCGTGCCCCCGGCGGATTCGACGTCGTTCACCGCCCCGCGGAGGCCCGCCTGGCCACGGGCCAGCAGACCGACCCGGGCGCCTCTCCTCCCGTAGTGCTGGGCGACGGCACGCCCGATGCCGGCACTGGCGCCGGTAATGACGACGGTCTGGGTCACGGTTTTTCGTCCTCCCAGGGCCGACTCAGCCTGGTCGCCGATTCCAGCAGGAGCGCGTGCACGAACGCCTGAGGGAGGTTGCCCCGCAGCTGGCGCTGCCGGACGTCGAACTCTTCGGACAAGAGTCCGGGTGGACCGCAGACGGCGCGGTGGCGCTCGAACCAGGCGTGGGCCTCTGCAGTCCGCCCCTGCTGGTGGAGGGCGAGGGCCATGACGAACCCGCAGAGCACGAAGGCCCCCTCGGCGTCTTCGAGGGGACGGTCGTCCTGACGGAACCGGTACACGTAGCCCATTTCGCTCAGGGACTCCGCCACCGCCTCGAGGGTGGCCAGCGTGCGCGGATCGTGCCCGGAAAGCGCGCCCCGGATCGGGGGCATGAGCAGCGCGGCATCCACCCGTTGATCATCGGGAGCCCGCTGCCATCGCCCGCTCGGGTGCACAGAGTCGGAGGCGACATCGGCCAGGATCGCGTCGGCCAGCGAGGACCATGCCGCCGTCTGCGACCGCGGCGCGGCGCGGCACATGGCCCGCAGGCCGGCCACGCAGGTGAGCCGGGAGTGGGCCCAGCGGTGGTTGTCCAACTCCCAGAGCCCGGCGTCCGGCTCGCCCCAGCGCTCTTTGATGATGTCGACGGCCGCCTCGGCCGCCCGCCAGTGCTCGAGGTCGAGGTGGTCGTGACGGGCGGCAGCCGCGAAGAGTAGGAGCGCCTCACCCACCACGTCGAGCTGGAACTGATGGTTCACCCAGTTGCCCACCTTGTCGGCACCCCCGGGGTACCCGTCGAGATGGGACAGTGTGCGCTCGTCGGGAACCGGACCACCGGTGACGGTGTAGGCCGGCCTCAGCTTGGACCCGTCGTCACGGACGCGATCGGCGACGAAGGACACTGCGGTGTCGAGGAGGGGGTGCGCCCCGTAGCAGGCGACGGCCTGCCCGACGTAGGCCTGGTCCCGCAGCCACGCGTAGCGGTAGTCGTAGCTGCGACCCGCGCCCGCCCGTTCGGGCAACGACATGGTGGCCGCTGCGACCATGCCGCCGGCCCCGCTCGTGAGGCCACGCAGGACGGCGTAGCCGTCGCGGACCTCCCGTGGAGCCAACGTCCTGTGCAGTGGCGGCAGGGCGGCCGCCCAGGCCTCTTCGGTGGCGGCCCACGCCTCCGACGCCCGGACCGGATCGCCCCGGAGCGTCCTGTCCGACAGCTCGAGCACCAGGTCGTGCCGAGCCCCCGGCTCGAGGTGGAGAACGAACTCGAGCCGGCCGTGGGCGTCGACCTCCGCCTCGGCCGCGCCCGACCAGCGCAGGCGCAGACCGCCGGTCCGTGCCGTCCACTCCCCGCCGTTGCGGTGCAAATGGCCCATCTTGTTGACGCCGAAGCCGGCGCGCGCGTCGAGCAGGACGCGCACGTCCGCCGTCCCCTCACACGCCACCACCCGGCGCAGAACGACGGCGGTGTGGGGGTCGCCGGGAAAGGCCAGCGCTTCGCGGCACTCGATCACGGCAGACGTCGTGACCCAACGGCTGCGCCAGATGAGCGTCCCCTCCTCGTAGTACCCGCCCCACACGTAGCGGGGCGCCGCCGGCGTGACGGCGTAGAGCCCGCCCCCTCCGATCAGGGAGGAGAACACGGCATCGGAGTCCCAGCGGGGAGCGCACATCCAGGCGTAGTCGCCCTTGGGCCCGACCAGGATTCCTCGCTCCCCATCGGCCAGGAGGGCATACTGCTGGAGCACATGAGGGTGGAACCCCTCGACGCTGGCCACATCCTGTTGCGTGGTCACCGCATTCCCCTCATGCGACGTGTCGGGGGCCCGTGTTCCTCGGAATTTCGACGCGAAACGAGAGAGTCCGCGGTGAACATGCCTTTGAGTTACCCATGGGCGACCGGGAGTATGCGCGGGCGCGTCACGCCCGTTTAAGCGAGCCCGTAGCAAGGTACATATGAACCACCACATACACAGGGGGTGGAGTGATGCTGGACACGCGAGTGGAAACCAGCCCGCAGTCGACACGTTCGTTGATCCCGGCACGGGTGGACCGCCTGCGCTGGTCGCCCTTCCACACCCGCATGGTGCTGGCGCTGGGCGTGGCGTGGATCCTCGACGGACTGGAGATCACCATCGCCAGCGACGTGGCAGACATCCTCGAAAAAGGGAACACGCTGCACATGTCCGCCCGTGCGGTGGGCGACATCGCCTCGGTCTATCTCGTGGGGGAGGTCGTCGGCGCCCTGTTCTTCGGCCGGCTCTCCGACAAGCTCGGCCGGCGTCGCCTCTTCTTGGTCACCCTCGGCGTCTACCTTGTCGGCTCGGGGCTCACGGCGGCCACCTTCGGTCACGGAGCCGGATGGGTCCTCTGGCTCTACGCCACCCGCTTCATCGCCGGTATGGGCATCGGCGGCGAGTACGCCGCCATCAACTCGGCCATTGACGAAATGATCCCCTCGCACTACCGGGGTCGGGTCGACATCGCCGTCAACGGCACCTACTGGGGAGGGGCTCTGCTCGGCACGCTGGCGGAGATCGTGATCCTGAATCACATGTCGAGCACCGTGGCCTGGCGGGTCGGCTTCCTCCTCGGTCCGGTGCTGGCGATCGCCGTCATCTTCGTGCGGCGCCACCTCCCCGAGAGCCCCCGCTGGCTCGTCATGCACGGGCGCGAGCAAGAGGCCGAGGAAGCCATGCGGCAGATGGAGGTCGAATCGGGGGAACAGGACGACCTGCCCGAGCTCGACGACTCCAAGGCCATAGAGCTCAATCCGGGTGCCGACTACGGCTTCATCGCCCTCACCCTCGTGCTCTTCCGCGAGATGCCCCGGCGCAGCATCCTGAGCGCCAGCCTGATGATCACGCAGTCCTTCCTCTACAACGCCATTTTCTTCACCTACGCCCTCGTCCTGGGGACGGTGTACCACGTGCCGAGCGGCTCCATTCCCTGGTATTTCATCGCCTTCGCCATTGGCAACCTGGCCGGGCCGCTCATCCTCGGGCATCTCTTCGACACCATCGGTCGACGTCCGATGATCAGCTTCACCTACCTGTTGTCGGGCGGTCTGCTCGCTGTCACCGCCTTGGCCTTCGACGCCCGGTTGCTCACCGCGTTCACCCAGACCATGGCGTGGTCGGTGATCTTCTTCTTTGCCTCGGCGGGGGCGAGCGCGGCGTATCTGACGGTGAGCGAGATCTTCCCCCTGGAAGTGCGGGCCAAGGCCATTGCGGTCTTCTTCGCTATTGCGCAGTCCTTCGGCGCTCTGGGCCCCGATGTCTACGGCAGCCTGGTCAACAGCCATCGCGGGCTCTTCGTCGCCTACCTGATCGGGGCCGGCGTCATGGTCGTCGGCGGCATCACCGAGCTCATCCTCGGCGTGGCGGCCGAACGGCGCTCGCTCGAAGACATCGCCACCCCCCTCTCGGCGGTGGGCAACCCCTACGGGTCGATGTCAGCGGGCGCCCGCACCGGCTTCTCGCGTAGCACGCCTCCCGAGTCTCTCTACCACCCGACCAACGATCGCTGACGAGAGGCTCGGGCATCACTTTCCCGATCACATGCTCCACAGCGCGTGGGTGGGTGACATGCGGCAGCACGCAAGGCGGGCCAGAGCCCGGCGACGGCGCCGCCCATGAGCGCCAGCAGTACGCCCTCAGCGAGGAACTGGACCCGGATGTGGCCTTTGGTTGCTCCGAGCGCCCTTCGCGGGCCGATCTCAGAGCGTCGTTCGAGGACAGAGATCACCATGATGCAGAGATCACCATGATGTTGGCAACTCCGACCGCTCCGACCAACAGCGCCACGGCCCCGAGCCCCAAGAAGAAGTCGCCCCAGGATGGACCGCGACCGAGACGTCGTCCTTCGCGTCAATTGCAGCGCTTCAAAGCTCGCGGCGATACGGCCATTCGGCAGGCTTCCTCTCAGGAACCGAGGGCCGGTCCAAGCTCCCGCTTCCACCACTCGATGAAGTCGGCTTGGGTGTCTCCGCCTATCTGGCACAGCGCGACATGGGTGAAGCCGGCA
>Ga0302324_100007596_pt1 | contig 23016 bp, 21 predicted proteins | sample Palsa_T0_1_FD_201949 | JGI IMG/M metagenome (GOLD analysis project Ga0302324, IMG submission 201949) | Peat permafrost microbial communities from Stordalen Mire near Abisko, Sweden - Palsa_T0_1 | ecosystem: Environmental > Terrestrial > Soil > Palsa > Peat permafrost | place: Sweden: Abisko...
TCAATCAGCAGCACCTCGTGGCCGTTCTCGAGCAGTTCGCCCGCGATGGAACGGCCGACCGCCCCGGCTCCCGCTATCGCTACCCGCATCAGTGTTCGCCTCCTCGAGCCGCGAAGGCCGCGGCGATCCGGTCCAAGTCGCCTTCCTTGGCCACGACGTGCAGTACGTCGCCTTCCTGCAGCGCGGTCCCTGGCTCGGGCACGAAGGCCTGGCCAAGCCGGTCGATGAAGGCGATCCTGGTCATCGTGCGGGCCTCGAGCGCCTTGACTTGTTCGCCGATCCAACTGGTGGAGAAGGCGACCTCGGCCAGCACGATCCTCCCGGTGGGGTCCCGCCAGAGCGGCTCGCCACCCTCCGGGAGCAGTTTGCGCAGCATCTGGTCGGCGGTCCAGCGCACCGTGGCCACAGTGGGGATGCCGAGCCGCTCGTAAACCTCGGCCCGGCGGGGGTCGTAAATGCGGGCCGCCACCCTCTGCACGCCGAACGTCTCGCGGGCCACTCGGGCCGCAATGATGTTGGAGTTGTCGCCGCTGCTGACCGCGGCGAAGGCGTCCGCGCGCTCGATGCCCGCCTGGGTGAGGACCGCTCGGTCGAAGCCGATCCCGGTGACGCGGTCGCCCTTGAACGCCGAACCAAGCCTGCGGAATGCCTCCGGGTCCCGGTCGATGACCGAGACGGTGTTGTCTCGGTCCTCGAGGATGTGGGCGAGCGTCGACCCAACTCGTCCGCAGCCCATGATCACGATGTGCATGACCGTCCCTCCACGACAAGCGGGTCCCCCGATCCAGGGGCGCCTTGCCAAAGGTATGCCCTCATGTGGCATCCTTCCCCTCCCGGGGTGGAGGATTTCCACCTCACGCCACCAGGAGCGCGAGTTGCGGTCTCGCAGTACGATTTCCTGGGCGGGCGCGGGAAGCCGCCGATACCGGGACCGAACGCACTAGCAAGTTCCATCAACATGCCGGGGGAGGTGAGGCGGCGATCCTCCCCGGCCTGAAATCCGGGGTCACCTCGCCGCATCCATGATGGATTATCGTGCCGGTCAGGTCATCGAGGTCACCACACGGGACGTGGCGCACGGCGGATGGTGCGTCGCCCAGCCTGAGGACGGGCTGGTGGTTTTTGTGCGGCATGCGCTCCCCGGCGAAACGGTGCTCGCCCGCCTCACCGAGGTCACCTCCCGGCTGGCCCGCGCCGACGCGGTGGAGATCCTGAAGGCATCCCCGGACCGGGTCCAGGCACCCTGCCCGCACGCGCATCCCGGCGGCTGCGGCGGCTGCGACTGGCAGCACGTCACCTTGCCCGCGCAGCGATCGCTGAAGGCTGCCGTCGTCCGCCAGCAGCTCAAGCGGCTGGCCGGACTCGACCGCGAGGTCACGGTCGAGGCACTGCCAGGTGATGAGGAGCAGGCCAGCAGCGGCCTGGGTTGGCGTACGCGGGTGCAGTTCGCGGTGCGGCGGGACGGGGTGGCCGGACTGCGCTCGCATCGCTCGCACGATGTGGTCGACGTGGGCCAGTGCCTGATCGCGCATCCTGCCATCACCGATCTCGGCGTCACTGGCCGCCGCTGGCCCGGGACCTCCTCGGTCGAGGCCCTGGTCGCGGCGGGATCGGGCGAACGGGCTGTGGTCATCACGCCGGGCAGGGCTAGCCCGGGGGGACGACCCCCCGGAACCCCCCGCGTCAGGGGGGGTTCCACCCCCCCTGGCCCCCCTGGCGGCCCCCCTGGCGCGGACTCGGTCCTGCGCCGGGCTGGTCATAGCCTGACCCCCCTGCGCGGCCGGTCTTACCTGAGCCAGCGCGCGGCGGGCCGGGACTGGCGGGTGGGTGCGGGCGCGTTCTGGCAGGTGCATCCCGGCGCCGCCGATGTCCTGACCGGCGTGGTCATGGCCGAGCTCGCCCCCGAGCCCGGTGACGTCGCGCTCGACCTGTATTGCGGGGTGGGGCTGTTCGCCGGGTCACTGGCCCAGGCGGTCGGGCCGGGCGGGACGGTGATCGGGGTCGAGTCCGACAGCGCGGCGGTCCGGGACGCCCGGCACAATCTGCGCGAATGGCCCTGGGCGAGGGTGCACAAGGGTGACGTGGCGGCGGTGCTGGGCCGCGGCGGTCAGCTCGGAGCCCTCCCGCCGACCCGGTTGGTGGTGGCCGACCCGCCACGCGCCGGGCTGGCCCGCGAGGTCATCGACTACCTCGGGGCTCCGGAGAACGGGGTGGCCAGGTTCGCCTACGTATCCTGCGACCCCGCGACCATGGCCCGCGACATCGGCTTGCTGCTGAACCGAGGCTGGACGCTGGCCGGCCTGCGCGCCTTCGATGCGTTCCCGATGACCCATCACGTGGAATGCGTCGCTACCGTTGCCAATGAGTGAGTCATGGTGAGTCATTTATTGGCACCCCGTCCCGGGGTTGTTTCTCAGCCTGCTGGCTGGGTCCCTTCCGCGTTTCATTGCCGCCCGCCCGGCGATGCCGGGTCTTACGGTCGGCTCCGCGCTTGACCGCGGCCCTGACTGGGCCGAGGGCGCTATCACCCGTGGCGGGCGGCTCGTAGCGCGCGAGGTTGATGGGCGGCGTTGTCGTCGCGCTGGTGACTGGTCCCGCACCCGGTGCAGGTCCAGTGTTCGTTCCACCCGATGTCCTGCACATGCCGACAGGCGTGGCAGGTATTGGAGGATGGGTACCAGCGGTCCGCTATGGCGAGACGGGAGCCGTACCAGCTGGTCTTGTTGGCCAGCTGGCGGCGGGTCTCGGCGAGGGCGGAATCGGACAGGCCGCGCCTGCGGGCGCGTGCGCCCGTCAGGCCTTTCTGACGCAGCATCCCGGCCGCATCCAGGCCTTCGACCACGATCTCGCCGTGGGTTTTGGCGAGCCTGGTGGTCAGGTTGTGGAGGTGGTGGCCGCGGATGCTGGCGACCCGGCGCTGCAGCCGGGTGATCTTCCGCTGGGTCTGGGCGTAGCGGCGGGAGCCCCGGGTGCGGACTGCCCAGTTGCGGGCGTACCGGCGGCCACCGAACTGACGCCGCACACACGCCGCCTGCTCCGGGGTGCAGTCCAGCGCAAACTGGAACGCCTGGACCGTCCACCCGTCCGGGATCTCGAACCTGGCCATCAGGACTCCGGCTCTCCTAGAGCGTTCAGGCAGGCGGCGCGAGCCAAAGCTGCAGCCCGGTGGACGCTGGCGCGCTCCCCGGCTGAGGCGAGCCGGTGGACGTACCCGTCGAAGTATCCGGCCACGTCGAAGGTGCGCACCAGAATCATGCCTGGCCGGCTGGGGACCTCCGGTCGTTTCCCGCTCCTGCCGCACGGGCCGCACACCAGGTGCGTGTAGCCCTCCACCAGGCTCGGCCGCACTTCCCGCACAGCGCCGCAGACGCAGCATGAGACCTCGACCCGGCGCTGCCCCGGTCGGCGTCTGCGAGCCCAGGCCTTGCGGAGCCACGCCGGCGGCTCGTGTTCCCAGGCTCCGAGGCCGCCGTGACCTTGGTGTACCCGGCCCAGCGGATATCGCCACTTACTCCAGGCTGCCGCCCGGCCGCGCCGAGGCTTACCCGCTCACTCATGACTCCGCATCCTGCCCTCCAGCACTGGCAGCCGCCTGCGGGCCGATGTCCCGCTGGGCGCAGCCGACCGCTTTCAACGCCCAGTTCCGCGCCGGCCGGCGGCCGTACAGGCGAGCGCAGAAACTCGTGAGCACCTCCAGCATGTCCCGCATCAGGTCCTCGGCCACCTCCCCGTCATCGAGCGCCACCAGCCGCCTGCTGTGCGCCCAGAGCACAGACTCGACCAGCTCGGTAGTCATCCTCCCGAGCCGGCCGCGGTGCTCCACCACCACCGCGGTCACCTCCGGGTCTGCCAGGATCCTGCGGGCCTTCGCGCGTGATCCGTTCATCCCGGACCCGACTTCGGCCTCCACCCGGACCACCTGACCGCCCGCGCCCGCGGCCCAGGTGGTCAGCGTCGCCACCTGCCAGTCCAGGTCCTCTCGATGGTCGTGGGAGGACACCCGTGCATACGGCCCATAAGCCGCGACGGCAGGTCCGGCGGGTACGCCCGGGCAGACCAGCACCGTCCGCCGGTTCACCCGCACTGCCGGGACCGGCAACGTCCCCTCCCGGAACCACCGGTACGCCGTCTGCGGATGCACTCCCTGAGCACCCGCCCACTCAGTCAGATTCGCGGCACCAGTATACTAAATCGAACACGCGTACGTACAGTATTTATCGCCGTTTCGGCACTGCTTAAACCCTCTCGGCTCCGGCCACTGAACGGGCAGTCGGTGGCCCGCAGAGTACCTAACACGGAACCCGCGGGTCACCGACTCCGTGCGGGATGGGAGTGACGCCGGGCTGGGCTCGTAGGGAGTCAGGCGCCGGGTGGGGCTGGCGGTCCGGTGGACGCGGTTCCCGTTACGTAGTAGCCGAGACCGGGAATCCGGGTCAGCAGCCCTTCGTCTTCCAGCGTGCGCAGGGCCTTGGCGCATGTCTGCCGGGCGTGCCCGTACTGCTGGCTCAGAGTGGTGATGGACGGCGTCGGCATCCCGGGCGCGAGGGTCCCCTCCGCGATCTCCCGGCGTAGCCGCGCGGCCAGTCTTACGTAGGCTCTTGGGTCCGATTCGTCACTTATCGACACTCTCGTACCGTACTCGATTGGCAATATTGCCAATCGCAACGCTTCGACACTAGTCGAGATTAGACGAGATCGCAAAAGTGCGTTAGCGTCGGAAATCGTGAGGGCCGCCACGGCCACACGGAGCCAGATCCCTGGGCAGGTCATGATCTTTTACTCTTGGACCGCTTTGAGCGGTGCAGACCCGGAAGCCCCTGAATCGTCAGTCGCCATGGGCATTACCGACGACCGCGGCCGGGCCATGCAGTCCGGCGCGGAGGCCCTCGGCTCTGGTCAGGCCATCCTGGTGGTCATCGAGGCGGTGCGCCCCGCGATGGCGTCGCGGACCCTGGCCCCGTGTTACGTCCGGACCGGGGTGGGATGGCTGGGCCGGCGCACCTACGTGGGCGAGGTGGCCTGGGACAGATTCTTTGTGCGGGGCGAGCCGGGATAGTGTGCCTGGCCCTGGCAGGATGTAAGCATGAAACTCAGGATCATGACTGAGCCGCAGCAGGGCGCCGACTACGCCAGGCTTCGCACGGTGGCCCAGGCCACGGAGGATCTCGGGTTCGATGCCTTTTTCAGGTCCGATCACTACCTGAGGATGGGTGACGGCTCGGGGCTGCCGGGGCCGACCGACTCGTGGGCCACGCTGGCCGGCCTGGCCGTCGAGACGAGCCGCATCCGGCTCGGGACGCTGGTCACCGCGGCGACGTTCCGGCTGCCTGGTCCGCTCGCCATCACGGTGGCCCAGGTCGATCAGATGAGCGGTGGCCGGGTCGAGCTCGGTATCGGCACCGGCTGGTTCGCTGAAGAGCACACCGCCTACGGGATACCGTTCCCGTCGGTTGGCGAGCGGTTCGACCGCCTTGAGGAGCAGCTCGCCATCATCACCGGGCTATGGGCGACCGACGTGGGCGAGTTGTTCTCCTTTAGCGGGCGGCACTACCAGCTGACGGATTCGCCCGCGCTGCCGAAGCCTGCCCAGCGCCCGCGTCCGCCGGTCGTGATCGGCGGCACAGGGCCGCGTCGCACGCCCCGGTTGGCCGCCAGGTTCGCCGACGAATACAACGCACAGTTCCATTCCGTGCGGGATTCGGCGGCCGCGTTCGCGCGCACCCGGGAGGCCTGCGAGGCCATCGGGCGCTATCCCGATTCGATGATCTACTCGGTCGCCCATACAGTGTGCTGCGGCAAGGACGAAGCCGAGTTCCGCCGCCGCGCGGCCGCAATCGGCCGGGAACCAGAAGACCTGCGGGAAAACGAGCTCGGCGGGACGCCCGGTGAGGTGGCGGCCAAGATCGCGGAGTTCGCCGAGATCGGAGCGGAGCGTGTCTACCTGCAGGTGGTCGATCTCGAGGACCTAGACCACCTGGAGCTTCTCGCGTCCGACGTGTCGCCGCAGGTGTGACGGAACCGCGGGGCGGACGGGCACTTGGCCGTGCTGAGGTACCACTGCTCGTTCGGGAGAATCAGCTGAAGGCACGGCGGGCGGCGGCGCGCCCAGCGGCGCTGGCCGCCGCGAAGCCGTAGGTGCCGTGATCGCGCAGGCCCGTAGCGGCATCGGCGAGCGCGCCGAGGGCGGCGAACGCGAATGCGCCGCCCACCGAGACCCGGCTGACGCCGGCTTCGGCTAGCTCAGGCACGGTCGGGGCGCCGTCGATGGCCAGTACGTTGACCGGGCGGTCGACCTCACGCACGACCCGGCGGATGTCGCCGATGTCGCGCAGGCCCGGGGCGTAGAGGACGTCGGCGCCGGCGTCGGCGAAGGCCTGCAGCCTGGCGATGGTGTCGGCTAGGTCGGGCCGCCCGTGCAGGTAGTTCTCCGCGCGGGCGGTGAGCACGAAAGAGGCGGGCCCCGCGTGAGCGGCCTCCGCCGCGGCGGCGACGCGTTCGGCCGCGAGCTCGACGGCGTAGATGGGATCTTCCTCCCGGCCGGTGAAGTCCTCCACCGAGCCGCCCGCCAGTCCGACCTCGATGGCGAGCCCGATGGTCTGTGCGACACCCGCAGGATCGTCCGCGAAGGCGTTCTCCAGGTCGGCCGAGACGGGCAGGGCAGTCGCCGCGACGATCACCGCGGCGTGTATCAGCGCTTCGTCCCTGGTGACGGCGCCGTCGTTGCGGCCCAGGGTGGCCGCGAAACCGGAGCTTGTGGTGGCCAGAGCCTTGAAGCCGAGCGACGCGAGCAGCCTGGCCGAACCGAGATCCCATGGGTTCGGCAGCAGGAGCGGCTCACCCGGCCGGTGCAGGGCTAGGAACTCTCGCGCTTTGTCCGCCTGAGCGATCATGGATATAACGTATCGCCAGGCAACTGCGGCGGTGGACCCGGTTAGCTCACATTGGCGTTAAATGCCAGTTCAGTAGCGGTGTAGCAGGGCGTACGGAGGTGTTAGGCGCCTGCGGTCATGGTGACTGGAGGCGGAATTGCGGTCATAAAGGTTACGGCTGGCCATTTGGCTTGCGGGCCGGTAACCGCAATGCGATGGTTGAGCGGTGCGCTCTCATACCGTCGCCGCCAGAAGGATGCGTGTCGTCATCACTCTGTCGGTCGCGGCTGCCGTGACCGTCATGTCGGGCGCTATTTTGGTGCTCCTGGGCACGGTCATGCGGCTCAGGACCACGTATCCGGCTGGTGGCATGGCGCGCCTGGGGCTCGATGTGGTGGCGGCGGGTGTCGCGTTCGGCCTCGTCGTACTGGTGGTTTTCGCGTTCACTCGCGGCCGGGCGGCTTCCCGTCCGGCGGGCCGCAGGAAATCGGCATTGAATCCGACGAGTGTGTATTCGCCTGGCGGCCTGCTTGATATGCCCGGGGAAGCCCGCGGCCCCGGGCACCCAGCCCAGCCAAGCTCAGGAACCTGGCGAAGCACAGGAACCCGGGGAAGCCCGGCACCCGCACCGATGCCGGGCCCGCACACCACCCCGGGCGCCCGTGGGGCGGCGTCGCCCCCGAGGGCATCCGGTGTCGCGGGCAGCGGGTGGAGCCATGACCGGCCGTCGGCCACCCATCCCGGAGCTCAGCCACCACGACCGGTCCGTCAGCCTGGGATGAACCGCGTGGGTCCGGACCGCGTCCGGCACGCTCAAGGCGACGGCCAGCTACCGCCCGTGCCACCCCGTGACCGGATGCGATCCCACGAGTCGCCGCGGCCCGGTCAGCCTGTGCCGCCGCGACCCGGTCAGCCCGTGCCGCCGCGACCTGGTCAGGGCGTGCCGCCGCGTGAGCCGATGTCCCCGCGTGAGCCGATGTCCCCGCGCAGCAGCGGACCGCCGCGCGAAGCCACCCACCCTCGTGGCCCGGCCCCGCCTCGTGGTCCGGGCCGGCCGCGCGAGGCGCCGTGGCCAGGCCAGTCCATGCCTCCTCGTGACGGCATGCCGCCCCGTGAGGGCGTGCCACCTGGTGGCCCCATGCGCCCGGGCGGCCCCATGCCGCCCCGGGAACCGGTCAACCCCCTCCATCCAGGGCCGTCCCCCCGCGGAGCGGGGAGCGGGGCCGGGCGCCATTCTGCCGGTCCCGGTCATGCCGCGCCGGGCGGACCGTCCCGTCAGGGACCCCCAGGACCTTCCAGGGCGCCGGGACCTTCCGCGGCGTCAGGACCTTCCGCGGCGTCAGGACCTTCCGCGGCGCCGGGACCTTTTGCGGCGTCAGGATCTTCTGCGGGGTCGGGACCTTCTGCGCCGTCAGGACCGGCTGAGTCCTCCGGGCAGTTCGACGGCGGGTACGCGTACGTCATCCGCGCCGCGGATAACCCGGTGCGGCCGGCGAGCCACGCCCGGCCGGCGACCCCTGCCCATCCGGCGACCCCTGCCTATCCGGCCGGCCCCGGGCCGGAGGTCGAGGACGCGGAGGTGTACGTCTACCGGGACACCAGCGAACCGTCAGGCCATGCCGCCGCGGCCGCCACTGAGCCGGGAGCTGACGAGCCAGACGCCTCGTACTGGTATGACCTGTCCGGCCAGGAACGCGCGCCCGTGCCGGCGGAAACCCGCGGCCCGTTCGAGCCGCTCGTGTCTTCCAGCCGCCCGCCGTCCGATCCGGTGCCGTCCGCGACGGCGATCAAGGACTTCTACCTGACCACGGAAGCGATCGGCGAACAGAACGTTGACAAGCACTTCGATCAGCTCGCGGCCCAGCAGCGCGAGCTGATCAGTGAGTACTTCAAGCGGTCCGACGCGGCCGAGCCAGGTGACGGCCTCGCGGCTCGGGAACAGTCCCGGGAACAGTCCCGGTATGAAGCCCGGGCGGGCGCTCCGATCCAAGCTCCGGCCGGCGTGGATCCGGCGCTTATCGACGGGCCGGACGCGGTCGGCCACCGACCCGAGACCCCGCCCGGAGCGAGGGTCGTCGCCGACCAACCCCGCGTGTGGTGATCCAGGACGCGCACACGCCGGTGATCGCGGTCCTCGGGCTGGGGGAGGCTGGTTCTGCGATCGCAGCTGACCTGGTGGCAGCGGGCGTGCGTGTCCGGGGTTACGACCCCGCGGTTACCGCGGCCGAAGGCATCACTGACACCGCCGGTGAGGCCGAAGCGGCGCGAGGGGCGGACCTGGTGCTGAGTGTCAACAGCGCGAAGGCCGCGGTGGAGGCGCTGGCGGCCGGCCTGGCCGGGCTGCGGCCGGGCGCGCTGTGGGCCGATCTGAATACTGCCGCACCAGGCACCAAACGACAGCTCGCCGACATCGCCGAGGCGGCGGGCGTCTCCTTCGCGGATGTCGCGATGATGGCACCGGTACCCGGGCGCGGCCTGCGCGTTCCCATGCTCGCCAGCGGAGGCGGGGCCGCACGTTACGCCGCCGTCCTGACGCCGCTGGGCGCTCACGTCGAGGTGTACGACGGTCCGGCCGGGCTGGCGGCCAGCAAGAAACTCCTGCGCAGCGTGTTCTACAAGGGCATGGCCGCCGCGGTGACCGAGGCCCTCGAGGCGGCCCGCGCCGCCGGTGATGAGCCGTGGCTGCGCGAGCACATCGCGGCCGAACTGGCCGCGGCCGACGCCGGGACGATGCAGCGGATCATCGACGGCACCCGCAGGCACGCGGTGCGCCGCGCCGCCGAGATGGAAGCGGCCGCGGACATGCTCGCCGAACTTGGCGTGCCGCCTGTGATGGCGGACGCGAGCCGCGTCCTGCACGAGCGCCTGGCGCAGCACATGCCGCAGGCCAGCCCGGGCGAGACGCAGGCCGGCTCGCGCGAGGTGCAGGCCGACCGCCAGGCCGGAGCCTTACCCGAGCGACCCGAGCGCTTCGGCTATCGGCCCGAGAGAGTCCGGCTTCGCGTGAAGCGGCAGGTTCACGATCACCAAGTCGACTCCGGCGTCGCGGTAAGCGGCAGCCGCGGCCACCATTTCTTCGGTATCGCCGTCGGGCTCGATGCGCAGGTTGACCGAACAGGTGATCTCGTTTACGTCGCGTCCGGTGGCGGCGCAGTGCCCGGCCAGCACGTCCTTCAGCTCAAGCCAGTCCTCCGGCCGGTCGACGATGGCGTTCCACTGCTGCGCCCAGCGCGCCACCGTGCGCAGCGTACGTTTCTTGCCGCGGCCGCCGATCGTGACCGGCGGATGCGGCCGCTGCACCGGCTTCGGCTCGCACCTGGCCTCGGTCAGCTGGACGTAGCGGCCCGAGAACGTGGTGGTGGTCTGGCTCAGCAGGCTGACGATGGCCTCGACACCCTCGTCGAACCGGTCGAAGCGTTCCCGCAACGGCGGCAGCGCGATGCCGTAGGCGTCGCATTCCTGCTGGTTCCACCCGGCGCCGAGGCCAAGCTCCAGCCGGCCGCCGGAGATGATGTCGACGGTGGCGGCCATGTTGGCCAGCACGGCCGGATGCCGGTACACCATACCGGTCACCTGGCAGCCGAGCCGGATCCGCCGGGTGGCCTGCGCCATCGCGGCCAGCATGGTCCAGGCCTCGAAGTTCGGCCCGGCCAGGTCGCCGGATAGCGGATAGAAGTGATCCCAGTTCCACGCCGACTCAAACAACGGGATCTCGTCCGCCGCGATCCAGGCGTCGCGGAGCTCTTCCCACCTCTGGTGCTCGGGCCGTGTCTTGATCGCAAAGCGCATCCGCGGTGCATCCCTTCGTTGCCGGACAGCAGGGTCGTCAGGAGTATCTTCCTCCGTTCCGGCAAGCCCGCTCGTACCGTACCCCTCTACAAGTACCTTGATATCGAGATACTGTAGGTTGGACCCTACGGTACGAGCGAGGAGGCTCAGCAATGACGGCGAACAGTTTCGGCAGCCGGGCGGCGCTTAAGGTCGGGGATGAGCAGTACGAGATCTACCGGCTGGATGCCGTGGACGGCTCTGACAGCCTCCCGTTCAGCCTGAAAGTGCTGCTTGAGAACCTGCTCCGGAACGAGGACGGCGCGAACATCACCGCCGACCACGTCAGCGCGCTGGCCGGGTGGGACCCGGCCGCCGAGCCCGACACCGAGATCCAGTTCACCCCGGCCCGGGTTCTCTTGCAGGACCTGACCGGCGTGCCGGCCGTGGTCGACCTGGCCGCGATGCGCGAGGCCATGCAGGCCCTCGGCGGTGACGCGACCAAGATCAACCCGCTCTGCCCAGCCGAGCTGGTCATCGACCACTCTGTCGTGGCGGACGTGTTCGGCAGTCCGGACGCGTTCACCAGGAACGTGGAAATCGAGTTCGAGCGCAACCACGAGCGGTTCCAGTTCCTGCGCTGGGGCCAGGACGCGTTCAGCCAGTTCAAAGTGGTGCCGCCCGGCACCGGCATCGTGCACCAGGTGAACATCGAGTACCTGGCCCGGGTCGTGATGAACACCGATGGCGTCGCCTACCCCGATACCTGCGTGGGCACCGACTCGCACACCACCATGCAGAACGGTCTCGGGATTCTCGGCTGGGGCGTCGGCGGCATCGAGGCCGAAGCCGCGATGCTCGGCCAGCCCATCTCGATGCTCATCCCCAAGGTGGTCGGGTTCCGCCTGTCCGGTGCGCTGCCGAGCGGCGCGACCGCCACCGACCTGGTGCTCACCATCACCGAGCTGCTGCGCAAGCACGGCGTCGTCGGCAAGTTCGTCGAGTTCTACGGCGAGGGCGTGGCCGCGGTTCCGGTGGCCAACCGCGCGACCATCGGCAACATGTCACCGGAATTCGGGTCCACCTGCGCGATCTTCCCGATCGATGCGAACACGCTGGACTACCTCAAGCTCACCGGCCGCCCGGGCGAGCAGGTCGCGCTGGTCGAGGCGTACGCCAAGGAGCAGGGACTCTGGCACGACCCGCAGGCGCAGAACCACGACGTCAGGTACTCCGAGGAGCTCAGCCTCGACCTGTCCACCGTGGTCCCGTCGATCGCGGGGCCGAAGCGCCCGCAGGACCGGATCGCGCTCGCCGACGCCAAGACGGCCTTCCGCGACGCCCTGCCGAATTACGTCGAAGAAGACAGCCTGGACAACGGCCTGGACGGCACGTTCCCGGCCTCGGACCCGGTGGCGGCGGGTAACGGTACCAGGGCATCGCATCCCGTCCAGGTCACGCTCGAGGACGGCACGCGGACCTCCGTCGACCACGGTTCGGTCGTGATCGCCGCCATCACCTCCTGCACGAACACCTCCAACCCCTCGGTCATGGTCGGCGCCGCGCTGCTGGCCAAGAACGCGGTCGATAAGGGCCTGAGCCGCAAGCCCTGGGTGAAGACCTCCCTGGCGCCGGGCTCCAAGGTCGTCATGGACTACTTCGAGCGGGCCGGCCTGGTGCCCTACCTGGACAAACTCGGCTTCAACCTGGTCGGCTACGGCTGCACCACCTGCATCGGGAACTCCGGCCCGCTGCTGCCCGCGATCAGCGAGGCGGTGAACGAGGCCGACCTGGCCGTGGCGGCCGTGCTGTCGGGGAACCGGAACTTCGAGGGCCGGATCAACCCGGACGTGAAGATGAACTACCTGGCCTCCCCGCCGCTGGTGGTCGCCTACGCGCTGGCCGGGACGATGGACATTGACCTGAACCACGAGCCGCTCGGCTCTGACGCCGAGGGCAAGCCGGTCTACCTGGCCGACATCTGGCCCTCGGCGAAGGAGATCGCCGACGTCGTCCAGGCCGCGGTGGCGCAGGAGATGTTTACCCGTGACTACGCCGACGTCTTCAAGGGCGATGACAACTGGCGCGGGCTGCAGATCCCGGCGGGCGACACCTTCGACTGGGGGCAGGACTCGACCTACGTGCGCCGCCCGCCGTACTTCGACGGCATGCCGGCCGAGCCCGAGCCGGTCACCGACATCACCGGCGCCCGGGTGCTGGCCATGCTCGGCGACTCGGTGACGACCGACCACATCTCGCCGGCCGGCGCGATCAAGACCGACAGCCCGGCGGGTAGGTACCTGACCGAGCACGGCGTGGAGCGGCGCGACTTCAACTCCTACGGTTCCCGCCGCGGCAACCACGAGGTGATGATCCGCGGCACGTTTGCGAACATCCGGCTGCGCAACCAGCTCGCGCCGGGCACCGAGGGCGGCGTGACCACCAAGGACGGCGAGCAGATGCCGATCTACGACGCGTCCCGCCAGTACATCGACGAGGGCGTCCCGCTGATCGTGCTCGGCGGCAAGGAGTACGGCTCGGGCTCGTCCCGCGACTGGGCCGCCAAGGGCACCCTGCTGCTCGGCGTGCGTGCCGTCCTGGTCGAGTCCTTCGAGCGCATCCACCGGTCGAACCTGATCGGCATGGGCGTCCTGCCCCTGCAGTACCGGCCCGGGGAGTCGGCGGCATCTCTGGGACTCACCGGGAATGAGACCTTCGATATCCGCGGCGTGGAAGAACTAAATTCAGGAAATATTCCGAACGAAGTCGTGGTGACAGCCGACGGTAAGGAATTCCGCGCCAAAGTGCGGATCGACACCCCGGGCGAGGCGGACTACTACCGGCACGGCGGCATCATGCAGTATGTGCTGCGGTCCCTGCTGGAAGGATCCGGCGATAACCAGGCCAGCTGATGCACTGATCGTCGCCCGGCTCAGGACGGCCGGCTGCGTGTTCGCCGAGGACGAGGCCGAGATGCTCATCGCCGCGGCCCGGACCCCTGGCGAGCTGGACGCCATGGTGGACCAGCGGGTCGCTGGCCTGCCGCTCGAACACGTCCTGGGCTGGGCGGAATTCCGCGGCCTGCGGATCGCCGTGGACCCCGGGGTCTTCGTGCCGCGCCGCCGCACCGAGTTCCTCGTCGAGCAGGCCATAGCGGTGGCCCGGCCGGGTGACATCATCGTCGACCTGTGCTGCGGCGCGGGCGCGATCGGCATCGCGCTGGCCGCCGCCGTGCCCCGCGCCGAACTGCACGCCGCCGACATCGACCCGGCCGCGGTGCGCTGCGCTCGGCGTAACGTCGCCGCATTCGGCTCGGCGGATCGCGTGTACCAGGGCGATCTCTACCAGCCGCTGCCGGCCGGCCTGCGTGGCCGGATCGCGGTCCTGGTCGCCAACGTGCCCTACGTGCCCACCGAGGAGATCGCGTTCCTGCCGCCGGAGGCCAGGACGCACGAGCCCCTGGTGGCGCTGGACGGCGGCGGCGACGGACTCGACGTGCTCCGGCAGGTCGCCGCCGGGGCGCCCGAGTGGCTCGCCCGGGGCGGTCACCTGCTCATCGAGGCCAGCGATCGCCAGGTCGCCCCGGCCCTGGCGGCCTTCGCGGCCAGCGGTCTGACCGCCCGGTCGGTCAGTGCCGAGGACGTGGACGCCACCGTCGTCATCGGCCGGCTCCCGGCCGACGGCGCCCGGCCCCGAACTGGCCCTCCGGGTCGGCCCGGGGCCGGGTGGTAGCCGAGAGCCTCAGAACCCGGGGAAGATCGGCCGCAGCTCGTCGAGATCGACGCCCGCGGCTTCGGCCGACGGGGTGTGGGCGGGGTCCAGGCGTCCGTAGACGAGGCGGACGAACGCCTCGGCCGGCAGCCGGAGCTCTGACAGGCCCAGCTCGGGCACGGTCTCGTCATCCGATGCCACCAGCGTGACCGCCTCCCCTGTCTCCAGGGTGAACTGGCGATCCGGGTCACTGGTCGACACGCGTATCTTCCGCTGCTCCCCGTCGGGCTTGGCGGTTCTGCCCACGAGCTGATCGAGTGTGTCGACGAGCAGGGCGACCGCATCGGGAGCGACGGTCGCCGCCGGGTCGAGCGCCACCGCGACGTCCCAGGTGTGGAGGGCATGCTCGCCCAGCCGCATCCGCGCCAGGCCGGCCGCACCGAGCTCCATCCCGAACATGGACAAGCGCAGCCGGGCCTGCTCGTTGGCGTCCATGGACTCGAAACGCTCCAGGGTGGCCTGATCGGCGCGCAGCGCGTCCGACGCCTGGGCCTGCGGGGTCTTGGCGTTCCACACGTCCCAGATCGGGCCGAACGCCTCCGGCCCCGGCGGGTCCTGGCCGTTGAGCCCGGCGTCCAGGAGCAAGCCGAAGATCTCGGCCTGGGAGCCCAGGTGGGAGAGTACCTGGGCGATCGACCACTCGCTCGCGTAGGACAGCTCCTCCAGCTGGCCGGGGTCAAGGGGTTCGACGGCAGCCCGCAAACGGTCGTGGGAGTGCCGCAGCGCGCTGATCCACGGGGCCGGGCTAGTTTCCATCTCGTTTCTCCGTTGCTTGCTGGCGCTTCTCTGGAGGGAATTCTCCGGAAGAGCCTACTGGGGCGGGCCTGAGCCCAGGGAGCCGCCGCGTCGCCGGCCGCGCTCTCGGCTCAGCCCATGTCCGGAGGGCATCCTCCACATAGTCTACGATGAAGCCATGACCGGCCGTCAGCCCCGTGGTGATCCCCCTGGCGCCGAGCCCGCGCGCGGGCTGCGGGCGGACGCTGCCCGCAACCGCGCGGCCATCGTGACGGTGGCCAGGGACGTGTTCGCGGAGCATGGGCTGGAAGCGCCGCTCGAGACGATCGCCGCTCGGGCCGGGGTGGGCATCGCCACCTTGTACCGGCGGTTTCCCACCCGGGAGAAGCTCGTCGCAGCCGCGCTCGTGGAGAAGATCGCCGCCTACGCCGAGGCCGCCGGGCAGGCCCTGGCCGTGCCCGATCCGTGGCAGGGTTTCGCGGGATTCGTGCTGCGCAGCTGCGAATTGCAGGCCGGCGATCGCGGGCTATCGGACCTGCTATCTATGACGCTGTCCGCGGATGAACACGTCGAGCAGCTGCGCAGGACAGCCAACGACCGGGTTATCGTGCTGATCGACCGGGCCAAGGCGCAGGGCAGCCTGCGCGGGGACTTCGTCGGCGAGGACCTGGTGCTCGTCCTCATCGCCACCGCCGCGGTTATGCATGTCACCCGGGCGGATGCCCCCGACGCCTGGCGGCGGTTTGCCGCCCTGACCCTCGACGCGTTCCGGTGCCGTGACTCGCCGCCGCTGCCCGACCCGCCTTCGACGGCCCAGATGACCAGTGCGATGATCCGGCTCGCCGCCGAACGTGGCTGCGGCGAGCGCCGTTGAGCCCGTTGATCACAAGAGACACATGATGGAGGACGACATGCGCAACATTGCCCTGCTCGGCACCAGGCTCGTGCTCGGCAGTTACCTGGCCGTCCACGGCGCCCAGAAGCTGTTCGGCATTCTAGGTGGCCCCGGGCTGGACAAGGCCGGGGCCGGCTTCGACCGGATCGGACTGTCGCCGGGCAAGCAGATGGCGGCCGCCGCCGGGATCACCGAGCTCGCCGGGGGCGTGCTCACCGCGGCAGGCATCGCCGACCCGGCCGGCCCGCTCGCGATCATGGGGCGATGAGCATCGCCGCGGTCACCCATCGGGCGAAGGGGCCGCTGGCCGCCAAGGGCGGTTTCGAGCTGCCGCTCACCAACCTGGTCGCGGCGACCGCCCTGCTCGCCGCGGGAACCGGCAAGTTCCGTCTCGGCCCCGCGCTGCCCCGGCCGCTCGCCGCGGTGGCGGGCGCAGGCGGCGCGCTGGTCGCGGCCGGCTTGCTGACCAAGATGCTGACCGCGAAGGCGCCGGCTCCGGTCCCGGCGGACAGCCGGCCCGATCCCGAGCGCGAGCCAAGCCCGGCGGCGCCGACGGCAAAATAGGCGGCCTAATTCCCCTGCCTGTGGCGAAAAGCCCGCGGTACGATTTTGCCGGGCTTTCGCCAAATGGGAGGGAATCAAAATGGCTAATGGTAGTGGTTTGGCCTCAGTTAACAGTGTTGTCGTCCTGATGCTGGAAAACCGCTCGTTCGACCACATGCTGGGTTACCTATACGCGGGTAACGTATCGCCGTCGGGCCAGCCGTTCGACGGCCTGGCCGGGACGGAGTCGAATCCTGGCTCTAACGGCCAGCCGGTCACCGTGTTCGGGATCGAGCCGACGACACCCAACGCCTATTTCATGCCGGGTGCCGATCCCGGCGAAGGCTACATGTCGACCAACTCGCAGCTCTACGGCAGTACTACCGCTCCGGCGTCGGGGCTGGCGGCTCCCGGCCAGGGCTTCGTCAAGGATTACGCCTACACCCTCAACTGGCAGTCCAAAGAAAGCGGCTGGCCGATCGTGTCCGGCACCGTCGAGGGCGACATCATGGGCTGCTTCACGCCGGCGGCGCTGCCGGTGCTGTCCGCGCTCGCCGCCGGCTACGCCGTCTGCGATCAGTGGTTCGCGTCGGTGCCGACCGAGACCATGCCGAACCGGGCCTTCGCCTGCGCGGCAACCAGCCAGGGACACATGGACGACAAGACGCGCACGTTCACCTCGCCGACCATCTTCGGGCTGCTTGACGCGGCCAGCCTGGGCTGGGCCGTGTACGGCTACACCGCCGAGCCGCTGACCAAGACGACGTTCACCCAGATCAGCACGGCCGACGCCAGTCACTTCGGCAAGTTCACCGATTTTCAGGCCGCTGCGGCGGCAGGCACCCTGCCGCCCTACACCTTCCTCGAGCCAAGCTGGGATTCGATCGGAAACAGCCAGCATCCCAACTATGACGTGGCCCTGGGTGAGCAGCTCATCCACGACGTGTACGAGGCGCTGCTGGCGGGACCGGGCTGGCCGGGGACGCTGCTGGTGATCACCTACGACGAGCACGGCGGCTGTTTCGATCATGTGCCGCCGCCGTGGGGTGCGGTGCCTCCCGACAGCGACGCGGGGGAGTTCAGCTTCGGCTTCGACCGCTTCGGGGTCCGGGTGCCCACCGTGCTGGTGTCTCCGCTGATCGCGCCCGGCACCGTGTACCGGGCGCCGGCCGGCGGGACGCCGCTCGATCACACCTCGATCCTGAAGACCGTCGAGCAGCGCTGGAACCTGCCGACCCTCACCGCTCGCGACGCGGCGGCCCCCGGGTTCGGCGATGTACTGACCCTGACCACACCGCGGACGGATGACGTGCTGGCCGCTGTCACCGTGCCGCCTCCGGCAGGCCCGGGGCCTGCTGCCGGGACCGTTTCGCACCTGGAGGAGATCCATGCGGATCTGGTTGACCGTCAGTATCCGGCCGGCACGCCACGCGGGGCCGCCGAGCCCCCGGCCCGCTTGACGCCGCCGCCTGTCTCCTCTTAGCGTTCTTAGCCTGTCTAAAAATAGTTCTCGATCTGGTCAACGGGGGACCAGCTGACTGGGTACACGGACGATGCGGGCCGCCCGGGCACGTGCGGCCCGCATCCGTCCGCGTTCACGCCGGCTGGACCGGCGGAAGCTCAGGAGCCTGCCCGGCCGTGGCTTGGCCGCCGGCGCCTCATGGCTGCTTACGGCGGCTTCCTGGCCTATGCCGCCGTGTTCGCGCTCTTCGCCGGAGGAGAGGACAGGGTCTGGGCCCTCTGGGCGGTGTGCGGCTACGCCGCCGCCTTGCTGATCTTGTGGCGCTGGCGGGCGCGGACCGTCGCCGCGCTGGTGTCGGTGGCCGTGGCCGTGCTCGCCCCGCTGCTCTGGCTTTCCGTTGCGTATCCGCTCGAAACGGGAATGGTCGTCATCGACCGGTCCGCGATGCTGCTGCTACACCACGGCTCGCCTTACCTGCCGTCGGCACAGGTGATTTCCTGGCAGTCCTATAACCCCTACCTGCCCGTCATGACGCTGTTCGGCCTGCCGAACGCGGCTGGCCTGGGCGGCCTAGCGGGAAACTCCGGGGTATGGCTGGCCACCGGCACGGTGGCCGTGCTCGCCGCGGCGTTCTGGACCGCGATGCCGCACCGGCCCTGTGCCTGGTGCCGCCGCGACGCGCTACTGGGCCTGGCGGTCGCTGTCGCCTCCCCGGTGATCGGGCTCAACCTGGCCGTGATCACTACCGATCCCCCCGTGCTCGCGTTCATGCTGCTGGCCATCGCCCTGGCAGCCAGTACCGCGCGAGCGGCCGATTCCGGGCGGGCAGCCAGTCCCGGGCGAGCTGCGATCGCCAGGGCCGCCAGCTCCGGGACCGCTCTCGGCGTCGCCTGCGACCTGAAGTCCACCGCATGGCTCGCGGTCCCGGTCATGGCCGCGATGTTCGCCTCCCGCGACGGCGCGCGGGCCGCCGGACGGTTCCTCGGGGCGGCGGTGCTGACCGTGGTGGTCCTCATCGCCGCCCTGGCCCCCGCCACGTTCGTCAAGGGCGAAGCGGCGGCCGCCCTGGTGCAGAACAGCGTGCTGTTCCCGCTCGGCCTGACCCACCACAAAACGCCGGCCGAGAGCCTGCTGCCCGGGCATCTGCTCACCGCGATGGGGACCGCCGGGCACGTGGTCTCGATCGGCCTGCTGCTGGCGGCCGGCCTGGGCATTGCGATCTCGCTGCTGATCAGGCCGCCGCGGGACCTGTCCGCGGCGTGCTGGCGACTGGCCATCGGGCTGGCGTTGATATTCCTGCTGGGACCCGACGTACGCTTCGGCTATTTCATCTACCCGCTCGGCCTGGTCGGCTGGCTGGCCCTGACCAACCCTGGCAGGCCAGCGGAGGACGTCGCCGGCGACCGATAGCCGACGGCTGCCGAGAGCCCAACCACCTCGCATCCGCAGCGAAATGTGACCATGTTCCAATCCGCTCCCGGGTGCCCGGCCCTGCGCCCGCCTATGGAAGGCTGGTCCGGTAGAAGGCAGAAAGGGAGTGCGAGCATGCGCGTGGTCGAGGTCGAACGCCGGGGCGGGCCAGAGGCACTGAACGTCGGGAAACGAGAGGCGCCCCGGCCGGAACCGGGCCAGGTGGTCGTGGATGTCGCCGCGGCCGGAGTGAACTACATGGACATCTACCAGCGCGAGGGTGTCGGCGGCTATCGACCCGATTTGCCTTTCGTGCCTGGCGCCGAGGGCGCCGGGACGGTCGCCGCCGTGGGGGAGGGCGTAACCCACCTGGCCGTCGGTGATCCGGTGGCCTGGGCCGGCCCAGGCAGCAGCTACGCCGAGCAGGTCGCGCTCCCGGCCAAGCGCGTCGTTCCGGTGCCGCCCGGGATCAGCCTGCAGGTGGCGGGAGCCGCCATCCTGCAGGGCATGACCGCTCACTACCTGGTCACCAGCACGTATCCGGTACACGAAGGCGATATCGCGGTCGTGCACGCGGCGGCCGGAGGGGTCGGGTTGCTGCTGACCCAGATGGTGAAGCGCCGCGGCGGGATCGTCGTCGCCACCACCTCGGGCGGCGAGAAGGCAGAACTCGCACGCGGCGCCGGCGCCGATCACATCACCAGTTATGACAACTTCCGTGCCGTCGTCGACGACGTGACCGACGGCGCCGGCGCGCAGGTGGTGTACGACGGCGTCGGCAAGGACACGTTCGACGACGGCCTGGCGGCTCTGCGCCCGCGCGGGATGATGGTCCTCTACGGAGCCGCGAGCGGTCAGGTGCCGCCCCTCGACCCCCAGCGATTGAACAGCGGCGGCTCGCTGTTCCTGACCCGGCCGACCTTGGCGCACTACATCGCCGATGACGAAGAACTGCGGTGGCGGGCCGGCGAGGTCTTCGCGTGGATCGCCACCGGTGAGCTCGACGTGCGGATCGGCGGGACCTATCCGCTGGCCGATGCCCGCCAGGCGCAGGAGGACCTCGCGGCGCGGCGCACCACGGGCAAGCTGCTTCTCCTGCCGGGGCTGTAGCCGTCACGCCGGGTCATCACTCCGGGAGTCGTCACTCCGGCCTGTCCCTGCGCACGCGGCACGGTTCGTTCGGCTAAATAAATTTCTTCGTGTTCCGGTTACGTTAGTTACTTATGCCTGAGTCCCTTTCCGGAGGTCAGCTCCGGTCGCGCGCGATTCCGCTGCTCGTGGTGGCGGTAGCGGCGGCCGGGTTCAACCTGCGCACCGCGATCACCAGCTTGCCGCCGCTGTTCCCCGATCTGGAAGCGCGGCTGCACCTGTCGTCGGCCGCTGTGTCGCTGCTCGCGGCGACGCCGGTGATCTGCTTCGGCGTGGTCTCTGCCTTCGCCGCCCGGCTGAACCGGCGTTTCGGCGAGGAAGCGACCCTGCTGGTCGCCTTGGGCGTGCTCACCGCGGGACTGCTGCTGCGGGGAGTGGATCCGGGGATCCTGCTGTTCCCGGGGACGGCGCTCGCGGCGAGCGCGATCGCGATCTTGAACGTGCTGCTGTCCAGCATGGTCAAGCGGCGCTGGCCGGAGCGGGCCGGGCTCCTGATCGGGATCTACCTGACCGCGCTGTCGGTGGGTGCGATCCTGTCCTCGCTGATCAGCGTGCCGCTGTACCGGAGCTCTGGCGGTTCGGTGCCGCTCGCGCTCGGCCTGTGGGCCGCGCCGGCCGCGCTGGCCGTGCTGCTGTGGCTGCCTCAGCTCAGGTACCGCTCCGCCGGGTCCGCCCGAGCTGCCCCAGCCGCTCCCGCCGGGCCGGACCCCGCAGACCCCGTAGCCGGGCCCGCGGCGGGCCGGATCAAGATCTACAGGTACGGGCTCACCTGGCAGGTTACGGCGTTCATGGGGTTGCAGAGCCTGCTGTACTACGCGGCCCTGTCCTGGCTGCCGACCATCTTCCAGGACCGCGGCTCGTCGGCGGTCACGGCCGGTAACCTGCTGGCCCTGATGGGCGTCGGCAACCTGGCCACCTCGCTGATCGTGCCGGTGCTCGCCCACCGTGCCCCCGGCCAGCGCGCCCTCGTCGTGCCCAGTGTGATCGCGACCGCCGTCGGCCTGGCCGGATCGCTCTGGGCGCCGCTGGGCCAGGCGCCGCTGTGGGTCCTCATCCTCGGCATCAGCCAGGGATCCTGCCTGGGTCTGGCCATCTTCTTCATGATGGCGCGGGCCCCGAATCCGGGCGTAGCGGCCTCGCTTTCCGCCTTTTCGCAATCGGTCGGCTACCTGACGGCCAGCGCCGGGCCGCTCGAGGTCGGGCTGCTGCACACGGCTACCGGCAGCTGGGATGTCCCGGTCGTGCTGCTGCTCGTGCTCTCGGTCTGTGAGCTCGCCTTCGGCCTCCTCGCGGCGCGCCCGCTCGTGCTTCCCGCGGTCATCCCGGCGCGTCCCCCCAAAGGGGGCCCAGGGGGGTACGGGGGGGCGGGCAGCCCCCCCGTAAGCGGGGGGATTACCGGGGGGTCGCCCCCCCGGGGCTAACAGAGCTAACACATCCCCGACACGCGTGTCGGGGACGGGACGGCCGCAATGAGCGATTTGAAACGTCGCGGTCGTAGACTCGGCTAGTTCGCGTCCCCATCAGGCCCGCACAGCACATGAGGAGCAGCCGGTGACCCTGCTGGAGTGCATCAACGGTCCTGAGGACCTGAAAGAGCTCAGTCAAGATCAGCTCACCCGCCTGGCCGGGGAGATCCGCGATCTGCTCATCGAGACCACGACGAGGACCGGCGGCCATCTCGGGCCGAACCTGGGCGTGGTCGAGCTCACCATCGCGATCCATCGCGTCTTCGACTCGCCCAAGGACCGGATCGTCTTCGATACCGGCCACCAGTCGTACGTGCATAAGCTGCTCACCGGCCGCGTCGCGCAGTTCGGCACGCTGAAGCAGTACGGCGGCCTGACCGGCTACCCGTGCCAGGCGGAGTCCGAGCACGACCTGGTGGAGAACTCACACGCCTCGACCAGCCTGTCCTACGCCGACGGCCTGGCCAAGGCCTACAAGCTACGAGGCGAGCCGGACCGGACCGTGGTCGCCATCATCGGCGACGGAGCGCTCACCGGCGGCATGGCCTGGGAGGCGCTGAACAACATCGCCGCGGCCAAGGACTCCCGGCTGGTCATGATCGTCAACGACAACGGCTGGTCCTACCAGCCGACCATCGGCGGCCTGGCCGAGCACCTGGCCGCGATCCGGGTCAGCCAGCGGTACGAGAACGTGCTCGACTACATCAAGACCACCCTGTCCCGTGCGCCGCTGGGCGGGCCGCTGTACGGCACGCTGCACGGTATCAAGAAGGGCATCAAGGACGTCCTGCAGCCGCAGGTGATGTTCGAGGACCTCGGCCTCAAGTACGTCGGCCCCATCGACGGGCACGACGAGCGGATGGTGGAGAACGCGCTGCGCCGGGCCCGCGACTACGGCGGCCCCGTGCTCCTGCACGTGATCACCAGGAAGGGCCTGGGCTACCCGGA